>Ga0315900_10005624_pt1 | contig 17161 bp, 21 predicted proteins | sample LakEriMetagenome_FD_203521 | JGI IMG/M metagenome (GOLD analysis project Ga0315900, IMG submission 203521) | Freshwater fungal communities from buoy surface, Lake Erie, Ohio, United States - Buoy 12 MA114 | ecosystem: Environmental > Aquatic > Freshwater > Lake > Lake biofilm | place: USA: Lake... | reverse complement strand
TTGGCGTATCCACCTCGTCTGACTGAGGCCGGGGCGGCCTTTAGGAGCTAGGCTCGATGATCTCTACCCGCGTTATGTGCGTGGTTGCGTTGACGGCGGCGACCGGACTTGGCGGATGCCAGTCGGCCAGCCAGGCCATGGGTATGACCAAGGTGACGCCGGACGAGTTCCGCGTGGTCACCAAGGCTCCGCTGGTGGTTCCGCCTGAGTATGCGCTGCGTCCGCCGGCGCCGGGCGAGCCCCGTCCGCAGGAACTGCAGCCGGAAAGCGCCGCCCGCGCCGCACTGGCCGGCCAGGCCGCCAGCGCCCAGCGTTCGGACGGTGAACGCCTGCTGGTCGCCCGCTCGGGCGCCGACCGGTCCGACCCGCTGATTCGCTACGTCGTCGACGACGAGTTCGGCGACCTTGCCCACAAGGACAAGTCCTTCGCCGACCGCGTGATGTTCTGGCGCAAGGACGCGCCCGCCGCGCCGGCCCCGACAGCGGACGGCGCCTCGCCGCCGGTTCTGGTCGACGCCGCCGCCGAAGAAGCCCGCCTCAAGGGCCTGACCGGCGGCAAGACCGTGATCATCGCCCGCGACAAGGGCAGCTGGGTCAAGCTGCCGGGGCTGTAGGTTTTCCTTCTCCCCTTGCGGGAGAAGGTGGCGGCCGAAGGCCGACGGATGAGGGGTTCACGGAACCGCTTGATCGTCGCCCTCCGGCCGTTTTGCATTTGTGGCCGCCGTGAGCCCCCTCATCCGGCCGCTGCGCGGCCACCTTCTCCCGCGAGGGGAGAAGGAATCGGTCAACGGGTCTAAGCTCCCCTCATGCCCATCCGCCGCCTGCCTCCGGAGACCGTCAACCGTATCGCCGCCGGCGAGGTGGTCGAGCGGCCGGCCAGCGCGATCAAGGAGCTGGTCGAGAACGCGCTGGACGCCGGCGCCGCCCGTATCGAGGTCGAGGCCGACAACGGCGGCCTGACCCGCATCCTGATCAGCGACGACGGCAGCGGCATGGACGCCGACGAACTGGCCCTGGCCGTGGAGCGCCACGCGACGTCCAAGCTGGCCCCGCTGCCGGACGGAAGCTGGGATCTGCTCAACATCCACACCATGGGCTTTCGCGGCGAGGCGCTGCCGTCGATCGGTTCGGTGGCGCGGCTGTCGATCGCCAGCCGCCCGCGCGGCGGCGGCGCAGCCCACGCCATCCTTGTGGAGGGCGGGGCGGTCGGCCCGGTCGGCCCAGCCCCCTTCGCCGGCCCGCACGGCGCCCGGGTCGAGGTCCGCGACCTGTTCTACGCCACCCCGGCGCGGCTGAAGTTCATGAAGTCGGCCCGGTCCGAGCAGATGGCCATCGCCGAGGAACTCAAGCGACAGGCCATGGCGCACGAGGCGGTGGCCTTCACCCTCGACCTCGATGGCCGCCGCGTGCTGCGGCTGTCGGCCGAACATCCGGGAGCGGAGGGACGCCTGGCCCGCCTGGCCGCCGTGCTTGGCCGCGAGTTCCAGGACAATGCCCTCGAGATCGACCACGAGCGGGACGGCGTTCGTCTGACCGGCTTCGCGGGCCTGCCGACCTACAACCGCGGCAACGCCGCCCATCAGTACCTGTTCGTCAACGGCCGCCCGGTGCGCGACCGGCTGCTGCAGGGGGCCCTGCGCGCCGCCTATGCCGACTACCTGGCCCGCGACCGCCACCCGACGGCGGCTCTCTATATCGAGCTCGACACCGCCTACGTCGACGTCAACGTCCACCCCGCCAAGGCCGAGGTGCGGTTCCGTGATCCGGCGCTGGTACGCGGCCTGATCGTCGGCGGCCTGCGTCACTCGCTCGCCGGGGCCGGGCACAGGGCCTCGACCACAGCGGCCGGGGCGGCGCTGGCGGGCTTCCGGCCGCAGACCTACGCGCCCGGACCGTCCGCCGCCGGCTTTTCCGCCTGGCAGTCGGGCGGCTGGCAGCCGTCCTCACCGCAACAGCTGCCGGGGATGAACGCGGTCTCGGCCCGCGTCGAGCCGGGGTTCGCCATGGGCGGGACTGGTCTGGCGGAGGCCGTCAGCGCCGCCTTCGACGCCCCGCCGCCGCCGATGGCCGACGGCCGCGTCATCGACCCCGTCGACTTCCCGCTCGGCGCCGCCCGGGCGCAGGTGCACGAGACCTATGTCGTGGCCCAGACCCGCGACGGCATCGTCATTGTCGACCAGCACGCCGCCCACGAACGGCTGGTCTATGAGCGGATGAAGCACGAGATGGAGGCCGGCGGGGTCACCCGCCAGACCCTGCTGCTGCCCGAGGTGGTCGAGCTGGACCCTGCTGAAGCGGAACGGGTGGTGGCCCGCGCCGACGAGCTGGCGGCCCTGGGCCTGGTCATCGAGCCGTTCGGCCCCGGCGCGGTGCTGGTCCGCGAGACGCCGGCCCTGCTGGGCGAGACCGATGCGGCCGGACTGGTGCGCGACATCGCCGACGACCTGTCGGAGAACGGCCAGGCCCTGGCCCTTCGCGAGCGGCTGGAAGAGGTCTGCTCGACCATGGCCTGCCACGGCTCGGTCCGCGCCGGCCGCCGCCTGACCGCGGCCGAGATGAACGCCCTGCTGCGCGAGATGGAGGCCACGCCTCACTCCGGCCAGTGCAACCACGGCCGCCCCACCTACGTCGAACTCAAGCTGGCCGATATCGAGCGGCTGTTCGGGCGGCGGTAGGGGTGAGTGATCCGGCCGACCTGTGGCGGCCACGCCATAGTCTGATCAGGTCTGGTCGGCTAAAAACTGACTCGTCCAACCGCGAGGCATCATGCTTCCCAATGTGATCGAGGCCCGGGCCTGACGGTCTGACCTTCCGAAGGTCCGACTGTCGCGAGCGCCCGATGAACCGCACGTCCCTGTCCAGACAGGGGCGCGACGTCTCATGCCTCGAACACGGACTTCCTCAAGTGAACATCTCCAAACCGCAGCAGCGCACGCTGCACGCGCTCGCCCAGGGCGGCGCGATCATCCTCGAGCGCGACGAGGACACCGGCGACATCATCAGCGCCGACTGCATGACCCGCGACGGCTGGCGGCTCAGCGACTGCACGCTGGACGTCTTCCGGTCGCTCAAACGCCGTCGCTTCATCGCCAGCTCGGGCGGCGGGCCCTACCGGATCACCCGGGACGGCCTGCTCAGCCTGCGTTCGCAGCTCGACAACCGGGTGACGATGAAGCGCCTCTAGCCGCTCGGCGGGACCCGCGTGGCGTGACGCCGCGCGGGTCCATCGACCGGCCTAGTCCCGGCGGTCATCGCGGATGCGATTGCTCAGGGCGTTGAAGCGGCGGTCCAGGTCGGTGCGCTCGGCGGCGGTCAGGCCGTTGCGGCGGTAGTTGGCCTCCATCCGCGCCAGGGTCTGGAAGTCGGCGCGCAGCCGGTTGGCCTCGGCCTGGCTCAGCGTTCGGTCGCGGACGCCGGCGGTGATGCGAGCGTCGAGGTTGGTCTGACGCTGGTTGATGGAGGTCCAGGCCCCGTCGCCATCGGCCCGCTCATCGCGGATGCGGGCGCTCAGCAGATCGAAGCGACGGTCGAGGTCGGCGCGCTCGGCGGCGGTCAGGCCATTGCGGCGGTAGGTCGTTTCAAGCCGCGCCAGCGTCCGAAGGTCGGTGCGCAGACGGCCGGCCTCGGCCTGGGTCAGCGTTCGGTCGCGGACGCCGGCGGTGATACGGGTCTCAAGGTTGGTCTGACGCTGATTGATCGAGGTCCAGTCGGCCTGGTCATCGCGCCGATCAGGCTGGATCCGCAGGCTCAGGCTGTCGAAGCGGCGGTCGAGATCGGCCCGTTCGTTGCTGGACAGGCCGCCGTAGCTGTAGCGACGCTCGAGGCTGATGAGCGAGGAGAGGTCGTGGCGAAGGGTGGTGGCCTGGTTGCGCGTCAGGGAGCCGTTGCGCTCACCCTGGACGATGCGGCGCTCCAGCCACTGGCCGCGGGAGCTGATCGACACCCATTGGTTGCCTGAGGCGCCGTAGCCCCAGCCCTGCTCGCCGAAGCGTGGATCGTAGCGCGGATCGCCGTAGCCGGTCTCGCCCCAGGCCGGATAGCGCGAGCCGGGCGCGTAGAGCGATCCACCGTCGTTGTCGCCGAACAGCGCGCCTGCGATGACTCCGATGATGGCGCCCGCCAGTTGGCCCGAGGCGCCGGAGGCGGAGCGTTCGATAGAGTCGCCGCCGCGGGCCTCTGCGCCGACGCAGGACAGCACGCCGTCGCGGTTGCTGAGGTCGGAGCGGCAGTAGGGGGCGTAGATCGAGCTCCAGCGATAGCGACCGTCATTGGTGCGGCAGACGGCGGTGACATAGCCGCTGTCCATCGACTGCACGTCGTCGCAGGAGCTGCCGAGGCTCTGGGCCGGCGACATGCGGTAGCCCGACTGGGCGGCGGCCTGCGAGCCGGCGAAGGTCAGGGCGCCGGCGGCGATGGCGGCCAGCAGATGGGTCTTGGTCATGCGGGGAATCTCCAGAACGGCGCCGCGGGCGCGACCGATCGTGCGCGCTGCAGTGACCCCGCCGGGAGGGCGGGCATCATGCGTGGCCGTCTGGGAAACGGGCCTGGCGGGTTAAGGTTGCGCCGCGCCCGGCGAGGGCGTCGCGCCCAGCCTGAGGAAGCTGACCCGCGCGGCGCCGTAGTCACGGGTGTCGAGCGTCTCATAGCCCGGCGCCGTCAGCTCCGCTTCGTCCGACCCCCGCTCGACCAGAACCAGGGCGCCGGGCTTCAGCCAGCCGCCCTCGGCCAGACCCGCCAGCGCCCGCTCGGCCAGGCCCTGGCGATAGGGCGGGTCCAGGAAGGCCATGTCGAAGGGCTCGCCCGCGCTGGCCGGGCGCGGGCCCAGGTCCGTGGCGTCGCGGCGGTGGATGCGGGTGGCGCCGAACAGGCCCAGGGCGTCGATATTCTCGCGGATCGCGCCGCGTGCCGCCTCGTCGGTTTCCACGAACAGGCAGAAGGCCGCGCCGCGCGAGATAGCCTCGAAGCCCAGGGCGCCCGACCCGGCGAACAGGTCCATGATCCGCTTGCCCTGCAGCTCCGGCGCCCAGGCGGCGTGCTCGAGAATGTTGAAGACGGCCTGCCGCGCGCGATCGGACGTCGGCCGCGTGCCCTGGCCGTCGGGCGTGATGAGGTTGCGACCTCTCAGGCCGCCGGAAACGATACGCAAGGGCTCAACTCCACCGCAGCGGCGGCGCCTGCTCCTTGAGTCGCAGCAGGGCGTCGCGCAGGCCGTCCATAAACTCCGTGCGCCGCCCGTGCCAGTGCAACGGCTCGCCGACCAGCACCGCGCAGTTCATCGGCACCGGGATCACCTCGCCCTTGGGCAGCACTCGGCCGGCGCCCTGGATCCAGACCGGCGTCACCGGCGCTTCGGGAAAGGCCTCGGCCAGGCGGGCGACGCCGCTCTTGAGGCGGGCCATCTCGTCGTTGGCGTCGCCGCGCGTGCCTTCCGGAAAGACGACGATGATGTCGCCGGCCGCCAGCGCCTCGCGGGCCGGGGCCAGCACGTCCTCGCCGCTGGCCACCCTGTCCCGCGCCACCGGCACGATGCCGATCATGTGGCGAGAGAACCAGCCGATGACCGGATCTTTCAGGAAGTAGTCGGCCGCCGCCGCCGGCCGCACCCGCATGACCGCTCGCGAGGGGAAGATGCTCAGCAGCAGCAGGGTATCCATGTGGCTGTTGTGGTTGGCCGCCACGATGGCGGGCCCCTTCAGCGGCAGGTGCTCGCGTCCGGTGACGTCGGCTCCGGTCATGAACCGGGCGATCGGCCGCACGATCAGCAGCAGCAGCAGCCATCGCAGCCAGCGGATCATCAGAACGTCTCCAGCGCGAAGAAGGCCAGCAGGTGGAAGTAGATCGGCGCGGTGAAGGTCAGGCTGTCGATACGGTCCAGGATGCCGCCGTGGCCGGGGATCAGGTGCGAGGTGTCCTTGACCCCGATATCGCGCTTGATGGCGCTCATCGTCACGTCCCCGGCGAAGCCCGCCACCGGCAGCACCAGCGCCACGATCGCAAGGCCCAGCCCTTCCAGCGGCGTGAACAGCGGTCCGGCGAACCAGATCAGGGCGGCGGTGGTCGCCCAGCCGCCGAGGAAGCCCTCCCAGGTCTTGTTGGGGCTGACCTTCGGGATGATCTTGTGGCGGCCGAACAGCTTTCCCCAGACGTACTGGGCCACGTCATTGAACTCGGTGGCGACCAGCAGGAAGAACACCAGCCCCGCCGCCCCGGCCGGCAGGTCGACGTCCGATGTCCGCATCAGGAAGGCGACGTAGCCGATGTTGTAGATGCAGGTCATCAGACCCCAGTGGAACATCGCCACACTGGACAGGTAGCCGCGCGTCTGGCCGATCACCGCCATCAGGTACGGGGTGATCAGGAAGGCGTAGACCGGGATCAGCACCAGGTAGATGCCGTAGATGTCCAGCGCCACGAAGGCGTAGTTGACCGGGATCGACAGGTAGGCGGCCAGGATGATCAGCCGGTCCTCGCGCCGCGTCGGGGCCAGGGACAGGAACTCGCGCAGGGCGATGAACGACACCACCATGAACAGCAGGGTGGTCGCCTGCCAGCCGGCCAGCAGCGCCGCCGACAGCAGGGCGATCATGACCACCCAGCTGGCGATCCGCTGGCGCAGCTCGGTGTAGTCCTTGTCGCGTCGGGTCACGGTCAGCAGGGCGGCGATGACCGCGCCCAGGGCCAGTATGCCGCCGACGCCGGCCAGCCCCCACATCAGGGCCGGCGGCTGGGCCGTCAGGAAGCGCGTGATGATGTCCAAGCCTCGACCCCGCCGGTGAACCGCACCGCCGAACGGAGGTTGCCGAGCGCGGCGTTCCGGTCAAGGCTCCGTCGCATGGAACGCCTTCTGAAATCGAGCCCGGTCCATATCGCCTTCGGCTTTCTGGCCATGGGCGGCTGGGCGCTGTTCGCCAACCGCGACCACGGCCTGACGGGGGCCTGGCTGCCGGCGCTGGTCCAGGGAACCCTCTCAGGCGCGCTGACCGGGGTGCTGAAGAAGACGCTGGAGGCGCTCGACGGCCGGCTGGCGGGGGCGGCCGCCTATGCCGTCCCGCCGGCGATCACGGCCGGTTCGATCCTGACGCTGCTCGTCCTGGTTCACACCCTGATCCGCACGCCGGAAGTGATCGCCACCATCGCCGTGCCCTGGACGGTCTCGACCCTCTACGCCATCGTCTACAACGCCGGCCTCGTCCGGGCCCGCCGGAACGCCGCATGACCGAGACACCGGAAAACCGTCGCCCGCTGAAGACCCGATCCGCCGGCTGGGCCGGGGCGCTGGCCTCGGCGCTGGGCAGGGCCGGCGTCAGTCCGGACGCCATCTCCTTCACCTCGGTCGCCGTCGCCGTGCTCGGCGCTGCGGCATTGGGCGTCAGCGGCAGCGTCGAGGGGGGCGGCCGCATCGCCTGGCTGCTGCTGGCCGCGGTCTGTATCCAGCTGCGGTTGCTGGCCAACATGCTCGACGGCATGGTGGCGGTGGAGCACGGCCGGGGCGGCCCGGCCGGGCCGATCTGGAACGAGCTGCCCGACCGCATCGCCGACGGCTTGTTCCTCGTCGCAGCCGGATACAGCGTCGTCGCCTCCGGGCTCGACCACGGCGCCTGGCTGGGCTGGCTGACCACCGTTCTGGCGGTGCTGACCGCCTATGTCCGCGAGCTCGGCCGCGGTCTGGGCTTTGCCGCCGACTTCTCCGGCCCGATGGCCAAGCCGCACCGCATGTTCGCCCTCACGGTCGCCTGCCTGATCTCTATGGCCGAGCCGCTGTGGGGCTGGCGGGGAGAGACGATGCAGATCGCCCTGGCGGTGATCGCGGCGGGGTGCGTGGTCACGGTCTGGCGGCGGACCAGCCGGTTGGCGAAGGGGTTGCGGGAGCGGGCGGGGGAATAGCTTTCCTCTCCCACTTGGGAGAGGGGGACCAGCCGGAGGCTGGTGGAGAGGGACACGCCGCCGATAGTCGTGTGGGCGCCGCGTTCGACGCCATCTACTTCCCGGGCAACCTTCAGCCGGGAGCGCTTCCCGCTCCACCATGCTCCGCATGGTCCCCCTCTCCCAAGAGGGAGAGGATCAGCGGCGTTTCGGCCCGGGCTTTCCCACTGGCTTCTTCGCATACGGATTATCCACCCGGTCCCGCTGGGCCGCCACGGGCCGCGCGCTCTTCGGCGTCTCGACCCACTTCTTCTTTACTTCGCCGGGCTTCTTCGGGGTGCGCAGGCCGCCCGGCGGCTTGGGTTTGGCCTTGGCCCAGCCGGCCTTCTTCGGCTGGCGCTCGCCTTTCAGCTCGCCGCTCTCCTGGCCGGGGCGCGGGCCGCGACGTTGGGGCTTGGGCGCGGTCGCCTCGTGCGGCGTGCCGCCGGCCTCGCCGGAGGGACGGCGACGGCCGGGGCCGCGCGCGCCCTTGAACTGCACGGCGGCGCCCTTGGGCATGTTGTCCGCCGGGATGTAGTCGGCCAGCAGCTCGCGGATCACGCGGGGGCCGACCTCCTCGACCTCGCCGGCGCCCAGGTCGCCCAGCGAGAAGGGGCCGTAGCTGAGGCGCAGCAGGCGGTTCACCTTCAGGCCGATGGACTCCAGCACGCGACGAACCTCGCGGTTCTTGCCCTCGGTCAGGGTGACGGTGATCCAGACGTTGCGCGCGCCGTCGCGGTCGCCGGTCGCCTTGTCCAGATGGGCGTCGATGGGGCCGTAGCGGACCCCCTCGATGGTGACGCCGTCCTTCAGCCTGTCGAGCCGCTCCTGGGTGGCGTAGCCGAAGGCCCGGGCGCGGTAGCGGCGAATCCAGCCGGTCTGCGGCAGCTCCAGCGCCCGCGACAGCTCCCCGTCATTGGTCAGCAGCAGCAGCCCTTCGGACGCCAGATCGAGACGGCCGATGGAGATCACGCGCGGCAGGCCCTCCGGCAGGGCCTCGAACACCGTCGGCCGGCCCTGGGGGTCGTTGTGGCTGGTCAGCAGCCCGACCGGCTTGTGATAGCGGAACAGCCGCACCGGCTCGGGCCCGCCGACCACCTCGCCGTCCACCGTCACGATGTCGCCGGGCAGCACCTTCACGCCGGGCGTTGTCAGGGTCTGGCCGTTGATGGCCACGCGGCCCGCCTCGATCAGACGCTCGACCTCGCGGCGCGAGGCGACGCCGGCTCGGGCCAGCACCTTGGCGACGCGTTCGTTGTCGGATTGATCGGCGGGATCGGAAATCGGGTCTGCGGGCATGGGGCCGGCTCCTGGCAAAGGATCATGTCGCCTCGCGGCGAGATGGGGTTCTATAAGCATAGATCGCCGGACTTCGCCACGTGACGCCCCTTTCAGACACCGACGCCATGCGCCTGGCCCTCGAGGCCGCCCGCGCCGCCGCCGCCGCGGGCGAGACGCCCGTGGGCGCGGTGGTGCTCGACCCGGCGACGGGCGAGGTGCTGGCCGTGGCCGGCAACGGCCCCATCGGCGCCCACGATCCGACCGCCCACGCCGAGATCGCCGCCATGCGGATCGCGGCGGCGAGGCTGGGCAACTACCGGCTGACCGGCCTGACCCTGGTGGTGACTCTGGAGCCCTGCGCCATGTGCGCCGGGGCCATCAGCCACGCCCGCATCGGCCGGGTGGTGTTCGGCGCGGATGACGCCAAGGGCGGGGCCGTGGTCCACGGCCCGCGCTTCTTCGAGCAACCCACCTGCCATTGGCGCCCGGAGGTGACCGGCGGCGTGCTGGCGCAGGAGAGCGCCGAGCTGCTGCGCGGCTTCTTCCGGGCGCGCCGGGGCAAATGACGCCGCGCTACGCCGAGTTCGCGCCGAGAGCGGGCCTGGCGCCGTGGGTCGCCTGCGTCTGGGTCTTCGAGGGGCGCGACCCGGACGAGGACCAGCGCATTGCGCCCGACGGCCGCTGCGAGCTGATCGTCCACTATGGCGAGCCCTATCTCGAGCGGGACGCGGCCGGCGGCCTGCGCCGTCAGCCGCCGGTGTTGTTCGCGGGACAGCTGACCCGCCCGCTTCATCTGCGCGCCGACGGCGAGGCGGGGGTGATCGGCGTGCGGTTCCACACGGCGGGCGCCTACGCCTATCTTGGACAGTCCTTGCACGGTTTCACCGACGCCCGCGTGGCGCTGGACCCCGGCGATCTGTCGGCGCCTGACGAGGCGGCGCGGCTCGACCGCATCCAGGACCATGTCGCCGCGCGAATCGCCGAACTGGCCGTCGCGCCCGATCCGGCGATCGACCGCTGCGTCGAGCGGCTCGAGGCCGGCGCCGGCGTCGAGACCCTCTGCCGTGAGACCGGCATGACGCCGCGCACCCTGCAGCGACGCTTCGCCCGGCGTATCGGCGTCTCGCCGCGCATGCTGGGCTCCATCGTCCGCTTCCGCCGCGTGTTCGAGGCGCTGCGCGAGGCCGACGCCGAGACCTGGACGGAGGCGGCGCAGGCGGCGGGTTACTTCGACCATCCCCAGATGGCCCGCGACTTCCGCCGCTTCGTCGGCTGTACGCCCTCGCAGTTCGTGGCGGCCGGCCAGGGCTTGTCGGCCAGCCTGGTCGACCTGACGGCCTGAGCCTGTCGCATTCCTACAAGCGCCCTGTCGCACCGCCCGGCAGGGTCGCGGCGAGCAACAGGGGGATCCCATGAAACGTCTTGCATCCATCGCCGCCGCGGTCGCACTTTCCGGTGCGTCCGCCCTTGCCGCGGAGCCCGCCGCCGACCTGTCCTGGATGGCCGGGTCCTGGCTTTACGGCGACGGCGCAAAGACCGTCCGCGAGACCTGGTCCGCACCCGTCGACGGGGCCCTGGGCGGCGTCGGCCAGACCAGCGAGGCGGGCAAGCCGGCTTCGTTCGAGTTCATGACCATCACGCCCGAGCCGGCCGGCGTGACCTTCACTGCCTACGTCAGGGGTCAGCCTGCGACGCCCTTCGTGCTCAAGCCCGGACCGGCCGGCGAGGCGACGTTCGAGAACCTCGCTCACGACTTCCCGCAGCGGATCATCTACCGCAAATGCGGCGAGGACCTCTGCGCCCGCATCGAGGGCATGATGGACGGCAGGCTGGAAGCGATGGCCTGGCGCTACAGTCGGGCGAAGTAGGCGGCGGCTGATCCGTCCCATACCTTCCGTCATCCTCGGGCTCGTCCCGAGGATCCCTCGAAATGCTTCACCGTGAGAGCAGGATGATTTGCTCACGTGCGAGCCGAAAAAGGGATCCTCGCCACAAGGGCGAGGATGACGGGTTTGGTTGAGAGTCCTGTCTGGACAAGGCCGCCGCACGCGCTGGGCCAGAGCGCAGGACTCCTGCGCCCGGGCCCCGCCGACCGCTACGCGAAGGTCTCGCGCAGACGGAAGTCGAGACGATCCCGCACCGCCGGCCAGTCGAAGTCGCAGATCGACAGCACGGCCGTGTCGCGGACATGACCGGTCCAGGTGATCTTGTGGTTGCGCAGGGTGCCTTCCTTGGTGGCCCCGAGCTTGAGCACGGCCGCCTCGCTGCGGCCGTTGCGCTCGTCGATCATGAACTCCACCCGGATGGCGCCGGCGTCGAAGGCCTGGGCTAGCATCAGCCGCTTGGACTCCGGGTTCACCGGTCCCGACCGCGCATCGGGATGCAGGAAGGTCGAGCCGACCTCGACGCCCTTGTGGAGGCGGCGGATGTTCAGGAAGCTGGAGGTGCCGACCACCCGCTTGTCGCTCAGCCGGCGGATGGCGTAGCCGATCCGCTCGCCGCGCTCGGTCTCGCCCTTCAGCGCGCCCCACCAGTCGGCGAAGCCCTCGCCGCAGCCGTTGACCGACATGATCTCCCAGGCCTCGGGGTCGCAGTCGACGGCGCCGCGCAGCTCCTCCTTGTGGTCGGCGGTGATCGGTTCCAGCCGCACGTAGCGGCCCTTGAGGAGCTTGGGCTTGAGGTTCATGCGCCACAGCTTGCCCAAGCCGGAGGCGGTTGGAAACAGCTTACGAGGATTTAATGTGGCGCATCAGAAAATTTATGCCTTATATAAAAAGAACGCTATCGTACCTGGAGCGGCCACAATGCCGTATGACGCCTCCGACAAGTCTCTTCGCCGACAGGCCATCTTCCTGCAGGCGGCGACGACCATCATCGTCATCGGGACCGTGCTCAACTACCTGCGCACCGGCGAGGTGATCCCCTTCCTGTTCTCGCTGTTCGAAGGCGGTCCTGGCCAGGCGGAGATCGACGGTCTCCTCAAGGGCCTGGCCCTGGCGCTGCCCAGCTTCTGCTACGCCGGCGCGGTGCTGGCGGCGGGCGGCATCTTCGGCCGGATCGCCAAGGGCGAGATCTTCAGCGCCCGCAACAGCGCGACCCTGGGCGCGGTCGGGGGCTGGCTGTCGGTGGGCGCGCTGATCGCCATGCTGGTGACGCCGGCCGTCGTCGACTGGCTCGACCTCGGCGAACTCCGGTTCCGGACCGAGCCGACGGACATGCTGATCGCGGTGATCGGCGGCCTGATCCAGATGCTGGGCTTCGTCCACACCCGGGCGACCGCGCTGCGGTCCGAACTCGACCAGATCGTCTAGGAGGAAAGGTCATGTCCAACGCCAAGCTGACGGATCAGGCTAGGACCTTTGAGTTTGTCGCCTGGTTTGCGGTGGCGACTCTGTCGCTGCAGGCCCTCGCGTTCGTGAAGCTGCTTTTGCTGATCGGGCCGATCGCCGACGCGATCCGGTTCGGCGATACGACCGGGCTGAGAGAGGTTTTCCCGCCGGTCCTGTCGCGGCTGGTCGATGTCCTTCCGGCGCTGATCTATCTCGGCGGCGTCCTGGCCGCGGCCAGGATTTTCGGACGGGTGGCCAAGGGCGACCTGTTCTCGAAGGCCAACTCCCAGGGGCTGGCCGACGTCGGATCATCCCTGCTGTGGGGCGCCGCCGCGAGTGCGTTGATCGTGCCGTGGATCAAGAGCTGGCTGGACGGAGAGTACGGTTTCGGCGGCATCCGGATGGAGCCCGAGACCTGGGTCATCGCCGTGATCGGCGGGGCGATCCTGATCCTCGGCAAGATGATGGCCCAGGCCGGCCGGCTGCAGTCTGAACTGAACGAGATCGTCTGACGACGTGCCGGTAATCGTCACCCTCGACATCATGCTGGCCCGTCGCAAGATGAAGGCCCGTGACCTGGCCCAGCGTATCGGCCTGTCGGAGACCCAGCTTTCGCTGCTGCGCACCGGCAAGGTGCGGGGCATGCGCTTCGACACCCTGTCCAAGCTCTGCGCGGTGCTGGAGTGCACGCCGGGCGAGCTGCTGGACTACAGCTACGACGCGGCGGATCTGGCGGCGGTCGAGGGGGAGGGTGACTGACGGTCGCCTGCTGCACCGCACCTAAGGCCGTTCGCACTTGCCCCCGAGGCAAGCCGGGTGGTACGGTTCTTCAAACAACCGTTTGAAACAAGGGCAGGGCCGCCATGGACTTCGATATCTCTCCGAAACAGCGCCAGTTCCTCGACCGTGTGGTCGCCTTCATGGACGAGCACATCGCCCCGGCCGTTCCCCGCTACAACGAGGAAATGAACGTCCTCGGCGACGAGCGCTGGAAGGTCGTGCAGGTCGTCGAGGAACTGAAGGAAAAGGCCAAGGCCGCCGGCCTGTGGAACTTCTTCATGCCGCCGCACAGCGGCCAGACCCATGTGGATGACACCTTCCAGTTCGAAGGCATCCAGCTGACCAACCTCGAATACAGCATGATCGCCGAGCAGATGGGCAAGATCGGCTTCGCTTCCGAGGTGTTCAACTGCTCCGCGCCGGACACCGGCAACATGGAAGTGCTGATGCGTTACGGCACGCTGGAGCAGAAGGAAAAGTGGCTGCGCCCGCTGATGAACGGCGACATCCGTTCGGCCTTCCTGATGACCGAGCCGGACGTCGCCTCCTCGGACGCGACCAACATCGAGACCGAGATCCGCCGCGAGGGCGACGAGTACGTCATCAACGGCCGCAAGTGGTGGTCCTCGGGCGTGGGCGATCCGCGCTGCAAGGTCGCCATCGTCATGGGCAAGACCGACCCCGAAAACCCCAGCCGCCACCAGCAGCAGTCGCAGGTGCTGGTGCCGCTCGACGCGCCGGGCATCGAGATCGTCCGCATGCTGCCGGTGTTCGGCTATGACGACGCGCCGCACGGCCACGCCGAGGTCCTGCTCAAGAACGTGCGGGTCAAGGTCGAGGACGCGCTGCTGCTCGGCGAGGGTCGCGGCTTCGAGATCGCCCAGGGGCGGCTTGGCCCGGGCCGCATCCACCACTGCATGCGCACCATCGGCACCGCCGAGATCGCGCTGGAGAAGATGTGCCGCCGCCTGATGAGCCGCAAGGCCTTCGGCAAGTACCTGGCCGACCACTCGGTCTGGGAACAGCGCGTCGCCGAGGCCCGCATCGACATCGAGATGTGCCGCCTGCTCTGCCTCAAGGCCGCCGACATGATGGACAAGGCCGGCAACAAGTCGGCCCGTCTGGAGATCGCCATGATCAAGGTCGCCGCCCCGCGGATCGCCCTGAAGATCATCGACGACGCCATCCAGGCCCACGGCGGCGGCGGCGTGACCACCGACTTCGGTCTGGCCAAGATGTACGCCGGTCAGCGCACCCTGCGCCTCGCCGACGGCCCCGATGAAGTCCACTGCCGCACCATCGCCCGCGACGAGTTCGGCAAGTACGGCGACCTGCGCATGCAGAAGAAGAACGACGCGGACAAGGCCCTGGAAGTGGCCGGCATCCGCTAGACCGAGACCAACCGGAACCGCTGAATCATACAACGGTCCGCGCAAGGAACCCCGCCGGTGGAAACGCCGGCGGGGTTTTCTGTTTGCCGGCGATCTCCCTTCCGTCGCGATGGAGGAAGGAGCGGGCGAGAGCCCCGCGGGCCCGCAGGATAACACCGGTACGCGGTATCGCTTGCAGGGCATCAGGATTCGAGTCTACCTTGAATTGATACAAGGGAGATGCGAGATGCTGCCGGACACCATCGCCGCGGGCGCGTTCCTGCCCGCCCGCCTCAAGGCCGAGCTCGACTTCGCCGGCGATATCGCCCGGGGCGCAAAAGGCGTCCGCGCCAGGCGGGTACAGGAGCATCTGTCGCTCGCGGGCTTCGGCCTCGGCATCGATGCCGACTTCGGCCCGGCCACCCAGACCCAGGTTCGCAAGTTCCAGACCGCCCGGGGACTGCCCTCCACCGGCGTGGTCGACATGGCGACGTGGACGGCGCTGGTCTCGCCGATGATCGCCGCCATCGCGCCGATCGCTTCGGCCGGCCGGACGCTGTCGCAGATGGTCGAGGCCTTCGCCCGTCAGCATGTCGCCGTCCACCCGCGCGAGGCCGGGGGCGACAACCATGGTCCCTGGGTGCGCGCCTACCTCGGCTGGGACGGCGCCGGCGCCCGCTGGTGCGCGGGCTTCACCTGTTTCGCGCTCGAGCAGGCGGCGCATGCGCTGGGGATCAAGGCTCCGATCGCCTCCTCCGCCAGCTGCGACACCCTCGCCGACCGGGCGAAGGCGGCGGGCCGGTTCGTGTCGGGCAAGGCGGTGAAGGCGGGGACCTGGCCGAAGGCGGACATCGCGCCGGGGAGCTTTTTCCTGGTCCGCGCCTCGCCGACCGACTGGGTCCATGTCGGCATCGTCAAGACCGCCGGCCCGGAGAGCTTCTCGACGCTGGAGGGCAACACCAACGACGAGGGCTCTTCGAACGGCTATGAGGCCGTCCACCGCCAGCGGCGATACGGCGCGATAGATTTCATCGTCTGGTGATCAGACCGTGACGGTCGGTCCGGCGATGACGCCGTTGCGCGACACCCACCAGGGCAGGGCCAGGGTCAGGGCCATCATCGCCTCGAACGCCAGGGCCTGCAGCGCGCGACCTTCGCCGGGTCCCTCACGCAGGTTGTTGATCAGGCGGCCGACCAGCGCACCGCCCCAGGCCAAGGCCAGGGCCAGGGCCATATAGGCGCCGACAGCGGGGCTGTAGCCGAGCATGCCGGCCGTTCCCGCGTGCGACGCCAGCAGCATCCCGCCCAGCGCCCGGGCCTCGCCCGGTCCGTCGCGCCGGCCTTCCATCGCGGCCAGGCCCGCGCCCGCCATCGCCGGTTCCGGCCGGACGATCAGATAGCCGCCCATTGCGCCGGCGAGGCAGCAGGCGATCACGGCGAGGGGCAGGGCCAGTCCGTACAAGGCGGGAACTCCGGTCGGCGACGGCGGGGTCGCGACTTCCAATCCACCCTATGTAGTGCGTTGCGGGCCCTGGTGGGAGCGCGGATCGACGGCGCAAGTCTTGACTCCGGAAGGTCGCATCCCTACTTCCCGCCTGTCGTTGGCACTCGGGGTGACGGACTGCTAACAGCGGCCTCCCGGCGTCGACACACCGTTCAGAACAACCGTTACCTACGGAGACGACCCGATGAAGTTTCGTCCTCTTGGCGACCGCGTCCTTGTGAAGCGGGTCGAGGAAGAACAGAAGACCAAGGGCGGGATCATCATCCCCGATACCGCCAAGGAAAAGCCGCAGGAAGGCGAAGTGATCGCCGTCGGCCCCGGCGCGCGCGATGAAGACGGCGACTACATCGCCCTCGACGTGAAGGCCGGCGACAAGATCCTGTTCGGCAAGTGGTCCGGCACCGAAGTGAAGGTGGACGGCCAGGATCTGCTGATCATGAAGGAAAGCGATATCCTGGGCGTGGTCGAGGCCTGATCAGGTCCGCCCATCCCGGCCCAGGCCGGGACCCGAGATACAGCCGCTGAACCAGCGCAATCAAACTGAACCTCTTCGCCCTTCGATCTGGGCTCCGGCATTCGCCGGGGTGATCGGATCAGGGAGAAACCTAGAAAGAGAGCTCCGAAATGGCCGCCAAAGACGTCTATTTCTCTTCCGACGCGCGCGACAAGATGCTGCGCGGCGTCAACATCCTCGCCAACGCGGTGAAGGTGACCCTCGGCCCCAAGGGCCGCAATGTCGTGATCGAAAAGTCCTTCGGCGCCCCGCGCTCGACCAAGGACGGCGTCTCGGTCGCCAAGGAAATCGAACTGGCTGACCGCTTCGAGAACCTCGGCGCCCAGCTGATCCGCGAAGTCGCCTCCAAGACCAACGACAAGGCCGGCGACGGCACCACCACCGCCACCGTCCTGGCCCAGGCCATCGTCGTCGAAGGCCTGAAGTCGGTCGCGGCCGGCATGAACCCGATGGATCTGAAGCGCGGCGTCGACAAGGCCGT
>Ga0315900_10005623_pt1 | contig 17165 bp, 13 predicted proteins | sample LakEriMetagenome_FD_203521 | JGI IMG/M metagenome (GOLD analysis project Ga0315900, IMG submission 203521) | Freshwater fungal communities from buoy surface, Lake Erie, Ohio, United States - Buoy 12 MA114 | ecosystem: Environmental > Aquatic > Freshwater > Lake > Lake biofilm | place: USA: Lake... | reverse complement strand
AGGGGGTGTCTTGCTGGTCGCTCAGCTGACTTGCTTGGAGTGATCTCTGTTGGTCTTGCGTCACAAGTAGCGCAGCGAGTAGGGCCGAGGAATCTGCAAATTCCTCAGGTACTTCCGAAAACTTGTTTTTGAAATAAGCGGCTTCTTTTTCAATAAATCCTGTGTTGAATTCGCCGGCCAGAAATGACGGATGCCGTAGCACGGCCTCGTGAAATTTCGCAGTGGTGGGGACGCCGTCAATTTCAAATTCCGAGAGCGCGCGCCGCATTCTTGAAATGGCCACGTCTCGCGATTCCCCCCAAACGATGAGCTTTGCCACCATGGAGTCATAATACTGAGGGATCTCGTAGCCTGGATACAGGTGGGTATCTACCCTAACGCCAGGGCCCGCAGGGAATCTCACCTGATTGACGCGCCCCGGGCCTGGGAGAAATCCTTTTGCCGGATCTTCTGCGTTAATTCGAACTTCAATGGCCCAGCCGCGCGGGGATAGCTCTTCCTGTTTGAACGGTAACCCGATACCGCAAGCGATGAGAATCTGCCATCTTACTAAGTCGATATTTGAAATCTCTTCCGATACAGTGTGTTCGACTTGAATACGTGTGTTCATTTCCATGAAATAGACTTTGTCTGGAGACTCAGCGATGAACTCGATTGTGCCGGCCGATGAGTATCCGGCGGCTTTTGCAGCGACTACGGCGCGGCGCCCGATCTCTTGACGTTGCTCTGCGCTAAGATAAACGCTGGGGGCTTCTTCGATCAGTTTTTGATGACGTCTCTGAATGGAGCAATCTCTCTCAAAAAGATGAACCCCGTGACCCTTTTCGTCAAAAAGCACTTGGACCTCAATGTGGCGAGGATTTTCAATGTATCGCTCGCAGAAAACTGCTGGATTGCCGAAATAACTTTGAGCCTCACGCGTGCAGGCAGCAAACGCATCCGAGAGCTCGTCCATTTTTCTAACAACTCGCATGCCCCTTCCGCCACCACCCGCGGCAGCCTTTAGAATCATCGGAAAACCGACGTCTTTAGCCTGTTTTTCCAAATCAGCTACGTCTTTAAGTGGATTTTCCGATCCGGGAACACAGGGGACTTTGTGAGCTTTCATGAGGCGCTTGGCTTCAACTTTATCACCCATAAGACGCATGGCTTTCGGAGATGGTCCGATAAATTTCGCGCCGGCTTTGCCAACTGCTTCAGCGAAATCAGCGTTCTCTGACAAAAAACCATAGCCGGGATGCACGGCGTCAGCCTTGGAGTCCTTAATCGCCTCAATGAGTCGTGGCATATTTAGGTAGGTCTCAGCCGCTGTGTTGCCAGGCAGATTGACGGCGTAATCTGCAAGTTTGACATGTAGCGAATACTGATCGGCGTCGCTGAACACGGCGACTGTCTGAATACCCAAGTCACGAGCTGCGCGGATAATTCGAACGGCGATCTCCCCGCGATTTGCAACTAGGATGCGTTTTATGGAAAGTTTCTCGAGGCTCATTGTTTGTTTGTCTCTATCGATCATCGTTGTTGGTTTCTAAAGTGTCAAAGCGGGATGTTTCCATGTTTGCGCTTTGGCCCATCCTCGCGCTTGTTTGACGAAGCAGCTAAACCCTTCATGAGGTACTCTCTGGTTTCCTCGGGAAGAATTACAGCGTCAATATATCCCTTTTCTGCGGCGATATAAGGATTCGCGAACTTGTCAGAATACTCGGCGATCACTTCTTTGCGCTTAGCTTCTTGGTCTTTTGCGGACTTAATATCCCCTCGGAAAATGATGTTGCAAGCACCTGCAGCGCCCATGACAGCGATTTCCGCGTTGGGCCAAGCTAGATTCATGTCGGCTCCGATGTGCTTACTGTTCATGACGTCGTAGGCCCCGCCGTAGGCCTTTCGGGTGATGACTGTCAGTTTCGGTACGGTCGCCTCGCAGAACGCATAGAGCAACTTGGCACCGTGACGAATGATGCCCCCCTTCTCTTGAGCGGTGCCAGGTAAGAATCCCGGCACATCTACGAATGTGATGATGGGAATATTGAATGCATCACAGAATCTCACGAACCGCGCACCTTTGACGCTGCTATTGATGTCCAGTACCCCTGCTAGATGGTTCGGATTATTACCGACGATTCCAACTGATCTCCCGCCGAGTCTGGCAAAGCCTGTAATGATGTGTGGTGCAAATTCTGGTTTAGTTTCCATGAATGAGCCTGGATCTACCACGGAACGGATGACGTCGCCCATGTCGTAGGGAAGGTTGGGATTTGCAGGGACAATTTTCCCTATCTTTTGGCGCGCAGTCTCAAGCTCCTGAGCTGTCGATGGATCTTCAATGGGATCTTTTAGGCGAATCGGGTCATCAAGATTATTTGAGGGAAGATAGCTTAGAAACATTTTTAGGGCGGTGAACATCTCTGGTTCGGATGCAAAACGATTATCGGCGACGCCACTGACCGCCGTATGGGTTCTTGCTCCTCCCAAGTCATCAAAAGTAACATCCTCGCCTGTTACTGCTTTAATGACATCTGGCCCTGTAATGAACATGTGACTCGTGTCGTCTACCATAAACGTGAAGTCTGTCATCGCTGGTGAGTAAACGGCACCGCCGGCGCAGGGGCCGCAGATAAGGGATATTTGTGGAATCACTCCCGATGATTTGACGTTGCGATAGAATATGTCGGCGTATCCTCCGAGGCTTGCAACCCCCTCCTGGATCCTCGCTCCGCCAGAATCATTAATTCCGATGACTGGTGCCCCATTTTTAACAGCAAGATCCATGACCTTGCAGATTTTTTTTGCCATGCTCAAAGACAGGGATCCACCAAAGACTGTAAAGTCTTGAGAGAAAAGGTATACGAGCCGTCCGCCGACTCGACCGAAGCCAGTGATGACGCCGTCTCCTACAAACTTTTTGTCACTCATGCCAAAATCGTTGCAATCATGTGTTACAAAGGCATCCAATTCAACAAAAGACCCATCGTCAACAATGAGGTTGATGCGTTCTCTTGCCGTCAATTTGCCGCGCTTATGCTGTTGCTCGAGCTTCTCTTTACCGCCGCCTTCTTGAGATTTTCGGCGCATATCATGCAGGCGTTGCAGGGCGGTTTCATTGTCAAACATGTCGTCTCCTCTGGTGCAGTATTTTGCTACAGCATTATCGGTAAATTTGGCGGCCCGGGAATTCGATCCAGATGGCGTCGGTCAAAAGCCGACGTTTTAAGTCGTCGGTTGGCGGCTCTCGCATAGATTTAGCCGAGGTCGTGTTTGCGAATGCCTTGTAGATAACATCGGCCTTGCGTCCTCCGCTCCAAATGAGAGAGCCATCATTCGTGTCTATAAGTAGTATCGCGATAGCGCCGCTTCGAATGGACATGAGCATACCGCGGTCGTTTTCTAGGCGGGTATTGGTAGAAAGAATCAATGGAATCATCACAGCATCAGCGCCTTTCGTGGCGCCTGATAGTTTGCTGAGCCAAATCTGCCAAGATGATCTTGTCTTGATGCTTCTTTTGTAAAACGAGGGTAGGCTCGTGCAATCCTGACAATCCTGCTTCTGTGCTGCCCATTCGGTTGATATAGCTGTAAATATTTCTGGTTGAAGTCCGGCAGCGTTGTACATCTTTTCCACAAGCCTTGGGCTAAGGCCCTTCATGAACGGCTGATTGTCAAAGCCGTCAGCGATATATTTGTCGAAGTCTTCGCAAAGTGACGTCAACTCGGTGGTTGGACGATTACTGATGGGGAGGTCTCGAATCCTAGTAGCAGCAGCTGGCCATGTCATACAGGGAAGGAGAGCAATCCTTGCGGGGACGAAGCCAATACGTTTAGAGTCTATGCCGTATTTTTCGTCAAGGTTTTGAGATGTGACGCAAGCTCCCGTAACAAAAACTAAAATGGCGCCTATCAAAAGACGGATGGTCTTGGCTTTGTTCACGCGTGATCCTCAATAAATCCCTAAATTTTGAGACCCTTACGGTATCAAAACTGGGCTCAAAATCAAACGCAGAGGATGACTAGCGTGCTGCCCGATTTTTCAGCGGTCCAGGGCCTTGGCTCTGGTTTTAAACTGCTTAGTTTGGGGCCGGGTGGGGCCTTCCTCTATTCTGTGAACGAATAATACATGCCATTTGTAAAGCAAGCGTGCAAAAAAGCACATAGCGCACTTCGCTGTCTTGTAAGGCGTTTTGGGTTAATCCGCCGGCTGCGAATGCAAAGGGGGTAATCATGATAGCTATCCGCTGAGAGGCGGAAAGGTGTTGGGAGGTGCGCCCGATGACCCACCACCAAATCAAGAACGCCAAAAGCCCGATGACTGCCAGAAAACCACCCTCCACGGCGGTTTGTAGATACATATTATGAGCCTCATACATCCTCTCGATGGAGCCCAGTTCAATTTTTTCGTAGTAAGGTCTACGCATGTCTCTGGTTATTCCACTTCCGTGACCAAGGAGCGGCGCATCCTTGAACATCTCCCAGTGCGCATGCCAAAAGGCGATGCGGTCGTCCGGATAGGGTGTTTCATGATCACTTCGTTCACCAGACAAGACCTTTTGAAATTTTTCTGAGACAGGATTTGGAATCGAGATGGCAAGGATACCGACCATGCTACCGACTGCGCATAAAACTGCGAAGTGTTTTAGTTTTAGCAGTTTGAAGGCGATGACGATCGATACGATAGCGGTTAAAACGATCACCGTCATGGATTGGCTCGTCATGACAATGACGAGGGTGGAGACGGCCATGACGATACTTTTAGGGTCTTTAGGGAAAGCAGCAAGCCTGGCCACGACCGTTGGAACTATGATCAGAGCGGCGTAAGCTAGCGTCAGGGGATGACTATAAAACCCCTGTGCACGTTTGATTTGGTGCGTAATTTCAATACCGTCAAGTTTCCATCCGATGAGAAATTGCGATAGTGATATCAGGCCAATCACAGCAAGGACTACAGAGGCTAGTTTAAGCAAAAATCTCTCTTTTATCTGGGCCTGTGCAAGGCTTAAGGCCATGTAAAATATTGCGAGCACGAGAAGGTAACCAAACAGGAATCCCGAGGATTCCTTAGTGTCTCCTCGAGTGATGGTCGCCGAGAGAATGGGAATAACTAAAAGTAGAGAAAGCGCAGTAAATTGACGAGAAAAAGGAAGACTTAAACCTTCTTTTAGGCTGCGACCCTGATCGTTTTTACTGAGCAAGGCAAACAGAACCACAGCAAGTCCAATACCAATGTTTTGGCCGGCTACACCGAGTGGAGCAACTAAGATGAGAGTTGAGACTAGAATAGTCGGGATTAATGTCATCAGGTTCTTCGATCAGTTCTAAGTCTTGGAAGTTGTGACGGCCAGGTTTTAATCTGCCTGCAAATCCAGTTATTGAGAAGGCGTTTTTGGTCCGTAGAGCTCAAGTGGAAAAATTGCGGGTTATGAGCTTTCCTGATCCGACTGGTCAGGCTGTGTAAGGTTATCGCCGCACTAACACTAATATTTAAACTTTCGACAATCCCATACATGGGAATTGTGAAACACAAATCTGCTTTTTCGCGCCACTCAAGTGCAAGCCCCTCGTGCTCATTGCCAAAAACAACTGCGATGGGCTTATCGATAGGAAGATCCTCCAGCGCCACGGCTTGACCGTGGGGAAACGCCGCTGCAACTATGTAGCCCGAGTCATGCAAGTGCTGGATGCACTGATCAACAGAGTCGTGTCGGTAGATGTCGACCCACTCATCAACTCCGCGGGCAACCGTTGAGGTACTGAACTTTCCTTTGAGAGTAATCACGTCGACTGACTGAACGCCAAAGGCTTCGGCTGATCGAATGCAGGCGCTAACGTTGTGCGGTTGATGTACGTCTTGGACGGCCAAACGTACGAATTGAGTGCGGTTGGCAGCAGTGGCTAGCATGCGGTCGCGGCGTTTGTCGGTCAGTTGTGGGGATAGAAGATCCCAGGCGTCTAACGGTATGTTCTGGTCCGGGGGCTGATAGTTCATATGGGGTCAATAATTTCATATCACACGTTAGGGTTTATTGAAGTCTTTGGTCGTCCGTAAGCCTCATGATAGGCAAAAACGACCCATCGTCCCAGACTGCGGAGGGCGGATACAATACATATATATAGAGTTGCAGTATGGAACCGGAGCCTTTTATGGAGCGGGTGAAGGGATTCGAACCCTCGACCTTCGCGATGGCAACGCGACGCTCTAGCCAACTGAGCTACACCCGCACGCTCCGAAAACATTATCCTGACAGAACAGGAGATGTGTATTTAGGACATAGGTCCTCTAGACGTCAAGGGATTATTGGACGTGTGGCGCATTTCGTCAGTGAATGATCAGAAGGTGGGCTGCCGACGAGTGGTGTGATCAAGGGTGGAGGGTGTCAGTCATGCAGTTACTAAGACAATTTAAGGGATGGCTAGGGCAGATATTTCCTTTGAATAACAGGAATTTAGATTCTAAGACAGAGCGTTTAAAAACACCCCCTGCTTTTAAGCCGCGCCAGTCGCAGCAGATTGTCAAGTCGAGACCGCTGTCACTTGAAGATCGCTATCAGATTGTCAAAGATACGCGCGAGGTTGAGGCGGTATTTTCTAATCTAACCACCGTCCTCGTGGATCTTATTGACTCGTTAAGTTCTGCGGCCAGAACGGAGGGTTCAAGTCCTGTTATTTTGCGACAGATAGGGGTTACGTCTGATCGAAGACCTTACGTATTCATGAAACCGATGAGTCGGGCCGGATGGCTTATTGAGATGGGACCGGCTGGTTGGCGCATCAGTAATGCAGAGCAAATTATAAGCAGAGAGATGTTTATTCGTAGTCAGATGGAGCCGTGGGATGTCGTCACGATCTGGGTTGATCCCAGAGGCGAGGGTCTCACGCGCGTTCAAAGCCAAAGGTTTGGTCGCGACCTTATGATTGTTTCCGAATATGAGCGCCGCCTTTGTGAGTCTATGCGAGACGTAATCAGTCGCGGATATGACCACTGAATCGCAGCGCGTATACAAAAGGACTCGATCTCGGTACACTTAAGTTCCAAATCAGCCCAAAAAAGGATTTGTCGCATGGACCATCAGTCTCACCAAGGTTTTGATATAGTTCAGCAGCTACTAGGAATCACAGCTCTCGGCACTGAGTGGGTTCTTTGGCTTTTGATTGCTCTTAGTGTTGCAAGTGTCGCGATTATCATCGAAAGAATTATGTTTTTTAGGAAGATGAGTATCGATCTTGCTGCGTTCACGGAAAAACTTACCAAGTCCCTAGAAGCAAACGACTGGGATGAACTAAAAAAAGTCTGCGAGCAGTCTCCCGCTTTGGCCTGCCAAACGGTTCTCCGAGGTATCGAGGCGAGAGGTCGCGGTACACATGCTATGGAAGAGACGATGAATGGATACATGATCGGCCAAAAACCCAGGCTTGATCACGGTCTTATGGTGCTGGGAACTCTCGGCAACAATGCCCCTTTTATTGGATTGTTCGGCACGGTTCTCGGTATCATTATTGCGTTTCGTGATCTTGCGTTGAATCCTCAAGGAGGCGCTGCCGTGGTCATGCGTGGTATCTCAGAAGCCTTGATAGCCACAGCTGTCGGTCTGATCGTGGCGATTCCTGCGGTCATTGCCTACAACTATTTTCAGCGCGTCGTAAAGCGACATTTGAGCGCTGCTGAGGCTGTTAGTCGGCTTGTTCTATCACATAGACAGTGAGGTTTGTTGACGTATGGCTGGCGGTTTGCAGGATCAAGATGATGGTGAAATAACCGGTATTAACGTCACTCCACTTGTGGATGTGATGCTGGTTCTCCTGATTGTTTTTATGGTGACCTCGACGTACATCGTGCAGCAGTCAATCCAGGTCCAGCTGCCAAAAGCGGCTACCGGAGAAAATACTCCTAAAGTCAAAAATTTAGCCTTCGTACTAGACAAGTCAGGTGCCATGTTTCTTGATGGCAAACCTATCAGTCTTGAGGATATCGCGGTCAGAGTCCAAGCAGAGAAGTCGGCGGATCCTAACGTTCAGCTCCAGGCTCTGGTCGCCGCAGACAAAGAAACTCCGCATGGTTTCGTGGTAAGTCTCATCGATGCTGTTCGGCGACAGGGCATCACCGACCTCGCAATCAACGTCGAAAAGTCCGGTCTCTAATCTTTTTACTTCGCAGCTTTTATTTTCTGACGAATATCTGTGACTGGGATGTCTTTCGCAGGCGCAGATTTATTTAATTCTGACGTAACTAAGCTTGTTTGGATTAGCTGGCTGGCGGCTTGGAGTTGTGACATTTTTAAGTTCACGGCTTCGATATTTTCAAGCTGATCTCTCTTTTTATCTAGTGCGAGTCTGTCGAGCCAGTCATTTTGTTCTTTAAGGTCCACAGCATTTGGCACAATCGATGGGAATGCGGGCATAAATAGTTTTGGTTTTTGGGGAGGCTGCTGCAGCGGTTGAGACACCCCTGATTCAGGCTTCAACGGAACGTCGGCGGCCTCAGCCGATCTTGTTTCTATAGATTCTTTTTTTGCTGCAATCTCCAGTCGCTTCCAGGGCAGTGGTATAAAATCAAGTTTATATCCCATGGATGCTAGAAGAGATCGGGCTCGATCTTCTGTATACTCGGCTACACGATCTTTGTTAGCCTCTTCTTTTTGCAACTCAGTTTCGAAATCACGGTGATTGGCCTTTTTCAGTAGTTTTTCGCGATGCTCAACCGATAGGGCAGTTGATTGCAGTTCAGAAAGCTTCGTTCGGAATTCCTCAAGTTCACCCTTCCGATTTTGATCTATTTCCACTCTCATACGTGCAAGTTTTTCGATTTTCTCGTCGAGTTCTAACTGCTTGCTTGGTAGCGGTAAGAAGCCTGGTTTGAAGCCCATGGAACTCAATAGTAGTACCATAATGTCATGGCCGTGTTTGGCTTGCGTGATATCTTGCCACTGCTTGAAGTCAATCAATTTTTCGACTCTGGAATTATTGAATGATTCAAGCGCTAGGTCATTCTTGCGGCGAACACTCTCCTGCTTCGATTTATCAAGATCGGACAAGTGTTGGAGGTGTAATCGTTGACTCTCGGCTTGGCGATAAAGTGCGATCTCGGTCAATGTCTTGATCTCCGTTAAATGTTTTTGGTTCCAGGCTTGCCTGATGTACCTTAACTTGTAGCCCAGCCACCTCATGAAGATTTCCAGGAGTTCTCTTTTATTTTGAATGGTCTTTTGGTCAATATTGTCGATCCACTCACGCCATTCGCGGTCGGCTCTGAACAATTGCTCATTGCGCGCCCTGTAAAGTTCGTTTGCGGCGGCCAGGTTTGCGGCAATTCGCTTGTTCATTTGCAGATCTGCCAAAATTCGAGCGTGCTCTTCATCGGAAAGTCTGATCTCAGCGAGACCCAGCTCTCGTTGGGCGCGCCTCCTCAATTCGTCAATAAGGACGGCTTGTTTATGGGCTTCGCGAATCCATTGCCAATCACTTGATGTCAGTTGGCTCTCTTGCTTCGCGGCTTCTGCCATCACCTTTTGGAGTGTTCCCTGTTGATCAACACGTGGCATGTGCTGTGAGTCGTCCACGCTTTTGGTGCCGATTGTTTTGCGGTCATTTTTTATGCTCTGCAGAGAGACAAAGTCCGTTGATCTAATCGGCTCTTTGAGGTCGATGACTGATTGAGTTGGTTTTAGTTTCATCATGTACCTGCCTGTACGAAAACCCTATGACCGTTTGGTAGCCAGGTTTTGGGCTCGAGAAGGCTATCGACCTAAATGATGGGTCAATTGATGCTAAAGTGAGAAAATTGGTCGAAATATAAAAGAGGGCGCAAAAAAATAAATAAATACAGATGGTTAGTTAGCTAAGTGTTTAGGTCTCGCCAGTCCTTAGCCAGCTTGTAGCGGTTCTCCCGGCGCCCGCCTTTGCCTACGACCTGGTATTTGGCCAGTAGCCCGTGTTTGACCAGTCCATTGATGAGCTCCTCGGCAAACCCGGCTGCGACAAGCTCGGCAGTCGTGATGTCCCTGCCCTGCTTCTGTTTGAAGTCAGCCAACAATTTCGAAATTCGGGCGACGGTAAATTGATCAGTCATAAGGGGGAGGTTTTTACAGGAAATCTAAATCATTTCAGCAGAAAAAACGGTGTCATCGGATGTCTATAGGGTGTAGAATTTCGGTTCATTTCACGCCGGCCCTGGAGGAAGTCTCTGAAATGCTGAACGAAAACAAAGATGCTCGTGTGATGACTCCAGAGCTTTGCCGCCGCTGGATATCGGACCGAGTTTTTCCGTTGCAGCCTGAATCTTACCGAAGTCAGCACCCAAATTACCCAGGTGCAGTGGGCTTAGAAATTGAAATGCTTCCTGTTGTCTCCAAGGGCGGTACCGAGCGTCCAGAGCGTGTGCCACTGCAGGGCCAGTCGGGTTCTTTGGCGTCGGTGCTACGAGTGATTGCAAAAAACGAGGGTTGGCGAACCCTTGATGACCCGTCCACCAAGCCACCAATGTTGATGGGTGTGCTTTTAGATCACGATGACAATCTCTCATTTGAGCCTGGTGGACAGCTAGAATTTTCGTCAAAGCCCTACGCGTGTCTAACGGAGGCGATGGCTCGAACAAAGTCTATTCAAGAGATTCTTGATCGGGAGCTAGCTAGGCATGCGGGTATTTCGCTTCTGCAAGTTGGGATAAATCCTTGGCACAGCGTCGATGAAATTGGTCTGCAAATGCCAAAGCCTCGTTACCGTGCCATGAACGAATTCTTCTCCAAAATAAGCTCATTTGGACCGCGCATGATGCGTCAGACTTGTACCGTCCAAGTAAACCTTGATTTCGGCCCCCATGAAACAACTATGGCCAAGCGCTTTCTCGCAAGCATGCTTTTGGCGCCCTTTAGTGGTGCTATATTCAATTACAGTGCTTTTGAATCTGGAAAAGTTCTGGATGTGACCGGATATCGTCAACGCGTCTGGCGACATCTAGACCCATCGCGTACCGATATACCTAGTCTTTCCTATCTTTCACAAAAATTGGATAAGACTGCGTGCGTTGATACTTGGTTTGATTTTGTTATGAATGCCCGGGTTGTGTTTGTAACGAACGATGACTACCGCGTTGTTCATGAACGTGTAACCTGGCGCCAATGGATGGAGCAGGGTATCGGCGGAAAATATCCCGATCAAAATGATTTTGAGGTCCACTTAAGTCTTCTCTTTCCGGAAGTGAGGGCGAAGGGTTTCTTGGAGCTTCGCAGCGTCGACTGTCAGTCGCGAATTTGGCAATTTGCACCCGCAGCGTGGTGGACGGGCTTACTGTATGACTCTAGAACCCTCGACAAAGTACTTGAAACCCTTAATCCCTATATGTCCAATATAAATGAGCTGTTAGGCCTCTCTGAGCGTGGTTTAAAGGATCCTAGAATTCATAAGCTTGCCAATAAATTGATCGCATTGGCCCAAGACGGGCTCAAACGTCTACCGAGTTGTTATTTTGGAGACGGGGCGTTAAAAACATTAAGTGTTTTTGCTGATCATTTTGTCAATCGTGGGCGGGTTCCCGCTGACGATCTTATTGAGGAGTTTTGCCGGAGAGGCCGGCTTGATGTTGAGTGTTTTAGAATTTTGGAAAATCGGTGGAGCGAGGTCATAGCCAAGGCGGATGACCCTGAAGCTTTGCTGTAATAGCCACAAAGTAATTTGGGGCTATTAGGATTATTTTGAAACGACTTTTAAAGGATGTATCTTCATGTCAGTCACCAATCACCACGTTAAATTTCAAGAGCTGTTAGAAGAAGAGGGGTCTGGTGCTTCCGCATCGGCCTTTTCAAGCGATGAGCTAAGCGGCGAACAGCTTGATCAGTACATTGCTAACGTGGCAAAAACCGTTCGCGACAACATGAATCATGGCATTGATTCGCTTACGCCGTGGTTTTTTAACAACATGCCTACCATCTATTACCAGTCAACACCGAGTGCTGAGAAGGTTCGACATCTTCAGGCGGTCATGACAAGTGACCTATTTGAAACAAAGCAAACTATGACCCTTTGGGATCGCGACCGAACTAAAGTGACCTACGTTGGTCCCGGCGGCGACCATAAAGTTTTGAGTGAAGTCGCATCTCGTTTGAATGAATTTAATCTGAAAATGGGTAGCCTCTATGTCAGTCGCGACGACAAGCTCTTTATTGGAAGTTTTAGCCGTGCCGAGCACAAGCGCATCGATCGCAATAATCCGCGAATTGTCGAAAAGGTCAGGCTTGCGAGAGAGCTAATGCTGCGCGAGTTTCCTGCCGAAATAAAAGAGATCGATCACTACGTTGAAAACCTCGATAACGAATTTATCATCGGGTCCACAGCGGCCCGCATCCAGTTAACTTACCGAATGGTGCGGTACATGAAGTCCCATGAGGGCGCTCACACGTTTTTTGAGCCTGTTGCAGACCGACCGACCGCGCGCCTGACACTTGGTCTTAAGAATGGCACGCCAGGCGAGGCCATGGAGCAGATTTTTAATCTGCTGAACCGCTACGGAGTCACCCTGACACGGATGTTTGTCATTACGTTTAAGGAAGGCTACGAAAGTCCAATATCAGTCATTCACTTTCATGTGGCTACGACTAGCGGAAGTAAAATAGATGTAGCGGCAGTGCCCATGATTAAACTCAACAAAGCGTTGAGAACTATGGGCTGGGTCGATATGGACGAGTTCTCTGCGTTCATGGCGCCGCAGTATGCTTTTTCGATCAATGCGGTAAATCTAATCCGGTCCTGGGCTACGTGGCTTCACGTGATGCTTGGCAAGGAAAACTCCTATTACTACAGCCAGTATAAAATTCGCACGACGTTCTTTAAGTATCCTGATATTACGAAAGACTTGGTAGCCTACTTCCGTCAGAAATTTGATCCTAATGATCAATCTGCAAAAGATCCTAATCGATTGAAGGCTACATCCGACGCTTTGAGAGCCCGGGTTGAGCAGATGGGTGACGAAGTTGAGCGTAATATTTTTAGTCGCACGGTTTCTTTCATCGACTGTACTGATAAGACAAATTACTTCAGTCAAACCAAAACAGGCCTTGCATTTAGGCTAAATCCCGATGTTTTGGATAAGAAGTTTTATCCGGATCGTCCTTACTGCATTTTCTTTATAGTGGGGCGCGATTACAGGATGTTCCATACACGTTGGAAGGATATCGCTCGCGGCGGCCTCCGCGTGGTTATGCCGCGTAATCCGACCGACTACGAGGTGGCTCTCGCCGGACACTATGATGAGGTGTACGGTTTGTCGCACGCGCAGCAGCTCAAGAACAAAGACATTCCAGAAGGTGGCGCAAAGGGCGTTCTAGTTCTAAAGCCAGGTGGTAATCGCATCTCTGCCGTGAGAGGTGGCGTGAATGCTCTTTTAGACTTGCTAGTGAGAGAGGATGAATCCCACGAGGCTGGTCAAGCGCGCATGGTGTCCTACTACGAAAAAGACGACATCATTTACCTTGGGCCAGATGAGAACATCACAAATGATCTGATCGAGTGGATCCCAGCGCAAGCAGCTCGTCGTGGTTACCCTTATGCAGCTGCATTTATGTCCTCGAAGCCAGGGGCTGGCATCAACCATAAAGAATACGGTGTGACGAGTGAAGGCTTAAACGTGTTCGTCGAGAACATGCTGAAGTTTCTCAAAATCGATCCGCGTAAGCAGAAGTTTACAGTTAAGATGACTGGTGGCCCAGACGGTGACGTAGCTGGTAATGAACTGAAGATCCTGCACCGAGAGTATGGCGATAACGCAAGGGTTGTTGCGATTGGTGATGGTACCGGTGCTGCTTACGATCCTGAGGGCCTAAATTGGTCTGAGCTTCTGAGGCTTTTTAAAGCAGGGCTTGGTATTGCGGAATTTAACAAGTCCGTGTTGTCGGGCAAATCAGCTTTCGTGATTAAGGCAGACACGCCTGAAAATATGAAAATTCGAAATGAACTTCATGCTACGGTTCAAGGTGATATTTTGATTCCTGGAGGAGGTAGACCCTACACGGTCAACGACAAGAATTGGGATTTATTCCTCAAAGATGGTCGTCCAAGTGTCCGTGCGATCGTGGAGGGGGCTAATATTTTCTTCACAGCCGGAGCTCGCAAGAAGTTGCAAGAGCATGGCATTTTGATGATAAAAGACAGCTCCGCCAACAAGACCGGCGTGATCTGTTCGAGCTACGAAATTATCGCGTCTCTGACGATCTCTGACAAAGAATTCCTTGAAATCAAGCCGACCTATGTCAGCCAAGTGATCGACATATTGCGTCAAAAGGCTGATCTCGAAGCCAAGCTATTATTCAGAGAATTTATTCGGTCTGGTGGTCGAAGGACTTTGGTTGATCTGTCCATGGACGTTAGTCGCGAGATCAATGAAGTGACCGATGTTCTGCTTGATGAGCTAACAAAGCGCGAAAAAGATGTCGAGCGTGACGAGTTCTTCATGGACTTGGTGCTGACTCACTGTCCGAAGGTGCTGGTTGAGAAGTACCGCATGAGAATTCTTGAAAGGCTGCCACTTGCCCATAAGATCGCAATTCTATCGGCCTATATGGCATCAAACATCGTCTACCGTGAGGGTCTTGGCTGGCTTGATCGTATCCCTGTAGAGCAGCGTTACGGCGTTTGCTTGTCCTATATGAAAAATGACAAGCTTCGAGGCGAACTTATGGCATCGGTCGATAAGTCGACTTTGCCTAATAAGGACAAGATTCTAGCGATTTTGCAGCGAAGCGCGACCAGGGATCTGACGATCCTCGGGCTGGAGAGAACGTAATATACGACTTTCTATGGATTATGGTTCCTTGAAGTACTTGCCCATGTGTGTCAAGAGGCCAAGCCCTGCCTTGAGGCGCCAGTCATAGTTGATGTGACTTCTATTTGCTTCGTAACCATGGACAGGGTGAGTGCCCGCGCTGCACGTGCCCGCACCGGTTATGACGTGGAAGTGATCAGCGATAATTCCGCCATTGATAGCATAGGAACTATCGTTGGCCCGACCGGCTACGGCTTTAACTGCGTAAAGGAACGCGTCTATTCGGCTTACGTAGCGACCAAGCGGTGCTACAGCAGGATTCAAAGTTGAACCCCATCCGTTTTTGCAAAACGTTGGAGCCGGGTTAATGGGATCCCAAAGCGTATCAAACGGAGTCTTTGGGTGCCAGCTGTGAACGGTCCAGTTTTCACCGTTCATTAGGCCCAGTGCTGGACCTCGGTCCTCAGGCGATGTGGACGCGTGGGTGAAAACTGAGGTGTCATTGTTATTACTAACGCGTTTCTCAAAGGTTCCAATGACTATCGATTTTGCCGATGCAATAGCAAGAGCATCCTTCTTGTCGGCGAGAGCTTTTTCGGCCTGGCCTATTGCAATCAGCGGATCTCCTGAATATGGGAAAGGTGATTGCATAGCAGTAAGATTCGCGGGGATATAAACGTTACCGCTGACGTAAATGGTGCCTGCCCCTTTGTATTTTCCTTTGATGATGAGATCACCCTCAACATAGATATCACCAAACACGTCGATAGGGGCATCATTTGTGCCGACTAGAACTTTGTTTGAATCGAATTTTTGCTTACTCGCTGATTTTGCTGCAGCCCAGTCAATCAGCGGGAATGTGACGGCGCCAGAATCAGGGTTGCGTGGATACGATTTACTGTCGCTGTTGTTTTCGAGTTTCTGGCCCGATATTGTCACATTTGGAGTCGATGCAGCGCTTGCACAGCCATCAGCTGCGCTACAAGTATTTGCTTTAAACTGACCTGCCATTGTCCAATTGCCTTCAACCTTGCCATTACTACCGCCCCAGAGTGAGTTTACGGTGGTTAAAGAGACCACGTCCCCTCGCACCTGAAGGTGACAGAACGAGCACCTTAGATCATTGACTAGCATTCCAAATTTTGGGGGCTGCTTGTTAGGATCTTTATTGTTGAAAACCGTCTCCTGATCGATAGGAGTTGGTGGGGGTGTTTTTTTCTTGGCGGCAGTTCCCATGCCTGAACTACCGGCAAACTCGGAATTTCCGCAGCCTTGTAGGTTGACTAATATAAATATAGCTATGAGAGAATAAATCTTCATATGTCTCCCTTCGGACAGGCACGCCCATTACTTTAGGTTTATGTGGATAAATGGTCTAAACGAGGCCGGATTGGCTTAGTCCGTGCCAGGGTAGGGGCCCGAAAATATTCAAAAAAGCACTAAAGTCGACTGGGGGGTTTACCGAGGAAGACCGGTTGCATGGGAATGGGGTAATTAAACGTGAAAATCTTTGTTTTCCTACTTCTGTTGTTGACCACAAGTTCGTGCTCGTTCCGGCGCGTCGCCATGGATTATCACGAGTTTTTTTCGGCCAGGGTGGCGTCGAGCTTTTTTGATTTAGACGAGCAGCAGTCAAACATTTTTAGGGAACGCTGGCTAGTTTTTTCCAAAAAAATGGCCGAGACAAAAGTGGGTCAGCTGGTTAAGGAACTTGAGTCTGTCTCGTCGCGCAAGGATCCTTCGCAATTGATATCTAATTTAGAGGGTATTTTTACCGACGTCATGACGGAGGGTTGTGCGGATTTTGCGCCGGTCATGGTTAGTTTAAGTCCAAAGCAGATCGAATTCTTTAAGCGAAAGCTAGACGAGCGAAATAAAAAGCTTGATCCCGAAAAAAATGGCGGTTTAGCAAAATATCGAAAGTCCAGGCAAGAAGAGATCTTTGAGCGAGTTGCGAATTGGCTTGGACGTGTGTCTTCATTGCAAAGAGATCTCGTGATAAAAATCGACTCGCAACGAGAGCGGGGGTTTGATGGCTCCTGGGAGAGACAATATTTGGCTTACTCCCTTGAGGGGCAGGATCGATTCATGTCGATTTTGCTTAGTCACGAAGGAGATATCAAAAAAATTGAGCAAGACTGTAAATGCTTTGTAAGGGATCCCGAGAGTTATTTGAGTGAGGCGTCAAAAACATTCAGGCTCGCTCTTTTGAGATTTAGAGAGTCGTTTCTTAAGTCCATGTCAGAATCCGTGGAGCCTGACCAGCAGGAGCACCTGTCCAAAGAGCTCAGAAAACTATCAGATGACTTGACCGGTTGGGCTCGTGACGTCAAAAAATGACCGGCGCAAAGGGGGACAGCCTCCTGTTTGACTATTGATTGCTCACTCGCGGTGTAGTCAAATATCAAGCAAATGAATCGATTTTTTC
>Ga0315900_10005622_pt1 | contig 17166 bp, 14 predicted proteins | sample LakEriMetagenome_FD_203521 | JGI IMG/M metagenome (GOLD analysis project Ga0315900, IMG submission 203521) | Freshwater fungal communities from buoy surface, Lake Erie, Ohio, United States - Buoy 12 MA114 | ecosystem: Environmental > Aquatic > Freshwater > Lake > Lake biofilm | place: USA: Lake... | reverse complement strand
AAAATGGAAATCGACCTCCTCCAGGCCGCTTTTGGAGGGTTCGGAAAGGTTCGTGAGCTGCGCGGCAAAAACGCTCTGTTTGAAGCCGAGATCGGCGAGATGGCTGGCGACCTCTTTGGCGAGCTTCGGTGCCGCATCGGCCCGTTTCTTCGAGATTTGCCTCCCGAGCTTCAAAACATCCGCCTCGCGTTCTTGGACGAGCTTTTGCAGCTTCGCGATCTCCTCGCCGCGATTTTCGATGCGGCTCAGCTTGCGCTCCGTCTCGGCCAGGAACTCCAAAATCTCGCCAATCGTGCGGCCATACTTCCTCTTCAGCTTTTGAATCGTGTCGATGCGGCTTTCGAGCCTCACCAGCTCCGCCGGATCAATCTCCAGTTCCTCCGCATAATCTGCCACGCTGCTCTCCAGCTCCGTCAGCTCGATCTGCGCCGATTTGAAGCCCTCGAACATCTTCGCCGTGCCCGGATCGATCTTCTCCAGCTCGTGAATGCTGCGGCTGATCTCGCGCAAACCATCCACCACGCTGCCTTCGCCCTCGCTGAGGCGGCTCGTGATCGCTCCACAAAGCTCCGCCAGACGTGCGCCATTCGCGGCGATGCGATGCTTGGACTCGATCTCCTCTTCCTCGCCGTCCTTGAGGTTCGCGGAGGCGATTTCATTCGCTTGAAACTTCAGCATGTCGATCTGCTGGCTGCCCGCCCGCTCGGAATTTTCCAGATCGTCGAGTTCCGTCACGTCCGCCCGCCATTCCTTCCAGGCCGCTTCATACTTCGTGAGCGCTTCCTCGATGCCGGCAAACTTGTCCAGCATGTCGAGCTGCCGCTCCCGCGAGTTCAGCGACTGATGATCGTGCGGCCCGTGCAGATCGACCAAAAACTCGCCGAGGCCTTTGAGCACCTGGATCGTCACCGGCGAGCAGTTCACGAACTGCTTGTTCGCCCCGCTGGCGCTGATCGTGCGCTTCACGATCAGCTCGCCATCCTGGCACGGCTCCAATCCTGCCTCCTCCAGCACGGCATCAATGGCCCGCGTGTCCTTCAGATGAAAACTCGCCTCCACCGTGCAGGCATCCTGCCCCGTGCGGATCAGGCCACGGTCCGCCCGCTCGCCGAGGATGAGCTTCAAAGCGCCCACGATGATGGATTTGCCCGCGCCCGTCTCGCCCGTCACCCCCACCAGCCCCGCCGCGAGTTCCCAGGTCACGTCTTCGACGAGGGCGAGGTTGCGGATTTTGAGAATGGAAAGCATGCGGCGGCGGTTTGGAGGTCCGCGAAGATGGGAAGTCCCCGCCGCATTTCAACCACCACGCGGTGATCTTCCGCTCCAAGCTTTAAAAGCACGCGAAAAATGCGCGGCAGACTTGTAGCCGAGCTCGGCGGCCACGTTTTTCACCAGCGCATCGGGCTGGCGCAGCTTGATGGCGGCTTGAGACAGCTTCAGACGCGTCAGGCAGGCCAGCGGCGTCTCGGTGTCGTAACGTTGAAACAGACGCGTGAAGTAGGCGGCGGAGACGTGACAGGCCCGTGCAGCCTGCTCGATGCTGTTGAGCACCGGGTAATTGCGCAGCAGATGGCCGCGACAGCGCAGATACGTCGCGTAAGCAGGGTCCATCTTCGTCGTCGCCGGTTGGCGACTGTCCGCGCAGAGCACAAGCGCATGCTCCAGCGCCGCGCAGGCCGTTCGCAGGCCAAAACGCCCGCCCCGCAGTGCATGATCGATCACTTCTTCGAGCAGGCTCACTACCCGCGAGGCATCCGCCACACGCAGCACACTGCCTGCGCCGAGGTCAAGATGGCTCATCAAAGCAGCGGCCCGCGAGCCGGTGAAGTTAAAGAAGTATTTCACCATCGGCTCCTCCGCCGAGCTGGAGATCACATGCGGCACACTCGAGTCGTAAAAGAACGCGTGCCCGGCCTCGACCTCGTGTTTTCGATTCGCCAGCATCACGCTGCCTTTGCCGCGTGAGACGAATTCAAAGGCCAAGAATGGGAAATCCTGCCGGTCCACGACGAAATCCGGCGCGCACCATTCACAGCCACCGCCCACGAGGCAGAGCGTGGACTCGTCGCGCTGCCGCTGCTGCCACTCGGGCAGGAAGAAGCGACGCGTGCGCATCACTTGCGTGGAAAAATAGTCGGCCTGGTCGGTGGCGGGCATGCGTGGAGCATGTCAGCCTCATCAAGAATCGTCAAGCCGCTGCCAAACATGGTCAGCCGAAGCCTTTTTATCTTTGAGTCTTCCCCTTTTATCCTTTCAAGCCATGTCCCAACCTCTCCGCGGCATCATTCCGCCCCTCGTCTCCCCTTTGCGTGATCGCGACACCCTCGACGTCACCGGTTTGGAGCGTCTCATCGAGCATCTCATCGGTGGCGGCGTCAGTGGCCTCTTCATCCTCGGCACCACCGGCGAAGGGCCAAGCCTCAGCTACCGTCTGCGTCGTGAATTGATCGAAAAGACCTGCCAGGTCGCCAAAAATCGCGTTCCGGTGCTCGTGGGCATCACGGATACTTCCTTCACCGAAAGCGTGAACCTCGCCAAATACTCCGCCGAGGCCGGGGCGACGCATGTGGTGCTCGCGCCGCCGTATTACTTCCCCGCCGCGCCGCCGGAGATGCTGGAGTATGTGCAGGACCTCGTCGCTGAGATGCCGCTGCCGTTGTTTCTCTACAACATGCCCGGTTTGACGAAGGTGAGCTTCGAACTCGACCTCGTGCGCCGCGCTCTCGACATGCCGGGCATCTGCGGCGTCAAAGACAGCTCGTGTGACATGATCTACTTCCATCGCCTCATCGAGATCGCGAAGCAACGCGCCGACTGGAGCGTGCTCGTCGGCCCCGAGGAGCTCACCGCCGAGGCCGTGCTGCTCGGTGGTCACGGCGGCATCAATGGCGGGGCCAATCTGCATCCGAAACTCTATGTCGAGATGTATCAGGCCGCCGCCGCGCAGGATTTGCAACGCACGCGGGAGCTTCACGCGCAGGTCATGAAGCTCGCCGGAGCCATCTACACCGTCGGCAAGCACAAAAGCGCCATCATCAAAGGCATCAAATGCGGCCTCAGCCTCCTCGGCATCTGCGACGACCACATGGCCGAGCCCTTCCACCGTTTCCGCGAGCCGGAACGCGAGCTCATTCGTGAAAGACTCGCCGCTCTCGGAATCTTGTAACACACCACACCATGAAATCTGCCCTCTGCGCCCTTCTCGTCTCCGCGGTGTCACTCGCCGCTGCTGACCCCGCGATCCTGAAAACCGAATACATCTACGACACCGGCCCTTACCCGCAGATCCACGCCACCACGATCGTCGAGACGCCCACAGGCCTTGTCGCGGCATGGTTTGGCGGCACACACGAAAAACATCCAGACGTTTGCATCTGGGTCTCGCGCCAGCTTCCCGATGGCAAATGGACCGAGAGCGTCGAAACGGCGAATGGCGTACAAACCGATGGCACACGGCATCCCACATGGAACCCCGTGCTGTTTCAGCCGAAGGATGCTCCCTTGATGCTCTTCTACAAAGTCGGCCCATCACCTAGCACCTGGTGGGGCGAACTCAAAACCTCGACCGACGGCGGCAAAACATGGTCCGCAGCGCAAAAGCTGCCCAAAGGCATCTTCGGCCCCATCAAGAACAAGCCCGTGCAACTCTCGAATGGCGACATCCTCTGCCCGACGAGCAACGAGACCGACACAAAGCCCAGCGCCTGGGCGATCTACTTCGAGCGCACGAGTGATCTCGGCAAAACATGGTCCCGCACGGAGCTGCTGCACGATGGTCTCGCCATCAGTGCCATCCAGCCGAGCATTCTTTTCCTCGGCGGCGACAAGCTGCAGGCCATCGGCCGCTCGAAGAACAGCAAAGTCTTCCAGATCACCTCCGAAGATGCTGGCAAGACCTGGGGCGAAATTTCGCTCACCGAGCTACCAAACCCAAACTCCGGCACCGATGCCGTCACGCTCGCCGATGGCCGTCACCTGCTCATCTACAACCACACCGCCCGCGGCCGCAGCCCACTGAACCTCGCCGTGAGCAAGGACGGCAAGACCTGGGAAGCCGCGCTGGTCTTTGAAGACGAGCCAAAGAAGGAGTTCAGTTATCCCGCCATCATCCAGACCAAGGACGGCCTAGTCCACATCACCTACACTTGGCAGCGCAAGAAGGTGAAACACGTCGTCCTCGATCCCGCAAAGCTCACGACGAAGCCGATGCTGAACGGCCAGTGGCCGCAGTGACATAGATTCGAGTGACCCTCGAATACACCATGAAATCGATCACCTGCGCTCTCCTCTCACTGTTCATCCTAGTATCAGCCGCTGAAACCATCATGAACCACGAAACCGCTCTCACGACGTACGTTGAAAAACTCAACACGCACTCGTGGGATCAGATCGCGCCTTGTGTGGCCGACTTTGCCGTGTTCATCTTCACGGAGGACACCTTTGTCGGCAAAGCGGCAGCCAAGGCGTCTTTCGAGAAGACCTTCAAGCTGATCGAAAACGAGGTCTTTAGCCTTCACGACATCGTCTGGACGGTCGTCACCGCAGATGTGGCCGCCTGCCGCTACGAGTTTCGCTGGAAGGGCCTCATCAGCGGCCAGGAATCCTCCGGCGGCGGTCGTGGCACCAGCATTCTGCGCAAGGTCGATAGCCGCTGGCTCATCGCGCATGAGCATCTGGGGCCTTATCCTCGAAAGTGATGCCTCTTTCATTGTGTTATCTCTTTTGGTCTCCAACTCTGATTTTCCAACACGCTGATCCCCATGAAAACACCACAAGTTTCTCCCAACTCATCCCGCCGTCGATTCTTCCAAAACACCGTCGCGGCGGGTTTGAGCTTCAATTTCCTTCCGGCCTACCTGACCAGCGCACGTGCGGCGGACAATCCGAAGCTGCCGCCGAGCCGACGGATCAATCTGGGCTGCATCGGGATTGGTGGGCGTGCGGGCAGTGTCATTCCAGGGCTCACGGCGGGTGGCATCGCCACGCCGGTAGCTTTCACGGATGTGGACTTTGTCACGGCGAAGAGTTTGGAGAAGAATCTGACGGCTTTCCCGGACGTAAAGCGCTTCCACGACTTCCGCGAGATGCTCGACAAGATGGGCAAGGACATCGATGCCGTGAGCGTGGTGACGCCGGATCACACGCACTTCGTCGCCGCGATCAGCGCGATGGCACTCGGCAAGCATGTGTATGTGGAGAAGCCGCTGACGCACACTTTTGAAGAGGCGGAGATCCTCATGCGTGCGGAAAAGAAGTTCAAAGTGGTGACGCAGATGGGCAATCAAGGCCACACCTCGGCTGGCGCGGAGCAGTTCAAGCAAATGCTCGCGGCGGGCATCGTCGATGACATCGTGAAGATCGACGCGTGGAAGTCGCCCTCGCTGTGGTTCATGAACGCCGCCGAGCGTGCGCTCGTGAAGGGCTATCCAGCGGAGGAACCGAAGCCCGAAACGCTAAACTGGGACCTCTGGTGCGGCCCGCAGGAGGTGAAGCCCTACAGCAAGATGTATCACCCCTTCAACTGGCGTGGCTTCCACCTCTATGGCGGCGGCATGTTTGGCGACTGGGGCGCGCACATCATCGACTTTGCCCATGATCACCTGAAACTCGGCCTGCCAACGCGCATCACGCCGCTGGCGCTCGCGGATTACAATCGCGTGAGCTATCCGCTGAGTTCGGACATTCGATTCGAGTTCCCGGAGCGCAGTGAAAAGATGCCTGCCGTGGAGTTGCACTGGAAAGCTGGTGGCGACACGAAGATCGAGATCGCCGAGAAATACGGCGATCCAGGCCAAGACGGCAAAACCTTCATCCCGAACCCCGGCGCCACCGGATCACTCCTGCATCGCAAGCAAGGCGATTACCTCGTACAACGCGGCTCACATGATCGTCACTCGCTCGTCTATCCGCGTGCTAAGATGGTAGAGTTCAAAGACGCGATGGCCATCCATCCGCCGAAGCACAATCACTTCGAGAGCTTCATCCATGCCTGCATGGGCGAGGGCAAAACCGAGTCGCCCTTCAGCGTCTCCGGCTTGCTGACGCAGGTCCTGAACCTCGGCACCATCGCCGAGTATCTGAACGTCGATCTCCAGTTCGACCCGAAGACCAAAAGCTTCATCGGCAACGACGAGGCCAACGCACGTCTCGCAGGACCAGCGCCGCGTGCCGAGTGGGCGGATTGCTACAAGCTGGCGTAAGCGCATCGGCTGTTTTTAGCCGCAAAAGACAGATCAGTAGCTTCGATTGGCAATCGAAGCAGGACTCACCCCTCCCACCCGCGCCAGAGCCACACGAGCGTGTCCGCCAGCGTGTGCTCAAAGACGCGCTTGTCGCAGTGGCCGGTCTTTTTGCTGAAGACGTAGCGGTGGTGGTAACCTTTTTGATCGAGGGCGACGTTCGTGCGCATGCCGGCCATGACCCAGTTGTGGTAGGTTTCCTCGGGATCGTTGGCGCGGTTGTCGTTTTCGGAGACGTGGGTGAAGATGCGCAGCGGCTTCAGCTCGCTCGTTTCGATCAATTTCATGCCGGAGTGGTACTCCCACGCGCCGAGCGGGAATTTGGACTCCTCGGGCGCGTCGTCGTCCTGCTGGTCCACGAAGGTGCCAGAGTAGGCGATGATGCGGCGGAACCAATCGGGCCGGAACCAACCCATCGTCAGCGCTGCGGCCCCACCGGAGCTGCAACCTATCACCGCACGACCCCACGGGTTCTCCGTGAGCGCGAACTTTGGATACGCGGCGCGGATCTCGGCATTCGCGAGCACGGCGGGCAGCACCTCGTCGTGAATGAATCGCGCGAGGCGATCCGACATCGTGTCATACTCCAGGCCGCGCTGGCTGTTCTTGCCATCGTTCCCGCCATTCTGCACCGCGATGCAGACAAAGGCTGGCAGCTTGCGCTTCGCGTCCTTCGAGATGGTTAGATTGTCGAGCGCATGGCTGATGAGCTTCAACTGGCCCGGTCCATCGTGAATGACGAGCAGCGGAGCCTTCGTGCCATCTTGGTAAGCCGCAGGTACATACACGGTGATCTTGCGCTCTGTGTTCACCTTCTTCTTGTCCGGCTCCAGCGTCTTGTCCGTGCCGTCGAAGATCTTGCTATCGGCCAGCTTCATCGAAAACGTGAACGTCTTGCCCTTCGCGTTGCCTTTGTCGGTCAAATCGGGATCGAGTTTGTATTCTGGCCCGACCTCGAAAGCACCATCGCCCTGCTTGCCGGGTTTCTCGGTGTAGGTTTCAGCGGCTTGGAGCGAGGAGAAGCAGGCGAGAGCAAGGAAGAGGCGTTTCATGATGGATGAGTCGCGTAGCATTTTTCAGATATGGACCGTCAGGTTTTGGAAATTTAAAGATGTGCCGCAGAGGTAAAAACCGCTGATTTGACGCTGACCAGACACTAATTTCAAACCTCTAATATCAGCGTCAAATGAGCGTCGTATCAGTGGTTAAAAGATTCCTGATACTAATGGGAGGTCTGCACTCCATCACTTCGCCTTCTTCGGCGGTGCGGGATGCGCGGTGAGGTTCGCGGCGGCTTGCAGCAGTTTTTCGTGCTCGGCGGTGTTCGCAGGGAGGGTTTCTTTGGCGAAGGCGGGCAGCAGTTTCTCCCACACGAGATCGAGTTCGCTCTGCATCTGGCCGGTCTGCGCGGTGATGGCGATCACGGCGTCGTGCTCGGGGATCACGAGGCAGATTTGGCCGTCACGGCCGTCACCACGGAAGCAGTTGTGCTGGCAGCGCCAGAACTGGAAGCCGTAGCCTTGTTGCCAGTCGGACGTTTTGCCGCTGGGCGCTTTGGAATTGTCCACGTGCTTCGAGGTGGCTTCATCGACCCATTTTTCGGAGAGCAATTGCTGCCCGTTCCACTTGCCGCGTTGCAGGTAGAGCTGACCAAACTTCGCGATGTCTTCCGTGCGGATGTGCAGGCCGTAACCGCCGAGGCTGTAGCCCTCCGCGCTCGCATCCCAGACGGGACTCTCGATGCCGAGCGGCTCAAAGAGACGCGGCTTGAGGTAGTCGAGCACCGTTTGGCCCGTAGCCTTAGTGAGGATGGCGGAGAGCATGTAGGTGCCGGGCGTGTTGTAACGGAAAAAGGTGCCCGGCTTCTGAGTGACCGGATGCGCGAGGAAACCCTTCACCGACGGGCCGGTGTCGAAGCCAAACTTCGGCTCCACCTCGTGCCCGCCGCTCATCGAGAGCAGGTCGCGCGCTCGCATGGCCTTGAGGTTCTCGCTCGCTTCCGCAGGCGCATCGTTGGGGAAAAATTTCAGCACCGGATCATCGAGCGTCAGCTTGCCCTCCGCCACCGCGAGGCCGATGGCGGTGGAGGTGAAGCTCTTGCTCAGTGACCACATGACGTGGCGCTTCTCCGCCGACTCCGGCTTCCACCATGCCTCCGCGATAACATGACCGTGACGCACAAGCATGAAACTGTGCAGCGTGTTGATTTGCTTGTCCGCCGTCTCGATGAAGTCACGCACCGCAGCCGAGGAAATGCCCTGCTGCTCGGGGGTGCTGCGGGGCAGAGCTTTATCAGCGGAATGAGCAGCCAAGGTGCTGACGAGCAGCAGGAGTGGGAGAACGAAGAGTCGGTGAATCATGGAGGGGAGGCTTTTAGTGGAGATCGCACTTCAACTCGACCAATGCCTCCACTCTTTCGCTGAGGAACTTTTGCGACACCACGATGAACGCGACCACTTCCACGGCTCGGAGTTTCAAAAGTCTCCCAAAGCCATGAAGTCTCTCGTTTGCGCCTTTTTCACCTCTTTAGCCGTAACGGCCACTTTCGCCTATGATCCGCTGAAAGTGCCGGAGGCCGCTTTGGCGGCTCCACTCGACTTCACCGTGCAGGATGCCTCACGCGAGCGTGCCTTGCCGATCCGTGTGTATCTGCCTGCGGCGTCGAAAGCAGCCCCAGTCGTGCTTTTTAGCCATGGGCTGGGTGGTTCGCGGGAGAACAATCCGTATCTCGGCAAGCACTGGTCGGCTCGTGGTTATGCGGTCATCTTTGTGCAGCATCCGGGCAGCGATGAATCCGTGTGGAAGGGCCAGGGACCGGCTCGCATCCCGATGGCGATGAAGCAGGCGGCCAGCGTGCAGAACTTCATCCTGCGTGCGGCGGACATCCCAGCGGTGCTTGATCAACTCACGCACTGGAATGCCGAGGAGGCGCACGCCTTGCGCGGCAGGCTCGATCTCACCCGCGTGGGCATGTCCGGCCATTCGTTCGGCGCGGTGACCACGCAGGCGGTCAGCGGACAAACCATGCCCATCGGCCGCAGTCTCACCGATCCGCGCATCAAAGCCGCCGTGATGATGAGCCCCAGCGTGCCCGCCGCAGGCAATGCCGAGCGTGCGTTTGGCAGCGTGACGATGCCGTGGCTGCTCATGACCGGCACGAAGGACGTGGCCCGCATCGGCGGCATGACGCTCGGCGGAAACCTCGATTCGCGTCTCGGCGTCTATCCCGCACTGCCGCCCGGGGACAAATACGAACTCGTCCTCCACGAAGCCGAGCACGGAGCCTTCGGAGAACGCGCCCTGCCCGGCGAAGGCCGCCAGCAAAACCCGAATCACCACCGCGTCATCCTCGCCCTCAGCACCGCCTTTTGGGATGCCTTCCTCAAAGGCGATACCGAGGCCAAAGCGTGGCTGAATGGCGAAGGCACACGCTCGGTGCTGGAGAAAGAAGACAATTGGCAGCGGAAGTGAGCGTTCATAGCTCAAAGCTGCCATGAAACGACTCCTCACACTCACCACACTCACCACACTCCTCGCACTGCCCTCGCTCGCGCAGGAGCCTTTGCCCAAAGTCAAAGCCGAGATCTTTGATGTCAGCAGTCACAAAGCGGTGCTCCATGCCGCACCGAAGCCCGCCGAGGGCAAACCATGGGTTTGGTATGCGCCCACACTGAACGGCGGTGTGTCGCTGGCGGGACGCCCGATGTATTTCGAGGCCTTCATGAAGGCGGGCATCAGTCTCGCGGGCTTTGATCTGGGCGAGGTGCGCGGCTCTCCGGCGAGTTCAGCGAAGTTCACGCTGTTTTACGACGCGATGGTGAAGCGCGGTTTCTCGGCGAAGCCGATCCTGCTCGGCCAAAGTCGCGGCGGCATGATGACTCTCGCCTGGGCTTTTAGAAATCCCGACAAGTTGAAGGCCTGGGTCGGGATCTATCCCGTCTGCAATCTGGCGAGCTGGCCGTTGAAGAACTCGAAGCCGCAAACACTCGCCGACTACGCGCTGCCGGAAACAGACCTCGTGGCGCGACTGAAGGAGTTCAATCCCATCGACAACCTCGCCGGTCTGGCTGCGAACAAGGTGCCCATGTTTGCCGTGCATGGCGACAGCGACGTCGTGGTGCCCTACGACGACAACACCAAGCTCCTCAAAGAGCGCTACGAAGCCGCCGGCGGTTCCTTCAGTGTGAAGATCGTCCCCGGCGAAGGCCACAAGGTCGGTCCGTCGTTTTTCGAGTGCCAGGAACTGGTCGATTTTGTCCTCAAACACGCCAAATAATCGCCACCATGAAAACCCTGCTCGCCTCACTCGCTCTGCTGTTCGTCGTCCAAGCCTTCGCGGCCGAAAATCCGCAGCTCGCCGCTGTTCAGACGGCTGACAAAGCCCGCGTGGCCGCGATGCAATCGGGCGATCGTGCGAAGCTCGAAGACATCTTTTCTGATGAGCTGCGTTATGCGCACTCGAACGGCATCGTGGATACCAAAAAGTCGTTCATCGAGATCCTCAGCGCCGGGAAAACGAAGTATGTGGTCTATAATTATGAGGAGCAGAAGTTCACCTTCCCCGCGCCAGGTATCGCGCTCATGACGGGTCGTGCGCATGTCAAAGCGGAGTCTGAAGGCAAGGCGATGGATGCTGTCCTCAGCTTCCTGGCCGTGTGGCGCGAGGAAAAGGGCCAGTGGCGCTTTCTCGCGTGGCAGTCGTGCAAACTGCCGCCGAAGCAGCCTTGATCGTCGAAGCTACTTCACAAATTCGGTGAACCCGGCCTCTGTGCGCTTGAGTTCTGACTTCATCGCTTCGCGCAGCTTCGCGATGCGTTCGGCGTGCGATTCATCCCCAATGAGATTTTTCAACTCCTCGGGATCTGATTTCAGATCGTAGAGTTCCTCGCCGGATTGACCGTCGAGGTAATGCACGAGCTTGAAGTGATCCTGCACGAGTGCGGAGTAAAGCGGCACGCCTTGGAAGTTGTCCTGTTTGCCCTGGGTGAGAATGGTCTGGCTGACTTTGGAGCCGTATTCGTTCCCCATGTGCTCGTAGTAGCAGGCATGCGGCCAGACGTTGTCGGGCTTTTCGAGCAATGGAGTAAGGTCACGGCCATGCACGGGCCACGGCACTTTGACGCCGGTCATGGCGAGGAAGGTGGCAGAGAGGTCGGTGGCGTTGACGGACGCGTCAGAGACTTTGCCTTTCGGGAACCGCGAAGGCATGCTGACGATGAGTGGAGAGCGGTAGTTCGCATCGTAAGGCGCGAGCTTGGTGCGGAAGCCGTGCTCGCCCATGCTGAAGCCCTGGTCGGCGGTGTAGATGATGAGGGTGTTGTCGTATTGGCCGGTTTCCTTGAGCGCGGCGATGAGTTGACCAACACCTTCGTCGATGGCGGGCACGCATTCGTTCACTTGGCGGACCCAGTCATCGAAGCGCTTGGCTTTTTTCGTCTCGCCGAAGGCTTCGCCACCTTTTTTGGCGATGGGATGGCCGTCTTCACCTTTGGCCCAGGCCTGCATCTTGTTGAGATAATCAGGCTTGCCTTCGCGTGGTGGGAAGATGTCGGCAGGCACGGGCACTTCGGCATCTTTGTAGCTGCCAAGGTGACGCTTGGCAGGCTTCGACGGGCCATGGACGCTGCCGTAGCAGAGCCAGAGATACCAGGGTTTCGAAGCATCGCGATTTTTGCCACGAATGTAGTCGAGGGACCACTGGGTGTAATTGTCCGCGGGATAGCCGTCCACGGTCTGCTCCTTGCCGTCGATGCTAAGAATTTGTTTCTCGTAATACGCGCCGGCATTTTCAGGATGCAGCGGCCGGTTCCACACGATCTGATGATCCCAATCACGGCCCCAGCCAGAATCGGTACCGGTGTGCCACTTGCCGATCTGCGCGGTGTGATAGCCCTGCTGGCGCATTTGCGCAGGAATGAACGGGCACTGTTTCGGATCGTAGGTGCTGCCGGGATACTTGCCTTCCATCGACATCGACTCGATGCCATGCGGATGCCGACCGGTGAGCAACGTGGCGCGTGAAGGCATGCACCAGGAGCCGAGATACGCGGCGTGGAAGCGCACGCCGTTCTTTGCCAGCGCGTCGATGTTTGGCGTCTTCACCCAGGGCCAGGAACCTGGATAGCAGCCGACGGTTTTCGTCGATTGATCGTCCGCGTAGATGAAGAGGATGTTCGGACGCTTTGTTTCGGCCGCGAGGACTTGAATCGAGACAATGCCAAGCAGGATGAGAACGTGTGCTTTCATGAGGTGCGCGTTAAACGCCATGCACCGCGGCTTTGTAGCCGTGAAAACTCACGCGGCGGTGCCCTGCGAAGGCGGCGGCAGCTTTGCCACGGGCGGAGGACGCGGCACGCCGGGCGGAGGTTTGGCCACAGGCGGCGCAGGCGGGCGGGCGACAGGTTTGGCAACAACCGAAGGCGGAGAAGGCGGTCTGGCGGCCGGGAATCCCGGTGGTTTTGCAGCGGGTGGAGGCGGTGGCACGGCTGTGGGAACCGCAGGTGGTTTCACAACGGCCACGGGAGGTGGTTTGGCCGCGGGCGGTCGTGCGATGGTGGAGAGCACCGAGGGAGGTGGCGGCGCGGACACCGGCGCCGCTTTCGGCGCGTGGGTTTTCTGAATCATGTCCCACAAACGCAGGCCGCGAAGCTGCGGATGATTTCGCAGCGCGGCGAGCACGTTGTCCTTGGTCGCGGGCGGCTCGGTGGGGAGCTGGTCGTAGGAGCCTTCGCGCTGGGCGGCGAGCAGGCGGCCGAGTGCGTCGAGCACGGCGGTCTCGGAGGCGGGAATGTGATGGAAGGTGTTCTTCGCCTTGAAGGAGTTCAGAAGCTCGAGCGTGAGCTGGCCGGAGACCGGCGCGATGTCATGCCGCAGAAGCAGTGTGTCGCCACCCGCCTCCTTGAGGCGCTCCAGCACGGCGATGAAGCTGCCGCGCATCGAGTCGGTGGTGATGACGCGTGTCTTTCCACCGCCCCACTCGAACCAGCGGTCGGTGCCGTCGAAGTTGTCATACGATTTGCGGATGTCGCCGTCAGTGATCGTCACCGGCGGGGCGACCATGAGGCCGATGAGATCACGCACACGCTCACCGAGATCGATGGCACTGGACGCGGCGGTGTCGGCTTTCGCGGCCTCCACAGCCTGCTGGAGGAGTGCGTCGATTTTTTCCGCCAGCGATGGCTTGGAAACGGCCGCCGGAACGGACAAAGGAGCAGCTTCTGGCGCGGAAACGGCCGACACGGGAACTGCGACCGCCACGGGCGCGGCCGGCTGCTTTTCCTTCGGCTCTTCAACCACACGCACCGCCACAGGCGCGGTTTCAGGAGTCGTCGGCGGCACGGGTGGTGAAGGCGCGACCGCAGCAGGCGGCGCAATGATCGCGGCGAGGGCCGCCACGGCAGGAGGCGGTGGTGCGGGAGGAACTGCGGCAGCAGGAATGGGCGGTGGCGTGGCTGTAATGTTCACCACGGGCGCGCTGGCCATCGTGACGACATCCTTCGGCAAAGGCGGAGCCTCGCCGACGGCACGCATGGCATAAACTTCCGCCGCCGCCGCGAGCAAGTGGCGCGGGAAGATCGCTCCGCCGGCGGTGAGACGCGTGATGTCCTCCTCCAGCAGCGGATGGATGGCCGAGGTGATGCCGTCTTTCTTTCGCTGTGCTACGAGCTCCGGAGTTTCGAGGCGGCAGGCGAGCAGCAGGCGCTTCTGCTCGTTCGCGATGGGCAGCATGTCGATCACCGGCAGGCGGAAGCCGAGCGGCGCGTTGCTGTCCGGCACGCCGACGCGTCCGCGCAGCGCCTGGCTCAGCGCGGCGTCCCACATGGCAAAACGTTCCGCCACCAGGCCGATCAGCACGACCCAGTTCTCGCTTTGGTCGATCAGCGAGAAGAGCAGGCGCTGCATCTCGTCAAACTGCGGCTGGGTGATGATGAGGTCGAGCTGGTCGAGCACGAGCACCACGGGCGCGCCGGCCTGCGCGGCCAGTTTGCCGAAAAGCTGGATCACCACGCCCATCTCTCCGCGCTGCAGCGGCTCAGGCACGCCGAGATACTTCAATTCATTTTCCGTGAGGTAGGCCGCTCCTGAGAGCCACTGCGCGGCGAGGTGCTCCTTGTCCTCGCGCAAAATGTTCAGCAGGCAGCGCAGCACGCTGCGCGGCACCATCGGATGCTCCGCCTCCAGAAGCTGCACCGCCTGGTGGATCATCTCCTTGCGTGTTTCCAGCTCGATCTCCGCCCATGCCTCATGCAGCTCCGGGAAGGTGAACTGCTGCTCCACCACAGGCTTCAGCAGCGCGTAGGCCAGCAGACGGAGCTGGCTGTAGGGCGCCTGCTTTCCGTCCGCAGCACGAACCGGATGCCGCATGCTACTGATGAACCGCGTGAGGATGAAGTGCTCCAGCGCCTCCGGTTGCAGCGGCGGATTCGGCGCGTAGGCGTAGAAAATGCCGTCCGCGCATTCACGATGGAGGCGTGCGAAAATGTGCGACTTCCCGGAGCCGCCGGCACCGCGCACGAACCGCACCTGGCTGCGCTTTTGCGCGCGCACCTGATCGACGGCAATCTTCAGCGCGCCGAACGGCACCGAATGAATGTAGGGCACATCCGGCAGCAAAGAGGCGTTCCACAAGTCATTCTCACCGACACTCGTGACGGTGAACGGATTCAGGGCGACGTAGGGAGACATGGGCGGGAGAGGATCGAAACGGCAGCGCTGCGATCACGCGATCCAGCACCACGAGTAACCGGGAGGGCCGAGAGACATCGGCACGAGCATGGCACGCTCATGCTCGGGGAGGTCTTGCGGCCGTTCGCAGGGTTCTAGCAGGATGCGGCCATTGTTGTAAAGCTCCGTCATCAAATTTCGTAAAACCTGACTATCAGCCGCGCCTCCTTTTTCAGCCGCCCATGCGGCGTAGCGCTCAAAAGTTCGCGGGATCGCGATCATCATTGTCGAGGAGCGCAGACGGTCCTGCTCGTACCATTCGCGCAGCAGCGCATCTTCAGGCAGCGGCGCTGTTTTTGGAGTTTCGATCTCAAGCGGGCTCGGTTCAGCGCGCTCCTCATCATCGAGCCAAGCCGCGAAATCAGCCAGGGTCAGCGGCGTGCCGCGCAACGCGTTGATATCATCGAGCATATTCTGCAGGGCACGCCGTTTCGCCGTGTCGAGCAACTCGGAGGGCTTCGGACGGCGCGAATGCACCAACCGCTTCGCCCCAGGCATCACAAACGCCGCGCCTTGCGCGACAAGCGCACCCAAGGCGACCTCGAAATGCGGCTGCAGCACCACCGGCAGCTTCGCGCGCAGTTTCGCGGCCTGCGGCGGTTGTTTTGCCGCATGAATAAGCGGCCGCAGCATCGCCTCCGCGGCCTGTTCAAGGCCCAGCGTGGTGAACAATGCCGTTTTCCCAGCCGGGAGGCGGTTCAATCGTCCTGCCGCTGCCAGCGCATCAAGCGCCGTCGTCACCACTTTCGGCGTCGCAGCCCGTCCGGCCTGCGGTTTGACGAGTTTCACGACCTGCGCCGCCTTCAACGGCATCTCCGCGCTTGTCACGGCCTGCAGAATGAGATCGTCGAGGTTCATGTGGAAAATAATCAACGTTTGAGCGTTCGCGCGAGCCGGTCGAGCCATTTCGCGACATCATTCACCACCTCCTCGCGCTGCACATCATGCAGCAGCAGGTGATAGGAGCGCGTGTACCATAGCAGCTTCTTGTCGCGGCTGCGCACCTGCAGGAACAACGCCTGGATCTGATCCGCGGAGGAAAGCACGTCGTTCGGCGAGGCGACAAACAGCACAGGCATCTTCAGGCGGCGTACAGCGCCCGGATTTTCGTCCAACATGCCGCCCACTGTCGTGAGCAGCCGCAGCGAAAACGCGCTGACATGATGCGGTGTCACCGCCATCTGGCCGCCATGCGTCGAAGTCGAGGTCACCTGGATTTTTTTTTCGTCCACGCCCGCCAGATCCCCCAGCGTGAAGCGCGTGCGCGGCGAGAGCTTCGCGGCCGTTTCGAGCAGAAAGCGCTGAAAGCCGCTGATCGTCTGCCGCAGCCCGGCCACGGGCGAGGCTAGGATGATCGCTTCGGGGTCGCTTCGATTCCCAAGCAAATCCGCCGCCGTGTGCAGCGCGATGAGGCTGCCAAGGCTCTCGCCATACCAGAATACCGGCGTCTTCGGATGTCTGCGCCTCACCAGCGCGTGAAACGTCGCCAAGTCGCGCTTCCACACCTTCTCGCCAGAAATGTCGCCGCGCTCAGCCACCACCGGGTCGTTGCCCTGCCCGCGCAAATCATACGCATACACGGTGTAGCCGCGCTTTGGCAGTTCCTGGCCCAGATACCAGAAATCCGACTTCGCGCCGCTCAGGCCATGCACCGCGATAACCACGCCGCGCGGTTTGCTGCCCGCCGGCACCATCCACGACTGCACCGGCATCACTTTGCCATCGTAGCTAACCCACTCGTCCTTGCGCAGCTCACCGCGTCCGCCGAGGGGCGTGAACGTCGAGCAGCCGGCCAGCGCCAGCATCATGATGAGCAAGAACAGCCTCATGACGTTGTGAACGCCTCCATCGCCACCTCGATGAACATCACCTGCGCGCGCACACGCTTTTCGAGATCAAACTCCGACGGCGTTTCAAATGTCAGCGTCACCGGGCAGCCGCGCACATGCAGTTCGATCGCCTCCGGCATGCCGGGCAGATGCGTCGGAAGTGTGCGACGGCGGATCACACCGTTTTTGGCCCGCTGCCCGTCGATTTTCGTTCGCAAATCGGGCGCGATCACACGCGAGCAACGATCAATAATGCTGTGACCGGTTGTCTGTCGCGCATGATTGAGCTCATAGAGGTAGATGCCTTGCGCGTCATAATCCTCGTGCAGGCACAAACCGAAACGCATCGCTCTTCCGGTGATCCAGCGCTGCCA
>Ga0315900_10005620_pt1 | contig 17169 bp, 36 predicted proteins | sample LakEriMetagenome_FD_203521 | JGI IMG/M metagenome (GOLD analysis project Ga0315900, IMG submission 203521) | Freshwater fungal communities from buoy surface, Lake Erie, Ohio, United States - Buoy 12 MA114 | ecosystem: Environmental > Aquatic > Freshwater > Lake > Lake biofilm | place: USA: Lake... | reverse complement strand
GTTCTTTCGGTTGTCTATGGACTAATGGACGGCAGAAAAGAAATCACAATCACACAGAATCCAGAGCGAGGCACAGTAAAAGCTAAGGACGGATTTTTTGTAGTTGCGGCTACTAATCCAAATGCGGCAGGGGTGCGATTGAGTGAAGCCTTGCTTTCTCGATTTGTTATCCAAGCTGAAATGACTACTGACTGGTCGCTCGCTAGAAAACTTGGCGTTCCGAATCCTGCCGTAGTTGCTTCACAGAACTTGTCAAAGAAATTGGAAAGTGGTGAAACTTCTTGGTCGCCTCAAATGCGAGAGCTACTTGCCTTTAGAGATTTGAGCAAGTCGTTTGGAACTAAGTGGGCGATTGAGAATCTACTTGCTTCCGCACCAGAGATTGACAGACCAGTTGTCCAAGATGTGTTCACTCGAGTATTCGGACAGTCTATCTTGCCAGCAAAGATTTAGAGCTAGTGTCCTTGCTCTAAACCGAAAGGGGTGGACGCAAGTGATCGTGGAGATAATTCCTAATCGCTTGCGTTCACTCCCAAAGGGAACTACACTTAGGACATAACTAAAAATGCCAACGAAAGGGAAAATCAAAATGGCACATTACGGACACAGTAAGAAGTCAAGACTTCGCACCAGAGATAAGAGTTCCAAACCAGAGTGGCTTCGCACTTGCTCGGAGATTGGATTGGTTGCTAACAACTGGGCGATTCGCTCTGACCTAGTTGTTTACGCAGGGGACGATTCGGCAGAGGGCAAAGCGATTGCCGCTTACTACTCGGACATTTCAGAAATCGAAGTGGACATAGCACAAGCGTTCGGGAGTGCGACTACTCCTGAAATGGTTGGCAACTTTACTCAAAGGGCAACACAATTCGAGTTCCCAAATGCGACAGGCGTGATTTATCACGAAGCACTACACGCTCGCTTTACTGCTTGGGACACGAACTATCTGGCAAGTCTGCTCGACCCAAATGAGCAAAAAGCATTTATGTTGCTCGAGGAATCTCGAATCGAAAAGCGTGGAGTAATTGAGCGACCAGAGAATCGTTTATTCTTACGCTCGTCTGCTTTACACTTGGCACTCGAGGACGCTGACCCTGAAACACTTTCCGCTATGGGAGATGTTTGGCAGGGTGCGTTTGTGTCTGCCCTATCGCTCGCTCGTTATGACGCAGGAGTTTTGGACGCTGATGATGTGGCAGAGCTTTACACTTCACTCACTTCGATTCTTGGTATGGAACTTTACAGAGAGCTACGAAAGATTTGGGTGGAGTTCCAATCGCTAAATGTAAGTCAGGCTGACAAGGGTGCTGACCTTGCTAAGAAGTGGGTGGAGTTGTTGCGACAGGCTGACCCAGAGGGAGAGCCTGAAATGGGCGAGGGCGTAATGTCAGAGCCAAGCGAGGGCGAATCTGGTGAGAGCGAATCGAAAGAATCAAAAGGTTCTGGTGCTATGGCAAAGGCTCTCGAATCACTTGAGAAGTCTGCTATGGAAACTGAACTAAACACTTCGGACGATTTGGCTGACCAAGAGCGAAATGAAAAGTGGCAGGACGAAGCGAAAGCTCGACAAGAGCAAAGCAAGAACAACGACCAGAAACGCAAAATGACTGCCAAAGTTTTTGACAAGACAACTGACCCAATGGGTTCTGGCTCGGCTTCTCGACTACAAGAAAAGCGTTCGCCAACTGCCAACGAGAGAGCGAGTGCTGTCAAGATTGGTCAGATGTTAGACAAGGCAAAGTATCGTGAGCGTTCACTCCACGAAAGAAAATCAGTCTTGCCAGAGGGAAAGCTAAAGGCTCGAGTGGCTGTCCAAAATGCGGCTCTAAAGTCTATGGGTATCCAATCCAACCAGCCAGCGTGGAGAAAGAAAGTTCGCAAACACACGGACGACCCAACACTAAGGCTCGGAGTTATGGTGGACATTTCTGGTTCTATGAGTTCCGCTATGGAAGCTATGGCAACTACGGCGTGGGTAATGGGTGAAGCAGGACACCGAATCCAAGCTAAGACGGCTATGGTGTATTACGGCTCGGGCGTATTCCCAACACTTCGAGTTGGACAACGGCTCGCTGATGTATCTGTCTATTCCGCACCTGACGGCACGGAGAAGTTTGACGAAGCGTGGCAAGCACTAGACGGAGAAGTGCGACTGACTTCCAATGACGGAGTGCGTATGTTGGTAATCGTATCGGACGGAAACTACACGCTCTCCCAATCTCAAAGTGCGATAGACGCACTTACGGAGTGTAAGCGAAACGGCGTGGCTGTCTTGTGGATTACACCGAGAGGTTGTATGGATTATGGTGCGAGAAACATTATCGGGCAAGCGGCGTGGGGAGTTCACCTGACCGAGATGAACACGGACGAGATTGCTATGAGTGTTGGTAAATCCGCAACGGACGCTCTCAATAGAGTTGGTAGTCAAGCCTGATTACCTAACGGAGTGCTTGCTCGAGGGTTGAGCGAAAGTCGGGAGTTACCCCCTTTCACCCGATACTAGTTCCCCAAGAGCAAGACACTAGAAGCCCCGCTGGTTCTTTCCCCCCTTTAGTTGCCAGCGGGGTTTCGCATACCCCAGGACGATCGAGGATCGTGAGAAGTTGCCGGGCGAATTTAAAATATTGTTGCCAGGTTGTTGACTCGCCGGTGCAGCCGGGGTAAACTGAGATCGTCTAAAGAAAGGGAGGACACATGTCAGTAATAATCATCGAACACGCGCAGAATGGGTACGAGTGCCACAAGGTTGACTGCCGCGATTTAGCTAAAAAGGATCACAAGATAAACCATTCCTGGGAAGAAGAAAACCTGGAGATTGCTGAAAAGAATTTCAATGAGGACCTCAGTGTCGAGAATGGGTACGAAGAGCCTTGGGTCTGGGCTGACCACGTAAGGGTCTACCCTTGCGCGAAAGGCTAGTCCAGGCAGCACAAACTACAGCAGCAAAAATAAAGGCCTCCCCTGGCGGGAGGTCTTTACTTTTATGGATCAAAAAAATTCTTGCGACACGCCTTGACTTGTCAGTCATACCTGCTAAAGTTGGAGTATCCAAATTGGATACAAGAAAGAAAAGGGGCAACAAAATGGACATAGAAAACCTAGACGCAAAAGATGTAGCAATTATGACTATGGGTGCGATTGGGGCGACTGTCGAGATGTATGTCGAACAAGGCTACGCTGACCCAGCTCTCTACAAGCTGGTCGAGTTTATCGAGGGACTGTCAGTAAACCTAGAGTTTCCAGAACTCACAGAGCGTCTTACAGTTCTAAAACTACAAACAGGCGAAGCTGTCAATGAATACATTGACACACACGGCTTGTCAGTCAAGAAAGATGAGTGGTCAAAGTGAAGTCAAAAGAATACGAGTTCAATGTCTATGTGGTGGACGGCATGGTTCGCCTATCGGCTTACGAGATGAAGTATCTGGACAACCCGGAGAACCAGGAGCCGGCCGAGACAAACGGCGACAAGTTTATAACGCTGGTGATTCCAATGAACATGGACCATTTCGGCGAGGTTGCTTACTTGCTCGAGAATCCGAAGTGGCATGTGCCGAAAGAGAAACCAGAAATGGCGGACGGCACGGAGCCTACTGAACTAGACCTACGGGCGGAAGCGATAGAGGGCTGGCAAGACTACGATTCCTGGGAGGGTGGCGAGGATTGGTATAACGGCCTCCCGACACAACGGCTCAAGGATTGGGTAGACGGCTTGCCTGAATACGAACCGGAGCCATCTCACGAGTGGAGCATGACGACTACGGAGGTGTTTGACCAGCTACGGCGCTCGCCAGAACGGCCTGTCTATGCGGATGTCAAGTGCCTAAACTGTGATGAAACTTACCAGGTTGGCAAGGTGTGGTAGTTGCGAAAAGCAACGGGCACGCTATAGACTGAACACACCTAACGGAAAGGGAATTATGAAATTCAATGAAGCACTTGGCGAGGTGATCCGCGAGGAACGAATATCGCAGGGAAGAACGCTAAGAGAGGTTTCGGGTAAAGGGTCGCTATCACTAGGACACTTATGCGATACCGAACGCGGCGTTAAAGAGCCTTCTTCAAAAATAATCGAAGCTATCGCTATAGGACTTGGTAAAAGTCCACACGAATTAATCCTGGAAACTGGACTAAAAATGTATCGAGAGTCAACGCCAGAAGTTTTGTTCGCGCCTAGAAGTTTTGAGTGGATCGATCAATATTCAGATCTAGTGAAATAATTTTCCGAATCTAACGCAAAATGTCTTAGGACTATGCTACGATTTAGATACCCAAGAGAAAGGGAGAAATAAAAATGGGTATGGATGTTTATGGCAAGAAACCAACCAACGAGGTTGGCGAGTATTTTCGTAGAAATGTTTGGGGCTGGCGACCTCTATGGCAGTATGTCGAGGACAATCACTCAGAGATTGCTGCTCTTGTGGAATACGCTCAGTCGAACGATGGCGATGGACTCAACGAAACAAAAAGCAAATTGCTCTCAAAACTACTCAGGGAAGACTTGGCTAGTGGTAAGGCACAAGCTTACATAGATTCTAGAAACAAGTATCTTGCGAGTCTGCCTTTAGAGCATTGCGATTTGTGTGATGGAACTGGAATCAGAACTGATGAGGTTGGTGTCAGTAATGGTATGCCAGAGCGAGAACTGTCGCCAGAGATGGCGAGCATTATTGGGCGAGCCAAGGGCTACTGTAATGGTTGTCACGGCGAGGGAACTAAAGTTGCTTGGGACACTCACTACTCAGTAGACTTAGAGGACCTAGAAGAGTTTGCCGACTTCCTAGAGAGCTGTGGTGGATTCGAGATTTGTTAGCCCCCCTAACAAAACAACCTGAGTAAGTTGTAAAACTGCTCATAGACTTAGGGAAAGACCCCTGCTTAGCAGGTTCAACGCCCGAAGCAACCTGAGCAAGTTGTAAAACTGCTCACTAAACTTTTACCGGCGGTTACCGGCTCCGGTGGATCTAAAATTTTGTTACTAATTTGTTATCGCGATTAGCGCGTGTTTGTCGGTGGCTGCCGCTAAACTAAAAACAAGTCCAACCAGGGTGGTTGGCAAAAGGGGAATAATGCTAAAGATCGGAACTAAAGTTTTTGTGGCAGAACACAAGAGCATAGTTGGACGTGTGGCAAACTTCGATGTTGAAGAAGGATACGTTTACGTCAGGACAACTGATAACAACGTGATTTGGATTCACCAAGATAAACTGGTAGTATCTAATCAAGAAGGGGAGGTGTGAGATGGAAGAATGGACAAATGGTAGCCTAATCAACACAGAGGCTATTGAGGCTCTAACACCAGAGCAAATAAAACAGCTGGAAGAAATTTTAGCTAAGCTCTAAGCTTTATGGATAGCCCCCCGAAAGGGGGGTTATTTTTTTGCCGGATCCGGCGCTCCGGTGATCCAAATTTTGTTATGGATTTGTTATTAAAATGTCCTCACTTTTGTCGGCGGTATAGGGTAAAGTGAATTATGGAATTAGGATTCTACAAAGTACAAAGATAGGTAATTCTAGAAGTAGATGAAATGCCTTCTCCTAATACCAAACTAAAAACTAGACAAAGGGGAAACAAATGGAAAAAGACTCAAGAGTGGCAACAGTTTCAGAGCTACCGAAATGCGATTTCTGCGGGGGTAGCGCTAGATACGATGGTGCAACTAAACTAGGCCCGTGGGCCTTTATGTGCCAAACAGACTGGCTAGCGAATGGCGTTGGGCTAGGATTAGGTAAAGGGCAATTACTACTAAAAGAAAAGGGAAACTAATGAACGAGATAAATGTTTATGGAACAACTTACTCACGCGAATACATTGAGAGTCAAGTGGAGGGCTACAAAAAGATGAGAGCCGATTTGGCTAATGGAACAATTACGCCCCGCCGTGTAGTTGGAACAGGATACAAAAACAGCCGCATGGTTGCGGAAGTGTGGATAGGCGAAAACATCGCCAGATACGAAACACTAAAAGCAGTAATGGATTCAGCCTTGACACCAAGTGTCAAGTAGTGGACAATTAGAAACACAACAGAAAGGGAAATGAAATGGCTACAACAGTTGGAGATTTGATCAAGAGTCTACAGACAGTGGACCCTAATACCCCCGTGGTATTTCAGTACTTGCTACCGGAACACACAGACTACACAACCAAAAAGTTTGCGAAACTAAGTGAAGCATTAGAGTACACCAGTTTCGCGGATGAAATGTCTAGAGAGTTTACAGGCTGGCTAGAAGAAATGGAGACAGTCTAATGAGCTGGCTTGTTGACTTAGTCTCAGAGCGTGGCTTGAATACAGTAATGGCTACCGTGGAAGCAGAAACAACAGTTTCGGCTTATCTGTTGCTTGAGGATGAAAACTTTCTTGTCGCGCTAAGAAGCGTTGAGACTTTAGAAGGTCTTATTGATTGGGTAAACGAAAACTACTAGCGCCGCGCGCTTGACAACTGCCGGCCAGTGGCGTATTCTTTAGACAAAGGGAAAGGGATCAGAAAATGGCAAAGAAACACATTCATCAATTCCAATGGGGAGCTTGCGCGATCTGTGGCAAAGTTGTCAACAAAGGTCTTGGAGTGGATCTACTCAAAGGAAAAAAAGTTTAAGACACACGTGAGCTAACAGCAACGAATGTGGTACAGTTCAAATGCAACACAAAACTAAACGAAAGGGAGAATCAAATGGGAAGAATGTATGCCGAAGGCATAGCAGAATCAGAAATACCTCTAGAGCAACAGATAGAGTGGCACCTAAAGGGTAATCACTATCCTCCGGTCCCGAAGTCCATGGTCAAGCCTTGTATGGAAGCTATTGAAGCTTGCAACGAAGAAGATTGGAACAGGGAAATTGCAATGCCCGAGGGAGTTCTTTACCGAGGCTTGACTTTTGCTCCGGCCTCAGCTATTGTGGAAGCACATCACTTAGATACTTGGATTACAAACGAAGGGGATTACTAAAATGGGAAACAGGGCTTACATTCAGATTGACAGCAAGAATCTAGACTTACCAATTATTCTTTATGGACACTGGTCAGGCGATGATAACCTTACTGCCGTAAAAAATGTTTTAGCTAGGACAACTAGGATTGGCGACCCTAGCTATCTTGTGGCTCAGATTTTTTATGAGTTCGCGACTCTAGGCAACTACGATGGTGAGTTGTCTTTCGGTATTGAAGTTGGACAGCTAGCAGGTGGCGAAATGGCAGATGTGCCAAATGTCTATGTTCACGCCGATAGTGGAGCGTATTCTTATTGCGACAAGGTGTATACTGAGTTTGTCCGATACCCCGCGGTAGTTGGATTCTAGGTTTCAGCTTGAGTTGAGCTTGCTCCTCAGGCTGGAAGCGGATTAGGTATTATCCCCCTTTTACCTAATCCAAGGCGGTAGTGGATTCCCCCAATTCACTACCGCCAAAACTTTTTTTGGATCCATAAGATTCCGGTGTGGATACTTGACAAATGTCAGTAGCTACTAGTAGGGTTCTATTACCTAATGAAAGGGGTAAGTAAATGCTAAAGACAACTTGCTATAAATGCGACAAAGAGATAGAAGTTTTGAGCGACAGGGTAGTTCACCCTTTATGCGGTGAGTGTCAAGAAAGTTTTGATGATTGGTTTCAGCGAGAGCTAAATGCGATTGAGCGGTGTGGTAAATGAGCAAAATAGAAACTTGCCGTAAAGGTCATTCAAGAATTAATCTTTACACTACAACACCAAGTGGAGTTCGATACTGTAAAGACTGTAATTCAATTAGGCAGGGCGCTTGGAGAGCTAAGACTGGTAGAGTAAGCAAAACTAATTCAAAATACGCCGAAGTCTATGACGCAAACGTTAGGATTACAATTGCTAATCTAGAGAAGCGAGTAACACAGATACAAAAGCAAATTGCCAAACACAAGGCACGAGTAGAGAGGGGTGAAACTGTTGAGTAAGCAAGTCTATTTTGTAGTTGGTGTGGACTTAGACTCCAAAGAGCCGTTTATAGATGATGACACTTTTACAGCTAGGTTTAGCAAGAGTGAGCAAGTTTGGGACACCGAATTAAATGAATGGGTGAACGACCCCGAGCTGGAGCTCTATGCGGAAGCTCTAGAGATTCTAAACAAGAAGAGGCCGCGAGATGATTGAGTTTGGGCCGGCCGACAGTAGATCTAGAAGGCTTAGTCTTCCCGAGTTAATAACTAAAGTGGTTACATACAAAGAGCTTGACTTAGAAGTTAGATATCAGATTAGCTTTACTGGCGAGCGCTTAAGGGTAGAGTCAATGGAAGTTTCGGGAGCGTCTGGAATTACTACTGCCGCGCTAACTAAACTAAAGATTCCCGAGATTCTTAGAAGCCTGGTCTATGAGTACAACCCCTGGCTACATAACTTAATAGCTAGTGGGGACACTAACAAAGTATCCCTGGCACAGCTTTACTGGGCAGAGTATGCTTGCCAGGGTAGCCCGCGCCTGGTGGTAAAGAATCAGATTGGTAAGGCTACAAACACTACTAACTATCACCTTAGAAAATTCGAGGCCAGTGGTCTAATCCCCAAAGATCGACAATCGCCGGCCCCGCGAGCGCGACACGCCTAAAACAAATGCTGGAAAATGTCGGTAGGTTTTGCTAGATTGGTCTTGTAAGCAAGTTGCTTACAGTTAGGGGTAAAAATGTCAAATGTTCCAATGTCAATGAGTTATGCGTATGAGCGAGTTATGGCACTAGCAGGGGGCGAACAAGAATACAGCGACAGCAGTAAGTCAGCGATTTGGCGTGAGATTTCAACTAACCAAGAAATTAGAAACTTGTCGCTTAGATACTTGTATGGAGATTCATACAAAGCTAAACTAAACTTAGAGCGACTAGACACAAAGCTAGTGGAAGTATTTTCGATAGGGGTAAGAGCGTGAAGCGACTAACACCATACCAAAAGCGTCAACGAGCTGGGAAGCGTGAGTGGGCTAAGTTTCAGAAGTATAGGTTTCACTACCAACACCTAGCAACCCTGTTTTCAGGTTTCGCTGTATGCGGTGGTTTTCTTTTGGTTATGGGTTTTATCAAAGGCAACCATACCGTAGTGGAGATTATTGCCGCCTATGGTTTGACTACCCTTGTTGGGGTATTTCTAAGCCTTAGGGAGTATTTTGTAGTCAAGTCAAGCTGGCGTTATTGGAAGCTAAGGATCCAAAATAATTAGTTGACACGCTGGAGTTTTTAGTAGTTCTATGCTACTGTTTTAGTATCTGGAAATGCCAGATAGATAAGGGGCAACAAATGAACAAGGCATTAGAAGTAAGTTCAAAGGGTGAAGTTCGGGAGTATGACATTACCGAGGGTTCGCTAGAGAAGCTACAGAGTTCTGTAGACGGTTTGATAGAAGCAATAGCTATCAACGATGTAATCACAATGTGGGTCAATGAGGAGTTTCTGTTCAAAGCAGAGCTAGACCCTAACCCTATGGCAACAGCGTTCTTCGAGTCTGTTGGTGGAACTTATCCGATACACGGAACTGTAGTTTTCACTGGTGGGTTTGATGAAGAGGGAGCAACACTAGGACTTAGCAACACCGACCTAGACAAGCTACAAAGAATCTCCGAGTCTATGCGAGAGTCTATGAAGCAGTTCGGTTATGTGAGCTAAACTAAAAAGCCTAAGCCCCCTAATAATCTCGACCTGAGAGTCAGATTAGGGGGTTTAACTTTTGCCTGGATCCTGGATCGATCAAGTGGCAAATTTTTGTTACCAACTTGTTATCAAAATAAGTTCACTTTTGTCGGGGGTAGAGATTAGACTACTAGGGTAGTCAGGAAGTCAAGGTGACCGAGGGCTACAAGACCTTTGGGTCAGAAGGGGGCAGAAATGTCTAATGTATTAGTTGCGGTATCACTCGAGGAAACTATTGCTGAACTTGCTGAAGTTAGAGCGAGGAAGGCAGAACTCTCCGAGCGTGAGAGCGAGATTAGAAGTTTGGTTTTGGATACGGTTGCTAAGCAACCAACTCAAATACTAAACGGTAATGGTGACCTTATCGCTGAAGTCACACTTAGCGAGCGTAGGTCTATCAACAGTTGGGACGATTTCGAAACTAAGTTCCCTGAAGCGTATGACGCTTTAGTGAAGTTCGGGGAAGTTCTAACTCTCAACCTTCCGAGATAGCAAAAGTCAAAAGACACCTCACCTTCGGGTGGGGTGTTTTTTGTTGGATAATTTCTGTGGCACTACAGTGTGGGCTGCACCTGCGAGGATCCTGTGGAGATTTTTTGTTATCAATTTGTTATCAAAGAACCCCCCAAGTTGTCAGTAGGGTGTGCGAGTATGTTTTTGTTAGCAATTTCGCTAACCCAAACAAGGAGTAGCATGACCGAAGAAGTAAAGGCAACACAAGAGAATTACCTAGAGCTTTTGGAAGCCCTAAGCGTTCGAGAGGCACTAGAGGTAGCTAGCGGTATCACCAAGCGCCTAGCAGACCTAAAAGTAAACAATGACGGCTATTGGTTAGAGAAGCCGTGGAAGTTTCCCGAGTATTGGGTGCCAGCTCTCAATGGAGTAATTGACGACTCCGACCTTGACCTAGAAGAAGAGTATGCCTAGAGGGCACAGGGTTTCTTATAGGAAGCAACCTATTGCTATCTTGCCAGTATCAACAGAAGAACTGATACAGATAACCAAGAAGGAAGCTTGGGTAGATAGGAAAGATTGGGCGAATCAGATTCTTGCCTTAGTTCAATCTCGACCGAATGAGTGGTTAAAGCTATCGGGTGGGCATACTGTTTCGCTTGCCCCAAGATACCTGAAGCCCCTGGGGATAAAATACACACAAGACACGACTAAATACGAGAAGCCGTCAATAGCCGTTTTGTATGTGAAGTGGGAAACAAAATAAAAATAATTCCGACACGCTGAGGAATGTTCTTGATAATTGTCGGCGGTTGGTGGAAGAATTGAGCTGCGGAGGTTCCGCAAGAAAGGGGCAAAAATGCCAAAGTATGAAGTGAAGATGTTGGTTGAGTTTTCAGGGGAATTGGAAGCTGAATCTCCCGAAGCTGCCGAGAAGCTTGCTTGGACAAGTTGGGGCGACACAATGGACAAGGAAATTACTTACGATAATGTGGATTCAATAGAAATCCAAGAAATCGAAGATTACGAAGAAGATGAAGAAGAAGAAGACCTTTTCTAGCTGAATCTTCTTGAAGCCCCCGCTGATTCTGGCGGGGGTTTTTATTTTGACCCTGGCGGATCCGCTGGCGCGACACGCCCGAAAAACTTTTTTCAAAATGTGCTTGACTTTAGTTTGGGCTAGTGCTACTTTTGACTTGTTGGGGAAGTTCCCCAAAGATAAGGGGTAAGAAATGAAGTTTGTAATCCGTAGAGCAGTAGCAGGTTTGCTACTTGTGCCAGTAGTTGCTGGTTTGTATGTTGCTGGTTATGTAGTGCTGGGCTTGCTTGGTGCTGGTATGTCAATTACGCTTGATGAAGTTTGGGCTAATGGACTTTTGATTGGTTTTGTTTGTGCGGTTGCTTTTGCTTTTGCTACGCAACTGGATAGACTTGCTTACAAGATTATTGGAGAGGAAAACTAATGACCATTATTGTACTCAACCTAGACGGCTCGAAAACGCCTTATGGCTATTCAGCTCACTCTACCGACATAACCGATTACTATGACCGCCTAGTTGCGGAAAGTAGAATCGCTAGCTACGAGGTGATTTCCTAATGGGAGATTTACTTTTCTTAGCGTCTGGCATTGCTCTTATTCTTGGTGGCTTTGCTCTTATGATTTACGGCTTACTGATTGTAAGACGGGACAACTACCGACCAAAACATACTCGCTCGACATACTTGCCCCCCAAGAGATAGATAGTTCCCCCAACTATCAACAAAACCCCCGTATTTTACCTCTACGGGGGTTTTCTTGTGTGGTGATTAGTGTGGCTAATTCAGATCCGGGGTTAGTTGACTTGTTTGCTGATTCATGTTAGTTTTACCTTGCCTATTGTTGGGCTTTAGATTGGAGAGATAAAGTGAAGAATAAAATTAGTATCGCGCTCGCGGTCATTGTGCTTGCCATTGGGGCAACACCCGCTAGCGCTGGAGTTCAGACCGAAGTTAGTTCTTGGGGTTTGGATAGATTAGACCAAGCAACAGCAACACTAGATAGAAGTTATAGCTACCCCGACAGCGCTGGCGCTGGAGTGCGTGTCTATGTTATGGATACTGGAGTTCTTGGAACGCTACCTGGTTTTGGCGGGAGAGTTCTTACAGGGTTTGACGCGCTCGCTGGAATCAGAACGCCACACCAAGCTAACCGTGATTGTAATGGACACGGGACAGCGGTAGCTGGAATTGTTGCGAGCGCTACTTATGGAGTAGCTAAGAGCGCAACCATTGTGCCAGTTCGCGTTGCTGATTGTAAGGGTGGAGTATCACCTGACGCGGTTCTAAAGGGTATCGATTGGATAGCTAAGAATCACCCGCGCGGTGTCCCTGGTGTTGTGAACATGAGTATTGCGGTATCAAAGTCTAAGACGGTTGATGACGCGATTACAAGACTCTACAAACTTGGTTTGGTTTCAGTAGTTTCCGCTGGTAATCAAAACGCTGACGCGTGTCAAATAAGTCCCGCGGGAGCTAGCCTAGCTTTGACAGTTGGTTCTACTAACATGAACGACCAAAGAACTAATAACTCTAACTTTGGTGAGTGCGTGTCTATGTATGCCCCTGGCGGTTTGATTACAACCGAAGGTGTAAACGGTTTGCCCTCAACAAGAAGCGGGACATCTATGTCTGCGCCTCATGTTGCTGGAGCTATAGCCTTGTATCTATCAAAGAACCCAAAGGCGACAGCGCCCGCGACTATTTGGGAGATTACAAGAAACGGGTTGGGTGGCGTTGTCATTGACGCTAAGAGTGTCAAGGGTAATGTTCTACTCAACACCGCCTTTCTCAACAAATAAACAACAACAATAAGCGAACCCCCTGCCGTTATGGCGGGGGGTTTCTTATTGCGGTTGCGCTCGCGAGATCTCTGTGGATCTATGCCGGCTAATGTGGTGGATCAGATCTTTATGGTGGATCAGATCTCTACAGCGGATTAGATTAGATCTACGGTTATGCGGTATGCCGATCTAGTCTTTATGCCGGATCAGATCTAGTTTGTATTTTGATCAGATCTATCTGCGGTATGCGGTTAGATCAGATCTACCCCCTGCGGTTAGATCAGATCTAGCTTGATCCAAGATCTAACAACTAATCTAAACAAGATCTAACTAAAGATTCTTGTCTGATCTAGCTCGACCGGAACTCTAGATCTAGCCTAGAAAATAATTAGATCACTAACCAAGATAAGACCCCCCTTAGTGTCAAAAATTACACACAACTAAGACAAGACCCCTAAGACCCCTTAGTGTCTTTTCTTAGCTAGACCTGGCTTTGTCTAGATGACAAGTTCGCAAGACTTTAGATCTAGATCAGAGATTAGTCAAGCCTTAGATCTAGCTCACACTCTCAAAGACTTTAGATCAAGTCTTAGACCTACTTACTCAAACTAAACTAACTAAAAAACTTTTTGTCCTTAGTGTTTTTATTTTTTGTCTTGATTTCTATAAAAAACTTTTTCTTTTATAAAAATTCGAAGACCCCCCCTATCTTTAGGAAACGATTTTACGAAAAGTCAAAATGTAACCGCTGCCTTCTCACCCGCCAAAAGCAGTTAATGCTAAGGTACTAACTCTTAGCTTTCAGTACATAGCCGCCCCCGGATTTAAAAAAATAAATCTTAAAGGTACTAAAACTTAAATAAAGTAGAGTCCTTATCGCCCTGTACAAAACTTGCTAAACTGTACCTTATGACCCGAAGAACTGCCAGAAGTCAACCCATCCCGCCAGCTGAGGTTGAGTACTTAAACTCCCTCGAAATAAACGCCCTTATTCCGAGAGTTAGCGCACTATATAAAGCAGGCTGGGCCCTACAGGCTATCGGGGACTGCCTAGACCCAAGGCGCCCAAGATCCACCGTCAGGAGCTGGGTTGTCAAGGCCGCTGAGGTTGAGAGCCCGGAAGTAGTAGACGCCCCCATTGTTCCTTCACCAAAACACAAAACTACCCCTGAGGGATACCAGAAACGCCGTCCAACGTCTCCGGGTATCCAGGAGGACACCTTTGACGAAATCCGCTCCTTGGCCCCTCTAGCGCGCTCCTATAGGGCAAAAATGACCCAAACCAGCTCCGCGGCTGTAGCTAACCGCAGATTGACCGATATTTGCACTAAATTACACGAAAATGGCGTAGGAATAAGGGAATTAGCCGAGGCAGCAGGGGTAACATACCGCGCTATGTACAAGAGAATCAAGCTTTAATCTCGATTTGACACCCTAAATCCGACACAGTAGGATTTTCGCTGTGGTAAAATATTAACCGGAGAGCACGTTCTTTCAATAAAAGGAAGGATGTGCTTTTTGGCATCTCTGGACATTTTGTGTTAGAGTGCAACCCACAATTTAATATGGAAAGAAAACCAAATAGAACACTAAACGACCGAGTACTAAGGTATTCACTTCTGAAAGGTAGGTCGCTAAATGCATAAGAGGTTCATTTCAATCAGTGCGATAGCACTAGTAATGACTGGCTCCACCGCAGCGTTCGGACAGATGTTAGAGTCCAGCACCGCTGCGTCAGAACAAACAGTAGTAACACAAGTAACAAAACCGGCTGAAATAATTGACTCTCCTGTACAAAAGGTAGAAATTGTTTCCGGCCCTGCTATATCTCCCGTGATTGCTGCGGGCCCTGTCCTAAAGTCAAGCGCACCCATCGTCGGGTCGTATGACTGGATGGCCCAGGAAAAAGCTGCAAAAGAAGCTCTCATGTCTGATGCTGAAAAAGTGCAAGCAGAACTAGAGGCAGAAATTGCTCGGCTAGAAAAAATCGCCTCTGACACCAAAGCCCTAAACGAGGCTCTTGTCTTGGTTAAAAAACAAATTGGCATCACCCCTTGGGTTTTTCAGGGGTCAAGCCCCCGCGCCTGGGACTGCTCGGGTCTTGTAAAATGGACCTACGCCCAGCTTGGGATAGACCTGTATCACAGTGCCACATGGCAAAGATACTGGGGCGAGATTGTAGCCGAACCTAAAATTGGAGACCTAGTATCCTTCAATTACAAAAACTACTCAAGCGCCTACCACATCGGGATCTATATAGGTCCTGATGAGATGCTTCACTCTGGCGGCAAGCCGGGCGATAGGACTGAAATACGCTCTATCAGTGGATGGCAAAAGGACAATGGAAACAGCGAAGTTACCTACACCCGCATCATTGAAACCAACAACTAGTTAGAACGAGAGGCCCCTCCTTCGGGAGGGGTTTTTCTCTTTAAATTTGACTTGACAAACAAAACCATATACATTAGTGTTTAGTCAAGCATCACCCAAATAGAGAAAAGAGACAAAATGAAGAACATATACAAAAGCATTGTTATCGCAGTTGTTTTTGGAAACGTTATTGCGTTCCCAGTTGTTGCCTACACATTTCCGTGGGAAACTTACCTAATTGATCCAACCCCCTACTACGTCATTCAGTCAGAGTCGCTAGGATTTTTGATTGCCGCATGTATCTTCATCTACGAGTGGGTCAAGTACGGTGAGAAGCCAGACATTCTCAAAGGTAAGTTTAAGCCTCGCGCGTTTAAGCAGAAAGTTGCAAAGTAGCTCTACTTGCGCATACAACCAGACTGTGATAGGATATAGCCATGAACTTAGATAACAATTTTGCTTGGCTAGTCCTACTAGCAGTAGTCGCGATACTCTACTACCCAGTAGCGAAAAGACTTTACAGAAGATGGAAGCGGGCGCGTTTTTTAAAACAAGATCCGGCTCCACTTCTAGGTGTTGTCTTTCCGCCTTCAGACAAAAAGGATGAATACTAAATGCGTTTACTACTAGCGCTAAGAGAAATTAACTGGCTTGCGGTGCTTGCTTTGCTTGCATCACTAGTGGCGGTTATTTTTACCTACGTAACTAACCCACCGCTTACAGGTCCAACGATTGCACTAGCTGCAATCGCCCTAGCTAAGCTGTCCGAAAGAGACTAAAAATAATGGACGCCCTTACTGTAATGACAATCGTTGTAGCGGTGCTTTTAGTTCTCGGATTTATTTTCTGGGTTTTTCTAGGAGTTGTGATTTTTTTGGGCGCGGCCACCATGGGAGACGTGCACGACGATTTTCCAACCGAAAAAGATTTTGAAAATAGGAAAACTAAATGATGTACTCAACGAAAAAAATACTCACGGTTGATGGGTCGGACGAATTAAGAGACGTCCTCCCTTTAAGCGGGGTATTCGACATGCTCGACTGCGAAGTAGAGCTACTGTGCCCGCCTACTGCCCCTACGTCCGAAATAGAGAAGATGGTTCACATCATTGAGTCTATGATCAACGTAACTGATGTCAGGGTAACCGGCATCCCACGCTCAGAAGAAGAGCGAAGCTATACGGTAACAATTAGTAACGTACCAATCGAAGTTGCAAAAGGAAAACTAAGAGGATAGAGTAACCACCATAATGACGAATACAAAATACATAAAAAAGAACCAGCAGGTTCCAACTCACATTGCAGAGTTTTTTAAGACCAGCCCTGCTCCGGAGCTTCGAGACCAGTTGATCCGCACCCTTTGCGACAATCACTGGACATACGAAGCTGTTGCTGCTGCGTGTGACATTACACGAGAGCGCGTCCGCCAGATATACAGCTCGGAGCCTACGCAGAAAAATGTAAGACTTCCGTTTGACATTCCGGAGCCACCGCTAAAGCCTGAACGCTCTAAGCCGGTTTACATTGAGCCAGCCCCTGAAACACTAAAGCGCTTGCTTGATCTACAGCCTTACGCTCAGCTAGTTAGATCAAATGGAAAGGCTTATCGCGAAGAAGCCGAGGAGTACACCAAGCTTCTTAACTACGCTCACACCGTTGAGGGTGTAACTCTTTATCGACTAGCAAAGCGTCTTGGCGTAACACACGGTGCACTACGTTTTCGTCTTGTACGTTACGGTTACAAAAAACCAGTAACTGCAACTTCGAAAGTTTACACTCCGATCCTAAAAGAAAATAGGTTGAAGTAGCAGAGTTATAATATAAGTGGCGAAAGCCCTAGCTAGATAAACCGAAGACAATCCAATAGGAGGTCGGAAAACGTATCTAGAT
>Ga0315900_10005619_pt1 | contig 17169 bp, 13 predicted proteins | sample LakEriMetagenome_FD_203521 | JGI IMG/M metagenome (GOLD analysis project Ga0315900, IMG submission 203521) | Freshwater fungal communities from buoy surface, Lake Erie, Ohio, United States - Buoy 12 MA114 | ecosystem: Environmental > Aquatic > Freshwater > Lake > Lake biofilm | place: USA: Lake... | reverse complement strand
GGTTCCACGCGGACGCACGCATCGGCGTCGATCAGGTCGAGATCGCAGCCGTGCTCGCGCATCACGCGCGCGGGGCCCTCGGCGGCCGCGAACTCGCGCGCATCGGTGTACACGTGCAGGATGCCCTTCTGCAGATGATCGTAGGCGAGCCCGGTCTGGGCGCGCAGCGACTGCAGCGTCTGCCGGCTGTAGAGGCCCAGGCGCACCAGCTGGCCGATGTTGCGACGGGTGCGCGAGGGCAGGCACTCGCGCAGGAAGCCTGCGCACCAGCGCCACAGCGCGGGATCTCGACGCACGCGCAACAGCAGCGGCGCTTCCTCGCGCCCCAGCCAGGACAGCACCTTGAGCGGTGCGCCCGGGTGGGCCCAGGGCTCGGCATGGCTCACGGAGATCTGGCCGCCGTTGGCGAAGCTCGTCTCGTTGCCGGGTACCGGCTGGCGGTCGACCACGGTGACCTCATGGCCGTCGGCGCGCAGGAACCACGCGGCGGCCGTGCCGACCACGCCGGCGCCCAGCACCAGGATATGCATGCGAACTCCCGTCGAGAGGGGGCGTGACCGGCGCCCGCCGTGGCGCGCCCCGCCCGCGGACGGGTCAGGCCATCCCGATCGGCTCGGGCAGCGGGTCGCGAATCTCCCCGGGGCGTGCCCGCATCATCTGCTCGAGTTCGTCGCGCAGGCCGCGGTAGCCCGGGTCGTCGAACCGATTGTGCATCTCGCCCGGGTCGTTGCGCAGATCGTAGAGTTCGCCCGCCCCCGAGCCGAGTTCGAACGTGCACTTGGCATCCCGCGTGCGCACCGTGCGCAGCGCCAGCGCGACCCCGCAGCGCGAGGCGTGGACGTGCCACTCGCTGTAGGCGACCGGCCGCGATTGCGGCTCGCCTGCGAGCAGCGGCAGCAGGCTGCGCGACTGGGCTCCTTCCGCAAGCTTCGCGCCGCCGGCCTCGCAGAAGGTGGCGGCGAGGTCCAGGGTGGAGACCGGGTCGCGCACGACCTCGCCCGCCCGCACGCCCGGACCGCGCGCGATGAGGCCGATGCGCAGCAGGTCCTCGTAGGGAATCGGGTGCTTGAGGTAGAGCCCGTGGTTGCCGAGCAGATCGCCGTGGTCGGTGCTGTAGACGACCAGCGTGTTGTCGGCCAGTCCCATCGCGTCCAGCGACTCGAGCATGCGCCCCACGCTGTGGTCCACGAGCGAGATCATCGCGTAGTAGTTCGCGGCCATCTCGGCCAGTTGCGCGTCGGTCTGGTCCGGGCAGCGCGACCCCTGGGTGCGGAAGCGCAGCATCACCGGATCGCTCAGGTCCGGCTGGCCCTCCAGCACCGCGCGGTGCCACCAGGGGCGTCGGTCGAGGTCCTTCACGCGGTGCTCCGGGAGCCGCAGCGCGCGCGGGTCGTACAGGCGCGACCACGGCTCGGGTGCGTCGAACGGATGGTGGGGGTCGCCGAAGGAGGCCCACACGCAGAACGGCTTCGAGCGGTCGCGCTGCGCCAGCCACTCGATGGTGCGGTCCGCCACCCAGGTCGAGCCGTGCCAGGCGACCGGCAGCGCCGAGTTCCAGGTCTGGGCGGCGCCATTGCCCGGCCGGGTTTCCGACGCCCAAAGCTCGCGCGCCTCGCCCGCCCGCCCGCGGCTGTCGAACCAGCGCTCGTAGTGGCCCACGATCGGCCGCTGCGGCGGCCGGTCCCGGTGCATGTGGCCGAGCACGGTGAGCTGGGCGTGCTGGAAGCCCATGTACGGCCCCTGCCAGCCGCGCTCGTAGAGCTCGCCGTTGAAGCGATCCTCCGGCGTGCCGGTGGGTGCGAAGGTGGCCTTGGTCGCGAAGTGCGCCTTGCCGACGAACGCGGTCGCGTAGCCGGCGCGGCCGAGCGCGCCCGCGAAGCCGCCGTCGCCGATGGCCGGATCGAGATCGACCCCGTTGTCCCACACGCCATGGGTGAGGGGCAGCATGCCGGTGAGGATCGAGGCCCTCGAAGGCTGGCAGACCAGGTTCGGCGTGATCGCCGCGCCGAAGCGGGTGCCGCTGGCCGCGAGGCGATCGAGGTGGGGCGTGAGCACCTGCGGGTTTTCGAACCCGTAGGCGTCGCCGCGCTGCTGGTCGGAGGTGATGAACAGGATGTTGGGTCGCGTCATGGTGAGGCCTGGAGTCCGGGCGCGCGAGGGGATCGGGCGCGGGGTGGGGGATCGGGAGATCGGTGCGTCGGGCGGGCGCTGCGGCAGCGGATCAGCGCTTGGGCGCCAGCACCGAATAGATGTCGCGGAACTGCCGGGCCTGCTCGGCGACGTAGCGCCGCGCGGGCTCCCCGGTGAGGAAGTTCGGCGTCCAGAAGTTGCGCGCGAGGTCGCGCTGCCACTCCTCGCTGCCGGTGACGGTCGCGAGGGCCTCCTCCCAGAACAGCACCTGCTCGCGCGGCATCGAGGGCGGCCCGATCACGCTGCGCCAGTTGGTGTACACCCCGTCGATGTCCTGCTCGCGCAGCGTCGGCACGCCGGCCATCAGGCCGGGCAGGCGTTGCCCGGCGGTCACGGCCAGCAGGCGCACGCGACCGGACTGCAGGTGCGGCGGGAAGTTGGCAACGGTGCCCACCGCGATGTCGAGGTCACCCGCGAGCACGGCCAGGATGGCTTCGCCGGCTGCCTTGTAGACCACGAACCGCGCGGCGGCTGCGTCCAGCCCTGCAGAGCGCAGTGCCACCACGCCGCCGGTGTGTGCGCCCGCGCCCAGGGACGGCGCGACTCCGATCGACAGCGCGCCGGGATCGCGGCGCAGCCGCGCGACCACCTCGCGCATGGATTTCAGCGGAGAGTCGGCGCGCACCGCGAGCGCCATGTAGTCGTCGAAGAGGATGGCCAGCGTGGTCACGTCGGCGTGGTCGATCGGGTGCAGTCCGGTGACCGGGTTGGAGACCAGGTTCGGTCCGCCCATCGCGATCGTCGGCACGCTGCGGGCGCGTTCGATCATCTGCGCCCAGGCAATGCCCTGTCCCGCGCCCGGCCGATTGACGACCAGCGTCGGATGCCCGGTGAGGCGCCGCTCGTCGAGCGTGCGCTGGATCACGCGTGCCGTGAGATCGATGCTGCCGCCCGGCGCGGCGCCGACGAACAGCTCGACCGGTCGCGGGGGGCGCCACGCCGCCTGCGCGCGCGCGATCGGCGCGAGCAGGCTGGAGCCGAGCGCCGCGGGCAGCAGCGCGCTCAGGCCTCGCCGCTGCCGTTGGTATCGATGTGCCCGGGCATCGTCGGCATGGACGGGATCGGCTGCGCAGGCGCGAGGCTCGGGCTGCATCACGACTCTCCTCCGCGCGGTCGGCGGGGTGCTCGTCCGCCCCCGTCTCTGACCCGCGACACGCGCACCCTACCAGATCGGGCGCGCCTCACCCAGAGGCGCGGCTGGCGCTGCGCTCACGCGCGCGCGACTCGAGCGGACACGAGGACGCCGGCGAGTCCCAGGGCCGCCACCGCCGCGAGCGAGCCGAACATCAGCGGGTAGCTGCCGGTGGCCTGGTAGCCCAGCGCGAAGAGGGCCGGCCCGACCAGCACGCCCGCGTAAGCGGCCGAGGAAGTCCCCGCGGTCACGGTCGCGATCTGGCTGCGCGGGGCGATGCGCGTGGTCTCGGCGTGATAGACGCCATTCCACCCGAACGAGGTCATGCCCAGCAGCGCGACCAGCCCGTAGACCAGCGCGGGCGGCCAGCTCGCCTCGAGCCAGAACAGCGCGCTGCAGCCCACCACCGTCACCGCGGCCAGCGCAGCGAGCACCGGGGGCCCGGAGGTGCGATCGGCGATGATGCCCCAGACCGGACGCGACAGGCCGCCGGCCGCCTGGTAGAGCGCGACCATCGCACCGGCGGCCACCAGCGAGTAGCCCGCCACGAGATACAGGTACGAGACCAGGAAGGTCATCACGCAGCGCTGGATCAGCGCGAAGCAGAACCCGCCGCTCGCCAGCCAGCGCAACGCGGGTTCTCGCCAGACCACGCCCAGTCCCCCGCTGCGGGTGCCGAAGAGCGCTGCACCACGTTCGCGCTGCGAGTCCCACAGCGGATGCGTCCACTGCATCGCGACGAGCACGACCAGCGCCACGCCGATGGCCGGCAGCACCGACCACTGCCAGCCCCAGGCCACGGCGATCGCCGGCGCGGTGAGCCCCACCAGCACGCCCCCCAGGGGCACGCCGCTCTGCTTGATCGAGAACACCAGGTTGCGGTGCTGCTGCGGGGTGAAGCGCACGATGACCTGCGCGGCTCCCGGATTGATCAGCCCGAGCGCGGAGCCGCAGAGCAGCGTGGCGGCGAGCATGGCGGGGAGGTTGGGCAGGGTGGCCAGCGCCATGCCGACGATGCACAGCAGGGAGGCGAACTGGGCGGTGCGTGCCGGGCCCAGCCGGCGTGACAGCCCCCCGGCGAAGGTGGCACTGGCCACCGCCATGCCGAACAGCAGGCTCACCTGCAAGCCCACCCACGAGGCATCGATGCCCAGCGTCTGGGCGATCTTGGGTGCGACCACCGGCAGGGTGACGTTCGCGCAGGCCGTGACCGACTGCACGACCGTGACCAGGACCACCACCAGGATCGGGTCGGCGCGGAGATCCCCGCCGGCGGGCTCGTTGGCGTTCACGGCAGCGGCAGGTATTCGATGCGCAGCACCTCGATCGACTCGGTGCCGGCCGGGGTTCGCAGCGTCAGCGTGTCGCCTTCGCGGGAGCGGGCGAGGGTGCGTGCCATGGGTGATATCCACGAGATGCGTCCCAGCGCGGGATCGATCTCGTCGACGCCCACGATCGACAGCCGCTGCTCGTTGCCATCGGCGCGCGCGAGGGTGACCGTGGCGCCGAAGAACACCTGGTCGGTGGCTTCGCGGGCCGCCGGGTCCACGACCTCGGCCAGGTCGAGCCGGCGCGTGAGAAAACGGATGCGCCGATCGATCTCGCGAAGGCGGCGCTTGCCATAGATGTAGTCCGCGTTTTCCGAGCGGTCGCCGTTCGAGGCGGCCCATGACACCGCCCGCACCACGTCCGGTCGCTCGCGGTCGAGCAGATGCTTGAGCTCGGTCTTCATCCGCAGGTAGCCGCCCGGCGTCATGTAGTTGCGGCTGCCGGCGGGAAGCGGCGAGAGGGCCTGCGCGCCGTCCTCGTCGTCGCTGTCGTCGGATTCGCGGGTGAAGGCCTTGCTCATCGGGGGGCGCGGGGCATCGGATGCCGCGGCGAAGGACCGCGCGTGCGCGCGACGAGCTGCGCGCGTCGCGCGAAGGCCAGCCCTGCCAGCGGCGCAACGGCAAGCACGGCGAAGGTCGAAGTGTAGCTGCCCAGCGCAGCGTAGAGCGCGGCGAACAGCGACGGTCCGGCCAGCGCGGTGAGAAAGAGGAAGAAGCCCGCGCCGCTGGACACCATCCCGACGCTGCCGTGGGGCGAGAGCCGCGCGAGCTGTCCGTGGAAGACGCCGTTCCATCCGATGCCGATGAAGCCGAAGACCAGGAACAGCGCGGCGACCGCGCTCGGCGGCCAGTGCGCGCCGACCGTGCCCGTCAGCAGGCACATCAGCGTCATCAGCGCCCCGGCCACCCAGAGGATCGTCAGGCTGTCGCGCATCCGGTCGGCGGCGAAACCCAGCATCACGCGCCCGGCGGCTCCGCCGAACTGCGCCATGCCCGACACCACGCCGGCCACCACCAGCGCGTAGCCCGCATCCTTGACCAGCAGGTTGACGGTGAAGGCGGTGAGCGCCACGTGCATCACGTTGAACAGCGCCCCTGCGATCACGAGGCTGCGCACCGCCGGGTCGGCCCAGGCGATCGGAATGCCGCCCAGGGGCTGGCCCAGCCACGGCGCATCGGGTACGCGGTCGTCGTCCCACCGCTCGCGGCGCGGCTGCAGCGCGACGAGGAGCGCGAGGCAGACCGCCGCGTAGAACAGCAGCGCCCATGGCCAGCCCGCGGTCACGGCGATCGCGGGCCCCGCGAGCGAGGCGGCCATGCCGCCAAGCGGCACGCCCGCCTGCTTGAGGGAGAACACGACGTTCTGGCGAGTCATCGGCACGAAGCGCGCGAGCCAGTGCGCGGTGGCCGGCGTGGTGATGCCCAGTCCCAGCCCGATGGCGACCGATCCCGCGGCCACCGTCCACAGCGTGCCGGTGGCCGCCGCGCACAGTCCGGCCGCGTTGAGGCCCAGCGCGACCTGCACCGTGCGCGTGGCGCCCAGCCGCCTGATCAACGTGCCCGTGGCGAAGGTGGCCGCGAGTGCGCTGCCGTAGACGAGGCTCGCCTGGAGGCCGATCAGCGAGGCATCGACGCCGAGCGTGCGGGCGATCGCGGGCGCGAGTGCCGGCAGGGCAGCGGTGCAGACCGCGAGCATGCCCTGGACCGCCGAGGCGAGCGCGATGACCGCGGCGACGCGGTCCTGGGGGTGGCGGTTGGGTGAAGTCACGCGCGGATGGGCCTCGTCACCCGCGCGATTGTAGACGACCGCCCTCGGCGCCCGGCCGGTCGCGGACATCGCGCTGACCGTACGGCGGCGGCGGCGCGGTCGCCGGACGCCCCTCCTGCCGGCGATGGCCCTTCGATGCCGGGCTCGGGCGCAAGACCGGCGGGCGCCGTACGCGATCCGGATCGGCGGTGGAATCGCCGGGGCGTGGCGATCGGCCGAGGCGTGCGGGACGGGATCCCGTGCCCGCGGTGCGACGCCTGCCGAGGTCGGTGCCGATCGAGCCGCGCGCGCGGCCATCGCACGCGAGTGCGCCCGCGTCCGGCCCCACGACCGGATCGTGCCCGGTTCCGCGCCGCGCGGATCGCGGGGCCGGTGGATCGGGCGGCTCGTGGCGCCCGGAGGACGCCGCGCGCGGTGGTAGCCTTCCGGTTCCCGCGCGCCCCGGTACCCGCCGCGGGGCAGGTCCCACCCGGGGCATCGGCTCCCGCCCCTGATCGCCGGGCATCGAACCACGGTCATCCATGCGCATCCTGCTGGTCGAAGACGAACCGCTGCTCGCCGATGGCCTGGCCCGCTCGCTGCGCGCGGCAGGCTATGCGGTCGAATGCCTCGATGACGGGCAGGCGGCCGATACGCTGCTGCTGACCGAGACCTACGACTGCCTGATCCTCGATCTCGGGCTTCCGCGGCTCGACGGCCTGCAACTGCTGGCGCGCCTGCGCCGACGGGGCGTGCGCACGCCGGTGCTCATCCTCACCGCGCGCGACCAGCTCTCCGACCGGGTCGACGGCCTCGACCTGGGCGCCGACGACTACATGACCAAGCCCTTCGACCTGCCCGAGCTCGAGGCGCGGGTGCGGGCGCTGATCCGGCGAGCGCAGGGAGCGGCCACCGCGCAGCTGAGCGTGGGGGACCTGTTGCTCGATACCGTGGGCAAGCGGGTCAGCGTCGCCGGGCAGCCGCTCGCGCTGTCGGCGCGCGAGTATGGCGTGCTCGAGGTCCTCGTGCTGCGCTCGGGGAAGGTGGTGGGCAAGTCCCAGCTCTCGGAATGCCTGTATGCATCGGGCGAGGAGCCGGGCCCCAACGCGATCGAGGTCTACATCCACCGCCTGCGGCGCAAGCTGGAGGTGGCCTCGGTGACCCTGCGCACCATCCGCGGGCTGGGCTACCTGCTGGAGCCCGGGACATCCTCCGGTCCCGCGGCCTCCAGCGGACGTACTCCGGATGCTGCGTGACGCGCCGCTGCGGCGGCAGCTGCTGATCTGGCTGCTGCTGCCGATCGCGCTCGCGCTCGCGGCGGGCGGCTGGGTCACCTACCTGGTGGCCTACCGGATGGTCAGCAAGGCGCACGACCGGGCGCTGTTCGACGCCGCGCTCGCGGTCGCCGGGCAGGTGCGGGTCGACGGACGGCGGCTGGTCGTCGACCTGCCGCAGGTGGCGCGCAAGATCCTGCAGTCCGATCTCCGGGATCGCGTCTACTACGCGGTGACCGGCCCCTCGGGCGAGTTCCTGAGCGGCTACACCGCGATGCCCCTGCCGCCTGCAGCCGGCGGCTCGGTCGAGCGCGCGGCGAGCCTGGCTGGCTCGCCCGGGCAGGCGCTGTACTACGACGCGGTCTACCGCGGGCAGCCGGTACGCGTGGTGGTGATGGCGGTCGCGCTCGACGCCCTTTCGGAGGGTCGTCTGGCCGGTCCGGCGCTGGTCCAGGTGGCCGAGACGCTGGTCGATCGCCGCGACATGGCGCGCGAGGTGCTGTTCGCGACCCTGCTGGTCGAGGTCGGCCTGATGCTGCTGCTCGCACTCATCGTGTACGTGGTGCTCGGACGAACGCTCGCGCCGCTGGAGGCCCTGCGTCGCGAGCTGGCGCTGCGATCGCCCGACGCGCTGACCCCGGTGACCGAGGACCGTGCGCCGATGGAGGTCCGGCGGCTCGTGCACTCGGTCAACGACCTGCTGCTGCGCATCGGCGAGGCGGTGGCGGTACAGCGTCGCTTCGTGGCCGATGCCGCGCACCAGCTGCGCACGCCCGCCGCGGCGCTGAAGACCCAGCTCGAACTGGCCGAGCGCGCCACCGACCCCGCGCAGCTGCGCTCGGGGCTCGCCCAGGTCCACAGCGCGCTCGACCGCAACATCCGACTGGTGAACCAGCTGCTCGCGCTGGCGAGGGCGGAGCCGGGCGGCATGGCGACCGGCGCTCACGAGCCGCTCGACCTGGTGCAGGTGGCACGGGCGGCGGCGGAGCAGTGGGTGCCGAGGGCGCTCGCCCGCGACATCGACCTCGGGTTCGATGCCGCCGACGTGGCGTTGCCGATCGAGGGCGACCCGCTGATGCTGGGCGAACTGCTCGGCAACCTGCTCGACAACGCGCTGCGCTACACCCCTGCCGGCGGCAGCGTGACGGTATCGGTCGAACCCGCGATGGGCGAGGGTCCGCGCCCCGCGGTACTGCTGCGGGTCGAGGACAACGGACCCGGCGTCCCGGAGGCCGAACGCGAGCGGGTCTTCGAGCGGTTCCACCGCGTGCCGGGCAGCAGCGAGCAGCCGGGCGCGGGACTGGGCCTCGCGATCGTGCGCGAGATCGCCCTCGCGCATCACGGCACGGTCGCGCTGGGCTCCGGGCCGGGCGGACGCGGCACCCGGGTGGATGTCCTGCTGCCCCGGCGCAGGATGGCCGAGCAGCCGGTCGGGACTTGAAATCGGGCCGGGGGCCACCATATCCCGGGGGCCGTGCGCATCGCCTGCGTCCCGCACGGCGCGAACGACATGGCCCGCGCCCGGCAAGGTCCCACCCCACCGTGCGCGGCGACGGACGCCAGCACGAACCCCGAACCCCGCCCGCACGCGATCCCCGAACATGACCGACACGAACGCTACCCCCGACCGCCAGACCCTGGGCTTCCAGGCCGAGGTCAAGCAGTTGCTGCACCTCATGGTGCATTCGCTCTACAGCAACAAGGAGATCTTCCTGCGCGAGCTGGTGTCCAACGCCTCGGACGCCTGCGACAAGCTGAGGTTCGAGGCGCTGCAGGACGCCTCGCTCCTCGAGTCCGACCCGGAGCTCTCCATCCGCATCGGCTACGACCCCGAGGCCCGGACCGTGTCGATCACCGACAACGGCGTGGGCATGTCGCGCGAGGAGGTCATCGACCACCTCGGCACCATCGCGAGATCCGGCACCCGGGAGTTCCTCTCCCGCCTGTCCGGGGACCAGCAGAAGGACTCCAACCTGATCGGCCAGTTCGGCGTGGGCTTCTACTCGGCCTTCATCGTGGCCGATCGCGTCACCGTGGAGACCCGGCGTGCCGGGCTGCCCGCGGGCCAGGGCGTGCGCTGGAGTTCGGCCGGCGAGGGCGAGTACACGCTCGAGGCGTTCGAGCGGGCCGCGCGCGGCACCACGGTCACGCTGCACCTGCGAGAAGGCGAGGACGGTTTCCTCGACGGTCTGCGGTTGCGCACCGTGCTGCGCCGCTATTCCGACCACATCGTGCTGCCGGTGCGCATGGCCAAGGAGCGCTGGGACGCCGAGCAGTCGCGCCACGTGCGCGAATCCGAGGAGGAGACGGTCAACCAGGCCTCCGCCCTGTGGGCTCGTGCACGCAACGAGATCACCGACGAGCAGTACACCGAGTTCTATCGCCACCTGTCGCACGATTACGAGGCCCCGCTCGCGTGGAGCCATGCGAAGGTCGAGGGGCGGCAGGAGTACACCCAGCTGCTCTACCTGCCCGCGCGTGCGCCCTTCGACCTGTGGGATCGCGAGCGGCGACACGGGCTCAAGCTGTACGTGCGCCGGGTGTTCATCATGGACGACGCCGAGCAGCTGCTGCCTGCCTACCTGCGATTCGTCCGCGGCGTGGTCGACTCGAACGACCTGCCGCTCAACGTGTCGCGCGAAATCCTCCAGGAAAGCCGCGACATCGAGGCCATCCGCGCCGGCTGCGTGAAGCGCGTGCTGGCGATGGTCGAGGATCTCGCGCAGAACCAGGCGGAGAAGTTCGCGACGTTCTGGGAGACCTTCGGCCGGGTGTTCAAGGAGGGCGTGGGCGAGGACGGCGCCAATCGCGATCGCATCGCCCGGCTGTGCCGCTTTGCCTCCACCCGCGGCGAGGGAGCGGCGCAGACCGTGGGCCTTGCCGACTACGTTGCCCGGATGAAGGAGGGCCAGGAGAAGATCTACTACATCACCGCCGACACCCACGCACAGGCGGCGAGCAGCCCGCATCTCGAGGTGTTCCGGCGCAAGGGCATCGAGGTGCTGCTGCTGTCCGACCGGGTCGACGAGTGGATGGTCGCGCACCTGCCGGAGTTCGACGGCAAGCCGCTCGCCTCGGTGGCGCGCGGCGCCCTGGACCTGGGCGCACTGGAGGACGAGTCCGAGCGCGCCGAGCAGGCCCGCGTGAGCGACGAATCGAAAGCGCTGGTCGAGCGCGTGAAGTCCGTGCTGGGCACCCGTGCGAAGGATGTCCGAGCGACCCTGCGGCTCACCGACTCCCCCGCCTGCCTGGTCGCCGACGAGGGCGAGATGGGGATGAACCTCGAGCGGCTGTTGCGCGCGGCGGGCCAGAAGGTGGAGGCGAGCCAGCCCATCCTCGAGATCAACCCCTCGCACCCGCTGGTGCAGCGGCTCGCGGGCGAGGCCGACGGCGAGCGTTTCGAGGGCTGGGCGCACGTGCTGTTCGACCAGGCGATGCTCGCCGAGGGCGGGCAGCTCGAGGACCCGGCCGCGTTCGTGCGCCGCCTGAACGGGCTCATGCTCGCGCTGGCGGGCGATCGCGGCGAGCCCTCGCGCATCATCGTGCCCTGATCGCGGTGCCGGAGCCGGCGGCCGCTGCGGCCGGCCGGCCCGGGACGCGGCGTCGTCTCCGGCCCGCCGGACGCCGGCCGGATCGACGTGCGCCAGCCGAGGTCCGGTCGCGCCGGCGCGAAGCGTGAGACACTCGCGACATGGAAGCGTTGCTCGTCTCGACCGGGATGGTCGCCATCGCGGAGATCGGAGACAAGACGCAACTGCTCTCGCTGGTGCTGTCCGCGCGCTATCGACGGCCGCTGCCGATCATCGCCGGCATCCTCGTGGCGACACTGGCCAACCACTGGCTGGCCGCGCTGGTGGGCGAATGGGTGCGCTCGGCGCTCGGCCCGGACGCCTTGCGCTGGCTGGTGGGGCTGTCTTTCCTCGCGGTCGCGGCATGGACCCTGGTGCCCGATCGGCTGGACGAGGACGAGGCGCGTCCGCGCGGGGTCGGGGGCGTATTCATGGTGACCGTGGTCGCCTTCTTCATCGCCGAGATGGGCGACAAGACCCAGGTGGCGACCGTGCTGCTGGCGGCCCGCTTCGATGCGCTGGCACAGGTGGTGGCCGGCACCACGCTGGGCATGCTGGTCGCGAATGTCCCCGCGGTGCTGGCCGGCCATCTCGCCGCCCCGCGGCTGCCGCTCGGGTGGATTCGCGGCACCGCGGCCGTGCTGTTCGCGGCACTGGGCCTGTACGTGCTGTACGGGTTCGGCGCGAGTTCCTGAGCGCGGGCGCGGCCGATCAGGAGAAGCGCACCCGGCCCGTGATGCGCAGGGCGCCGCCCGGGCCGGGTCGCACCGCCAGAGCTTCGCCCATCGCCGGCACCTGGCCCGTGGCCGCCGTGATGTTGACCTGGTGGGTGACCATCACGAGCAGCCCCGGGCCCGAATGGCGGGCCACGCGCTCGGCGAGCGCGCGAGTGCGCGCCGGACCGGACCCGGGATCGCCGAAGAACGAGTCGAGCGCCGGCCATGGCGCGGCCTCGCCGAAGGCGAGGCGGGCGGTTTCCAGGCACCTGCACCAGCGCGAGGAGAGCACGGCGTCGATCCGCACCGCCCGCGCGCGCAACCGCTCGCCGCCGCGGCGGGCCTGCGCGCGGCCTTCGTCGGACAGGTTGCGCTGGCTCGCGCAGTCGCCGAGCCGGAAACCGGGCGGGTCGCCGATGCCCGGTTCGGTGAGCGCATGGCGCAGCAGCAGGGTCGTGCCCGGCTCGTCGAGCGCGGCCAACTCGACGGCGTCGGCCTGAACGCTCCCGGTCCGGCCGAAGAGTCCGACCGCGAGGCCCGCGAAGGCGAGCGAACGGCGCAAGGGGAGCGGTCGAGGCGTCGCGTCCGCGACGCAGCCCCCGGGGTTGCCCGGGCGCGCCCGGGGCGGCGACCTGTCATCCATGCCCGCATGCTAGCGGGCAAGCCGGGCGGACGTGCAACCCGGCCGGGCGTCGCGTCGGGCAACGGTCAGCCGTGCAGGTCGCCGCGCGGTGGGCGCTGTCCGCCGATGGGGCCGTCGCGACGAGTCCGGCGGCATGCCGCTATCATGCGTGCGCATCGCGTCGACCTCGGCGCGGTGCCTCGCGCGAGAAGGAGGAGAGGACATGTTCAAGCTGTACACGACCCGCAATTCAGGCAACGGCTACAAGGTGCGCCTGCTGGCGAGCCTGGTGGGGGCACCCTGCGAGCAGGTGTTCCTCGATTTCGCCGCCGGCGAGCACAAGTCCCCGGCCTACCTGAAGATCAATCCGCGCGGCCAGGTGCCGGCGATCGAGGCCGAGGGCCGCATCATCTGGGACTCCACCGCGTGCCTGGTGTACGTGGCGCGGCGCTATGGCGGCGAGTCGTGGCTGCCGACCGACCCGCTGGGGATGGCCGAGGTCGCGCAGTGGCTCGCGCTCGCGTCCAACGAGATCCAGTTCGGGTTGCAGGCCGCGCGCGGCATCGTGACGATGCGTCGTCCCGGAAACCTCGAGGAGTGCCAGGCGCGCGGCCGCACCGCGCTGGGCGTGATCGAGCAGCGCACCGCCGACCATCCGTGGCTCGCGCTGGGACGGCCGACGATCGCCGACATCGCCTGCCAGGCCTACGTGGAGGTCGCGGGCGATGCGAACATCGACATGTCGGCCTATCCGGCCACGCAGGCCTGGCTCAAGCGGATCGAGGGCCTGCCGGGCTGGGTCAGCCGGGTCCAGTAGCCTTCGGCCCGATCCGATCCCGGGGACTGCGATGGCGCTGGATCTGCAACTCGGAGCGATGGCGCCGGGCGGCGCCTTCGTCTGCGCACAGGTCAGCGATCCGCTCTGGCAGAAAGCGGCCGATCGGTGCGCCGAGACGGTGCAGGCCTCCGGCCTGTCGCCGGCGCTCGGGTTCGTCTACGTGTCCGATCTGCACGGGCCGCGGTTTCCGTCCATCGTCGCGCGGCTTCGCGAGCGCACCGGCATCGAACACTGGGTGGGTGCGACCGGGCTTGGCGTCTGCGCCACCGGTCGCGAGTACTTCGACGAGCCTGCGATCTGCCTGCTGGCTGGCACCTTCCCCGGCGGGGGCTTCCACGTGTTCGGGGACTCGCCCGAGGGCGATGCGTCCAGCCTCCTGCGGGCAGGGGACACCGATGCCAACATCGCCGTGGTCCATGGCGACCCCGGCGATCCCGGCATCGTCGAGCGCATCCAGGGGCTGGCGAGACGCGTGTCGAGCGGCTTCGTCGTCGGCGGGCTGGCCAGCGGGCGCGGCGAGCCGGTGCGCTGGGCCGACGGCGCTGCCGCCGGCGGCCTGTCCGGCGTGCTGCTGGGCGAGTCCGTCCCGGTGCTCACGCGGATCAGCCACGGCTGCGTGCCGGTCGGCCCGAAACGCGTGGTGACCGAGTGCCACCGCAACGTGATCATGAAGCTCGATGACCTCCCGGCGCTCGAGGCCTTCGATCGCGACGCTGGCCACCGCCACGGGGGCGACTACCGCCGTGCGGCTGCCGAACTGTTCGCCGGCCTCGTGGTCGGCGGGGGCAGGGGATCGGAACTGCTGGTGCGCAATCTCGTGGGCGTCGATCCGCAGCAGCAGTGGCTCGCCATCGGTGACCAGGTGGAGCCAGGGACCGAACTGATGTTCTGCCGACGCGATGCGCAGAGCGCGCGCGAGGCCATGGTGCGCATGCTCACCGACGCCCGCGACGCGATCGGCGGCACGCCGCGCGGTGGCCTCTACTTCTCCTGCCTCGGTCGCGGGGAGAGCCTCTTCGGCACCGAGTCGGGAGAACTGGCGCTGATCGCCCGTCATCTCGGCGAGTTCCCGCTGGCCGGATTCTTCGGCAACGGAGAGGTGTCGCACGATCGGCTGTACGGGTACACGGGCGTGCTGATGCTGTTCGCCTGAGCGTGCGCAGTCGGGTCGTCGGGTCGGTCGACTCCGGCGGCGCGCGAGGCCCGGGCGCCCGGGGCCCTTGCATCCCGTCCGCGCTCGAGCATCGCCCCCGACCCTCGGGCCTTGCGCGGGCGGCGCCCGCGCCGAGGATGTCGCGGCGTCAACGATGCCCGCCGCCGTGCACGTCCTCCTTGAGGCGAAAGAGGCTTGCCCCCATTGTCCTGTCGAGCGGAAGCGGCCGCTCGGGCGCGGGCGCGCGGGATCGGGCACGATCGGAGGTCGGCGCGAGGCGCTCGGGCACGCGCGCCCGCGATCGCCGTTCGCCCCGAATCACCGTTCGTCCCGAATCGGCGCCCATCCCGAATCGGCGTTCATCACGAATTCACCGCGGGATCCGCACGCATGCAGTACAAGGACTACTACCGTACCCTCGAAGTGGAGCGCAGCGCGAGCGCCGACGAGATCAAGAAGGCCTACCGGCGGCTTGCGCGCAAGTACCACCCCGACGTCTCCAGCGAGAAGGATGCCGAGGAGCGCTTCAAGGCGGTGAACGAGGCGCACGAGGTGCTGAGCGATCCGGAGAAGCGGGCCGCCTACGACCGGCTGGGCTATTACAGCCAGGGCCAGGACTTCCGCCCGCCGCCGGGCTGGGAGCGTCAGTTCGGGCAGGGAGGCGGGTTCCGCGCGGAGGATCTCGACGGGCTGGATCTCGGGGATCTCTTCAGTGGCCTGTTCGGGCGTCGCGGCGCGGCCGGTGGCGCCCGCGGTCCGGGTCGGCGACCGGGTGCCCGCGCTGCGCCGCCGCTCGAGGCCGAGGCGACGATCAGCCTCGACGAGGCCTTTCGCGGGACCGAGCGCACGTTCCAGATCAGCGCCGCCAACGGCACGCAATACCCGGTCAACGTGCGGATCCCCGCCGGTGCGACCGATGGCAGCCGGCTGCGGGTACCCTCGCGCGGAGTGGCCGGCGACATCTCGCTCACCATCCGGATCGCACCGCATCCGATCTACCGCTGCGAGGGGCGAAACCTGCTGGTGGACCTTCCGCTGCGGCCCGACGAGGCTGCGCTCGGGGCGAGCGTCGAGGTGTCGACGCCAGCCGGAGCGGTACGACTCAAGGTGCGGCCGGGCACCAGCAGTGGCCAGCGGTTGCGGCTCGCCGGCCGCGGGCTGCCGAATCCGAAGGGCGACGCCGGCGATCTCTACGCGGTGGTCCAGATCCGCGTGCCGGCCGAACCCACCGCGGAGGAGATCGAAGCCTACCAGGCGCTCGCGCGCGTCTCGCGCTTCGACCCGCGCGCGCCGCGCTGAACGGCGCTCCCCGGGGGCGTTGCGGGCGGCGCCGGCTGCCCAGGCCCGGGGCGTGTCGTGCGTCCGCCACCGGGGTGGCGCAGTCCGTGCCGCCGGCACCCCGGGTCGGTCCGGAGCGGCCGCGGGGTTGCGGTCGGACTCCGCGGGTGACGCCCCCCGGGACGCGACGCGGCGCACGCATCGCATAATGCCGATCCTGCCGCGCTCGCCCGGAGGGCCGCATGACCGACTACATCGACCGGATCGCCGATTTCGTCCACCGTACCCGGCTGGAGGACATTCCGCCGGCGGCGCTGGCCCACCTGCGCCGGATCTTCGCCGACACGCTGGTGGCGATGGCCGCCGGGATGCAGCAGCCCGAGATGCGCGCGCTGGTCTCGCGTCAGCTCGACGAGGGCGCGGACGGTATGGCGCAGGTTGTGGGTACGGGGCGCCGGGCCGCGCCGATGGATGCGGCGGCACTCAACGCCACGGCGGGCTGCTGGCTTGAACTGGACGAGGGCAACCTGCGGACCAACGGCCACCCGGGCATCCAGGTGCTTCCGGCCGCGCTCGCCGTCGCGCAGCAGCTGGGGGCGAGCGGACGGGAGTTCCTCGAGGCGTGCGCGGTCGGCTACGAGGTGTCGGGCCGGCTGGGCGGCGCCTGCGACATGCGCATGATCGTCCACCCGCACGGCACGTACGGCGTGGTGGGGGCGGCAGTCGCGGTGGCTCGTTTGCGGGGACTTCCCCGCGAGCGCTTGCGCGAACTGGTCAACCTCGCGGGGTCGTCCCCGCTGGCGGGAAACCGGATGACCATGAAGGACGGGGCGACCCTGCGCAACTGGTACGCGGCGCACAGCGCCCAGATGGGGCAGATGGCGGTGCGGCTGGTCGAGTCGGGGTTCACCGGGCCGCACGACGGAATCCGTCCGACCTGCAACGACATCCTGTACGACAACTTCCGACCGCACGACGTCATCGAGGGCCTGGGCCGCGAATGGGTGCTCGCGGAGGGCTACCTCAAGCTCTATCCCTGCGCCCGACCGATCCATGCGGCGATCGACGCGCTTCGCGATGCACTGGCGCGGGCGCCTCGCCCGGTGACGGCGGAGGAGATCGTCGCCATCGATCTTCGCTCGTTCCGGTTCGTCGTCTATCTCGACCGCACCGATATCCGCAACGCGTTCGCCACGCGGTTCTCGACGCCCTTCGCGCTCGCCAGCGCGATCTGGCACGGCAGCCACGGGCTGGAGTGCTTCTCCGATGAGGCCGCCGCCCGTCCGGCCATCCTCGAGCTCGCGCGTCGCGTACGCATGACC
>Ga0315900_10005613_pt1 | contig 17177 bp, 12 predicted proteins | sample LakEriMetagenome_FD_203521 | JGI IMG/M metagenome (GOLD analysis project Ga0315900, IMG submission 203521) | Freshwater fungal communities from buoy surface, Lake Erie, Ohio, United States - Buoy 12 MA114 | ecosystem: Environmental > Aquatic > Freshwater > Lake > Lake biofilm | place: USA: Lake... | reverse complement strand
TATAGAGCCAACAATTAACCCAACTGACTCAGCTGTTATTACAAGTGACCAGGATTTAGCACCATTAAAGTGCTCTAAAGCAATCAATGGACCTAAGACATTTTCTGCTGCTGCCCAACACATAACTAAAAATGACCAGGATAGAACCAAGACAACAATCCACTTAAAGGAGATAAAAACCTGCCAGCCATGGCGAAGGTCGGCAAAGATTGTGTTTTCATTATGTGCTGCCCTTGGAGTTAGATGTCTAAAGCTATAGATCATCACCCCTGAGATCATAAATGAGGCGGCATCAATGGCTAATGTAATTGCTGCGCCATATTGATCTATTAAAATTCCAGCAACTGCAGCTCCTATGATCAGACCACTATTTGTTAATAGTTGATTTAAAGCATTTCCTTTTTGTAATCCCTCGCTTGGAACAACTGCTGGAATGATTCCAGAAAATGCTGGCCAGAAAATCCCCCAGAACAATCCGTAGGCACCATTTACAAGCAGTAACACTGCTACTGGAACATCTCCTTTGGCAAAATACCAGGCTTGAATAAGTAGGACGGCACCTGCTAAAAAGTCGGTAATTCCAACCATTCTTGCCCGACCATACTTATCAGCGATAACTCCACCAAAAGGTGCCACCAGTAAAAACATGGCTGTGGTGGTTCCAAGGACTAAACCAAGTAAGTTAGCTGATCCATTTGGCAGCGCTAATATGCCAAAAGCTAATGCGATTGGCCCCATACCATTGCCAAAGTTTGAGATAAAGCGGGTTGCAAATAATCTTTTAACATATGGCCGAGCTAAAACCTCTTTGGTATCCAACTTACCTAATTATCTCTTTAGATCTTGTAATTGATTCTAGAAAATCCATATCAGGTTCAACACCGATTCCAGGTTTGTTTGGAACTGTTAAATAGCCATCCTCCATTACAAATGGTGTTGTTATATCTTGCTTAAAGTAACGGGCAGATGCTGAGGTATCCCCTGGCAAGGTAAATCCAGGAAGGGCGGCAAGGGCTAAGTTTGCAGCTCTGCCAATACCAGTCTCTAACATCCCGCCACACCAAACTGGGATTTTATTCTTAAGACAAAGATCATGAATCTTTACCGATTCAAGATATCCACCAACTCTGCCTGGTTTGATATTAATAATTGTGGTTGCTTTAAGCGCTAATGCATCCTCTGCTGATTGCAGGGAAATAATTGATTCATCAAGACAGATTGCAGTTTTTACCTCTTTAGCAAGCAGTGCGTGCCCCAAGATGTCATGCTCATCCAGTGGTTGTTCAATTAACAATAAATTGAATTCATCTAACCTCGCTAAATGCTTTCCGTCATTTCTTGAGTACGCCTGGTTGGCATCCACCTGCAATGGAATATCTGGATATAAGTTTCTTATGTATTTAACTGCCTCGATGTCCCAACCCGGCTCTATCTTTAGCTTTATTCGCCTATACCCAGCATCAACATAGGATTTAACCTCTTCCCCAAGTGCCTCTAGATTGTTTGCAATACCAACTGATACACCACACTCAACCTTACTTTTTGTAGCCCCAAGGTATGAAGCAAGTGAAACTTTTCTATCCTTTAGTTGGGCATCTAAAATAGCTGTTTCAAGAGATGCCTTTGCCATCTGACCCGCTAGAAATGGTTTTAAAACATTTGCCACATCCTCAGCATTTATCTCAGGCTTTGCCTTTAGAGCTGGAACCAAAAATCTTTTAATCAAATCAATACAACCTGCCACATACTCTGGTGAATAAAGTGGCTCTGACATTGCCACACACTCGGCCCACCCTGAAGTCCCATTCTCATTTGTAACCTTAACAATTAATACCTCGCGGGAGGTTTGGGTGCCAAATGAGGTTCTAAATGGACGAACTAACGGCAGGTGAATTGTTCTTAATTCAACCTCTCTTATCTTCATATCCGCACAACATATTCACTATTTGCTGAAAAGCCAACTACTTGTCCACCCTTTTCAAATACTTGCAGGAATTGCTCACGCACTTTGCGCCGCCAGCGAAGATTTTCTTCCCGGTCCTTTGTCCTGATTGCCACAATATCTGCTGGAATTTGAATCAAAATATCATTTGGTTTTGGAGTTGAAATTAATTCTTGTTTTACTGGATTTTCCCCAACAACTTTCCAACTGACCATCAAGCGATCTGATTCATCTCCTGCGTTTAGGGCATCTGGCATATCGCCATAAAAATTTGGGTGATATGAAGATATATTTACGCCTAGTTTTATTAAATTTAACTTTGCATTACGACTAACTAATGGATCAAAGGTCCATGATATTTCTGGATAATTATTCTTTTTTGACCAGTGCCATTGATCAATCTTTAATGCATAGCCTACGCCTTGATTCCGGTACTCATCCAATACAGCGGTCATATGCGAGTGAAGGTGCAGTCCATTATTAACAGCCGGAAATGCGAAAGCTGCTCCAACCATTTTGCTTCCGATAAATGCCCCGGATAAGTAAGCGCCGCTGTGAATCATGGCTTGCAGTAAATTTGAAGTAATTTCTGATCCAGTTTCCATTGCCCACGTGAGATCGAAGATAGTCCGTGCAGCAATCTGTTCATTAAAACTATCCAGCTTAGATATTTTTAGTAATGGAATCATGCAGTTATCTTAATACCGCAAACAATAGAATTTAAACATTTAAAGGCTGGTTTAGCTTTTAAACCTGCCTAATAGTAATTATAGATATGAAAAAATGGTGGACCAGACTTATACTTGTCAAGGAGAATAACTCTCTAAGGCAATGAAAATTCAATAAAATTCACATTTCCTTTTTTATATCCTGAATTCCAACAAACAATTCTATAATTGAAAACTAAAATAGCATAGTACAAAAATTGTAACTTCAACAAAAAGTAAATCTAAGAATTAAACTGTGCAACATAGAGAGAGCATATTTTTTCTGGAGAAAAATCCTTTCCAACTCTTTTTCGCTTCTCAATCGCAATAGGCTCCCAATATTTCTTACTAAGTGAAAGGTACATCTTTTGCGAAAAATCTAATTTGTCTTCCTTTGCCAGAAAAACTCCAATGTCTGAGTTTGCTCGAAAATATTGTTCAGTCCCCCCACTATTTGTAGTTACAAGACAATTACCGTTAACTAAAGCTTCCAGTCTAACCATTGCCAAGCCTTCAATAATTGATGTAGAAATCAAAGTTTTTGCACGATTGAGAATCGAATAAACATCTTTATTAGGTAAAAATCCATGGAATATACACTTTTCTATAATTCCAAACTCTTCAGCCATTAGTTTTAAAATTGGCATTAACTCGCCATCTCCAACTATATGTAAGCAAGAATCCAAATTATAAGTTTTCAGAAAATAATTGAATGACTCTAACGCAAGGCTTGGATTCTTTTGCTTCACTAAACGACCTACAAAAATAAAATCGTTGTGTCTAGTCAGATGGTTTACATCTTCTGATGGGATCATCACTGGGTTCGGAATAACAACCATTTTTTTTCTAGATAAAATTTTTCTGGAAGTTAAGTTTTCTACATCACTAGATATACAAATAATTTTAAAAACTCTAAAGGCTAAAATTCTAAGCAATCTCCACTGATTTTTTGTACGCATTAAATATGTGTTTTGTTCCATCCATATCAATCTACTCTTTGAATTTTTAGTAATTGCAGTAAGTACGATAGATCTATACATACTAGCCAAAACAATATCCGGTTTAACAAGTCGGAAAAAATGATATAGTTTTTTTAGAAGATGGATATCAGCAAGCTTAATAGAATCAAATCTGACTATTTCCAAATTAGTATTTGGAGCAATTGTTAAATCTAATTTATCCTGTTGCAAAATTATCAAGTAAACTTTTCCAAATGTTTTATATAAATATGGAAGCATATGTAAAACTGCATGCTGAGTTCCTCCGTGTCGAAAACCGTCAAGACATATCACGATATTCTTATAACTCGAATTTTTTTCACGCATGTACTTCATTATAGGTCTTGAGCAAAGGAAACTCGAATCTTAGATAATTACTGGAATTCTTGCTATTCTAAGTGCATGAAATTGTTTTTCGACGCTCTCCAGAGAATTAAGTATAAACTTGGGTTTGATCGAAAAAATTTCATTTTAAGATACGTTAAAAACAATAAGTGCACTAGTATTCTAGAGATTGGTGTTTTCAATGGTAATTTTGCAGAAAGACTTTTGAAGGCAGCTTGTAAAAGTTCTCCGGATTCTAAAATAAATTATTTAGGAATTGATCTTTTCAAAGAAGGCTTAACGCAAGATAAGCACGCTACTGAAGTCTCTTTGTACCCTAATACTCTGCCGGAGGTTCAAAGTCGTTTATCCAAGCTTAAAAATACCAAGGTTGAGTTGATTCAAGGCGATTCAACTATAGAGCTCCCATTAATTGCAAAGCATTTGAAGTTTGATTTAATCCATATTGATGGAGGGCATTCTTTTGAAACTGTGCAAAGTGACTGGAAAAATGTTGTGGAACTAATTGATTCAAGTACTGTTATTTTTTTTGACGACTACACCAATCATCGCGGGATCACAAAGGGTGGCTTTGGCGTGAATAAGGTTGTCGACAGAATTGATTCCAGCAAATTTCAGGTAAAAGTAAGTAAAAATCGCGATTATTTTTGGAAATCTTACGGATTGCTTTGCTTAAAAGTCGCAATGGTTACTAGTAAGAGTAAGTATAAATAGCAAGTCATTAAACTACGGTAGTTTTCTTGCGATTTTAATGTAATGTATCGACAGGTATAGTTATATGGAATGGTTGGTCATGTATGCAGAGTAGAATCAGGGTTGCTTGGTTTGCTTCTGCATTTGTCGGTAGAACGGCCTCAGGTACTGCCCAAACTGCCAGAAAAATAGTTGAATACGTTTTACTAAACGAGTCAATAAGAATTAATCTAATTCTTATTGTTAAAGACGAGCATGAAATGAACTTGATAAATAAAGACACAATTTTATCACAAGCTTCGTTAATTTTGTTACCTAGAGTAAAAGGAAAATTTTTAAAAAGTTCAAGACAATTCTATAAATATATTTTAGCAAATAATGCTGCAGATATTGATATCCTGCACTTTTCAGTCGCCAGACTTTATCCATTTTACTGGAAGTTTCCCGCAAAAAAATTTTTTTGCACTTTTCATGCTGGTGGTGAATTTTCGGTTCCGCAAGAGCAGTTTATTCTATCCCGCTTTTTATATAACTTGATTGCAAAAGTCCAATGGAAAAAACTTGATAGAGTATTTGCAGATTCTGAATTTGGTTTATTGGAAATTGAGAAATTTTATAGAATCCCTAGAGCCAAGATCGATATTATATTTCTAGGTTCTGATCATCTTTGGAATTTAACTCCTTTAGAAATTCATCTGAATAGTTCCAAAATAAATTTAGTTATTATTGGGCGTTGGCAATACTATAAAAATATTCATTCAATATTACAGGCTTTTTTAAATCTTGATAAGCATACGGCAGATAAATTTCATATCTATCTAGTAGGGAAACAAAATTTACCGGGTAAATTAAAAATTCAAAAAATTATTTCACAAATTCCTTCAGAGCAACTAACGCTTTTCAATTATCTAGAAGATGCTCATCTTAAGTATCTGTATAAATCTGCTCAGCTAGTTGTACATCCAAGTATTAATGAAGGGTTCGGACTACCTGCATTTGAAGCATTTGGAGAAGGTGCTCCTATTGCGGTACATCGCGGTTTACCAGCAGATTATTACTTGCACAGTCAATCGGGAGTTTATGTGGTTGACATGGAAGATATTGACTCAATTACAAAACTCTTGAAAAACTATGTGAAATATCAGCGCTCGAGTGCAGACAAGCGTCGCAACTATTTGATCAAAAACCACATGACTTGGGAACAAATGTGTAAGCATTACGTGCATGCTTACTTACAGGAATGAATATGTCTTTTTTTGCCAGCTTTAAACACATAAAGAAACTCAACTTGAATAGCAATTTTAGGCATATGTCTAAAAAAATTTCAAATATTGAATCAAGTTCGGCCGATGAGGTCTTCATTATATTTGATTTCTCTTGTGGTAGATTTTATACACATCATTCCTCCTATCTGCAAGATTACAGTGATTTCCTAGTTACTAAAAATAAGCAAACATGTGTTTGGGTCAATACATCAGCTGATAAACAAATTTTAGATATCTTCCCAGGAAACATAAAACCCATTCTAAGGTCGAATCTGTATTCTCACACTCGTAAAGATAATTTTGGGCTTTATTGTATCGACTACTTGGTGAATTTAAGTCAAAGATTTAAAGCTTCAGGTATCACAAAGTTTTTATTGAAAGGATATTATCTTCGACCAGCAATCAAAGAATTTCGAACACATTTGTCAAAACAATCATCAATAAACATTATTGCCCCGACTCTTGATGGTCTTGGACTAAGGTTTGTAGAAGAAATTCTAAAGCAGTATCACGGCAATATTTCCCTAGTCTCTCTCAGAGTGACAGGCGCTGAGCGTCGAAGCGTTTTCGGGGTGCCAAATTCACTTGAGGTTTTGAAAAGACTTACAAAGCTATATCCGAATAAAATACATCTGGGCTACGAAGTGAGCGCGCTGGAGTCTATAATGAAAAGCAGAGAAATTCTGCCTGAAACTATTTATTGGGCTCCCATGCCACATGTTGTCAGAACCAAACAATTTAGTATCAATAAACCTATCAAAGCGAATCCAGAAATAAGATTAGGATTTTTAGGTTCAGGAAGACCCAACAAAGGTTTCGATAGAATCCCAGATATATTGGATGAATTGAAACTAAAAGAAATTAATTTTAAAGCGTTTGTACAATTACCAAAATTTAAATGGAGTGAGTTTGAAAATACTTTGAGTAAATTAAATGAAAGACATTCACAAACAGTAATTTTTTTAGATTCTGGTATCAATAAGCTGGTTTTGGATCAAACGATAGCCGACATGGATTTAATAGTTCTTCCATATAGATTGGAAAATTACAAGATAGCTGGGTCGGGTATTTTGTTTTTAGCTTGCGACTTTAGAATACCAGTTGCAACAACTGAAGGTTTGGCTTTCTCATGGGATATAGAGCAATACCAGCTTGGTTTCACATTTATTGATGCTACAGATTTCTGCTACAAAATACAATTTTTGGACAGATTTAATTTGCAATCCCAAATTGATATTTACAATGAGGCAAGAAACAAAGCAAATTCAGCTTTTCTAAAATTGGTTTAAAACTTGCCGAATAAATTCCAAAGTTTATAAAGAGGTTTTCAACTATAAGAACAAAACATTATAAGATCGTTTTAAATGCTTTTGTCTTGTGATATTAGCATTGACATATACATCCTTGATGACGTAATGCATACTACGATAACTTGCTATTATAATGTCAAACTATGAATTAATGTTGTTTAGTATAGTTAAGGTAATTCTATGTTTAACTCGCTGACTTGCGTATAGCAATTAAGTACGGTGTTGCAAATCTATAAATTCTATCTTGACTGTAGAAATAACCAACATAACTCAAACCCAATGAATTAGTTGAAAGAATTTGGCTATTGGCTCTACGTAAGTCCTAATTAAATCGGCATATATCGTTCTTTTTCCCTAGGATAAATTCTTTCATTTCTGAAATAAAAGTACACTGCCGTAGTACTGACTTTCCTTTTGACTCAAATAATCATTTGACGTTTGGTACTGCTTCTTATCTGCCAACAATGCGTAAGTAATCTTAGAAAACCTTTGAAAGATAGGGTAAATAGAGCTAATTAAAATACCATTTGTGTAATTGATTTCCAATTTAGTTGCGGTGCCAGAATCAAATACAAATTTTGAACCTGCCTCGCCAAATTGTTCAAAATAACTACCTGGCTTTATTTCCCGTTGAATACAGGCACTTTAATTAGCAGCGTATCAATCAACTATTTCTCTTGAATAAATTGAAGTATTTCAAGAAAAACCATTGAGAGTTCAAATCAATGAGACAAATTAAGACTATCTATCTAGTCATACATAAATCAGTAGCCATGTTCTTTACTTAGGTGTTCAATTACATAACTACATGCAACAAGATCAAAAGACTTACGTATCAATTTTAATGAATCTGAGGCAACTATTGCTTTTATTATTTATATATTAATATTTTTTAACTATATTTTATTTTAATTTCAATTAACGTTCATTAAAAATTAGTGGATTGTAGTGTTACCCAAATCTTACCTATTTGTATATAAATTTCTTTCTCTAGATCCAATCCCTAGGAATCTTGTTACATTTTTTGCTTTTATTGCATAGGCTTAGTTATTATATTGTACCTTACATAGAATCGCTTTGTTATTTTATTTTGACTAATCGAGCAATGATGCTCCTACAGGCTTTTTGCATAAATAATTTCTCGATTTTCTTAATTCTACTGAACCAGTCTAGAACAATATTTCTGAATTACTCCATAGCCGAGGTGTAAAAGAACCTACTCACAAGTTCAATTTCAAAATTTTTAGTGTTCAATAGACAAAAAATTAGAGAATTTCAATCGCAACCTGTCGGTTTGTAAAAGCAATATACGTGTATTTCAAATTTTCAGCACTGGCAAATTCGCTCCAAGCTTTAAATTCATGATTTTTAAAATTAACATATCCAAAAAATTGATCAAAAACAATTATTGTTCCCTGTCTAATGTTTCCCGATAAAGAGCTTAAAACATATTTAGTTGGCTCATAAATATCAGCATCCATATGAAGAATAATAATCTGGGAACCATTAAGTAAGTTTACAAAGCCTGGAACTGATTCTTCAAACCATCCCTTAGTTAATGTTACGTTAGACTCTACTCTAGGCATTTTTTGAAAGAGATTAAAGTCACCTTTTTTAGTTGCTGTTCCTGACCAGTCCTGTGCGAAGCCTTCAAAAGAATCAAATCCAAAGATAGAAGCGTTAGGAAGTTTTTTCGCAAAATAATTAATTGATCGACCTTTCCAAACACCAAATTCAGCAATTATAATCTTGTTGGGTTCTGTTTTTGGGACAGTTTGGAATTTACTAGACACATAGCTCCATAAGGCTTCATCGGCATAAAAATACATGGCATCTCCAAAATTATTAATAGCATAATCTGCAGAGTCCGAGACCGTTTTTCGCAGCATTTGGTAGCGAAACAAGAAACGAGAATCCATAAAAAGTGAAACTAACGGCCGCTTAATTAATAGTTTTGAAATTGAATCTACTATTTTAGTAATAAGTTTTTTTACCATGCTAAATTATACCACTTATTGCTGCTTTAGAAACTGCATATTCGGGAAACACCTCAGCCCTTACCCGTAACGGCCATAAGTGCAAAAGTCTTGAATTTAGTGAGTGTTTTCTGTCTATTCGTCCCTTCGGTTATGCCATAGAAGCCATTAGCGCTGGTATCCCGTATTTGCAAATGCCCTAGTCGATTTATCTTCTTAATTTTTTGGTCTGAATACAGGATCTATTTCATCTATTAAAAGTGTAGGTAGTCCTCCTGACTCCACTAGAATTCAACCTTCGGTGCGCATGAAATAAAAGCTTGTGTGAATGTCTAACTTCTCGCCATTAAACATAATGCTTCTGACACCTCTGAACACCTGTATTTTCTGCAACTATAATGGAATATATTTCATTCTTCGGCCAAACAATTCTACGTAAGACTTCCTAATAATTTAACTAAGTTGACAAGTTTCTATAAGTGATCCAATTAATTATTCTAAGAAAATGCTAGACCTAAAGATTTTACATGGTACTCTAAATCATGAAAAATTTCTCTGAATTTTCATTGATCATAGTAGGTTCCGGATTTACAGGAATGACAGTAGCTTGGAATTTTGCAGAGATTACAAAGAAAAAAGTGCTCATCGTAGAAAAAAGATCACATATAGGAGGTAATTCCTATTCTTACAAAGATCTGAAAACAGGTATCGAAGTTCATAAATATGGTAGTCATTTATTCCATACATCAAATGACAAAGTGATCAATTTTATTAATAACTTTGCAAAATTTAATGACTACAAACATACCGTCAAAACCATTCACAAGGATAGGGTATTTAGTTTCCCAATTAATTTACTAACTTTATCTGAATTTTTTGGTAGCTTTTATTCACCAGCTGACGGTAAACATTTAATTGATTCAAAAAGATTAATAATTGATGACCCGAAAAATTTTGAAGAAAAAGCTTTAAGTGTGATAGGTGAGGAACTTTATTTTGCATTCTTCAAAGGTTATACTGAAAAACAATGGCAAATTGATCCTCGGTTATTACCAGCTGATGTTTTTGGGCGTATACCGTTAAGATTTTCTTTCAATGACCGTTATTTTAAAGACAAATTTGAGGGTACTCCTACCGAGGGATATGGAAATATATTTGATTTAATGGCCTCGCATCCAAATATTAGAGTTATTACAGATCAAGATTTTCTTACTTTAAATTATAAGCAAAATTCAAATCAAGTTTTATTCTTTACTGGCCCCATTGATAAATTTTTTGGTTTGAAGTTTGGTCCACTTAATTGGCGAACCCTAGATTTTGAGTGGGAGACTTTACCCGTGGATGACTTCCAAGGTACATCGGTTATGAATTACGCGGATATTTCAGTTCCCTGGACCCGTATCCATGAGTTTAAGCACTTAACTCCAGAGCGCACGTTTATGAGTGGAACAATTATAGCAAAAGAATATTCGCGATTTGCCACAACACATGACGAACCGTATTATCCTGTAAATACCGAGATTGATAGAAATATTTTACAAAAGTATAGAAATCTTGCCTACTCAGAAAAAAATGTTTTTTTTGGTGGCCGATTAGGGCGATATCAATACTTGGATATGCACATGGCCATTGCCTCTGGAATAAAGTTCTCTGAAACGCTAAGTACTAATTTTTAAAACTGTGTTTGCCTGAACAGTCAATAATTTTATACTTCAGTTAGTAGGATTGTCGCAATTGTAGTAACATCGTGGCTTGATAATTATTCATAATCCTCAAACTTTAATTTGATATCTTAAGTCCAAGGCTAGGTAATACTTCCAAACATTAAACAGAGTCAAGTAAGCTCTTGTCATAATTTTTTTATAAATTTACTTATAGTATTTTATTAATAATTTAGTATTAGACACTAAACATGAACTGAGCTTCTTAAACAGACGTAATCTCTAACTTTAAAACAAAAAAGTGTTTTCACCTTTCCTCTTAAACTTTCGATTTATATTGCCTACTTTTTTTGAATAAATGTTGTAAAATGAAAAGACATAAATTAATTCTTACGCTGAATTGAAGATACAAATTTTCTGACCTCATCTTGGAAATTAAGTTTTTCGAGTGAAACCATAGTCTTGAAAGCTTTTTGAGCCTTAAGATTATCGCTTTTAGGAATTGATAAAATATTTATTATAATTTCAAAAACCGATTTTGGGTTTGTTTGATTCAAATCTATTAAATACTTTTTGTTCAAAGAAAAGTCGGTCTCATATCGCGCCGAGCCTCGTTTTGCTAAAAGCACTGGACAACTGAGTGTAATTGCCTCGCGAGGCAGTCTATCTTTTCCTGGGAAAAAACCTAAATCTAGATAAAGATCTGAGAAAATAAGCAATTCAACTACTTGTTCCTTGGATAAATTCTTGATGGCGACGAAATGCAAAAAATTACCTGTGTTTTGATTAATATCTAATAACCGGTCCATTATTTTAGTGCTTTTTGCTGGGTTATATGCGACATGTTTTTTGCTACAAGAACACAAATGTGTGTTTTTTGTTTTTTGTTCGCCAATCTTTATTTTTTTGAATTTTTCGATGTTAATATAGTCGGTTAGCATTAATCCTGCCTTTTTGTTATAAAATCCAGTCACTATTTCTCTCGCATAATTAGATTGAAAAAGATAATTATCATAGCTAAAATTTAGATGGTACCTAAAATTGTTTTTTAAACTTTTAAAGCGCATTCGGACTACTACCTTTAGAGTTTTTAACAAACGCACTGTTCTTGTCTCTACTAATGCTTCGTGCCACTCTTCATGTATTGGAAATTTTGTTTGTTCATGTCTACTCCATTCACTGTCAGAACTATAATCAACTGCGAGCATCCATATATATTTAGTTTTTCTGTGTAAAAACAAAATATACCAATATGGTAAGAAAGTTAAATCAGATGAAATAATCACAATATCGGCTTTAAATAAATCAAATAAATTACCCCATAATGGTTCATAGCTTATATACTCTTGAACCGGTACTTTTTTTGATGTCCCTGGGTACGGAATCAAAGTTGATACAAGATTGTGCTTTAAGAGCTCGTAATGCAATTGGTGCAACGCTTCTGGACCGCCTGTTCGAAAACCTTTCGATGCAAAAATTGCAATTTTAGGGTGTAGGGTCATAAGTGCAGATTATATTGATCTTTCAGTGATATCAACTTAATGTAAATGCAATCTTTGAAGTGCTATTCGTCCCTTCGGTTATGCCATAGAAGCCATTAGCGCTGGTATCCCGTATTTGCAAATGCCCTAGTCGATTTATCTTCTTAATTTTTTGGTCTGAATACAGGATCTATTTCATCTATTAAAAGTGTAGGTAGTCCTCCTGACTCCACTATAATTCAACCTTCGGTGCGCATGAAATAAAAGCTTGTGTGAATGTCTAACTTCTCGCCATTAAACATAATGCTTCTGACACCTCTGAACACCTGTATTTTCTGCAACTATGTTCAGGAGAATAAGTGCAAGGCAAGGCATAATTTTTCATTTTTTGGGTAAAGGAGGTGTGCCCTATCCATGGCTTGAAGATGGTGTAATCGCTTTTAGAGGGCAGTATTAGGAATCTACGAATAAAAAGTTATTATCTTTTTCTACTGGTGGCTCATATCCCATAATGAATCCTTTCTATGCGCTTCAAAATCCATAGCGGACAGAATTGGAATTAATTTTCTTGATGTAGATGTTATGTTACAAACCATGCTAAATACCTATGCCCACCCAAAATCTGAAGTTAACCGCAGGTTGGCTCACACTTATGAAGAACGGGTTAAAAGCACCTTGTAAAAATTGCTAGACCTCTTTTGGACCAATTTATGAAATCAGTAGGTATTATTGTTAGAAAGGTCGGAATTCAGGCCTGGAATAGTGCGCCCGCAGGGATTCGAACCCCGAACCTTCTGATCCGTAGTCAGATGCTCTATCCGTTGAGCTACGGGCGCAATGTAAAGTGTTTCTAAGTCTAGCGTTTTATTAGGAAGTGCCCAAACTTATTAAGCGCTTCCAATCAACTTCCTTTATACGCGGTTTTCCAGCTAATTCCCCTGAAATTACTTCAGATGCGTTGATTTTTTCCCAGCCAGTTTGATCTATTACCGCATGAGCAGATTTCAATAGTGCAGTAATTCCTTCACTCTGTTTGGGTTCTTTAAGATTTTTAACAATCAATTCCACAACATTTTCTGAATCTGATTTATTTGTGCCAATCACACCAGTTGGGCCCCGCTTAGCCCAGCCCGTTACATATAAATTATGTTCAACATGTCCGGCAATATTGGCAACACGCCCCTTTTCAATTTTGATTCCTTGGTACTCAACTGTGTCATAACCAATTGCAGTTATTACTAATCCTGTTTTAATAGAAAATGTTTTATCTGTTGCAACCACCTTGCCATCTTTGACCTCATTAATCGTGAAAATGACCTCAGAAACCTTCCCACTTCCTTTAATCTCTTTTGGATTAGCTAAAAACTTTATCTCAAGTTTTCTATTGACACCTTTTTTTTCATGCTCTGCAATTAAGCGCATGGCTTCTAGATTATTTCTTAAATCTTTCTCAACCTCACCTATCTGCTCAATTCGAGAGGCTGCCTGATTTATTTGCTCAGCATCAATATAAACATCAGTATTTTCAAGCTTTGGTAGATCACGAAGCACTGGAGCAGTGAAAGCAGCATGTTCTGGGCCACGCCTGCCACAAATAGTTACGCGCCTGATATTACTTTGCTTAAGTTTTGTGAGTGCATACTCAGCTGTGTCAGTTGAATCAAGTTCTGATGGATTAATTGCCAGCATCCTCGCGATATCCATCGCCACATTACCCGCACCGATAACAACTGCGGTATCAGTTTTCAAATCTACTTCAATATTTGTGAAATCAGGATGGGCGTTATACCAAGGGACAAAATCAGCGGAGGATAAAACATTTTCTAAATCCTCACCCGTTATGCCTAGTTTACGCCCGGCAGCTGCGCCAATAGCTAAGACCACTGCGTCATATTGATCTCTTAGATCCTTTAAAGATATGTCCTTACCTAGTTCAACATTGGCAAATAATCTAAAGCCACTTTCTTTAGCAATTTTTTCAAATACTTTAGAAACAGTTTTTATCTTTGGGTGATCAGGTGCTACCCCACTTCTTACTAACCCCCAAGGGGTGGGCAGGCGTTCAATTAAATCTATTGCAAAGAAGAGTTCATCTGTTTGCGCTTTTTGTAATGCTTGGGCAGTGAAGTAACCAGCAGGACCTGCGCCCACTATCGCGACTTTATATCTTTTCATACCAGTATCCTACAGATACACTAATCGATTAAGAAAATAATTACTTTTAAATAAGAAATTTCTTACTAGCCGCTATTTTAGTTAAGGCTGTACTGGTACGTTGAAAAGAAAAGTTTCTCTTCAACGCAGTACTACTCAAAAAAAACTTTACTGCCACTAAATTTTTAACTTAAAAAAAGTTAAATACATCTTAAAATAAACTAAATCAAGGTCTTTGAAATTGCATCTTTTACCCAAGGTATCACTTCGTCTAAAACTTGATCAATAGTAGTTAAGGCTTCAAATCCCAAAACTTTTTTCGCTTTAGAGGTGTCCGGAATTCGTTTTTGAACATCATGTGGGAATGGTTCATCTGTAATGTACTCAAAAGGGATGTCTCTACCTTTAATCTTAATCCATATTTTTTCTCCTAATTCAACCACATTAATGGATTCATCAGTCGATATATTGAAATCATCATTTAAAGTTTTAGGGTGTTCCAAGGTCTTAATGATTCCTTTTGCTAAATCCCCTCCATAAGTTAGATGTCTTATTTGCTTGCCATTTCCTAAGATTCGAAGTGGACTTTGTCCTTTTAGAATTTTTTGGACAAGATCTGGAAGAACATGGCTCATAGCTAATTCGATATCGCCTGACATAATAATTTTTGCATTTGCTGCTCTGGCTTCACCAATTCCTACACAATTGAATACACGAATCACGGTATATGGAAGTTGGTACTGATCCCAGGCAGCTTTTGCGAAATATTCAACTGCTAGTTTTTGAAAACCGTATGCTGAACTTGGAGGAGGAATTAACAGTTGGTCACCCTCTTTTGAGGGCCAAGTAGATGTATTTTCGTAAACCATTGATGAAGACAGATAGGTCATTTTCTTTAAAGTTCCTGATTTGTGAGCTTCTATAGCAGCATCACAAGTGTTTGCCATAATTCGCTCGTTGTCCGCTAATAGATCGTACGCATATGAGTGGAAGTAGGAAATGCCTCCAATTTTTGCAGCACCTGCAATCAAATGATCTGCTTCAGTCAGAGATTCCTTAAGGCCAACATTGGATTTTGCTAAATCTTCTTTGATTAACTTGAAATTAGGGTGCTCATCATGCTCTCTCTTTACGTAACCATATTTTGAATAATTATCAACGCCAATTACTTTATAATCATTATTCAATAACTCGCGAACTAGGTATCCCCCAATAAAGCCTTGCGACCCTGTTACAACAACTGTTTTCATAATTCTCCTAAAATAAACTTACGTTTTGAGTAATTCTCCAAATATCAATAATCGGCTTTGTTGTGATTATCGCTCGATACTGGTCATGAGGTGTAGCGATAATTATAACATCAGAATCTTCCAATATCTGATTTTCCGATACGAAATATTCCTTCTGTAATAACGCGTCAGAACAAATCACATCTTTGGCAACTTTTCGAAGAATTTCAAGTAATTTAAACGAGAGGCTGTCGCGAAAGTCATCAACATTCCCTTTAAATGTCATCCCGAGAATCCCAATTGTTAAATTCTTTAGATCGAAATCTGCCTCCAATTGAGAAACTAGGAATTCTGGCAAATTTTCATTTACTTGTAATGCTGATTTTCCTAATTCAAAATTATTGTCATAATAATAATTTAATTGATGGGTATCTTTCACTAAACAAGGTCCGGCAGCAAAACCTGGTTTTGGGAGATCTGCAGCACGCGGATAATCACTAGTTAACCCATTCCAAACATTTTCCCAATTTATGCCATTACTTTTACATATCTCAAAGAATTCATTTGCAATTCCGAATTGAAGATACCGGTACGAATTAGCAAATAACTTAATTAATTCTGCCTCTTCTATTGAAGTTATAATCACTTTAGAGCCGATAGTTGAAAAAATCTGGCTAGATAATTCGATTGACATTTTATCTTCTGCTCCTACGATTTGAGGAAGCATCTTAAGTTCCTTTATTGCATTACCCTCTGCAATTCTTTCAGGGCAAAAAGAAACGGTAATATCAAGCCCGTATTCCTGTAATAATTTTTTTAGCTGACGAGTAATGCCTGGATAAACTGTACTTCTAAGCATTAACATCTTTACATTGATTAAGTGCGGTACCAAATCTCTAACTAATTGAATTAAAGAATTTGCACTTGGAGTACCGTCTTCGAGTACTGGTGTTCCAACAATTAAAATGCAAACGTCAGTGCCTTCAATTTTTGAATTTTCTATCGAGGCGCTAAGTTGATCAAGTGGTAATTTATTGAGTAACTCTGCTGCGCCAGATTCGAAGAATGGCATAATTCTTGAATTTATTGAATTAACCCTATTTTTATCCAGATCAATTATAGATACTGAATTTCCAGCATCTGCTAATACAATTCCTAATGGTAGACCTACTCGCCCACCACCGCCAACAATTGAAATTTTCAGTTTACTTCCCTCCGAGTAGTGCGCAATACAATGAAAAATTAAAATTTGGTTAATTCGAGGAACTCTACCCCAAATTCATTAGAGGTTGGCGGAGACGAGAGGATTTGAACCTCCGAAACCCTTTAGGGGTTAACCTCATTAGCAGTGAGGCGCACTAGACCGGGCTATGCGACGTCTCCAACGCACAAAGATTACCGCTGATTGCTCACCTC
>Ga0315900_10005611_pt1 | contig 17178 bp, 18 predicted proteins | sample LakEriMetagenome_FD_203521 | JGI IMG/M metagenome (GOLD analysis project Ga0315900, IMG submission 203521) | Freshwater fungal communities from buoy surface, Lake Erie, Ohio, United States - Buoy 12 MA114 | ecosystem: Environmental > Aquatic > Freshwater > Lake > Lake biofilm | place: USA: Lake... | reverse complement strand
TATCCAGGGAAGAAGCAGCATTTCAGTATCAGGATATCCTGCAGCGCATGGGCAGAATCTTTTTCAAATCTTGCACAATGGCAAGACAGAAAGAACGGGTTCAAAATGATGGCAGCCGGATTACGGTATTCACTACATTTGACTACTCCGGTGATATGGACCCCCGGTGCAGGGGCCTGAGCATTGAAATCCGTTTATCCCCTTCGTATTCCCAGACAGGTAAGGGGCCAGTATGGTCGGTACAGTTATCTGTCAGCAACTGATCAGGAGGAGATTATGATATTACTGCCTACGGCAGAGCATATTACGTTGAGGCTGTCCAATAGATGTAAGACGATGTGAAACGTATTCTGGCTCCTGCTGTGGCGAAAGGGCGTTCATTCCAAATATTACTTTGGCTATGCCCGTTCCCTTTGGTGCAAAAGTGCCTTATTGCACGACCCCGGGGGCGGGAAACAGGCGGCAGGCGGAGTCTTCGCACAGGTACTTATTCTGCCCGAAATACCTCATCACTGAGTTGCTGGTTGAGTTTATAGGCGCTGAAGAAGAGTTCGATGGTGCCTGTTCCTTTAGGCGGTGATTTCTGCACGTTCGTTTTGGAATTGATATCTACAGCCACTGCCTTCGGAATCTTGAACCGGGCAACGTCAATCGAAAAAATCATCTTATCGGGCAGGGCGAAATTCTGGGCGGTGCCGTAAACGTATTCCACGCCGATCGTACCATTCGATTTTGTAGTCAACTGCGACTTCAGGATCAGCTTTTTGGAAGCGTCAATCCAAAGCCGGGCAAGGATAAGCTCACCACCGGCATCATAGGGGATTACATTCACGACAGCAGCCCTGGCCCCCGCAATTACTTCCTCTCCGGCAAAAATAGCCGTATAAGCATTCGTATCCCGGATACTTTGCAAGGTGAAATAAGGATTCTGGCGCGGCATGAACAAGATACCTTCCGCCCGGATACGGAATTTATCGGGCTGTTTATAGAATACTTTTCCCTGTACGGGCTCCATCCGCACCGAGGGGATATCAAAACGCATATTCAACACAGCGGAATAATCCTTTACTGCCGCGAATTTTCGGTTCACCTCCTGGATCAGACGCTTGGGGGAGGCTTGCCCGGAAAGTGTATGCAGGCATAACGTACACATCACAATCAATATACAGCGTATCATCAGTTATAGATATCTTTTCGTTTAAAATAGTAGAAAGCCACCGACAAAAAAACGGCGATGTGCAGGAGCAGGATAGCCGAAGAATTTCGGATCAGCGGCCAGTCCAGCGGATGCTCGAATACGTTTCTCCAGACAATCATGTGTGTAGTGAAGAGGAAGGGTTTGATAAGGTCGAACAGCGGTACTTCGAGTGTACCGATAATCGTAAACAAAATGATGACCGCCATTGCGGTAATGATTGGCCCGATAGAATTATCCGTAAAACAGGACAACATCAGGGAAAAAGCGGATACGACCGAAAGTGAAAGAAACGCAATGCCGAAAGCGGCAAAAAAGCGCCAGAGGGTATCCCCCGCGCGTACGATGATCAACTCGTCGCTCTTGAGCACAGTTAAATCCCCCGGGCCAAAAACCAGCAGCCCGATACCCAGGGCCAGGAGACCTAGCCAGAGGATAAGCAGGAATACATATATTGAAGCTGCGAAGAACTTGGCCCAGAGGATCTCGCCCCTTGTAAAAGGTTTTGTGAGCAATAGCCGGATAGTACCCATCGCCGCTTCCCCACTGACGAGGTCACCGGAAATCAGGGCGACCAGTAAAGGCATTTGCACAATCAGTGTCTGAAGGATGATGAAAGCCACCAGGTTTCCATTCAGGATATTCCCTTGTACGTCAAAGGATTGTTCCAGGGTTTGCAGGATGAACTGCAGGTAACTCTGCCCGTCCAGCCATAAAGCAAACTCGATCAGCAGGACGATTACCGTAATTGCCGCGAAGCCGATATAGCTTCGTGGCTTGACCACTATTTTAAGTAACTCAGCATGAAGTAGTTTCAGCATGGGACGGGCTGGTTAATGGATGTTTCGAACACTGTTTTCTGAAGCGGCGGTAATACGCAGGAAAAAGTCCTCCAGACTCCGGGTTGCCTGAACGCCAAAAATGTTCACTCCTGCCACACTTAGGGTATGGACGACTTTAGGAACGTCTTCTCTTGTACATTCCAGCGAAATCCACCCGCCATCGCGATCCCCGCCCGCACCCTGAAAAGATATCGTCCGAAGGACGGCCAGGGCACGCGGGATGTCATCGGTTTGTATCCGCATATTGAGCGACTCCTCCGTCAATAATTCGCGTACCCGGCCCTGGACTACAGCCTTCCCGTTATTGATAATCGCCATCCGGTCGGCAATCATTTCGATCTCGCTCAGGATATGGGAAGACAGGATGACTGTTTTGCCTAAATCGTTTTTAAGGTGTAGGATTAGGTTGCGCAGTTCGATAATCCCCTGGGGGTCCAGGCCCGTCGTAGGCTCGTCCAGAATGATCAGCCCGGGGTCATGCAGCAGGGCCTGTGCAAGCCCAAGGCGCTGCTTCATGCCGTGGGAATAAGTTTTCACCAGGTCCTTTTCCCTGCCTTTTAAACCAACCAGTTCAAGCATTTCGTCAATTCTCTGACGGAGCTGTGGGGTATGGCTGAGGGCACCAAAAACCCTGAGGTTATCCAGCCCGCTCATATACAGATAAAAATCCGGCTTTTCAATAATGCAGCCGATTTGCTGCAAAACCTTGCGACGCTCGGTAGAGAGATCCAGCCCAAACACCTTTATTGACCCCTCATCAGGACGGATAAGGGAGAGCAGCATACGAAGGGTCGTACTCTTTCCCGCACCGTTCGGACCAAGCAGGCCAAATACTTCCCTGGGGGCAACCTGCAGGTCGAGACAATCCACCGCTTTGAGGTTGCCAAAAGATTTACTCAACTGTTTTATTTCTACGATCATTTCCATCATCCTCCTTGTATTGGCTTAAACAGCCGTCCCGATTGGTCATAACGAAAAACGTAACGGAAACAGGCTTGCTGCAGCGGGCAGGCACGGTGAGAAAATGCGCTGTCGTTGATCCAAACGAGGGCTTTTTCAGAGAACATCGCCTGGCTGGGCATCCGAAAAAAAGTATCGCGTGGGCGAAGAATCATCTTGAGCCCGCAAAAATCCCGTTACAACAAGTCTAATGCAATCCCTGGGAAAAAGTTCATCCGGTATAGACACATTAGTGCCTTTGGGCCCTGGTTTCAGCTATTTACAATCGCAATTGTGGCGAAGGAAAGCTGTACGCCCGGCACTTTCAGGAGCAGGTTACCACATGCTTCCAGGGTAGCACCAGTGGTGAGCACATCGTCCACGAGCAATATTTGTTTGCCTGCAAGGTGGCCGGTATGCTGAAGGCTGAATGCACCGTCCACATTAGAAAAGCGTTCGATCCTGGATTTTTGTGTCTGGGTAAGGGTATAAGCATCTCTGAGCAGGTACTTTTCCGACCATGGCACACCCATCGCAACAGAAAGCCCCTGTGCAAAAAATGCACTTTGGTTGTAGCCACGTTCGCGCAAACGCCGGGGATGTAATGGCACGGGTAGGATAAGGTCTGTTTTTTGATAAACAGTGGCCTGCAGCAGGGACTGTCCATAGGAACGCCCAAGGTACAGCGCCAGGTCTTTGCGGTTTTTATATTTTATGGCATGTAGCAAGCGCTGCACACGCCCACCCTTGGTGAAGGTCATCATAGCAGCGCCATGTACGATCGGCAATCGCCCCCAGAAGCGCACCGTAAATGGATTTTCGTCCAGCAGGTGGTAATTGGTATAAGGCAGGTGTACCTGGCACTGCAGACAGAATTCCAGGCTATCCGGAAGACCCGCCGCACCACATGCAGGGCAAAGTCTGGGAAAAAAAAGATTGAGCAAGTCTTTGCCCAGCGTGTTGAGGTTTAGTGGCATGATATCAGGGTTTAAATGAAGTTTGAAAGGAGCTTCAAAAGTGTACTTTATAACGCCCCCGGAAGCCTGTTAATACCAGGCTTTTGTAAAAAGCCTCCGGCGCCTCATTTTGCAGCTTACGCGGCCAAATAATATATTGAACGAACACTATTTTCATTGATTTTGCTTCGCAAAATCAATGAAAATAGTGTTCGTTCAATATTTATGCGACACCCAAAAGAATTATTTCTTTTTCAACTTTATCCTTGCATCAGGCTCAGGAATTCCCTTTTCTAAGCCGAACCGGCAGCTCCATTCTCTTTCCTTTCCGGAACAGGGTGAGATTCAGGATATCGTTCACCCTGGCCCGTCCGACCACTTCCTGGAGCTCTGCGACGGATTTGATTGTTTTTCCGTCCACTTCAGTAATAACATCTTTTGGTAAGATACCTGCATACTGAGCCGAGCCCCCGTCGAGTAATTCTTCGACCACTACCCCTTGGGAGAGGTGGTCAACGCCGAGTTCCTGGGCGTACTTGCCATCGAGGTCTGAAATAGATATCCCGAGGAAAGCGCGTTGGTAGCTACCGTGTGCGATAATGTCATCGGCGATACGCCGGGCCAGATTAATCGGGATAGCGAAGCTATAACCTGCGAAGCTACCGGTACGCGTGGCAATTGCGGAATTGATCCCGACGAGCAGGCCTGTGGCATCCACGAGCGCACCACCACTATTGCCGGGGTTAACAGCGGCATCTGTCTGGATGAAAGACTCGATTGCACCCTTCCCGAGCAAATCAATATTGCGCCCTTTAGCACTGATAATTCCTGCCGTGACGGTCGAGGCAAGGTCAAAGGGGTTGCCAACAGCGAGAACCCACTGCCCCACTTTTGCCGCATCTGAATCCCCCATACCGATGACCGGGAGGTCATTGGATTCGATTTTAATCACGGCGAGGTCTGTCTTGGGGTCTGTGCCGATGATAGTCGCATTGAACTTGCGTTTGTCGAAAAGCACGACTTCGATCTGATCGGCAGATTCGACCACGTGGTTGTTGGTAAGGATATAGCCATCCGCCGAATAAATTACCCCAGATCCGGCCCCTTCACGCGGCATTGACCTGCCAAAAAATTCTTCGAAAGGACTCCAGAACTGCAGGTCTCCTCTACCCCTTGAGACCTCCGGCTTAGCTGTGACCTTAATCGAAACGACAGAGGGTACCGTGCGATCTGCTGCTTCCGAGAAATCGAAAGTCGGTACAGCCGCAGCAGGCGGCGACCAGTTGACTGCACGGGCGACCATAGAGGATTGGTCATTTTCCAATTTTTCGGGGGCTAACCATTGCGTACCGGCAAAAGTAACAAGCCCTCCGAGCATGCCAGCGAAAACTAAACTAATCCACTGCTTCATAGAGCTTTTTATTGATTAAATGGTTAAAAAATTCAGCCTGTTGTGCGTATCCCCGCCTGAGGGGCCAACGGAACGCGTGCCTAAAACAGCCCAGCCCTTCCTCAGGATATTCCCGATTGAAGGGCATTCCTTTGGAAAGACAGCGGATCCAGCACGCTGAATGTAAGTTATTGAACAAAATACAAACCCAGAAACCTCGTTCATTGTTATAATTTCATTTTTAATTTAACACGAAATTAACAGGGAATTTTAGGCGAAGGGTTGAGTTGGGGGGGATATTGTCATATCTTCAATCAGGGGAAAATCCCGATGTTGCATATTGTACCAAATATCGGCGGTCCGGTCAATTACCTGGAAGTATTGCAGCCGGAAACGGAGCTGGAAAACATACTGCTCCATGATCCTGAATTCACCGAGGGGCTGAGTTGGGGCCTGCCGCGTTATGGCCATCCCGAAGGGGAAATCTATAAGCACATTCTGGAAGTGCTGGATAATATCAATCAGATCGGGGTACAGGGCACTGAGCGCGAACAGCTCCGGCTGGCTGCTTTTGTACATGATTCATTCAAGCACAAAGAATCGAGGGGGACCCCCCGGGATTGGTCGCGGCATCACAGCGTCCTCGCGCGGCAGTTCATCGAGCGTTATACCAGCGACCCTACTGTACTGGAGATCATAGAACTCCACGATGAGGCATATTATGCATGGCGTATGGAATTCCTTTACCGGGAGGCTGTTCCAGGACGGATCAGGCTAAATGCCCTGTTGGAACGGGTGGAAAATTTCCTCCAGCTCTACTACCTGTTTTTCAAATGCGATACCCGTACCGGGGACAAAACCCAGGCCCCCCTGCAATGGTTTGAACGCGAACTCCCGCAGCTCGCGGTGGTGAATTTCCCCGATACGCCCCGCCCGACACCCGATATCATCCACCCGCCCCGGCAGTTTTTACTTTGATTGCAGGCACGATACCCAGGAGCGGAAAATATTTTTGCCAGCATGGAACTTTTTTAAATTCCAGGTGGTTGGCTTGAAATACATCTATCGGTATTGGCAAATCCAATGTTGTTGCCACTGCCGGTACCGAACCCTAATTTTATGTCCAACATCATGAACATGACAGGCCAGCTATCCAGTCAAAGTAAAATTGAATTGGATCGCATTTTCGAAATGGAATTGCTCCCCTTACTGGACAACGTGTATAACTTTGCGTTGTACCTTTGCCGCGACCGGGAAGATGCAGCTGATCTCGCCCAGGAGACCTATCTGAAGGCATACCAGGCCATAGATCAGTACCACAAAGGCACCAATGCCAAGGCATGGTTGTTCAGGATATTGAAAAACACCTTCATCAACGTTTACCGAAAGCGTACACGACAGCCCGATCTGGTGAGCGTTGACGATGTATTTTCATTGCAGGACAAGGCAGAGTCGGCATCGGGAAGTTATTTTGACCCCCAGGAAAGCCGTGTCCATCAAAGCCTGGGAGATGAGGTCACCCGTGCTGTGAATTCCCTCAACACTGCTCATCGCGTTGTGATTATTCTGAGCGATATCGAGGATTTCTCCTATGAGGAAATCGCAGCTATCCTCAACGTGCCGGTGGGTACTGTACGTTCCCGCCTGCACCGCGCAAGGCACATGCTCAAAGAAGAGCTTCAGACCTACGCTGCCTGTATGGGCTACGGTGACAACGACCGATAATATTTTGTTCACCAACGGCTGTCCTGACGGATACGAGCCGACAGTTGTTATTTACATAAGGTATCATGTGGTACAAACGTTCGCACACACTCTTACCGGCCATCGTTCCCTGGGATACAGTATCCACTGGGAGCAATGGCCGGTATGTGTATGGGCAAACGCATTTAATCCCCATGATCGGATTTAAATTTTACGGCCTTCAAAACATTTAGTTATGTCTGTATCATTTGCTCAAGAAACGAACGGTGCAAACCCGAATTCCGATCCTAAATTTGTGGAGCTCCTGCGAAAAGTCGAGATGTATTTAGACCGGGACTTCGAAGAAGCATCCGAACAACACTTGCTCCTGGAAATACAAAATGACCCCACTTCCATAAAACTTCTCAAAGAGGAACATTCCTTCCGAACATTTTTCAAAAAAGCTTCAAGCGCGATACGCCTCCTGCGAACCTGCAGCATTCCATCCTGGAAAAAATCCGACATATTTCTGCCTGAACGGCTATGGGGCGCCTGACTGCCTTTTTCGTCCTTGTATGCTTATCGTTGGCTACCGCCCGCCTGGGTGCCCAATCTGGCCAGGGGGAATTGCCTTCAACGATCTGGCCGCTGCTCGAATCCCTGCAAGCAGAGCTCCTTTTTCCGCTCGACGGTGGCTACCTTCCGGTATCCGAGGTTAATCATCAGGCTTTTTTCCCTTGTCATTACCGCTTGTCGTCCAGGGCAGAGGGTATAGAAATCCGCTTTTTCCTTCAACCTGATGATTCGGAAAAAATACCGCCTCAATTGGAAAGCAGGAGGCTGGCGCTCCACTTATGCAGTAACGACGAAAATGCGGCCATCACTGCAAGGCCCCTCGACGAAGTGGAGCTAACGTCGCTTTTCGGAGCTGATTGGGGTCAAATCCACCTTTTTGCCCCAAAACAAGCGTTTGGAAATGGGATGCCCTACTGCCAGATGGTCAGTATTTATAAAAAGGGGCGCGGTATGATTCATATTTTTTTATTGTTCGCCGAACCCTCGGTAATTGTGGAAAACCGCCTTTATTTAGCACGTTTTCAATAGCTTTGCAGGAAAAGCCGCAAAATGCCGCCGTCCGCCCTCCAACAAGACGATCAAAAGACTATCCACGCCTGGGCTATGTACGACTGGGCCAACTCCGCATACGCGTTGGTCATCAGCTCTGCAATTTTTCCTGCTTATTATAATGAAGTGACCCGCGCCCAGGGGGATGGACAGCTCGAAATCGCAGGCCTGAGCATACAGAATACAGGGCTCTATGCGATTGTGCTGGGACTCTCGTTTGGATTGGTCGCAGTACTCTCCCCGCTCCTCTCCTCTATTTCAGATTATGCCGGTAACCACAAATCGTTTATGCGGTTTTTCTGCTGGCTGGGTGCGCTGTCGTGTATGGGGCTGTTTTTCTTTAAAGGTCCGAATCTTTTCCTTGGCCTCTCCTGCCTGATGCTCGCGACCGTTGGGTACTCGGGGAGCATCGTTTTCTACAATGCGTTCCTCCCAGCGATTGCCTCCACCCCCATGCAGGATAAAGTGAGCGCCAGGGGTTATGCGTATGGCTATATCGGGGCTTCCACCCTGCTCCTCATTAACCTGGCCGCCATCCTAAACCGGGAAGCCCTTGGAATAACGGATGAAACCCTGCTGCCCAGACTATCGTTTTTCCTCACCGGTGTCTGGTGGCTGGGCTTTGCACAAATCCCGTTTTCCCGGCTGCCCCACGGCTTATATCGCCCCAGGCCCGATGGGCACTACCTCGCCCATGGCTATCGGGAGCTCGGTAAAGTATGGCGCAGCCTACGCACAGAACCACTGCTCAGGCGTTTCCTCCCCGGCTTCTTTTTTTACATCATGGGCGTCCAAACCGTCATGTTTATGGCCGCTTCCTTTGGCGAAAAGGAAATCGGGCTGCCTGTCGCTGCACTTATCGCTACTGTGTTGATCCTCGAATATGTAGGTATTGCAGGCGCTTTCCTTTTTGCCTGGATTTCCCGCAAAACCGGTAATATCCCTGCCCTTCGTATCGCCGTATCTGTCTGGATCGGAATATGCGCCGGGGCCTACTTCATCAAAGGACCAGCGGGTTTTTATATTTGTGCAGGCTTTATCGGCCTGGTAATGGGCGGTGTACAGTCGCTCTCCCGTTCTACTTACGCCAAGCTCATCCCTCCAATGGAGCATAACGCCGCCTTTTTCAGCTTTTATGATGTATGCGAAAAAATCGCTATCATGTGTGGCCTGATCATGTTCGGCTATCTGGACAACCTGACAGGCAGTATGCGCGGTTCGATTCTTGCACTGATCATCTGGTTTGTGATTGGATTGGTGATGCTGCTGAGAATGCCAGGAAAAAAAACCGCATGAGACAGTGGTCGTACCTTAAAAATATTTCAGCTGTTTACCCTTATCAGGCAGCGAAACCGGATTTTAATGCCTCTGTTTATATGGCGGGGCATTCTATCAAGCTTAAACAGGCGTGACTGAACAGGAACTCGTCAAGGGATGCCTTAGCGGAAGGCAAAAGTGCCAGGAGGAACTCTTCCGCCGGTACTCCGGCAAGATGTTCGGGGTGTGCCTGCGCTACGCCCGCCACCGTATGGAAGCCGAGGATGTGTTGCAGGATGCCTTCGTCAAGGTTTTTGAGCACCTGCCGCAGTTCGCTTTCAAGGGATCCCTCGAAGGATGGATCCGAAAAATCGTGGTAAATACAGCGATCAAAACGTTTGACCGCAAGCATTTTACCCACGAACAAATCGGGATAGATCCTGGCTGGGATGCGATAGCTCCGGATACGCCCGGGGATGCGTCTCTGCTGGAAAAAGACTTACTGCTAATAATCAATCGGCTCCCCGATGGATACCGTCTGGTGTTCAACCTCTTCGCTATCGAAGGATATGGCCACCAGGAAATTTCAGAAATGCTGGGTATTCAGGAAAGTACCTCGCGCTCTCAATTGGTCAAAGCGCGTAAATACCTGCAAGAACAGCTTGCGCTGCTGGAAAAAGAAGAAACGATAGGAAAAGAAAAATTTCAGGCGGGAGCCTGAAAAGGAAATCGCGTTTATGAAAGCGGACGGAAAAATAGACGACTTGTTCCGGAAAGCGTTAGGCGACAAAGATTACAGCCCGCCCATGCATTTGTGGCCGGGGGTTGCACAACGGCTCCCCAAACCTTTCCTTTCGCCCCGGCGGATCAGCAGGTGGGCAGTGCTTGCTTTTGGCCTTGGCATCCTGCTCTGTAGCGACGGCCGTATGGACAACCAACGGCAAGTACGCAAAGACCCGGCAGGGCCCACGGCACAAATCGCCACACCAGCCAGTTCCCTAAGCCGCTCAATCCCCCCTTCCGATCAGGCCTCCATTGATGAAAATCCCTCCCTGCATACCGCACAACGCGCGGAGGCCAGCGCTCCAGGTAAAATACCCCGGCGCGCCGTAAGCGCGGCACGGATAACCTTCGATGCAAGCCAACCCGCCCCCCTGCCAGCAGCAGATCAAGGGCAAAAGTTGTTCCCAAACCAGCCTGCTACCCAAAGGCAACCAGAAAATCCTGCCACATCGGAAGGAAGTGTTGATAAGCGGCGAGGCGGTATGGCATTGCCTTTTGTCGCAAAACGCAATACCCCATTTCCCCTTATGCCTTTGGAAGACGCTGTACCATCGGTAAAGTTCCTGGGTGAACGTTGGTTTGCGGGTGTTGATTTCAGTTTCTCGAATGACTGGATGCAGCGGAGCCTGTATGCAAAAAATCCTGGCGATGAAGCCTACGTGCTCCTGCGCAACACCAGCGAAGCCCTGCGCAGCGCCAATACTGCTTCCCTGCGCCTTTCGCTCGTCGCTGCATCCGGTATTACCCTGCGGGGAGGTATCCAGGTCGCAAGGTTCAACGAAATGTTCAGCTATAGTACCGAAAAACAGGAAATACAGTATATCCCGCGCAGGGATGCCGGCGGTTCTGTTATTGGTACAGATACAGTTTTTCAGCTGGTGCGCACCATCAACGGGCAGATGAACCGCTTCCAGACCATAGACATCCCCTTGACCCTTGGCTTTGAATTCCCCCTGGGCAAGACCAATTTCGGTATCCATGCCGGGCCCGTATTCAATATGGCGTTTTATCAACGTGGAAAATTCCTGGCGGAAGACGGGGAACGGATTGTTGATTTTTCCTCTTCGACCCCGGATGCGTACCCTGCTTTCCGCAACCGCCTGGGCATGGGTTTCTACGGGAGTATCAATATTTCCTATCCATTGACCCCCGCTTTGCACCTCTTTGCAGAGCCCTACCTCCGGGTATTCCCGGGCTCCGTTACAAATACCGACTACCCCCTCGAGCAAAGATACCGCACACAAGGCGTCTTCGTCGGGATACGCAAAATGATGGGCCCTTACTGGATGAACCTCAGACCCTGATTGATACAATCGTACCCGGCCGGGGCTGTTCCGTTATCGGCCCCAGCCCAACTCCAGGCGGCTATTCCTCTTCTTCCGAAAACCTTATTCCCACCCAGGAAAGGTCAATTTGCCTGCGGCTAAGGTCGGTAGCCGTAACACGGACGACCACTTCGTCGCCGATCCTCAATTCCTGGCCGGTATATAGGCCGCGAATCCGCAGACGGGAGCCCGTCATCTCAAAGGGTTCCCGCATCGTATCAAAGGCAGCCATCCCCTCGCAGTGATTATCGCGTAGCTCCACGAAAATTCCGCGGTCGCTAAACCCGGAGATATAGCCCTCGAAGACTTCCCCGATATGGCGCTCCATAAACTCGGCCTGCTTATATTTGATTGACTGGCGTTCGGCTTCCATCGCGTTGCGTTCCTGCCTGGAAATATATTTGCACTGGGTCTCCAGCCAGGTCTTATTCACCCTTAAAGTATCTCCCGTCAGGTTTTTTTCGAGAATGCGATGGGCCAATACGTCCGAATATCGCCGGATCGGAGAGGTAAAGTGGCTGTAATATTGAAATGCCAGGCCATAGTGGCCAATATTATCAGAAGAATAGGCCGCTTTGGCCATTGTCCGGATGGCAATTGGCTCGAGCACCCGCAGGGCAGGGTCCGATTCGGCGACCTCTGCAAGGCGATTGTAAGAACGGGCGATTTTTTCAGGGGTGGAAATATCCATTTCGATACCCATTTCGCGGGCAAAACGGGCCAACTCTTCTACTTTTTCAAGGTCAGGCTCATCGTGGATGCGGTAAACAAAGGGGATTTCACTACCTTCGGCAGCCCCCTTCCGGGCAATAAACGTAGCGACTTCCTGGTTTGCCAGGAGCATGAACTCCTCGATCAGTAAATGTGCGGCTTTCCTGTCTTTGACATAGACCTCCAGCGGCGCACCTGACTCGTCCAGTTTGAAGCGCACCTCCTCGGTTTCAAATGCGATAGCACCTTGGTGGAAACGCTTCTTGCGCAATTTCACAGCCAGTGTATTTAACTGCGTCAATTCGGCTACGAATTCCCCCTCCCTGCTGTCGAGTACTTCCTGAGCCTCTTCATAGGAAAAGCGGCGATCGGAATGAATAATTGTCTTGCCAAACCAGCGTTCCGCTATATGGTCTTTTTCATCGAATATAAAAACTGCCGAAAACGTCAGTTTATCTTCATGAGGTCGCAGCGAGCAAAGCTCGTTGGACAGTTGTTCGGGCAGCATCGGCAGTACGCGATCCACCAGATATACGGAAGTCGAACGGAGATAAGCCTCTTTATCCAGCGCGGAATTTTCCTGTACATAGTGGGTAACATCGGCAATATGTACGCCAATCTCGGTACGCCCGTCGTCGAGGGTGCGTATGGAGAGTGCATCGTCAAAATCGCGGGCATTTTCAGGATCAATTGTAAAGGTTGTAACCGACCTGAAATCGCGTCTACGGGCGATTTCTTCTGCTGTGATCCCGACCGGCAGGCTCGCAGCTTCTTCCATTACCTGTCCGGGGAAAAGTAAGTTGAACCCATTGCTGATCAGGATGGATTTCATCTCGATATCGTGGCTGCCGGCCTCGCCCAGTACATAAACAATCCGGCCACTGGGGTTCTGGAACTGCCCGCCTGCCCAGTTTTCGATACGAATGACTACCTTATCCCCATCCTTTGCCCCGAGGGTATCCGTATTATCTACCAGGATATCCAGCGGCATAGCCACATCTGGTGCGACGATCGCATATTTTGGATATTGCCAGAAAGTGCCGATGAATTGTTCGCGGGCACGCTGCAGCACTTCCAGTACTTCCCCTTCCCGGCGTCGCCGGCCCGGAGGCTGCCAGACATGGATGCGCACCTTGTCGCCGTGCAATGCAGAATTCATATATTTTGCGGCAACATAAATATCTTCCGCCTGACCCTCGCAAACGACGTACGCAGCACCGGAACGCGTCATATCAACAATACCTTCCAGCATGGAGGCATCCCCTTTTTTCGGAGCCATAACGGCAGGGGACTTTCGCAGGCGGAATTTATAATCCTCCAGTGCTTCCAGAAAACCATCTTCCTGAAGGCGTTGGAGGGCATAGTTTACGGCATCCTTGTTGTTTTCCAGCCGAAGGCGTTGGATGATCTGCCGGGGGTTGAGCCGCTTTTTGGGTTCCTGCCGGAAGAGCCGCAGGATTGCCTGCTGGAGTTCTTTAGAGGTGAGCTTATTCCCCGGCGATTTGCTATTTTTTCTTTTCATGCGTGGTAAATCATCAATTTCCCGTCAGGGAGCAGTTCCATCGTCGTCATCTTGCTGGAAGTGGCATCATATTCCGCTTCGACAGAAGCTTTTCCAGACATGACCACAATATCCCAGTCCTCCTCGATGGTCGCTACAGACTGTACTAAGGCATTTTTATCCGCAAAAGTTCCTGAAAGCACAGCGCGATCAATCAAGGCGCCATTTTTATCCAGGGTGAGCAGGATATAGCTATAGTGCATCAGGGAAGCTTTCCAGTAAACTACTGCGTGGAAACCCTCGGTATCCGGTAGTGAGAAACAAGGGACAAATTCGGTAAATTCATCCGCTTCTTCGCCCAGGGGCAGTAAAAAATTTTCGGCGAGCGACTGCGGCAGCGGATCGTTGTTTTGGCTGAACACGTGGATCAGGTCGGGGGTAAGGGTGACTGGCAGCTGGATTTTCGGAAAAGCAGCCAGAAATTGCTTCAACATGACAAGATCTTATTTTGGTAATAGGTTTCGTAAAAAATTTTTAAAAGGTACACTTTTTCAAGAGAAAACCTCTTTGAAGTGCTTTCACCATTCGGAAAAGAAATTGGGAACGGATTCAAGGTTATGGATTCAGCACAAGGCCCGTTAAGGTCGGTGTAACTGATACTTCGGCGCGTGGCAAGGGGATTTATGCGCGAGGAACATGAATTTTCCTTCCATTTTTCTCTTTTCTGAATTTCAAAGAACTTCTTTCGATTACCGCATCGGAAAATGTGTACCTTTTATAACGGACTTGTTGCAAAGCGTCAGCGAGGAAGGTAAAGGCATCTTTTTTTTCAAACGAAGTCTCTTTGAGGGCATATAGCCTTGCTTCATGACCGAAAAAAGGCGCGGTACGGGCGAAAAAGGCCTTTTTGACCCCCGATGATTTCCTTTGCGACAAGTCCAATATGCAATAACAAATTTTTGTGCGATTTAGCTCATTTTCGGCCTGTATCGCATAAAAATAACTGGCAGTGCGGTCCAGTGCCGAAGATGGACGGCTAATCTTTCGGGGTATTGGCAAAAGATCATTATATCAAACGAAGGGCTTTAATTTATTTAAATTCATTCTAAATAAAAATGAATTGCCGGGATAAGCGGAAACAACGGTTGGGGTTGTGCGTCTAAACATATAGTTTTGCATGCGAACACTGAGGCATACAGGAGTTAGGGGAGCGGGTGTTTCTTTGTGTCGCCCTGCAAGTTATCATAAATTCAAACGCAAATATCAAACGCTATGAGTTGGTTGGCGAGTGTATTAAATCCGGTTGGGTTAAAGTGGTTTGACCATTTTTTGACCTCTTCGTTGGGCAAAAAGATCATCATGAGCCTGACAGGACTCTTTCTCATTGTATTCCTGGTTGTCCATCTGATAGGGAACCTGCAGTTACTCCAGCAGGATGGTGGAACGGCATTCAATGTTTACGCAAAATTCATGACCACCAACCCTTTAATCAAGACGGTTTCCTATTTGCTGTACCTTTTCATTCTGATTCATGCCGTACAAGGATGGGCTTTGTGGCGGCAGAACCGCAGGGCGAGGGGTACGACTGGCTATGCCGTCAAAGTTACCCGCGCTGTGAACACCAATGCTAAAGCTGCATCCAATATGGGTTGGCTGGGTACGATTATTTTTGTGTTCATCATCCTGCACCTCTGGCAGTTCTGGTTGCAGATGAAGCTGGGCAAAGTGCCTAAAGTGGTCATCAACGGAGCGGAAATGAAGGATTTGTTCACCCCTGTCCAGGTGGCTTTTGCGGATCCGCTATACGTAGTGGTCTATATTGCATCTATGATTGTCATTGCGATGCACCTGAATCATGGTTTCCAGAGTGCCTTCCAGACCCTGGGCTGGAACCACCCCAAGTACTTTCCGTTGGTACAATGGGTAGGAAGAGCGTATGCGCTGCTTATCCCACTGGGCTTTGCAGTCATTCCTGTGGTTATGTTTGGCCGGTCGCAGGGCTGGTGGTAAAAATATAAAATTCTCTCACAACCCATAAACAGCGTATCCATGCACGAGCTCAATGGCAAAGTACCTCAAGGGCCGCTCAGTGAAAAGTGGGCCCAATACCGGTCAACCATCCCGCTGGTGGCGCCGAACAACAAGCGCCGCCTCGACGTAATCGTAGTAGGTACCGGTCTTGCCGGTGCTTCTGCTGCCGCAACGCTTGGGGAACTCGGCTACAACGTCAAATGCTTCACATTTCACGATAGCCCGCGGCGCGCCCACAGCATTGCGGCGCAAGGTGGCATCAATGCGGCCAAAAACTACCGCAACGATGGCGACAGCATCTATCGGCTCTTCTACGATACGATTAAAGGGGGCGACTATCGTTCCAGGGAGGCCAACGTATATCGGCTTGCGGAAGTCAGCACCTCTATCATTGACCAGGCAGTAGCGCAGGGGGTACCCTTCGCCAGAGAATACGGGGGCTTGCTCGACAACCGCTCCTTCGGTGGTGTACAGGTAAGCCGGACGTTCTACGCACGCGGCCAGACAGGGCAACAGTTGCTCCTGGGCGCCTATCAGTCCCTTTCCCGCCAGATTTCCCTGGGTGCGGTGGAGATGTACAACCGGCATGAAATGCTCGACGTGGTGCTGGTGGACGGTAAGGCACGCGGGATTATTGCCCGCAATCTAATCAACGGCAAACTGGAGCGCCACGCCGCGCATGCGGTTGTCCTGGCCACCGGTGGTTATGGCAATGTATTTTATCTTTCGACCAACGCCATGAACTCCAATGTCACTGCGGCATGGCGTGCAGTACGCCGGGGAGCGCTCATGGCCAACCCTTGCTTTACCCAAATCCATCCGACCTGCATCCCTGTCAGCGGTGACTACCAATCAAAGCTGACCCTGATGTCGGAGTCGCTGCGCAACGACGGCCGCGTGTGGGTACCCCGCAAAAAAGAAGATGCACAGGCTATCCGGGAAAAAAGGAAAACCGCACTCGACATATCAGAGGAAGACCGCGATTACTTCCTCGAGCGCCGCTACCCGGCCTTCGGCAACCTGGTGCCCAGGGACGTCGCTTCCAGGGCCGCTAAAGTAGCCTGCGACGAAGGGCTGGGGGTTGCCCCTACCGGCCTGGCAGTATATCTCGATTTTGCTGCTGCCATCGAACGCTACGGACGCTCAAAAGCCAATGCCACCGGCCTGCATAACCCGGACCACGCAACTATCCTGCGTTTAGGGGAAGAAGTCGTCGCAGAGAAATACGGCAACCTCTTCGAGATGTACGAGAAAATCACCGGCGAAAATCCCTATAAAATGCCGATGAAAATCTACCCCGCCGTCCATTATACGATGGGCGGCCTCTGGGTAGATTACAACCTGGAGACCAACGTACCGGGATTGTTTGCGATAGGCGAATGCAATTTCTCCGATCACGGGGCAAACCGCCTCGGCGCTTCTGCCCTCATGCAAGGCCTG
>Ga0315900_10005609_pt1 | contig 17182 bp, 10 predicted proteins | sample LakEriMetagenome_FD_203521 | JGI IMG/M metagenome (GOLD analysis project Ga0315900, IMG submission 203521) | Freshwater fungal communities from buoy surface, Lake Erie, Ohio, United States - Buoy 12 MA114 | ecosystem: Environmental > Aquatic > Freshwater > Lake > Lake biofilm | place: USA: Lake... | reverse complement strand
GTGCAGCTCGGTGAGCTCGGCGAAGTCGTAGAAGCGGGCGGCGGCGGCGGCGGCCTGCTGCAGCAGCACCATGCCCACCGAGAAGTTGGGGATCACGGCGCCGCCCACCGAGGCCTTCCGGGCGAAAGCGGCCAGATCAGCCAGCTGCTCCGGGCTGAGGCCGGTGGTGCCGATCACGGGATGCACCCCGTAGGCGATGGCGCCGCGCGTGTGCTCGTACACCACGGAGGGATGGGTGAAGTCCACCAGCACCGCGCCGCCGCCGGGGCCGCTCCGGCGCACGCTCTGGCTGGCCTGGCAGAGACAGCCCTCGAAGTCGGCGGTGAGCGCCACCTCCAGTTCCCCCAGCCCCAGCTCCAGGCCCAGGTCGGCGCCCTCCTTGCCGGGGGTGGTGTCGATCGCCCCCACCAGCTCGGTGTCGGGGGCGGCCAGCACGGCCTTCACCACCTCGGCCCCCATGCGCCCGAGAGCCCCGGCCACCACCACCGGAATCGCATGGGAGGCCAGGGCGGCGGCCGGCTGGGCAGGGACATCCGGGGTGCTGCGCATGGCGGCGGGCCCGTGGTTCAGGTTTCCAGAGCCTATGGGGTGCCCGCCGGGACGTCCGGGGCGCCGAGCAGCGCCTCCACGTCCACCGCGTCGATCTGCTCGGGGGTGAGGAAGCGTTCGGCGTAGCGCCGGTGACAACCGGAACGCAGGAACAGGGCGAACAGCTCGCCGTCGAGCTGCCCGTCGCGCACCATCGCCGCCATGATCGCCACCGCCACCGAGAGGGGCTTGCCGCTCCTGTACGGGCGGTCGGCGGCGGTGAGCGCCTCGAACACGTCGGCGATGGCCATCATCCGCGCCAGGGGGCCCATCTGCTCGCCGCGCAGGCCCCGCGGGTAGCCGCGGCCGTCGATGCGCTCGTGGTGGCTGCCGGCGATCTCCGGCACCGCCCGCAGGTGATCCGGGAAGGGCAGCGCCGCCAGCATCCGGATCGTCTGGATGATGTGCTCGTTGATCGTGTAGCGCTCCTCCGCCGTGAGGGTGCCGCGCTGGATGCCGAGGTTGTGGAGCTCGCCGCGGTCGGTGAGCAGCGCGGGCTCGGCCATGGTGAAACCCCAGGGATTGTCGGCCGGCCGGCGCTGCTGGGGTGGTCGCGGGATGCGGTGGCGGGGCCGGTCGGCCAGCAGGGGCTCCTCGCAGGGCAGGGGCCGCACCGGCTCGTCGGCGCAACGGCGCAGCTCGTCCTGGGAGAGGCCGAGGCGATCGTCGAGGGTGCGGATCCAGGGACGCCGGGCGATGCGCTCCAGCCGTTCCAGATCGGCCGGGGCCATCGCTTCCCCCCCCTGGTTGCAGGCGGCCACGAAGGCGAAGTCGGCATCGAGTCCGGCCCGGGTTGTGGCCAGCTGCTCGCCCAGAACCACCGGGTCGCCCCCCTCGGCCAGCCCACGCCAGTAGGCGGTTTCGGCGGCGGCCTTGAGCAGTTCGAAGCGCAGCCGCACTTCATGGATGCGGTTGTGCAGCGTTTCGAGCTTGGTGGCCTTGTCCACCACATATTCCGGTGTGGTGATCTTGCCGCAGTCGTGCAGCCAGGCGCCGATGTGCAGGGCCTCCCATTCGGCTTCGCTGAGCTGGAAATCGGCATAGGCGCCGCTGTCGGCCTCGCAGGCGGCCTGGGCGAGCATCCGGGCCAGTTCCGGCACCCGGGCGCAGTGGCCGCCGGTGTAGGGGCTCTTGGCGTCGATGGCGGCGGCGATCAGTTCGATGAACGCCTGGAACAGGGCCTTCTGGGCGGCGATCAGGCTGCGTGTCTCCAGGGCCACGGCGGCCGTGCCGGAGAGGGCGCTGCAGAAGGCCACGCGGGCCGCATCCGGCGGCTCGGCGAAGCGCAGCTCCAGCACGCCCTGCAGGCCGCCGTCGCGGCTGCGCAGGGGCAGGCGCAGCCGGCGGGGATCCTCGGCGGCGGTCCCGGAGCCCGCCGCGGCGGCCTGCGGATCCAGGAGCTCGCCGCCGAGGGCGCCGCTGGTGGCGATGGCGTCCTGCAGCAGCCGGCGCAGCAGCCGCTCCACGTCGGGTTCGGCACCGAGGGCGGCGGCGCTCTGCAGAAAGGTGCGGATCGTCTCGCGCATGGCGTCGAAGGTGGTGGCCAGCTCGTCCACCTCCCGCACCCAGGAGCGGGGCGGGGCGGGTCCGTCGAAGGCGAAGCCGCGGATGGCGGCGGCGGTGCCGGCCAGCTGGCGCAGATCGAGGGAGAGCCGCCGCGCCACCAGCACCACCAGCGGCACCGAGCCCGCCACCAGCAGCAGGGTGAGCAGCAGCGCATCCCGCAGGGCGCGACGGGGGCCGGCCAGCAGCTCCTGCTCCGGCACCGCCACCACCAGAAAACTGCCGCCGCCGCGCACCAACCCGGGGATGCCCACCACGGAGCCGAACCAGCCGGCCCCGCCGGCCCGGAACTCCTCGAGGGCGGGCCGCTGGTGGTAGGGATCCGGCGTGCGGCGCACCCGCTCCAGCAGGGGCCGGAGGGCCTCCATCACCGTGAGGCGACGGCCGACCGACAGCAGCGGCCGCCCCTCGGCATCCACCAGGGCCAGCTGGGTGCCCGGGGTGAGCCGGAAGCGCTCGAGCCGCTCCTGCAGGTCGCGCAGCAGCACCGAGGCGGCCACGGCCCCCCCGCCGCCGTCCAGGCTGCGCGAGAGGGTCACCCCGGGGTCGCCACCGAGCACCCGGTGCTGCACGGGGGAGAGCACCGGGTGCCCACCGGCGCCCAGGGCCAGCCGGTACCAGGGGCTGGGGCGGGGATCACCCACACCGGAGCCGGGCTGGGCCGGCGGCAGGGCCAGCGGCCGCAGCCGCCCGTCGAAGCCGAGGCGGATCGCCTCCGGTGGCCGCACCCTGGCATTGCGGGCCTCCACCAGCAGTCCGTTGCCCGCGGGCAGCGGCAGCCGGCTCACGCGCAGCTGGGAGCCGTCCGCCAGACCGGCGGCATAGGCATCCACCAGGGGGGCATCCGCCAGGGCCCGCTGAAAGCCCGGCAGCTGGGCCTGCCAATGGCGCCGCCCGCGACCGCGGGCGGCGGCGGCCAGCCAGTCGAGGTCGCGAGCCACCAGGCGGGGATCGACGCTGCGGGCCCAGTTGGCCCGCAGGTCCCCCACCATCGCCGCCAGGGTGGCCCCGCTGGCCTCGGTGAGCAGCTGCCGGCTGCGGCTGCCGTCCAGCCAGGCCACCAGCAGGCCGGTGCCGCTCACCAGGGGCAGGAACACCCAGATGAGCGCCACGGTGACGGTGGGTCGCTGGCGGTGTTCAGCCATGCCCTGGGTGGTAGCGCCGCCACCCGCACCTGGCCAGATGTGAAGCCAGCCGGCCGGCCCGCCCCTGTCCGGCTGAGCGGTCCGTAGGCTGCTTCACATTGCTCAAAGATCAGGCATGTTCACGCAGGTCCGCTCCGCCAACCGTCGGGTCAGCCCTGCCTCCAGCCACGGTGGCGCCGTCATGCGGGCGGTGTACGTGGTGCTGGAGCCCCAGTACCAGAATGCCCTCACCCAGGCGGCCACCTCCCTCAACGACCAGAACGGCCCCCTGGCGATCGATCTGAGCGGCTATCTGATCGAAGAGCTGCGCGACCCGCGCAATTACGCCGACTTCTGCGCCGATGTGGCGGCGGCCGATGTCTTCATCGGCTCGCTGATCTTCATCGAGGACCTGGCCCAGAAGGTGGTGGAGGCCGTGACGCCCCACCGCGACCGCCTGAAGGCCGCGGTGGTGTTCCCCTCCATGCCGGAGGTGATGCGCCTCAACAAGCTGGGCAGCTTCTCGATGGCCCAGCTGGGCCAGAGCAAGAGCGCCATCGCCGGCTTCATGCGCAAGCGCAAGCAAGCGGGCGGCGCCGGCTTCCAGGACGCGATGCTCAAGCTGCTCAACACCCTGCCCACGGTTCTCAAGTACCTGCCGGTGGAGAAGGCCCAGGATGCGCGCGCCTTCATGCTCAGCTTCCAGTACTGGCTGGGCGGCACGCCCGACAACCTCAGGAACTTTCTGTTGATGCTGGCCGATCGGTATGTGTTCCCCCGGGACGGGAGCGACCGTCCCGAGCTGGAGGTGGCCGACCCCGAGGTGTTCCCGGATCTGGGCATCTGGCATCCCCTGGCCCCGGGGATGTTTGAGGATCTCAGGGAATATCTCAACTGGAGCTCCAGCCGCAGCGATCTCTCCGAACAGGCCCGACGGGGTCCGGTGATCGGTCTGGTGCTGCAGCGCAGCCACATCGTCACCGGCGATGAGGCCCACTACGTGGCTGTGATCCAGGAGCTGGAGTTCCGGGGGGCCACGGTGATCCCCGTGTTCTGCGGTGGCCTCGACTTCACCCGGCCGGTGAACGCCTTCTTCTACGACCCCCTCAACCCCGAAACCCCGCTGGTGGACGGAGTGGTGAGCCTCACCGGCTTCGCTCTGGTGGGCGGCCCCGCCCGCCAGGACCACCCCAAGGCGATCGAGGTTCTCAAGAAGTTGAACCGCCCGTACATGGTGGCTCTGCCCCTGGTGTTCCAGACCACCCAGGAGTGGGAGGAGAGCGACCTGGGCCTGCACCCGGTGCAGGTGGCGCTGCAGATCGCCATCCCCGAGCTCGACGGGGCGATCGAGCCGATCGTGCTCAGCGGCCGTGACGACGCCACCGGCAAGGCCCACACGCTGCAGGACCGGGTGGAGGCGATCGCCGAGCGGGCCATCCGCTGGGCCTCGCTGCGCATCAAGCCGCGGACCGAGAAGAAGCTGGCGATCACCGTCTTCAGCTTCCCGCCCGACAAGGGCAACGTCGGCACCGCCGCCTACCTGGATGTGTTCGGCTCGATCCACCGGGTGATGGAGGAGATGAAGGCCCGGGGCTACAACGTGCGTGATCTGCCGCCCACGCCCAAGGCGCTGATGGAGGCCGTGCTGAAGGATCCGGAGGCGATGGAGGGGGCTCCGGAGCTGGCGATCGCCCACCGCATGAGCGTGGAGGAGTACGAGCGGCTCACCCCCTATTCCGAGCGTCTCGAGGAGAACTGGGGCAAGCCCCCCGGCAATCTCAACAGCGACGGCACCAACCTGCTGATCTACGGCCGCCACTTCGGCAATGTGTTCGTGGGAGTTCAGCCCACCTTCGGCTACGAGGGCGACCCGATGCGGCTGCTCTATTCGCGCAGCGCCAGCCCCCACCACGGTTTCGCCGCTTACTACACCTACCTGGAGAAGGTGTGGGGCGCCGATGCGGTGCTCCATTTCGGCACCCACGGCTCCCTCGAGTTCATGCCCGGCAAGCAGATGGGCATGAGCGACACCTGCTATCCCGACTCCCTGATCGGAGCACTTCCAAACCTTTACTACTACGCCGCCAACAACCCCAGCGAGGCCACGATCGCCAAGCGGCGCGGCTATGCCGAAACGATCAGCTACCTCACCCCTCCAGCGGAGAACGCCGGCCTGTACAAGGGCCTCAAGGAGCTGGGTGAACTGGTGGGCAGCTACCAGCAGCTGCGTGAAGGCTCCCGCGGCGTGCAGATCGTGAATGCGGTGGTGGAAACGGCGCGCCAGTGCAATCTCGACAAGGACGTGGCCCTGCCGGAGCAGGACGCCGCCGGGCTGAGCCTCGCTGAGCGCGACGGCGTGGTCGGCGCGGTGTATCGCCAATTGATGGAGATCGAGAGCCGCCTGCTGCCCTGCGGTCTGCACACGATCGGCAAGCCCCCCACCGCCGAGGAGGCGATCGCCACCCTGGTGAACATCGCCGCCCTGGAGCGGAGGGAGGAGGGCATCCGCTGCCTGCCCGGCCTGCTGGCCGAGAGCCTCGGCCGCACCATCGACGAGGTGTACCGCGGCAACGATGCAGGCGTGCTGGCCGACGTGGAGCTCAACCGCCGCATCACCGACACCTGCCGGGCCGCGGTAGGCGCCATGGTGCGCTCCGTCACCGGCAGCGACGGCCGGGTGACCCTGCGCCGCAACTTCGGCTGGCTGTTCGATCTTCTGGCGCGCTTCGGGTTCAAACTGCCCAGCCCCTGGCTGCGGGCCTGCTGCCAGGCGGGCTTCGTGAGCGTGGACGCCACCGATCTCGACAGGCTGTTCGCCTACCTGCAGTTCTGTCTGGAGCAGATCTGCGCCGATCAGGAGATGCAGAGCCTTCTCAGGGCCCTCGATGGCGAATACGTGCTGCCCGGCCCCGGCGGCGACCCGATCCGCAACCCGGGCGTGCTGCCCAGCGGCAAGAACATTCACGCCCTCGATCCGCAGGCGATCCCCACCCGGGCGGCCATCGCCGCCGCCAGGGGGGTGGTGGACAAGCTGATCGAGCGCCAGCGGGCCGAGCAGGGCAGCTGGCCGGAAACGATCGCCTGCGTGCTCTGGGGCACCGACAACATCAAGACCTACGGTGAATCCCTGGCCCAGATCCTCTGGTTCATCGGTGTGAAGCCGGTGCCCGATTCGCTCGGTCGGGTGAACAAGCTCGAGCTGATCCCGCTGGCAGAGCTGGGGCGGCCGCGGATCGACGTGGTGGTGAACTGCAGCGGCGTATTCCGCGACCTGTTCATCAACCAGATGGCCCTGATCGACCAGGGCGTGAAGCTGGCGGCCGAGGCCGAGGAGCCGCTGGAGCAGAACTTCGTACGCAAGCATGCCCTCGAGCAGGCGGCCGAGCAGGGGATCGGCCTGCGCGATGCCGCCACACGGGTTTTCTCCAACGCCAGCGGCAGCTATAGCTCCAACGTGAACCTGGCGGTGGAGAACAGCAGCTGGGAGGAGGAGGGTGAACTGCAGGAGATGTACCTCTCCCGCAAGACCTTTGCCTTCAATGCTGACAATCCTGGCGAGATGAACCAGAAGCGCGAGGTTTTCGAGGCGGCACTCAAGACGGCGGACGTGACTTTCCAGAATCTCGACTCCGCCGAGATTTCGCTCACTGATGTGAGCCATTACTTCGATTCCGATCCCACCAAGTTGATCGCCAACCTGCGCGACGACGGCAAAGCCCCAACCAGTTACATCGCTGACACCACCACTGCCAATGCTCAGGTGCGCTCACTCAGTGAAACGATTCGCCTTGATTCGCGCACCAAACTTCTCAACCCCAAGTGGTATGAGGGGATGCTGAACAGCGGCTATGAGGGGGTGCGGGAGGTGGCCAAACGGCTCAACTTCACCCTCGGCTGGAGCGCCACCAGTGGCGCCGTCGACAACTTTGTCTACGAAGAGGCGAATGACACCTTCATCAATGACCCTGAAATGCGCCAGCGGCTGCTGGATCTCAATCCCCATAGCTTCCGCCGCATCGTCGGCACCCTGCTGGAGGTGAACGGCCGCGGTTACTGGGAGACCTCGCCCGAGAACATCCAGCAGCTTCAGGAGATCTACCAGGAGATTGAGGATCGGATCGAGGGCGTCACGCCGCCGCCTTCGTGAACCCTCCCGAAGCTGATCCGAGAACCGAGGGTCTGTGCGCGGTTCCCTTGGGCTCGAGGTTGTCTCGAGTTCGTCCGCTGCCCCCGCCGGTGTTTCGCAACGACGAGGTTCAGCCTCGGCAGGGCTCTGCCAGCTCCCGCCCATGGCCCCCTTCGATCGTGCAGCGGGCCCAGATCGCGATCGCCTGGGGTGCTGGTGAAGCTTCCGGGAGGCTGGAGCGGGGGTGATCAACCGGGCACGGCAATCCACCAGGCCATCCGCCCCGGCTGAGCCGCTCCCGGCAACGCCGTTGGCCAACGCAGCGGCCCCCACGGCAGATCCCGATCTCCCCGAGGCGGTGAGCGTGGAGGCGCCGCAGCACCACCGCCGGCCTGGCCTTGATGATGGGGCCAGATCGTGGTGTGGAGCACGATCAAGGCGCCTGTTCCCGCTGGTGGCGCGGGGGTTGCGGTCAGATCCAGCTGGTCCGTGGGGCCCTGAACGTCCCTGCAGCGCCGCGGCTTGATCACCCTGCAGCGCCTGGGCCATCGGCGCCGCCATGCTGAGCCCATCGGTTCCGTCTGACCATGCCTGCCGCAGGCTCTGCCTTCGCCCAGCTGCACCAGCACCTGCATCAGACGCGCCTGCTGGGCTCGATCAGCAGCGCCCTCTACTACGACCAGAACACCGTGATGCCATCTGCGGGTGCGGCCTGGCGCGGCGAGCAGCTGGCTCTGCTGGCCGGCCAGCTGCACGAACGGCAGAGCAGCGCCGCCTACGCCGAGCTGGTGGGGGCGGCCGAGGCCGAGCTGGGCAGCGATGCGCCGCCCCAGCGACGCCGCAACCTGCAGCTGCTGCGCCTGGAGCTCGAACGGCAGCGCTGCCTCGATCCCGATCTGGTGGCCGCCCTGGCCAGGGCCCAGTCACGCGGCAATGCGGTGTGGCAGGACGCCCGCGCCCGCAACGATTTTGCGGCCTTCGCCCCGGCCCTCCAGGAGCTGATCGCCCTGCGCCGCCAGCAGGCCAGCCAGCTGGCAGCGGCCGAATCCGTGCCGCGCAGCCCCTGGGAAATCCTGGCCCAGCCGTTTGAGCCCGACATCAGCAAGACCCGGTTGGCCGAGCTGTTCGCGCCCCTCAAGGATGCGCTGCCGGCGATGCTGGCGCAGGGGGGAGGGGCCTCGGACTCGGTCTCGGCTTCCTCCGCAGCGGCCGGCCCGGCCTCGGGGGCCAGGGGATCGACAGGCCCAACCGCCGATCTTCCGGAAGCCCTGCAGGAGCAGCTCTGCAGCGCGCTGCTCGACAGCTGGGGCTACGACCCCGCGCGCTGCCAGCGCTCCCGCTCCGCGCACCCCTTTTCCTGCACCGTTGGTCCCCAGGACTTCCGCATCACCACCCGGGTGGTGCCTGGCCAACCGCTGTCGGCCTTCCTGGCCACGGCCCATGAATGGGGCCATTCGCTCTACGAGCAGGGCCTCCCCCGCAGCGACGACCACTACTTCCCCTGGCCCCTCGGAGAAGCCACGTCGATGGGGGTGCACGAGAGCCAGAGCCTGTTCTGGGAATGCCGCGTGGCCCGCAGCCGGGCCTTCGCCGAGCGCTGGCATCGCCGCTTCTGCTCCGCCCTGGGCAGCGATCCCTGGTCTGGCGCCACCGGCTTCTGGCGTGCCCTGAATCCCCTCCGCCCCGGCCTGATCCGGGTGGAGGCCGACGAGCTCAGCTACTGCCTGCACATCGTGCTGCGCTTCGAGCTGGAGCTGGCCCTGCTCGAACAGGAGATGCCGGTGGAAGAGCTACCCCAGCAGTGGAATCAACGGATGCAGCACCTGCTGGGAATCCAGCCCCAGACAGACTCCGAGGGGTGCCTTCAAGACATCCATTGGGCCGAAGGGCTGTTCGGGTACTTCCCCTCCTACGCCCTGGGCCACCTGATCAGCGCCCAGCTCAGCGAGGCCATGGAACGCGACCTGGGCCCGCTCGAGGCCCGGCTGGCGGCCGGCGAGGATCGGGCTCTGGTCGACTGGCTGCGGCAGCGGGTGTATCCCCTGGGCCGCAGCGTGAACGGCGAGGAACTGGTGGAGCGGGTGAGCGGAGCGCCACTGGCCGCCGCTCCCTTCCTCGCCTATCTGCGCGCCAAGGTGGAGCGCCTGGGAGCCGCAGGCCGATGATCATCCCCGTGCTGAGCGAAGCCCAGCGGCGCAAGCTCGATGAGAGCGATGACGCGCTCTTCTACGCCGAGCCTCGCTATGTGCAGCATCTCGACGGCGGCTTCCGCCAGCGGCTCACCGCCCTCTACCGGGAGCGCATCCCACCCTGCGCGGTGGTGCTCGACCTGATGAGCAGCTGGGTGAGCCATCTGCCCGAGGACGTGACCTACGAACAGGTGATCGGCCATGGGCTGAACGCCGCTGAGCTGCGGGCCAACCCGCGGCTCGAGCGCCACTGGGTGCAGAACCTCAACCGCGACCAGCGGCTGCCCCTCGATCCCGCCAGCGTGGATGCCTCCCTGATCGTGGCCGGCTGGCAGTACCTCCAGCAACCGGAGGCGATCGCCGCCGAACTGCTGCGGATCACCCGGCCGACCGGGCAGGTGCTGGTGAGCTTCAGCAATCGCATGTTCTTCACCAAGGCCCCCCAGGTGTGGACCGACGGCTCCGACCGCGACCGCCTCAGCACCGTGGCTGAGGTGCTCACCGCCCAGGGCTGGCGGATCGAGCGGGTGATCGCCGAGGACACGCGGGCCGAGGGGCCCCTGGGGTGGCTGGGCGGCAGGGGCGATCCCTTCTTTGCGGTGATCGGGGTGAAGGCGGCGGGCTGAGTGGCGAGCGGGCTGAGTGGCGATCCGTAGGATGCGCCGGCACGATCCCTGCCGCAGCATGGCGAACATCGACCACGCCCCGAGCCGCACGATGCTCAACCTCCTGCACGTGCTGCCGGCCTTCGCCGATGAAGCCGAACTTCGCCTCAACGCGATCGTGGAGCTCAACAGCAACACGATCAACAAATATGAACTGATCACCGAAAGTGGCCAGCTCAAGCTCGACCGGGTGGGCTATTCATCCCTGGCCTATCCCTTTGCCTACGGCTGCATTCCCCGCACCTGGGATGAGGATGGCGATCCCCTGGACATCGAGATCGTGGGCGTGACCGAACCCCTGGTGCCCGGCTCCCTGGTGGAGGCCCGCATCATCGGCATCATGAAGTTCGACGACGGTGGTGAGGTGGACGACAAGGTGATCGCCGTGCTGGCCGACGACAAGCGCATGGACCACATCACCAGCTACACCCAGCTCGGTGCGCACTGGCAGAAGGAAACCCAGTATTACTGGGAGCACTACAAGGATCTCAAGAAGCCCGGCACCTGCAGGGTGAATGGCTTCTTCGAAACAGCGGAAGCCGTGAAGATCGTCAAGGAGTGCGAGCAGCGCTACCTTGAAACCATCGACGCCGCCCTGGTGAATTGAGCGCCGCAACGCCTCACGGGCGCCCCGGATCCGGGGGCGCACGATCTCGCCTCCAGCGCGGATCGAGGTTGCGTTGCGGCCGGCGGTCGCCGCCTCTGCTGCAGGCACTCGCCATCGGCATCGGGCTGGCCGTCGCCGGCCTGGGGGGGGCAGCCGGGCGGGCGGCAGCGGGCGAGCCGCCGAGCTCCCCGGCTCCCCTCACCCGTTCCAGCGCCACCCGTTCCGTGGTGCTGGATCTGCGCGGGCGCACGATCAGCCTGCTCGATGCCGGCGCCGTGCTGGGCCGCTGGCCCGTGGCGATCGGCGCTGGCGCGACCCCCACCCCGGTCGGGCGCTTCGCCGTGATCAACAAGGTGGTGAATCCCCGATACCAGAGCACGAAGAGCGGCCGCATCCACCCCACGATCGGGGCCAACGGCCCCCTGGGGGATCGCTGGCTCGGCTTCCTGCAGAGCGGCCCCAACCAGTTCGGCATCCACGGCACGCCGGCGGCCTGGTCGTGGACGGTGACCTCCCGCGCCGCCGTGACCAACGGCTGCGTGCGCATGTTGCGCGCGCACGTCCACCAGCTCTTCGATCAGGTGGAGGTGGGCACTCCCGTGATCGTGACCCGCTGATCCGCCAGGGTCTGGCGGCGGGCCAGGGCCCGCGCCATGCCGTCACGGCTGGCCAGGCCCCGCAGTCGCTCCAGGGCCAGGCCCGCGTTGGGCAGCCCCTGGGGCAGGGCCCCCACCTGCAGGGCCGGCACGTCGAACACCGGAACCTGGCGCAGGCCGTTGGGAGTGAGCTGGTCCTCGAGCTGGGCCAGGTGGGCCTGCAGGGGCAGCCACACCAGCTCGCCACGGCGACAATCCCCAAGCCGTGTATCGGCGCCCTCGGCACCGGCGATCGCCCGTTGCAGGTCGAGCAGGTTCACCAGGCCGATCGCCCAGGGGCCGTCAGCCACCACCAGGCAATGACCATGGGCCGCCACCAGCCGGGCCAGGGCCTCGCGGGCCGGCAGTTCCGCCGGCAGCACCAGGGGGGCCTCCGGTTCGAACGCCTCCGCCACCGGCACCGCCGCCAGCGTGCGACGCCGCTCCTCCTCCACCGGGTCGGGCCCCAGCAGGCCGGGGTCACTGAGTCCCTGCCAGCGTTCCACCAGGGCGGCACTGAGGCCGGCGGCCGCCATCAGCGGCAGCACGATCCGGATGTCGCGGGTGAGCTCGAACAGCAGCAGCAGGGCGGTGAGGGGGGCACGGGCACTGCCGGCCAGCACGGCGGCCATGCCCACCATGGCGTAGGCAGGCGGCTCCGCCACCGGCAGATGCAGGCCGCTCTCCCCCAGCAACTGGCCGTAACAGCTGCCGAGCACGGCCCCGAGGAACAGGGCCGGGGCAAACCCGCCACCGACGAAGCCCGTGGCATTGCTCACCCCGGTGGCCAGCAGCTTCACCCCGAGCAGCACCAGCAGGGTGAGCAGGGGGATGCCGCCGTCACGGCCCAGCAGGGCCTCGATCGTGTCGTAGCCCACCCCCAGCACCTGAGGAAACACCAGGGCCATCAGGCCCACGGCGCTGCCTCCGAGAGCGGTGGACAGTCCCGGCGGCAGGCGCTGCAGCAGCCCCTGCAGGCGCTCGCTGCGGCCCAGAGCCAGCACGCTGATCAGGCCCCAGCTCATCAGCGAGGCCAGCAGGCCCAGCCCCAGATAGAGGGGCAGTTCCAGGGGTGAGCGCACCTCATAGGCGGGCAGGCGCAGGATCGGCTCGTCGCCGAGCAGCAGCTGGGTGACCAGGGAGGAGGCCACCGCCGCCACCAGCACGGCCCGCAGGCTGGGGCGGCCCTGGATGGCACTGAAACTGCCCTCGAAGGCGAAGAACACACCCGCGATCGGAGCCTTGAAACCCGCTGCGAGGCCGGCGGCGGCGCCGGCCGCCACCAGGGCCTTCTGGCTCTGGGGCGTGAGACGGGCCCGCAGGGCCACCCACAGGCCGATGTTGCCGCCGCTCTCCACGCTCGGACCTTCCGGCCCCAGCGAGGCGCCGCTGCCCAGGCTCAGGGAGGCACCGAGCAGACGCAGGAAGGGCAGGCGCGGCGCGGCCGCCAGGGCGCCGTCAGCCATGGCCATCAGGCTCGGCAGGCCCGGGCCGATCGTGCCGCCGTAGCGGCGCAGCAGGCCCATGGCCAGGCCACCGATGGTCGGCACCACCACCACCGGCCAGAGGGCGATCCAGTCCGGCAGGGTGGCAGGCAGGGGCGACTCGGGCAGCGGCGGCGGCTCCGGCAGCGCCGGCGGAGGCGGCAGGAAGCCCAGGCCCCCCAGGCCCACCTGCAGGAGGGCCGTCAGGGGCGTGCTGGTCTCGGGAGGAGGTGGCGGCAGTGGTGGCGGCAGCGGTACCGCAGCGCCCCGACCCACCCGCAGCAGGCCCTCGATGAAGGGCCCGAACAGCCCGTTGTTGATGAAACCGAGCAGCTCATGGAATCCCACCACCGCCAGCCCGGTGAGGCCCCCCACCAGGGCCGCCCAGGCCAGCAGGCTCCACTGGAACGGCAGGGCACGGGCATCGGATTCGAGCCTGATGGCCCCTGCCGAGCGGCTGGGGTCAGGCTTCGGGGCGGACGGCGGCAAAGATCTCCTCCAGGATCTCACCAGCCCCCTGCCGGCGCAGGGTGTGGGCCAGGGCGATGCCGATGACCTCGGGATCCTCCTGCGGCCCCCGGGCCTGATCGCGGATCAGGCGCCGGCCATCGAGGCTGGCCACCATGCCGGTGAGCACCAGCTCCCCGATGGTGTCGGGGCCCTCGAAGCGGCTGTTCACACCGATCGGCACCTGACAGCCGCCCTCGAGCTCACGCAGGAAGGCGCGCTCCGCCAGGCAGCGGCGCGCGGTGGGGATGTGCTCGAGCACCTTGATCTGCTCCAGCACCGCGGTGTCGCCTGTGCGGCACTCGATCCCCAGGGCTCCCTGGCCCACGGCGTGCAGAGAAATCGAAGGATCGATCAGCTCATGGATGCGCTCCGCCAGCCCGAGTCGGCCGAGGCCGGCGGCGGCCAGGATCAGGCAGTCGAACTCCCCCGCATCGAGCTTCTCCAGCCGCGTGATCACGTTGCCGCGCACATCCTTGAAGATGAGGTGCGGGAAATGATGGCGCAGCTGAGCCAGGCGGCGCAGGGAGCTGGTGCCCACCACGGCGCCCTCGGGCAAGGTGGACAGGGTCTTGTCCCGGTGCCTGGCGTGCACCACCAGGGCGTCGGCCGGATCCTCCCGCTCGGTGATGCAGCCCAGCAGCAACCCCTCGGGCAGGTTGGTGGGCAGGTCCTTAAGGCTGTGGACGGCGATGTCGGCCTGACCCACCAGCATCTGGGCCTCCAGTTCCTTGGTGAACAGTCCCTTGTCGCCGATCTTGGCCAGGGCCACATCGAGGATCTTGTCTCCCTGGGTGGCCATTGCCTCGATCGTGATCTCCAGGCCGGTGTGGGCCCGGGCCAGGGCATCCCGCACCCAGTGGGTCTGCACCAGGGCCAGCTGACTGCGGCGGGAGGCGATGCGCAGGGGGTTGGCCATCAACGGCGAGGAGAGCAGGCGGGCACAGCGGTCCAGACTACGGGCCGAACCCATCCAGGGGCAGCGGCCCCCAGGTGTCCTCGGCGCCCGCATCCGCCGGGTTGTGTCCGGTGATCAGCACCCCCTCGCCCAGCCCCGGTTCCGGACGCACATGAAAGCGGCCGGAGGTCTGGTTTCCCTTGAGGAAGGCCGGCCCCTCCACGTCCTCAGGCCGGGCGCTGGCGGGATCGAGGGCCAGAACAGGCCAGCCCAGGGCAGCCTCGGCGGCACGGAGAGCCTGCAGGGCGGCGGTGCCGGAGGGCGCCATCACACCGATGGTGAACCAGGCACAGCGGCCCAGGTGCTGGCGCAGTTCCCCCAGGAGCGTCCGGCGCTCCTCGACGGAGAGGGTGGGGGCGCTGCGCAGTCCGCGCAGCTCGGCGAGGGCGGTGACCATCAGAAACAAGACACTGTTCAGAGGGCCAGGGTCAGAGGACCAGGGTCGGAGGACCAGGGTCAGTCTGAAGGCCAGGTCAGTCAGAGGGTGAGGACCGGTCAGCCGCGGGGGGCCCGGGCAACCGGCGCCAGCCTGCCAGGCACAGCCACAGCCAGGCCAGGCCGACGGCGCCGCCGGCGAGCAGGTCGGAGGGCCAGTGGGCACGCACCACCAGGGTGCTCAGCCAGATCAGCGCCATCCAGGCAACGGCGGCCAGCGTCAGGGGCCAGCGCCGGCGCGGATGGTCGACCGAGAGGATCACCACCATGGCCATATAAAACGCCACCGAACCGGCGGCATGGCCACTGGGAAAGCTGCGGCCCTCCAGGGGAATCAGCGAATCCGGGGGGCGAAGCCGGTCGAAGTGGGGCTTGAGCAGCACATCCACCAGCACCAGGATTCCGCCGCAGGAGGTCACGAGCAGGGCCAGATCCCGCCAGCGCCGCTGCCGCATCAGGTAGAGCATCGAGATGAGCACCAGAACGGGGGTGAAGGCCTTGCCGGTGAGCCTGTACACCGTCACCAGGCTGTCCTGGAGACCTCCGCTGATGTGGGCGGCCACCCAGTCGAGCAGGTGCCCGTCGAGGGCCGGGGGATGGTGGAGTGCCACGGCCTCGCCGATCACGAAGGCCAGCGCCAGGGCGCCGAGCGGCACCAGCCAGTCACAGACACGGAGGACCAGCGGGCCGATCAGCCAGCGGCCCTGGGGCGAGTGGGGAACCATCAGCCCGCCAGCTCCCGCAGACGCACGCGCCAGAGCCGCTGCTCACCCCGCTGGCCGAGGTTCACCACGGCGGCGGGTGGCAGCCCGAAGGCCTCGAGCTGCTCCCGGTCTCCCAGCAGCAGCACGGTGCCGCCGGCATCCGCCCCCCCAAGGGCAGGGTCGCTGCGCAGGCGCTGGCGCGCCTCAGCGGCGCCGTCGAGGAACACAGCGGGCCGGCCGGCATAAAACACCGTGCTGTAGCGGCGATAGCCGATCACCCACAGCGGTTCGCCAGTTCGCAGGACTGAACCGGCCAGAACCTGAAGCTGGCGCAGCGGCAGCTGACGTTCGCGATCGAGCAGGGGTGCCAGGGGCGCCACCACAAAGGCGAGCAGGGCGACAAAGCCGGCCAGATTCGGCAGCCAGACGAGCTGGCCACGGCCTCGGATCAACAGCCACCAGCACAGCAGCGCCGCGGCCGCCAGCACCAGGCTGAGGCTGAGGGGAAGGCCCGAACGGCGCAGGGCAGCGGCGAAGGCGGGGTAGGCCGGATCGGTGGCCACCCAGCCCGGCGCCACGGCCGCCGCCAGCGCGCCCAGGGAGAGCAACAGGGCGTTGGCAGCCACCGAGAGCCGGAGGCCCCAGCCGGGGCGAACCGGCCCGCCCGGCCCGAGCAGCTGGGCCACCAGCAGCGCCGCCGCTGGCATGGCCGGCAGCACATAACCGGGGAGCTTGGTGGCGGCGGCCGAGAAGAAGGCCACGATCAGCACCAGCCAGAGCAGCAGGAATCCCGGCAGCCCCTCCGCCGTGCCGAGGTCGCGCCAGCACGAGCGGCGCCAGAAGCGGGTGCGGACCACGGCCAGCGGCAGCAGCAGCGACCAGGGCAACACCAGGATCAGCAGCCAGGGCAGATAGAACCAGGGCGGGCCCGGGTGGGCATAGAGCACCGTGGTGAAGCGCTGGAGGTTGCTGAATCCCAGGAAACCGCCGATGAAGGCCATGCCATGGGCCCGGGCGGCGGCCACATACCAGGGCGCCGTCACCCCCAGGAACAGCAGGGCCATGGCCAGCAGGGGGCCGGGGCGCAGCCAACGGCTCCAGCCGCCGCGCAGGGTGAGGAACACGGCGATCACCAGGCCCGGCAGCAGCAGCCCCACCGGCCCCTTGGCGAGCACCGCGATTCCGGCAAACAGCGCCAGGGCCAACCGCCCCAGGGGCCCCTCCCAGGGCCGGGGCCGTGGGGCCGCGGGAGCCAGTTCCACCAGGGCAAAGCCATAGAGCGCCAGGGTGATGGCGCTGGCCAGGAACATGTCCGTGGTGGAGATGCGTGCCCAGCCGATCCAGGCCGGCGTTGTGGCCAGCACGGCAGCACCGAGAAGTCCGCGGCCCAGGCGCTGGTGCAGCGGCAGCTCGACGGGGGCCAGGCGCCAGAGCAGACCGAAGCTGGCGATCACCACCACGCTGGCGGCGAGGGCCACGGGCAACCTGGCGGCCAGGGCTGTGACGCCGAAGAGCCTGAAGCTCAGGGCGACCATCCAGTAGCCCCACACCGGGTAGTCAAAGAAGAGGGCGCCGTTCCAGGTAGGCGACACCCAGT
>Ga0315900_10005608_pt1 | contig 17182 bp, 27 predicted proteins | sample LakEriMetagenome_FD_203521 | JGI IMG/M metagenome (GOLD analysis project Ga0315900, IMG submission 203521) | Freshwater fungal communities from buoy surface, Lake Erie, Ohio, United States - Buoy 12 MA114 | ecosystem: Environmental > Aquatic > Freshwater > Lake > Lake biofilm | place: USA: Lake... | reverse complement strand
GTACGCGATTACGTTCATGAAGCAGCCGCTACCCGTTTCAGCGGTGTCTGCGTGGCTTCCTGCTAGTAGTTTGATTGGTTCGATCATTGTGCTCTCCGGTTTGGTTGCCTTGTCGTTACTCATTACTTGATCCTCCGAAATGAAACAACCCATACGAACGGGCTAGCCTCCCAGCTTCCCGCGCCGTTGATGGATTCCCATAGGTTTTTGAAGTGCTCCCGTGGTATCGCGTTGTACGGGTAGCTCGGTATTGAGCCGTGACCACCAGCGCAGCCTTCCGCGTTCGCATCGGCCTCACTAATTTCTCTGAGTCGTTCAACGCGAACACCTGTTACTTCCAACTCCATGCGGCAAGCCCAAGCCGGCAGGAATCGGCCAACCTTGAAACGCCACTTATAACCGTCTTGACCTACGCTCGACTGAACATCAAGCGTTGGCCGTTCTGGATCGTCGGCAACGTAAAAGACCGGCGCTTCTCGAAGTGGAACGTATTTGAATTTGTCGCGGCCCGTCTTGGTCTTTCCGTTCGGCACCTGCTTACACCACATCCATGCGGATTCTTTGACGCGCAGCCGGTCGCCTACTTGGCCGTAGGGGCAATCGATATTCACAACGGTGGTATAGCCGGACAAACCAAACCACTGCCCGTTTTGCTCCCGCCACTCGACGATGCCGCCGACGCCATGACCTAGCGCGATGGCCGCGCTGCCGCCGTTTAAGTAGGCCGAATCATCGTGCAGATCCTTGTCGCGTAGCTTCACCACTCTCCGCGTTTGCACCTTGCGCCCGTCCAATATCGCTCTGACCATCGGCGCGGAAAAGAGGATCGGCCGTTCTTTAACGTCATTCGTCACAGATAGCTCTCCTATTTCTCAATTCCCACTGTTGACACCTGGCTTTGCTGCTGGCGATCTTGAGCATGGCACCTTTGGCATAGGCCGACTCAACTTGTTGGCTGGCCTCGTGGTCACGTAGCGGCATAACCACTACGGCCACGACAAGGCAGGCTAGGATCACGCCGGCCGTGAAGCACAGTACCGCGCCGCCGATTGCCAGCGACCAAAACTCGCGAGGGTTTAGGGTGATGGTGGTCATTTGATCTTGTGCACAATGCGCGGCTGATTGTTGGCCACCATCTTCTCGCCGGGTTCAGCAAAGCTCGGCACGTCTGAAAAGAATGGCAGGCGGTCGGGGTGGTCAGGCGTCATGCGTTCGCGTGCGACCTGAGCAACGGTGGCTGCGTCTTTCTTCAAACCAAGCACAGCGGCTCGTTGGTACACCGCGCCAATGCTGCAATTGCAAAACCACGCAATGACGATGCACTCGACGTGCGGGTAGAGCTCGGTGACCAGCTCAATCTCCCACGGCTGCCACTGCTTTTTTGGTGTGATGAGGTTGCGTGAGATGGTCATGCAGCGCCCGTCTTCTCAACGCTTCCGGCCAAAACAATGTCAGGCGAACACATCACAATCTGAAATGTCTCGGCTTTAGGCTCCGCGCCGCCAATCACCTCGGCAAACATCTTTGCCATGTGCGTTGTGCGGTCGCACGGCCATGCGATGATCGAGTTCGATGGCGTTCTCAATGAACGCAATTCAACTAAACCATTCCAGTCAGAAACCTGCTGAAACAGACCGATGCTCTTGCCGTTTATTTCGACGTTGAACACCTTGATGGCTTCAAAAGTTGCTTTTAAGTTCATGCCGCAATCCCTTCAAGCTGCTCGCACAGCGCCTTGATGGCGTAGTTGGCTGCTTCGTGCAAATTCTCTGCGTTCACCTGGGCGACTTTGGGCGCGGGGATAACGGTGATAGACCCGCGCGCGGTGCGGCCGTAGATCTGAATGCCGGCCTTTGCCGCCGCCGCTTCGGTGCGCGTGGAGAAGGTAGTGGCGTCGGCACTCTTGCTATGCCAGCCGCGCTTTTCCGCATTGCGGAGCCCGACACAAAAGTACTTGTGCGAACGGGTATCAAAAATCACATACGGTCCACTATTGGTGCGCGACATGGGTTGCCTCCTTATCCGCACTGGCCGCATACGGCAGATACAGTTGCTGCACCGGCGGGATCGGCGCCAGCTCTTCGATGGTGACGAGCACACGCGCCACGCGAAAGCCCGGGTGGTCGTCATACGGCGGCTTGCGGGGGATGGAGAGCTCGGCTTCTGTCTTGGTGCCGTGCAGAGCGAGCGCGATGCCGGTGAAGTTATCGATGACGGCGTGCTGGACGGGTGAGATGAGTTTCATTGGGCATCTCCCGTGGTGGCCTTGGCGGGATAAAGACTGCGCGCATCACTCTCCAATGCCCGAAGTGTGGCGACAAACTCCAACAATTCCTGGCTGGCTTCGAGATGGAAGGTCAGGGGGTTTTTGCCGCTTGCGGGCACCGTGACGATATTTACCAGTTTCTCGACGCCGAGTCCCGCGCTCAAATCCTCGAACACGCGAAGCTGCTTTTCATTGAGTAGCTGCAATCGGTTAAGGGATTCAAACCGCCAAGCTAGTTCGGCTAGGGTGCCGCGAATCAGCGCCGTTTCGATCTGTGCAGTGATGCTGCTCATGCGGCCACCTGTGCAGGTGTGCGTTGACCGCCGATGCCGACGAGGTGCCAGCCCTCGGGCACGTTTGCGCGGCCACAAAAACAGGTGCGGCCAGCTCGCTCGATCATGACGACGTTCGCGGCGGCAGCGAGCTGCGCCACTTCCAGCATGGTGGCGTCGTCAGGGATTTGTATTGCAGCGGCCGGTGCGGCCGTGGTGCGGGTGTTGAAGCAGGACATATTGCCTCCGTAGGTGCCCGTGAGTGGGCGACGGAGGCAATTATCAAGAAACTTGTTTTAGTTTGTCAACAAGTTTCTTGTTTCACGTGAAACTAACAGGGCGCGTTAGTTTTGGACAGTGGTGAGTATTCCATTGTCAAAATAGAGATAACCGCGGCCATCTGAGTAAACCCACTGCTCACGTGTACCGCGCGCTGTAGAGGTGCGATTTATGTCGCTGGGCTTACCCCAGCTGCTTTCAATCACTTGTTGCTGGGTCATGCCGATCTTCACGCCTTCTCGTTTACGTCGCGCGAGGTCAGCTTTGCGGTCAAGTTCGGCTTTTATCTTGGCCTCCTTTGCTTGGATTTCAGCCAAGCGGCCCTTTGCCTCTGTGCGCAGTGCGATCATTTCCGGATCGCTCAGGTCGGCAAACATTGCACCGGCGCTGATGGCAGCTTCGTAGTCTTTTTTGGCAATTGCAGCAGCCATTTGTGATCGAGCTGAAGCGCGATCGTCCGCGGTCGCCTTGAGTCGCGCGGCGCGGTTTGCCTCAATTCTGGCTTGTGAAGCAGCGGCAGCGGCGGCTCTCTCTTTGGCCTGTGTGGCTGCGAGATGTTCGCCAACTTTGTTTGAGATAACCACCAGCGCGGCAATGACGATCAGTACGATAACAACTAGCTTGCGTTGTTTTGCAATCGTCATGCCGGCTTGGTAACCGGCGCGGCCCGGAGGCTCATTAGAGTCTGTCATACGCTTCCTGCTCGATGCACCACTTCGCCAATGATCTCAGCTTCCATGTAAGGGGTCAAAAAATCGTCTGGGTACATCATTTTGTCAGGGTTGTCAGAGACCACGCGAACTTTTCCATCAAGTTGCTTGTGCAAGCGTTTTACCTTCACACCGTCATCCGTCCGAAACGCAAAGACATGGCCGTTGATTAGCTTTCGTTGGCCTCGGTTGACCAGCAGCTGGTCGCCGTCGTGGATAGTTGGGTACATAGAATCGCCGTTAGCTTCAACGACAACACAAAGCATGGGGTTGAGATTTTTTCTCTGAAGCCAGTCGCGTCGATAAGCATGTTTTCCGTCAACCTCTTCGTGTTCATTTTGCGCGCCTCTGCCGGCAGAGGCTTGGGCTGCGTATTTGCGAATAAGTGCGTATTTGGAGTCGTAGTCACTGATCGGCTCTCGCGCCTCGACTAACGTCGCGCCAAATTGAATATAGGACGGCGAAATGTCTAAAGCGTGTGCGATTAGCTGAATGTCGGCCGCTTTGGGCGCGCTGGCGTCTCGCTCGTAGTTCCCAATGCGTGACTGACCCCAGCCGCACGCCTCCGCCAGCTGGTGCTGTTTCCACCCTTTAGCCTCGCGCGCCGCCTTAATCCGAGCGCCCACAGTTTCGCTTTTTTTCATCATTGGGTTTTTTATCAGGGTTCTTGGTGTTGACGTGCCAAGATTCTTGATGTTTAATAAACAAGATTCTTGATTTTTGAGGGCTTAATGGAAGCATTTGAACGCGCGTGCCAACTCGCGGATGGGGTAACTAAGCTGGCTGACGTCATGACCAAGCTCTCTGAGCAGGTTTTGGGCAAGCCAGAGCGGTTCTATCAATCTCGGGTTTCGAACTGGAAAAGCACGGGAGTGCCCGTCGACTACGTGATCCTCGTTTCAGCAGCGGTGGGCTATCAGGTAACACCGCACGAATTGGCGCGTGTTCAGTATCCGCACCCTTCCGACGGCCTTCCTGCCGAGCTTCGCGTACAGGCGGCCGAATGACAAACCCTAATAACGACGGGCTTCTCGAAGCAAAAACGCCTGAAAACGCCCGCCAAGCGGAGGGTTTATCCGACGCGCAACGCCACGTCGCGATGTGCGAAGCAGCTGTGCGTTCGGCTTGCGTTAGTCGCCCGGAACCCGCTCGAACGAAGTTGACAGTGCCTGAAGCAATACGAGCGAGTGTGTTTCTTCCGCTGGCAGCAGCTCTTTCAGCACGAGAAGCCGTTCGGTGGCGGCGTGCGCGATTTCTTGCTTCGTTACGACGCCTTTGGCTGCAAGCGCATTCGTTATCGCAAGCAGGCTCGCAGTCAAGTCTTGATAAAGGTGCCTGATGCGCGCGTCCGTGTCTTCCATTGGGGTTCCTTTCGTGTTCGTTGACGGTGTCGGAGCTTGATTCTGGCATGACTGCGAACCCCGCCTTCTCCTCCGCAGCTCCACGATTCTCCGCCGGCTTAGTACACCGCGCGGGGGGCTGCCTTGCCGGTGCGACGCCTGCACCGGTCTTTTCTTTGCAAGGACTCGTTACGCGGTCTATCCGTTGCGCGCGCAACGGTGCAGCTGTGCGGGCGAAAGGGCCTCCCTGATGGGGGAGGTAGGACATGGCGGCATGTGTTTGTGAGTGCATGCCGCCAGTTTCCTTTTTTTTGGCCAAAAACAACCACCCATAGACGCCCATAACTTTTATGGGTGACGAGAAAGGCAGATGTATGGAGCAGATTCCGGCGTTCTACGATGATCACTTTCAGGCGGTGCGAACTGCTATTGAAGGTGGGGTAGGGTACAAGCAAACCGCAATGCACATCTGGCCGGGCATGAAGCCTGAGAGTGCGTATGCGCGGTTGAAGAATTGTGTCAGCGGCACCAGCGACCAGAAGCTGGACATGGGCGAAGTGCTGGCGGTGTGCCAATTCAACGGCCGCTACGACCCGCTGTATTGGCTGTGTGATGAAACGATGCACGCCCGCCCCGTTCAGCGCAACGCCAAGGATGTCGCGAAAACGCTTGCCGCGTCGATTCAGGAATCGATCGAGACTCAAGGCAAACAAATGGCGCGGCTGGAATCGCTACTGGCGCAGAACCCGACGTTGTTGAAGCAGGTGGCGTGATGCAGATGCCGACCAGTGAGCCAACGGCGAATTCGACATCGGTAAAGCGAATTGTGCGTTTTGAGATAGGCATGCGGGTGGTGACACCGCTGGGGCATGTAGCGCGGGTGGAGTCGCTTGCCAGGGCCGACGGCAGCGATCTATTTAGCCGCGTCGAGATTCGCTATCTCGACGGCCCACAAGGGGATTCGCAAACCTCACGCGACCAAGTGTGTGTGAAGCTGCAAGGCAAGCTGCTACGGCCATACGACGGCCCGCCGGTGATGTGGCCTGATGAGAAAGCGGCCGCATTGCGTCGTGCAGAGCAGCTGCTTCAAGCGGCGAAAGATAAGCAGTAGTGAGGCGCGACCGCACCATCTTGCTGACGGTGTACAAGGCCTTCCATGCGGCGGCTTATCGCCCGTGGACGGCCAGCGACATTGCAGGAGCTGTGGCGCTCGATGTGGACCAGGTGCGCGCGGCCGTGAAGCGTTTGCTGCTGGCACCGGCATCGCTGGTGAAGGTGGGCGGCAACGCGAAGAGCGGGCTCCTGTATCAGTTTGTTGAGGGCTCGCCACCACCTGAAGATCATCGTGGCAAACACAAACAGCATGTGCGCCGTCGTGAGTGGGCGGAATCACGCAAGCAGCGGCAGAACCTCTCCCGTGCGCGGATGGCTAAGGCCGTTAAAGCACGCAAAGCGCGCATCGAGGCGGACCTGCCGAAGTGGGCAAGGGGCGTGAAGTGAAGCTGCCGGACCCTTTCAAGATGATTCCGCTCGTGGATTACCCGTGGAGCGGTCAAGTAGCACCGCCCGGCGGCTCAGACGCTTGGATCAAGTTGGATGCAAAGATTCGTGTGCACAACCTCGCGCGGAAGGTGGCCTTGATCGCCCACAAAGACGCGCGGCGACAGGTGGTAACAGATATGGCGGCACACCACCAGGCGGAGTTCATCGAGCACTTCAAGCGTTTGGTGGCTTGGTATTGGCGTAGGCAGCGGGCGCTGCAGCAGCATTCAAAAACAAGATAAGAAGACGGCTATGGACTCATTGAACAACGCGATCGCGCAGATGCGCGCGGCCGGAATGCCGGAGTTTCCGCCTGGTCATCCCCAAGTGGGGCTTGGTCGGATCACGCGTTATGGCCCGAAGAAAACGGCGTGGTATGTGTTGCACGAATTTCGCACGCGCTCTGGCCAGTTTGTCGTCGGCGGTGCTTACGGCTGCTGGGGCAAGATCGAATCGACCAAGATCGAGATCGATTGGGCCGGCATCTCGGCGGATGAGCGTGCAGAGGTGCAGCGTGCACAGCGCGCGGCCGAGGAGCGCGAGCAAGCGAAGCGATTAGAGCGATCGGGTAATGCCGCCAACCGCGCCGCGCAACAGTGGAAGGCGGCTGGCTTGGTGCCGTCGGATAATCCATACGTCGCGCGCAAGCAGGTGGTGCCCGAAGGTGCGCGTGCCTATACGGATGGCACGCTGCTGATACCAGTGTATCGATGGGATGATGACCTCGATGCTGCCCGCATTGCTGGCCTGCAGCAGATCCAGCCAGACGGCACGAAGCGCTTCACTAAGAACATGCGCATGGATGGCGGCTATTGCCGCCTTGGGCCTGTGCCGCAAGAGGAACAAACGCTAATTCTGTGCGAAGGGTGGGCGACGGGTTGTTCGATCCGCATGGCCACACAACGCAAGCATCCGGTGTTTGTTGCGTTTAACGCCGGCAACCTGGTGCCGGTGGCCATGTTGTTGCGGGCAAGGTATCCGAGCTCATGCATCGTCATTGCGGCCGACGATGATTGGAAGACGACGCGCCCAGACAATACCCCTTGGAATCCTGGCACCGACTATGCGAGCCGCGCTGCGATCGCGTGCGGCCTTGAGCATGCGCGGGTGGTGGTGCCTGTGTTTCCTGATGCCTCGACGCGTGACGATAAGTGGACAGACTTCAATGATCTGCACTTGCAGGTGTCGCTCGATGCCGCCGCAGAGCAGCTTAATGAGTCTTTGTCGCCAGACAATTTTGATCCGATGGGTAGCGCGCGCAAGCCTTCGGTGGGGTATGAAGGCCATGATGATGGCGATGTGGCTGCATTTGAAGCGGCGCTCGCTTCGATTCCTGATGCCGAAAATGGGCTCCAAACCCCTGTATTGCCTAACGGCAAAAACGAGGATGATCCGATTTGGGCTTGGAAGAAGGATCTGAAGAAAACGGACAAGGGTGCGACCAAGCCCGTAATGCACAACCTGATGCTGATCCTGAAGAATCACCGCGACTTGGTCGGCATGTTGGGCTTCGACCAGTACAGCGAGCTCATCATGAAAGTGTCGCCGCCGCCCTGGCACGACTACAAAGTGAAATTCCGTGTCAGCGAATGGACCGAGCTCGATGACTATCGTCTGAGGCACTGGCTCTCGACGCGGTATTTCGAGGCTAAAGAGAAGGACGTCATGCAGGCAGTGACGCTGGTGGCACGCGAGAAGCAGTTCCATCCGCTGATCGAGAAGATCGAGGCAACACCGTGGGATGGCGAACATCGGCTGCGGATGTGGCCAATCACGTATTTGGGGGCGTGCCAGGGGAAAGACTTTGAGAAGCTGTCCGTCGATGAACGCGACCGCATTGCAGCCTATACAGAACGCGCTGGTGTGATGTGGATGGTCGGTGCAATTGCGCGGGTTTATGTTGCGGCAGATCCCGCCACGCCAGTGGGTGCGCAAGTTGACACCATGCTGATTCTGGAAGGTGAGCAGGGCATCATGAAATCGTCAGCACTTCGCGTGCTGGGCGGCGAATGGTTCACCGATGAGCGCCTAGATTTCAACAACAAGGATTCGCTGATGGTGCTGCAGGGCCGTTGGATTGTTGAGATGGCTGAGCTCGAGGGAATGAACAAAGCCGAATCATCATCGATTAAGCAGTTCATTCCGAAACGGCAGGATCTGTTCAGGCTTCCATACGGCCGCATGCTGGTCAAGAAACCGCGCCGCTGCATCTTTGCCGGCACGGTGAACCATGACGCTTACCTGAAGGACGATAGCGGCAACCGGCGATTCTTGCCGATCTCGTGCACGAAGATTGATATCGAGGCCTTAAAGCGCGACGTCGACCAGCTGTGGGCGGAAGCGCTGCACATGTACCGGCACAAGGTGACATGGTGGATTGAAGAGAAGGACCGCAGGCTGTTCGCTGAGGAACAAGAGAAGCGGTACCAGGAGGACGCGTGGCAGGAGCCGATAGAGGGCTTTATCGGTAGCCGCACGACCACCAGCACTGCCGAGGTGATGGCAGAGGCGCTAAAGATCGATAGCGCACGCTGGGACAAGATGAGCCAGATGCGGGTCGGTGCGATTTTGCGGCGCATGGGTTTTAAGCGGGTGAAGATCGGCGACAAAAACAGTCGCTGTTGGGGTTACCGGCGGGAAGTCGATCCGTCAATTCAGGGTCCAGTGGTCAAAGGAGAGCAAGATGATGCGCCGTTTTAATCAGGTGTCCCACCTGTGTCCCACCTCCAAAAATGAGGTAGGTCACCGGAAAGCCGCGCCAATGCTAGCGGTGTCCTACCGTCCCACCCGTCCCACCTCTTCCTCACGTATGCGCGCACACACGCACGCGCACGCGCGCACGCACATGTGTGTGTGTATTTTAAGTAGGACAGGTAGGACGGTAGGACACCACAAGGAACGGCGCGGGGTTTCAGTGTCCTACCTGGTGTCCCACCTCAATAAGGTGGGACACCTTGGAGGTGAATCATGATTGATCGGATGGTGCGGCAAGAGATTGGTCGGCTCTTGGATAACTGGGCGCTGTGCAATGGACGGTTCAGCGGGGCACCAGTGACAAGCAACGGGGCTGGCTGGCAGCGTGTAGGTAGCGGTGCAGCGCGCGAACATGCCGCAGAAGTGCCAGTGCCGTACATCGTTGCCGATGCGCAGCGTGTGGATCGTGCACTCAAGCAGATGATGGAGCACGAGCGCGAGATATTGGTTGAGAGTTATTGTGTCGCTGGTACACAGGAAAGCAATGCGAAGGTGCGCAAGATGGCACTGCGGACCTATCAGCGTTGGCTTGCCAAGGCGGAACAAACATTCTGGGATACGTATCGGTACAAGTCGCTGGTCCTCTCACCGGTGCCGCCTGCATCTGTGCCCATTGCCGCGCCTGCTGAAACACCCACGAAGCCACCAAAGCTGCGTAGAAAACGCGCGTCTATCCTACCCGCAGCTCAAGCACTGGCGCGGCCTTTGCGGTAGATGAAGAAAAACTAACTGAAAGTGGCGGACGTGATGTTAAATGTCGCTAAGTTGTTAGAACTACGCCAGCAACACCGGCAGACGCAAACGCGCTGTCGGTGTTTTTACGACCAAAGCCTAAACTATGCCAGCGACGAAAAGCCCGTATGGTTATCGGTGGCAAAAGGTGCGCTTGGGTCACCTGCGAAACCATCCGCTTTGCGTGATGTGTACCCAACAAGGCAAGTCAATCGCCGCAACCGTAGTCGATCACGTCGTGCCGCATCGTGGCGACATGGCTTTGTTCTGGGATCCAAAGAATCGCCAGTCCTTGTGCGAGCCATGCCACAACCGGCACAAGCAACGCTTGGAGAAAAGCGGCACAGTTTCCGGCTGCGATCTCGATGGACTGCCGATCGACCCAACTCATCCTTGGCACCCGCTCAATCAAGGGGTGGGGGCGGGTAAAAAGTCACAGGCTGGCGGACTCTAGACCGCTTGCCCAACTTCGCGTGCATAAGCGGGAGTTATAGCAGGGGGGTATCCCCCCAGTCAGGAATCGAAAATGAAGCGAGGTCCAGCGCCGCTGCCGGCGAATGTGCACATGCTGAATGGCAACCCGTCGAAAAAATCGAGCGCCGAGCTGCGCAACGAATTAAAGCCGGATGTTGTGTTGCCTGATCCGCCCGAGCACTTGGCCGATCTGGCGAAAGCCGAGTGGAACCGCCTTGGCGCCGAGCTGATCCGCCTAGGCTTGATTTCACAACTAGACCGCGCGGCGTTTGCTGTGTATTGCCAAGCCTATGCGAGGTGGGCTGCCGCTGAAACGAAACTCAAAGTGGCCGGCGAAGATGCCCTGGTTGAGACGACGCCTTCAGGCTATCGCCAGATGAGTGTTTTGCTGCAGATCAGCAACCGCGCTGCCGATCAGATGCACAAATTTATGTGTGAGTTTGGAATGACGCCAAGCGCGCGGACGCGCTTCACCACGCTCTCAGCTCAGTTGCCTCTATTCCCCGATGCAAACAACACAAACCCCGGAGCGCCACAAGCGCCGGACGCCGCGTCCCGCCACTTCGCCGGTTAAACCAAAGCGAAAGGCTGCGCCTGACCGCGCGACCGCATATGCGCGCGCCGTTGTTGCAAAAAAAGTTGTGGCCGGTCCGCACGTTCGTGATGCGTGTGCACGGCATCTGCGAGATTTGAAGGAAGGCAGCAAACGCGGGCTGGTGTGGGATAAAGCCGCCGCCGAGCTGGCGATTGATTTTTATCCTGACGTGCTGCGGCTCAATGGCGGCAAGTTCGAAGGCAAGCCGTTCGACTTAAAGCCGTGGCAACACTTCATCGTTGGCAGTTTGTACGGCTGGAAGACAACCACTGGCACTCGCCGCTTCCGGATGGTGTACGCCGAAACCGCTAAGGGCTCTGGCAAATCGCCGCTCGCCGCCGGCGTGGGTATCAAGGGATTAGTCGCCGACGGTGAGCAGCGTGCGGAGATCTACAGCGCCGCAACAAAGAAAGACCAAGCCGCGATTTTGTTTCGCGACGCGATCGCGATGTACCACTACTCGCCAGAGCTCAAAACACGCTGCCACGTTAGCGGTGCCGCCGGCAAAGAATGGAACCTGGCATACAACGCCACGATGTCATTCTTTCGGCCGATCAGTTCTGACGATGGCCAGTCTGGTCCGCGCCCGCATGTTGGCTTGATCGATGAGTTGCACGAGCATCGTGATGGCAACGTGATCGAGATGATGCGCGCCGGCGTGAAGTCTCGCGAGCAACCGATCATCTTCATGATCACGAACGCAGGCAGCGGGCAGACAAGTGTGTGCTGGAGCTATCACGAGTACGCATGCCGGGTGGCCAGCGGTGCGTTGGAAGATGACAGCTTTTTCGCCTACGTGTGCGCGCTGGATGAAAAAGACGATCCGTTTGCCGACGAATCGTGCTGGGTGAAAGTGAACCCAAGCCTGCCAGAGTTACCAGGCATGCAATACCTGCGCGAACAGGTAACGCAGGCGCGCGGCATGCCCGCAAAAGAAGCACTCGTGAAGCGCCTCAATTTTTGTGTATGGACTGAAGCCGAGAATCCTTGGCTCTCACCGCACATTTGGCGCTCAGCGAAACAAGCCATCAGCTTTGAGCAGCTGAAAGGGCGGCGCGTATATGCCGGTCTCGATCTATCGAGCACCACCGACTTGACCGCGTTGGCGCTGATGTTTGAGCCGCGTAACGATCAAGAGCGATGGGCGCTCAAGACCATGTTTTGGCTGCCGTCGGAAGGGCTGCTGGATAAGGCTGACAAAGACCGCGTGCCGTATTTAGCCTGGCGGGACGCAGGCTGGTTACAAGCGTTGCCGGGCAGGGCGATCAACAAAAAGTCTGTCATACAGTACCTCGCGCAGATCACCGCGTCGTTTGAATTGGTCGGCGTCGCATACGACCGTTGGCGCATTGAAGACCTACAAATGCTGTTAGCGGAAGATGGCCTCACCCTGCCGCTGGTCGCGTTTGGTCAGGGCTACAAAGACATGGCGCCGGCGATTGATGAATTCGAAAGAAAGCTGCTGAACAACCAGATCGAGCACGACGGCAACCCCGTGATGACCTGGTGCGCTGCCAACGCGGTGGTGATCGAAGACCCCGCCGGCAATCGCAAGCTAGATAAAGCGAAAGCCACCGGCCGCATCGATGGCGCGGTTGCTGCAGTGATGGCCGTGGGTTTGGCGCAAACCACGAAATCCAAGATCAACATTGATGCGTTTCTCAATGAACCGGTATCCACTTGATGGCAAATTTCTTCACATCACTGCTGAGCTACTTCAGGCTGGGTACCGGCGGGCTCACGACCGGGAGAGGCCTGCAGATCGGCGCGCCTAGCAGCCCGATCGCGCCTAACCTCATTCCGGTCACCAGTGATCGTGCGCTGCAGCTCGACACCATCTGGGCATGTATTGATCGCCGCGCCACCACCATCGCCAGCCTACCGTTTTTTGTGTATAGCGCGAACGGTGGCACCAAGAGCCTCGCCCGCACCACGCGGCTGTATCAGCTGCTGCACGATTCACCGAATTCACGCATGACCCCGTTCGAGTTTTGGCGCGCGATGATTCTCTGGCACGATCTGCGCGGCGTCTCGTATGCACGCATCGACCGTGATGCCAAAGGTGAAGCCGTTGCATTGTGGCCAATGCCCAGTGACCAGGTGCAGGCGCATGTGCAGCCAGATGGCGCGATTGTCTACGCCTACCGTGTGGATGAAAACGTCGCCGCATTTGCTGAGCAAAACGTGCTGGTGCTCAAGAATCTGGGCAACGGCACCACGGCGCTGGATAAGCTGGAATTCATGCGCGCCTCAATCGCCGAGGCCGCCTATGGCCAGCAAGCCGCCGTCACCACGTTTGCCAACGGTGGCAAATCCACCGGCATCTTGATGCTGGATCAAGTGCTAACCGATGAGCAGCGGGTGCGGCTGAAGCAAAACTTTGCAGACCTCGCCGAAGGCAGCACCGCAAAGCTCAAAGTGCTCGAAGCGGGCATGAAGTACGAGTCGATCAGCATCACGCCCGAACAGCAGCAGCTGCTCGAATCGCGCAAGCACTCAGTGGAGCAGATCTGCCGGTGGTACGACGTGCCGCCCGTGCTCGTGCACCACAGCAACGTCACCGCGTGGGGCAGCGGGATCGAGCAGATCATCGATGGCTTCTACAAATTCAGCATTCGCCCGATGCTCGTGAATATCGAGCAAGCCGTGCGCAAACGCGTGCTCACACCAACACAGCGCGCCACGCTGCACGCGGAGTGGCATTTTGATGCGCTGCTACGGGGCAGCCTCCCCCAGCGCATGGATGGTTACGCAAAGGCCGTTCAAAACGGTCTGCGCACCCGCAACGAATGTCGCCAGCTCGAAAACGATCCACCGTTACCCGGCGGCGACGAGCTCACCGCGCAATCCAACCTGGTGCCATTAACGCTACTAGGCAAAGTCAAACTTAACACCGGAGGCAGCGATGCTACTTCGCAAAACAATCTCGCTCAATGATGTGCAACTGAAGGTCGACGGCGCCAAAGGCACCTTTGCCGGTTACGCCAGCGTCTTTGGTGGCGTCGATAGCTATGGCGACACCATCATCAAGGGTGCATTCGAATCCACCCTGCGCAGCAACGGCAAGCCCAAGATGTTTTATGACCACAGCTGGGACATGCCGATCGGCAAGTGGACCGTCGCGAAGGAAGACGATCACGGCCTGTTTGTTGAAGGCGAATTCACGCCAAACCTGTCGCGCGCCAGCGATGTGCGCGCCGCCATGCAGCACGGCACCATTGACGGCCTCTCGATCGGCGGCTTTCTGAAGAAGGGCGACTACGACGAAACCGAAGACGGCCACCGCGTCATTCGCCGCTGGGCCAACCTGGTGGAAGTCTCGCCGGTTGTATTTCCGGCAGACGCCGCTGCGCGTGTAGAAGCCGGCAGCGTCAAGTTTCAAACATTTTCGGAAGAGATCGTCGCAGAAATTGCCGAGATCGATACCGTCAGAGAGTACGAGCGATTCCTGCGGGATGTAGGTGGTCTCTCGAAAGGGGCAGTACAGGCGCTCACTGCCCGCGCAAAAGACGTCTTTGCCAAGCGGGACGCTGGGCAGGAACCTGATGCAGAACTAAAAGCGCTGGCAGATCGTATCGCCCGCCTCGCCGCATAGCGGAACTCTAACCAAACACCATCCCATCATTTAGGAGTCACAATGAAATCCAAGAATCTCAGTATCACCATCGCCTGCCTGGCGTTGACCGCCATCGTTGCCGTCGGCTTTCAGTCCGCCGGCGTGAATGTTCTCGACGTCGCCAAACACGTCTTGATGCAGCCGGAAATTGTCGGCCTGTCCTTGCTTGCTGGTATGGGCAACATCGAGCTCATCCAAAAGTCGCTTGACCAAATCGAAAGCAAGATGGCCAAGTACGACGAAAAAGCCTCAAACGAAATCGCCGCCATTGGCAAAATCTCGACCGAAACCAAAAACGCCATTGACACTCTGGGTACGGAGCAGCGCACCCTGGCTGATCGCCTCTTGGCCATCGAGCAAAAATCCAGCGCGCCCGGTGAAGAAAAGCAGAAAGACGAATCGGTTGGTGCCCAGTTCGTGAAGTCGGCAGACTACCAAGCCTTCCAAAAGGCAGGCGGCCGCGGCAAAGTGGCAATGGAAGTCAAAAACACCATCACCAACGCCATCGGCAACACCTTCAGCGACCGCAAGCCATCCGTTGTTGGCGGTGCCTTCCGCGCGCTCACCTTGGAGCAGCTGCTCACCACGCTGCCAACCAGCAGCAACGCAGTGGATTATGTTCGTGAGGCCACCTTCACCAACGCCGCAGCGGAAGCAACTGAAGGCGCCGTCAAGGCAGAAAGCGCCGTCACCACCACGCTGGTGACTGAGCCGGTCGCGACGATCGCCCACTGGTTGAAGATCTCCAAGCAGCTCGCGCAAGACAACCCAGCTCTGGCGGCGTACATCAACTTCCGGTTGATCTACGGTTGCAATCTGCGTGTTGAAAACCAGATCATCAACGGCAACGGCACCGCACCGAACATTTCCGGCTTCACCAAATCCGGCAACTTCACCGCGCACGGTTACACCACCGCCTCACTCACGGCATTGGGCCTCTCGGCAACCAATCGTTTTGACCTGATTGGCAAAATCATCGGCGACTGCGCCTTGGCAGATTTCCCGGCAGATGTCATTGTGTTGAATCCAGGCGATTTCTGGACCATGCGTTTGGCAAAAGACACCACCGGTCGTTACATCTTGGGTGATCCTGGCATGGATATCGCAGCCTCGTTGTTCGGCCTGCCGGTGGTGGCATCCAATGCCGTGACAGCGGATAACGTGATGGTGGCCAACCTGGCACAAGCCGCCACGTTCTACAAGCGTGACGAAGTGGTGGTCGAGCTGTCCGATTCCGATACCGACAACTTCCAGCGCAACCTCATCACCGTGCGTGCAGAGCGTCGCGCCATGTTGGCGGTCGAGCGTCCAGCCGCAGTCCGTTACGGCGATCTCACACCAGCTTAATTCCGGAAAGACTGCAGCAAAAAGAAACGGGAGTGCACACAAATGCACTCCCGTTTTTTATCCCCCAAGGAGAAACCATGTCACAACGCGAAATCAAGTTCAGAACCACCGGTTGCAACGCCGTTTTTGGCAATTTCAGCAGCGGCGATGTTGCGCGTGTATCAGCAGAACTGGCAAAGCACTTTGTTGAAGAAGTCGGCTGTGCGGAGTACGTGGGTGACAAAAGCGACAACACCACGGATGCAGCAAAGCCAAAAGCCACCCGCAAAAAGAAGTAAGGCGGTAACCAAAACGCAACCGACCAGAGGAAATCATGCCACCAATTCAATTATCCACAGCAGTCGTAAACGCCGCACTTGATTCAATCGAAACCACCATCGGCGCGTCGGCGATGCTGCGTATGTTTAGCGGTTCCATCCCGGCAGACTGTGCGGCGGCGGATTCCGGCACAAAGCTGGTCGAGATGATCTTGCCGTCTGACTTTTACGCCAACGCCTCAGCACGATCAAAAGCGCTCAGTGGCTCGTGGGCATCAACCGGCTTGGCCGGAGCAGGCGCAGGTACGGATATCGGCTACTACCGCATCTATAACAACGCTGGGTCCACGTGCCACGAACAAGGCACTGTCACGGCCACTGGGGGCGGTGGCGACATGACGGTAAACAACGTCAACATTGCCGACGGTCAGGCAATCAGCATCACCAGCAAAACCCTCAACGGCGGCAACGCTTAACGGCTAGCAGTGACGGAAAAACGCCAAGAGACTGACCATGACAACCTTAGCTGAAAAAATAAGTGAACTACCCGCCGAGATGCCGGATTGGCGAGTCGCCGATGTTCTCAATACGCCAGATGCGGCACTGCCAATCGTCTGGCAGAGTGTTTCAGCGCATTCGGCCCGTGCCGTGCTGTTGGCCACATTTGAGTGGCCGAAACTAAAAGCAGCACGCACGAATGCCGCGCTCTCCGATGAGGCTCGCGTTGTGGCGGATACCATGTATGACGCGTTGACGATGCAGAAGTCGGTTGATCTTGGCAATGAGCACTACCGAACCGTTGTACAAAACGGTTTGACGGCTCTCGTCGCAGCAGGGGTGTTTACACAGTCCGCCGTTGATGCGCTGATGGCACTAGGCCAGCGGCATCCCTCGTGGGCGGAAGCTAATAATATTGACGTGACGGCGCGCAGTGTCGGCATCGCTCGCGGCGGGAGGGCTTAATCATGGCAGTAGCAAAATGGGCAGCGCCGTCCGCC
>Ga0315900_10005606_pt1 | contig 17184 bp, 7 predicted proteins | sample LakEriMetagenome_FD_203521 | JGI IMG/M metagenome (GOLD analysis project Ga0315900, IMG submission 203521) | Freshwater fungal communities from buoy surface, Lake Erie, Ohio, United States - Buoy 12 MA114 | ecosystem: Environmental > Aquatic > Freshwater > Lake > Lake biofilm | place: USA: Lake... | reverse complement strand
ACCCGCATCACCGCCGAGATCACGGGCGACTTGGTCGCGGCCGACGACGTCCGGCGGACGGTGGCGGTGGTCCGCGACCGCGTGTCGGTGCTGTGCGTGGACGGTTCCTCCGGCGACGCGGGACGGCTGGTCGCCGCGGCGCTCCTGGCCCGCGGTGACGACGGCGACGACGAGGACTATGCGGTGCGCACCGTGCCCTGGCTGTCGCTACCGGCCGAGGACCTCGGCCAGGTGGACGTGCTCGTGATGGCGGGCGTGCCGGAGATCATGCCGGAGCAAGCGGATCAGCTTGCCCGGTTCGTCCGCCGCGGCAATGGCCTCGTCTGGTTCGCGGGCGACGAGGTCAAGCAGTCCACGTGGAACGAACGGGCATCGTCGCTGCTGCCGGCGAAGCTGGGTCGGCCGGTGGACGTCGGCGACGCGCTCGGGGCGGGCAGGCCGCTCGATCCCGGCGTCCCTGACCACCCCGTCTGCCGGCCGCTCGCGTCATTGCCGGAAGACCTCCTGAGCGAGACGCGTTTCCTCCGCGTGCTCGAGGCCGAGCCGCGGCCTTCGAGCAGCGTCGTCCTGCGGCTGGCGGGCGGCGGCGGGCCCGTGCTGCTCGAGCATGCCTTGGGCCGCGGTCACGTGTTCCTGTTCACCACGACAGCCGACCGCTCGTGGAACAACATGGGGCTCACACCGGCCTTCCCGCTGCTCTTGCAGCAGATCGTGACCTACCTGGCGGGCCGCGAGTTCGAGCAGCCGCACCTGGTCGGCGATTCGCTCGCCCTGACCTACGTCGAGCAGCCGGACGCGAGTGATGCCGTCTTCGACACGCCCGCGGGCGAGACCGTCACCGTGCCGGTCATCGACCACCAGGGCCAGTACGTCGCCCTCCTCGATCGTGCGGACGAGGCCGGTTTCTACACGGCCCGCGTGAGCGTGCAGTCTCCGGGAATGCCGATCGCGGTGAACGTCGACCCGCGGGAGAGCGAGGTCGCCTGCCTCGGCGCTGCCGAGTTGCAGGACATGGCGGGAGGGCTCGGCCTCGAGGTCGTCGCCACGGACGCCGAACTCGCCGCCGCGATCGACTCCGCCCGCACGGGTCGATCCGCCTGGCGAACCTTCATGATCGCGGCGCTCGGTCTCCTCGTCGGCGAGAGCCTGTTCGCCGACGGCCTGCTGCGGCGCCGCCGCGCCGGCGCGAATCCCTCGACACCCGCGGGGCAGCATGCCTGACTTTCTGACCATGGGCTACGACGAGGTCTTCTGGGCGCGGCCGCTGTCGCCCCTGGCGATGGCCGCGGCCTTCGCCGCCGTGGCGGCGCTCTGCCTCTTTCTCTACCGGCGTTCGTGGGGGCTGCCGTTCGGGCTGCGTATCGCGCTCGCGCTGGCCAAGCTCGCGGCGTTCGCGCTCGTGGTGGCCACGCTGTTCGAGCCGACGGGCGTCGTCCGGGAGACCCGCACCGAGCCCCGTCCCTTCCCGGTGCTGATCGACGTCTCGGAGAGCATGTCGCTGAAAGACCCGCGGAAGCGGCCGGAGGAGATCGCCGAAGCGGCGGCCGCCCTGGGGGTGATGCCGGCCGATGCGGCCACGGCCACGGCCGACGTCGATCGCGCCGTGATGGCCCTCGACGCCGACCAGCGGCAGGCGGTCGCCGACGCATCGCGGCTCGACCTCGCCAAGGCGATCCTGTCAACGTCCGCCGGTCCCGTGCTCCGCAGGCTCGGGGAGTCGGTCGCCATGAGCTACCATGCTTTCGGCGAGTTCCCACGACTGATCCAAGACTCCGCCGGCCTCGATGCCGCCGCCCTGGCCTCCCTTAAGGCCTCGGCGCCGGCCACCGCGATCGTCTCCTCCCTCGGCGCGGTCGCCAAGGCGTCCGCGGCCCGGCCCGCCGGCATCCTGCTGGTGTCGGACGGCAACGACAACTTCTCGTCGCGGCGGTCCGGGGAGATCCTTCAGGAATTCGGCGCCCGCGGCATCCCGGTCTACACGGTGCCGATCGGCCTCGAGGCGCCGGACGACGTGGCGATCCGCACGATCGTGATGCAGGAGGTCGCCTTCTCGGGCGATCGGGTGCCGGTGCGGGTGCAGCTCTTTTCGCAGGGATACGAGAAGCGGACCGCCCGGCTCACCGTCTCCCTCGACGGCCGGCAGGTGGCGCAGCGGGACGTCCGCTTCGAGGGCGGCCTGCAGTTCGAGGAAATCGATTTTCGGGTCGACGTCTCCGAGAAGGGCGCGGCGCAGGTCGCCGTCGGGATCGAGCCCTTCGCCGACGAGGTCTCGGCTGCCAACAACCGGATCGAGCGGAGCATCCGGGTGGTCAACGAGAAGATCAACGTGCTCTACATCGAGGGCAACGCCCGCTGGGAGTTTCGCTACCTGAGCGCGATCCTGAAGCGAGATCCGCGGATCGCCGTGACCTTCATCGCGTCGGCGGCCGGCCCGGAGTTCGCCCGCAACTCGCCGGAGCACATCGAGCGGTTTCCATCCACCCGGGAGGAGGCGTTCCAGTACGACCTCGTGATCCTCGGCGACGTCGACGCGGCGTTCTTCAGCGCCGATGAGCTGACCCTGCTCGAGGAGCTGATCCGCGACCGCGGCGGCTCGCTCCTCATGCTCTGCGGGCCGATGCACTCGCCCACCTCCTACGCCGACACGCCCGTGGCGACGATGCTGCCGGTGCGGTTCGATGCCGACGCGCCCTGGGAAGAGGTGGCCGAGTCGGTCTGCCCGGTGCTCACGCCCGAGGGGTACGGCAGCCTGGTGATGACCCTCGAGAACGATCCGGAGGAAAACGACCGGGCGTGGAGCCGCGTCGCGCCGCTCGACCAGTTGCCCCCGCTGCTCGGCCCAAAGCCGGGGGCCATGGTGCTGGCGACGTTGTCCGACGGCGACGCACAGGGCCGCCGCTACCCGCTCGTCGCCTGGCAGCGGTACGGCACCGGCAAGTGCATGACCGTGGCGACCGACCGGCTGTGGCGGCTGCGGTTCAAGACCGGCGACAAGTACCATTGGCGGGTCTGGTCGCAGTGTCTCCAGTTTCTCACCCTCTCGCGGCTGCTGGGCGAGCACAAGCGGATCCGCCTGGAGACCGACCGCGCGACCTATCCGGTGGGAGGGCAGGTGCGGCTGTATGCCCAGGTGCTCGACGACGAGTTCGAACCCGTGACGCAGCCCGGCTTCGATGTGCTGGTCGGAGAGATCGACGGGGCGGCCGCGCGGGAGCGGGTGAGCCTGCGGCCCGACCGCTCGGCGCCGGGGCTGTACGAGGGCTATTTCACGCCCGCGGCGGCGGGCCGTTACCGGCTCGAAGCGAGCGACGAGGACGCGGAGATCGCGAACTCGACCGAGTTCCAGGTGGCCGCGGTGAACGAGGAGTTGGCCGACACGGCTGCGCGGGTGGACGAACTGCGGCGGATCGCCGACCTCACGGGCGGGGCCTGCCTCACCGCCCGCGACCTCGGCAGGCTCGAATCGCTGGTCGACGTCGCGCCCGTCACGACCACGATCCGCTCCGAGCGGCCGCTCTGGGACAACGGCCTGGTGGCCGGCCTGCTCGTGGCGCTCCTGGGCTGTGAATGGATCCTGCGGAGGCGATTCGACCTGCCATGACCGCGACACACCGATCCTCCGCCCTCGACGCCTGCCTGCGCACGGTCTGGCGGCGCACCTGGCGCCGGCATGCCGTGGCGGGCCTGCTCGCGCTGGTCGCCTGGGCGGTGCCGTCGTTCGTCGCCGCGGTGGCGATCGACTGGTTCGCCGACCTGCCCGACTGGCTGCGTGGGTGCGTGGCCGTTGCCATCGTGGCCGTGTCGCTCCGGGCCGCGTGGAGGCAGGGGTGGCGACACCTCCGCCGGTTCGACCCCTCCCGTACGGCGGTCGAGGTCGAGAAACACGCCGGGGGCATGGAGAGCCTGCTCGTGACGGCCGTCCAGTTTGGCCGCAGCGGCGCATCGCCCGGCACCTCCGAATCGATGTGGGCGGTCACGCAACGCCTCGCCGAGGAGGCGGCGGCCCGGGTGAGCCCCGTCGAGGTCGCGAGCTTCAGGCCGCTGGGCCGCGCGGCGCTCGTCGCGCTCGGTCTGGCCGCCGCGGTGGCGGCGTGGGGCGTGGTCGAGGGGCCGCTGCTCCGCGCGGGAGCGACCCGCATCTTCGCGCCGTGGCTGGCGGCGGCCTACCCGACGAAGACGCACATCGATCTCGCCGAGGGCGATCTCGTGGTGAAGGAAGGCGACCGCGCGGAGATCGTGGCCACGATCTCGGGCGTGGTTCCCGAGCAGGCCGTCGTGGCCCTCGAAACGGGCGCGGGCCGGTCCCGCGACGTGGTGCTCGACGTGGTCGATGGCCGCTGCGAATACGAACTGGCCTCGGCCTCCCGGGATTTCAGGTATCGCATCAAGGCCGGCGACGCCCGCAGCGAATGGCGACGGGTGCGGGTGGTTTCGGCCCCGCGGATCGAGAAGGTGAGGGTGGACCGCGAGTATCCCGCGTATCTCGATCGCGCCGCCGACTCGGTGGAGGCGCTCACGCTGACGGTGCCGGAGAACACCCGCGTTCGCTGGCATCTGACGCTCGACCGTCCGGTGCGCGATGCGGTGCTCCATCGCGACGGCGCGGAACCGCTGCCGCTCGCCATCGATGCCGACGGCCGCCGGCTCGTGCTCGAAGAGTCGGCCACCGCCTCCCGGGGCTACAGCTTCTCCTGGGTCGATACGGAGCATGGCTTCGAGTTCACGAGCCCCCGCTCGTATCTGCAGGTCGCCGCCGATCAGCCGCCGCGGGTGGAATTGACCACGCCGGCGGCGAATCTCCGTGGCCTGATCGGCCGGCCGCTGCCGCTCGCGATCCGCGCCCAGGACGACCATGGGCTCGGGCCGGCCACGATCACCTACCAGGTGAACCAGCGTCCGGAAAAGACGGTCACGATCGAGACGCCGATCCGCAACGGCGAGGGGGAGCAGCCGCTCGACTGGGACTACCGCACCGCGCTCACCGATCTCCAGGAGGACGACACCGTCTCGTTCGTGGTGGAGGTCTCCGATCGCTATCCCGGCGAAGGCGGACCGCACCGGGCGCGGAGCGACCTCCGGCGGATCACGTTCCTCTCGCGGGCCGACTATCTGGCCGAGATCGAGAAGCAGATGAACCGCCTGCTGTCGCGGGTGCATACCATCTACCGGCAGGAGCGGGCGGCGCACGAACTCGTCCGCGGTCTCGATCCGAAGGAGAGCCGCTTCCTGCAGACGTGCCAGCTGGAGGCGATCCGTCAGGAGATGGTCCGCGAGCAGCTCATGGGAACCGCCCGCGAGGTTGGGGCCCTGCTCGACGATCTGGCCGCCAACAACGTGACCGATGCCGTGGAGAGCGGCACGCTCGACACGCTGCGGCAGGGATTGGAGGGGATCGCCGGCGGGCATGTGGCCCGGGCGGCGGCGCTCCTGCGGGAGCAGGCCGGGCTCTCCGGCAGCGGCACGGCCGATGTCGGCCCGGCCAGCCGCGTGGTCAACGAGGCGGCCCGCGACCTCGCCCGTCTCGTGCTCCAGCGGTCCATCGAATCGGCCCGCGAGGTGTTCGCCCGCGAAACGCGGATGCTCGCCGAGGAGCAGGCCTGGCTGCGGCTCCGCGGGATCGACGGGGCCGCGCCGGAAGGGCTGGCCGCCGCCGAGGATGAACTGGCCGACTGGACCGGCCAACTCCTCGCCGACCTGCGGGCAGGCATGCGGTACGACCGCCGGCCGCTCGCCGTACTCGCCCTCATCCGCCGCATGAAGGATCTCGACGCGGCTGGCGCAGAACGACGCATGCGCGAGGCCGCCGGCTTCCTCCGCGCGGGGCAGGCCGCCGAGGCGGCGGCCGCACAGTCGGCGACGATCGTTCCCCTGCTTGCGGCCGGGTTCAGCGCTCGCACTGGCAGCGAGTACGAGGCCGTGATGGAGGCCCGCAGGCTCCTCGACTCGCTCGTCGAGGAGCAGCAGCGACTCCGCGGCGACTGCGCCGGCAACGCGGGGTCGGCCGCCGCGTCGGCCGCGGTCCAGCAGCGGCTCCGGGAGCGGCTGCTGCTCGCTGCGATCCCGGCGATTCCCGCTCTGCGGTCGCGACTGTTCGACGACGTCCTGCAGGAGGTGCCGCCCAGCGTGAATCTGCGGTTGGCTGCCGAGCAGGCGATGGGCCAGGCGCTGGCCGCCCTGCAGTCGGGCGACCGGGCCGCGGCCGTGGACCATCAGCGGAAGGCGGAGGCCGCGCTCGAGCCGCTCCGCGACATCGTCGCCCGCTGGTCGGTCGAACTGGGCACCCGGTCGCAGGGGCTGTCGAGCCTGGTCAGCGATGCGACCGACCGGGCGACGAGGATCGAGGAATACGAGACCCGCCAGATCGGCCTGCTCGAAAAGACCGAGGAGGCGGCGCTCGACGAGACGCAGCCCGAGAAGCTCGCCGAGCCGCAGCAGTTTCTGGCCGAGGAGGTGGCCCGCTTCCGCAAGGAACTCGCCGGCGCGGCCGACGCGAAGCCGTCGAAGGACTCGTTGCCGCTGGTGGCCCGGCTCGACCGCGCGACCGGCGCGATGGACGCGGCCCGCACGTCGCTGGTGGCCAAGCGGCCGGCAGAGGCCGTTTCGCATCAGGAACTGGCCGCCGACGCCCTCGCCGCCGCGCGGACGTTGGCCGATGCCCAGCGGGAGCGGCTCAGCCTGCTCCAGAATCTATTTAGCTTCGAGCAGTCGGTGCTCTACGCCGGCGACAGCATGGGCGACGTCGTCGCCGAGCAGGGCGATCTCGCCAAGGCGGCCGGGGCCGCAGACGAGGATCGGATCGCGACGCTGCTGCCGGAGGCCCGCAACCTGCGGCAATGCCTGGCCGAGGTGGCTCCGGTGCTCGATCTGGTCGCCGGCCGACTCGATGTCGGCACGCCGCTGGTGTTTGCCGGATCCGACGTGGAAGACGCGATCGCCGCGCTGGAGGACGGCGACGGCGAGGAGGCCGGCTCGATCCTCGAGGAGGCGGCCGGCTCGTTGGCCGAGGTGCGGGCCCGCGTGGCGGCAGTGCAGCGCCAGACCGGCTACGTCGCGGAGATCGTGGAGTTTCTCCACGAGACCCAGGCCGATGCGGCGGTGATGGGCCTGCGACAAGAGCAGCTCGGTGAACGGCTCGCCCTCCTGACCGGCCCGGTGCCGGCCGAGATCCTCTCCGACCAGCAGGGCTTGCAGGCGAAGGCCGAGGCCTGGGGCCGGGAGGTCGCGCGGGCGACGGGCCTGAAGACCGCCGCCGTCGCCGGCATGACACCGGCTGCAGAGGCGCTGGCCGCGGCGGCCGAGGAGCTGTCGCTCGCGATCACGGTGCTGCACGGCCTGCCCGCGATCGAGGTGACGTCGGCTTCGCCCGCGGAGTTGCAGCGGCTGCTCGACGTGCTGGCTCTGGCCAGCGAGCACCAACAGCTGCTTCGTCAGACCACGACCGCCGGGGCGGACGCCCGGGCTGAAATCGCCTCGCGGCAGCGGAAGCTCGCGGAGGTCGGTGCCGCGCTCGCATCGAGCGGAACGCCGCATCCCCTGCTCGTCGCGGCGCAGGCTGAACTGGCGAAGGCCGGCGCCGCGCTCGACGCGTCCGCCCGGGAGGTCGCGGTCGGTCACCAGGGGGCCGCGAACGACGCGCTGCGGCACTTCGTCATCGAGCAGGCGATGCTGCTCGGGACGGCCGTTCCTCCACCCATGCCGGGCGATCCGGTGGCGGAGGCGGAGACCGACGATCTCGACGTGTCGACCGCCAATCTCGTCTCCGATTTCGTGAGCGGCGAGGCGCCGAAGGACAAGCGGACCGAGTGGGAGATGCTCGGCTCCCGCAACCGTGCCGCGTTGAATCAAAACTTCGCCCGCGAGCTGCCGCTGGAATATCGGGCGACCCTCAAGAACTACTACGAACGAGTTGCCAAATGATCCGGAGCCATCGCCCTTGCCCGTTGTGCCGAGCGACCGTCATGGCGATTCTCGCGATCGCCGTGGGGCTGTCGGCGCGGCCGGTCGTCGCCCAGGATGAGCCGGGCGGTGGTGCCGCGCCCCGCGCGGCCGACCGCGGCGATGCGGATGCGGGCGCTCCCGAGTTGACGGAGGCCGCCGACCTCGCGATCGAGCGCGGCCTCAAGTGGCTCCTCGCCACGCAGAATGCCGACGGCTCGTGGACGGCCGGCGACGGCAGTGTGGCCATCGGCGGAACGTCGCTGGGGCTCATGGCCTTCATGGTCAAGGGGCATTTTCCGGGGTTCGGCAAGCACGGCGCAGCCCTCGACCGGGCGAAGAACTATCTGCTGAAGGCCGCCGAGGAGTCGCCGGCCGGCGTGATGGGGAGCATGTACGAGCACGGCCTGTTCACGCTGGCGATGTCGGAGTTGTGGGGCATGACGCGCGATGCCGCTGACAACCGCCGGATCCAGACGGCGCTCGAGCGCGCGGTGCAGGTCATCCTGCGGGCCCAGAGTCCGGCCGGCGGCTGGCGCTACGCGGCCCGGCCCGACGCGGGCCAGGACACCTCGGTCACCGCGATGGTCTTCGTCTCGCTCGCCTCCGCGCGGCAGGCGGGCATCCTCGTGCCCACCGAGACGATCGATCGCGTGGTCGGCTTCCTCCGCGATCAGGTGTGGAACGAGACCACCGGCGGTTTTGGCTACGAGGGGAGGGGCGGCTCGACGATCGCCTGCACGGCGGGCGGCGCCTATGCGGCGCAGCTCTGCGGCATGCGAGACACGGAGTGGGTCGCGGCAGCCGTCCGCTCCCTCGAAAACAGCCCGAAGGTGTTCGTCCGGAAGGAACTCGGACACTTTTACTATGCTCACTACTACGCGATCCAGGCGATGGTGCAGGCCGGCGGCGACCACTATGCGAAGTGGTATCCGCAGATTCGCGACACGCTCGTCGCGCTGCAGCAGCCCGACGGGTCGTGGCGGGAGACCGAGAAGGATCAGCCGCACCAGACGCCGATGGCGATCATCATTCTCGGCACCCCCTACCGCTACATCCCGGTCTACCAGGAATGATTTCACGACGGAGAAAACCATGACGCCTCTTCGAAGCCTTTCGTGCTTCCTGGTTGCCCACGGCTTCACGGCCGTTGTGGTGGGGCTTTTCGTCGCCTGTCCGGTCGCCGGGATCGCCGACAAGCCCGAACCGGTGGCCCTCAGTGCCCAGGGCGAGAAACTCCTCGCTCGCTACTCGGGGATGCTCGAATCACTGCGGGCGGAGGTCGTGAAAGCGCTGCCCGCGATCGACGAGGCGAAGAAGGCTGCGTTCCTGGACGCACGGCAACGGTTCTCCACGCTCTCGAGCCCGCGTGCGGATGCGAATGCCGAAGCCCAGCGGAAGCACGAGAGGGCCAAGACGGCGGCGGAGGAAGAGGCTCTCGCCGCGGCCCGGGCGATCCTGCCGGAGGTCGATGGCGTTCTGACGAGCGACACGCTCGACGGACCGCTCATGCGGATCGCCGTCCTCGCCCATGGCACCCCGCGCGGGCTGGCCGAATTCGCCCAGCAGGGCCCGGAGGAGGAGAAACTCGTCGAGAACGTGCTCGCCGACGAGCCCTTGATGCGGCAGATCCTGGAGGCCGGAGGGGCCAACGGCGGCGAGTATGGCGAGGCGCTGCAGGTCTACGCCGCCATCCTGGCGGCGAGCGAGCGGGCTCGCGAGCCGGGCGGCATCCTGCAGCGGCTCGCGCTCGGCACAGCCCTCCATCAGCCGTGGCTGCCAGGAAAGGAGCATGGGGGTGTGTACGGGATCCTTCATCGGGCGGAATCCGAACATGACCAGGTCGAGCGCTACCTGCACTACGAGCGGGCTTTCCTCGACGGTGAACTCGATCCCGCGTTCAAGGACATGACGACCTGGGAATGCCGCTTCATCACCGATTCCCCCTACAGCAACGAGGATCTCGCGTGGACCCGCGATATGATGCGGACCTATCGGCCCGATCTCATCACCATGCCGGACTACACGTGGCGCTACGTGCGGTTCATCAAAACCGACGTGCCCTACTGCAGCACGAGGCATGACCCGACCCTGGGAACCCGGGCCCAGGAGGAGATCGCGCTCGGCGGCGTCTGCGGTCGCCGTGCGTTTCTCGGCCGGCTGACGACCCGCGCCTTCGGCATTCCCTCGCGGGCCTCCACGCAGACCGGCCACGGCGCGATGAGCCACTGGACTCCCGACGGCTGGGTGATTTGTCTCGGGGCGGGTTGGGAGCACGCCTGGTGCGGCCCCCAGGGCGGCCTCGACTTCCTGCTCGACTCCCAGGCGCGGGAGTTTCACGACGACTATCGGAAGGTGCTCCGGGCCCAGTGGATCGGCGACGCCTGCGGCGAGAACGACGTGAGCATCCAGCACGGCCGGTTCGGCCAGGGGGGCGGGTTCTGGGACGGCCTGGCGTTCTGCCTCAAGCAGGTCGTGGTGAAGGCCGCCGAGGTGAAGGCTCTCGAACTGGTCGGCGGGATGAAGCTCGGCGAATCCGACGAACTGCTCGGCGACGAAATGGCCCCGGAACTCGAGATCCCCGCGGACTTCCGGGAGATCCGTCTCGCCGATGACGGCTCGATCACGGTGCCGGCGGTCGCCTATTCGTCGCCCCGCAGGAGCACCGATCGGGTGGTCCCGATGAAGAGCCACGGCGAGGGCTTCCAGTTGCATTACGCCCGCCTCGGCACGCAGCCCGAGCTGGTGAAGTATCAGTTCGAGGTTCCCGCCGCCGGCGAGTATGAACTCACCGGCGAGGTCGCCACCGTCGCGCCGAAGCAGCAGATGCTCGTCCGCATCAATCGGGAGGAGCCCGTGCCCTTCGACATGCCCTTCACCAAGGGCGCGTGGATGGAAACCACCCCGCTCCAGGTGACGCTCCCCGCCGGCCGGGTCACGATCAGCGTCACTGCCCGAGCGCCGAATCGGGGCGTCAGCATCAGGCAGTGGCGGCTGACGCCCGTGAAGTGAGGGGACGAGGCATTCCCATGAAGAAGATCACGTGGGTGCCCGGCGTGTTTCCGGCCATGCTCCTGGCGGCAGCGTGTTTGCTGGCGCCGTCCGTGGCCGCGCAGGAGAAGGCCGCGTCGATCACTGAGGCGGCCATCGCGGATCTCGACTCCGCGCTCGCCGCGACCGATGCGGAGTCGTCACCGGCCCGGCAGCGGCTGGCACTCAAGCGGGTGCTGCGCGACGGCGAGAAGTTGATCGAGGGCCATCCCGATGCGGCCAACCGGTTCGAGATCCTGTCGATCCTCTTCCGCGGGCAGCAGGCCCTCTACGCGATGGACGACTCGCCCCGCAACCGCGAGGCCGTGCTGGATTTCGCGGGGCAGCTGGCCCAGGCTCCCGACGACTACGCGGCCCTGCGGCTCGACGCCGACCTGCTGCTCTCGCAGGCCGAGTCGGTGCGCGAGGGAGCCGACGCCGAGGCCCGGGGCCGCGCGCTCGAGGCGTTCGTCGATCGCTATCGCGGCACTGCGGTCGAGGGCAAGGTGTTGCGGATCGCCATGGTCATGGCGATCGAACTCGGCGACCAGCCCCTGATCGACAGGCTGCGGAAGACGATGGCCGAGCGGTTCGCCACCGATCTCGACATGATCGCCTTCCAGCGGGACAAGCTGGGTGGCCAGGTGTTCGGGGTGCCGTTCGCCGGCGTCTTCGAGCGGTCCGATGGCCGCATGATGCGGTTTCCGATGGACATTCTGGGCCGCACTGTCCTGCTCGTCTTCTGGTCGAAGGACGAAGGGCTGGACAACCTCAAGGCCTTCGCCACCGGGTGGCGGGAACACAAGGACGCGTGTGCGGGCCGGATGGAGATCGTGAGCATCAACGTCGACGACTTGCCCGACGCCGGCGCCGGTCTGCTCCGCGACCTCGGGGTGGAGTGGCCGGCGCTCAAGCTCCCCGGCGGCCGCGCGCATCCGGCGTACCTCGCCTATGCCCGCACCGATCCACGCCGCGTCACCGTGAGCCCGACCGGTTACGCGGCCATGCTGATGGAAGGCACCACACGGCAGCCGCACGATAAGCGTTCCGACACCGGAGCCCTTCCCGACTATGGCCGGTTTTTCGGGTCCGCCCTCGCCAGGGAATGGACGCAGCAGGGCTACGTCAACCAGATCGCCTCGCTGGCGGCCGGGACGTTTCTCGTCGTCGATCCCACCGCCTCCTTCGATCCCGCCTTGCCGCCTGAGGTGAAGGGGGCATCGTTCGGTCGGTCGGGCGATGCGAGGCTGCCGCGGGCGGCCACGTCGGTGCCGGCTGAAACGCTCACGGCGATCCAGGAGTGCTTTCCCGTTCCGCCCGGGGGCTATCGGATGCCGGCGGCCGATCTGCGGGCCCGTTTCGAGAAGGCCGAGACGCTCTGCCGCGAGGCCATCGCGGCGCATCCGCAGGCGCCCGATCTGTGGATCGTGCGGAATCGCCGGATCATCGCCCTCCTCAACCTCTGGAAGCTCGAATCGAACCTCGCCCGGTTCGACGACGCCGTGGCCGAGGCGCGGCGGACGCTCGAGACGAGCCTGCCAGCCGGGGCCGACGTCGTGCCGCGGTTCTGCCTCGCCCGCGAGGCCCTGCGTCGGCCCAACGCCGATCCAAATCAGGTGATCGACGAGTTCACGAGCGCGGCCGGCGAAGGCTCGGGCCCGGCCTTGGCGGCGGCGGCCCTGCTCGCGCTCGACGTCGCCGACCGCGGTCTTCACGAGCGGTATCGCCGGGCAATCCTCGAACGGCACGCCGACAACCCGACGCTGTGGACCCTGACTTCGTTCCTGCTCGACCGATACCATCGCTACTGGCTCTACGAGGCGCCCTTCACCGCCGGCTGGACCCCTGAGCGCCGGGAGGAATACGCCCTCGCGAGCGGCGAGCCCGAGGATGCCCGTCGCTCGCTGGAGGCCGAGTTCCGCACGCTCGACGGGCAGCCGTTTCGCATCCCGCAGGACACGAACGGCACGTGGACCATCGTGGTGTTCTCGTCACCGTGGAGCGATCCCAAGCGGGCCCCGCTCCCCGGCATCGTGAAACAGATCGCGGCCTTCGTCGATCGCCGGCCCGTGAAGGATGTCCGCTGCGTCGTCGCCATGCTGGAGGACGATGCCGAGAAGGTGCGCGGGCTGTTCGATAAGGCTCCGCTCGGCTGCCCGGTCGTGATCGTGCCCGGAGGCATCGGCCATCCCGTGGTCGCCCGCCTCGGCATGCTCGACGAGCACGAGCAGGTCAATGCCGTCGTCCTCCGTCCGGACGGCACGATCGCCGCCGTGGTTCGCGGCAGACCCCTCGTCACCGCGGCCCAGCACCTAATCGAATGGCAGGACGAACAGGCCGTGTCCGCGGCGCTCGAGCGGGGCGATCTGGAGGCGGCGAAGAACCTGGCGTTCACGATCGCCCCGCCATTCGATCCCGACGCCAAGGAAGACAAGGGCCGGCCGAAGCCGAAGGCGGCCGTCAGCCTGCCGCACCTGCGGAGCCGCGGTCGCGTCTACGCCGCGCTCGGCCAGTGGGATGCCGCCCTGGCGGATGCCGAGGAGGTGTTCTCCCAGCAGACGGCGATCGACGGCTCCTTGAGCCAGCGGAGCGCCACCCTCGACGAGGCCGAGCGGTTCCGCGACGAGTGCGTGGCCCGCCGCGACGCCCAGAAGCAATGAGCGAGGTTGCGATCGTGAGGCCTGCCATCATCGCGGGAATGACGGCGTGGATGGTGCTCCTGTCGGCACACGCGGGTGAACCCGGCAAGCATCTGTTCATCTTGTCTGGGCAGTCGAACATGGTCGGAATGGATCCAGACGTGTCGTTCGCCCCCGCTGTGGCCGCGAAACTCGGCAAAGGCCGCGTGATCATCGTCAAGGATGCCCATGGCGGACAGTCGATCCGCAGCTGGTGCAGGACCAATCACGAGTTCCCGCCACCCACGACCGGGCGGGTGCCGAAGAAGCGAGGCGAGTTGTATGACCATCTGATCGACAAGGTGAAGCAGGTGATCGATGGTGAAACGATTGAGACGGCAACCTTCGTCTGGATGCAGGGCGAATCCGACCTCAACAACACCGCCTACGACGCCTATCTCGGGGAGCTTCTCGAGCAGCTCCAGCGGGACCTGCAGCGGCGGGACATCCATCTTGTCATCGGGCGGATCAGCGATTGTGGACTGGCACCCGCCGACAAACGGGTGGCGGGCCGGCATGCCATCCGCAAAACACAGGTTGACTTCGCCGAATCGTGGCCCCGTGGCGCGTGGGTGGACACCGACGACCTCAACGACCGCGAGGAGGGCGACAAGAAAATTGACGATCTCCATTACACGGCGGAGGGCTACAAGCTGCTGGGAGAACGGTTCGCAGCAGCCGCGCTGTCTCTGTTGGCTCCGGATGGGGCCCGCGGACAGGAGCGACCTGAATGAAGGCGGCCATCACACGATGAAGTCCTTGGGTCAGGCATTCCGGGCGCTTGCGGCTGCGGCATGTCTGATCGCGTTGCCCGTGGCCGCGCAGGAGAAGGCCGCGTCGATCCCTGAGGCGGCCATCGGCGATCTCGACTCCGCGCTCGCCGCGACCGATGCGGAGTCGTCACCGGCCCGACAGCGGCTGGCACTCAAGCGGGTGCTGCGCGACGGCGAGAAGTTGATCGAGGGTCATCCGGATGCGGCCAACCGGTTCGAGATCCTGGCCATCCTCTTCCGCGGGCAGCAGGCCCTCTTCGCGATGGACGACTCGCCCCGCAACCGCGAGGCGGTGCTGGACGTCGCAGGGCGGCTGGCCAAGGCTCCCGACGACTACGCGGCCCTGCGGCTCGACGCCGACCTGCTCCTCTCGCAGGCCGAGGTCGCCCGCCAGGGTGGCGATGCCGAAGCCCGGTGCCGGGCCCTCGCTACGCTCGTCGATCGCTATCGCGACACTCCGGTCGAGGGCAAGGTGCTGCGGATCGCCATGGTCATGGCGCTGGAGCTCGGCGACCAGCCCCTGATCGACAGGCTGCGGGAGACGATGGCCGAGCGGTTCGCCACCGATCTCGACATGATCGCCTTCCAGCGGGAGAAGCTGGGCGGGCAGGTGTTCGGCGTCCCGTTCGCCGGCGTTTTCGAGCGGTCCGACGGCCGGACGATGCGGTTTCCGATGGATGCCCTGGGCCGCACCACCGCGCTTGTCTTCTGGTCGAAGGACGACGCCACCACGCTCGAAGAGATGAAGTGCCATGCCGCCGCCATGCAGGAGCTGAGGCCGGAGATCGCAGGCAGGCGCCAGGTGATCAGCGTCAATGTGGATGACCTGCCCGACGCGGGGGAGTCGATTCTCCGCGGGCTCGGCGTGGAGTGGCCGGCGCTCAAGCTCCCCGGAGGGCGGAGCAACCCGTACTATCGAACGTTCGCCATGGGCGATCCGCGGCTGGTCCACATGTCGCCCACCGGCCAGGTGGCGATGACCTTGGAGGGGACGACGAAACCGTCGCGCAGCAGGGCAGTTGCGGACAAGGCCGACTATGTCGATGGCATTCGCCGGCGTCTGGCGTGGCTTGCGGATTCACGCTACGTGGCACAGATCTCGTCGGTTCTCGCCGGCGATTTCCTCGTGGTTGATCCGACGGCTGCCTTCGACCCCGCCCTACCGCCCGAACTGAAGGCGGCGGCGTCCGCGCCGCTCGTCCGAACGGCCGCCTCGGTGCCGGCGGCCACGTGCGCCGCCATCCAAGAGTGTTTTCTCGCCCCGCCGCTGCGCTACCGTGCGCCGTTCGAGGAACTGCGAACCCGCTACCACAAGGCTGAGGCGCTGTGTCGTGAGGTCATCGCCGCCCATCCCGCCGCGCCCGACCTGTGGATCGTGCGCAACCGCCGCATCATCGCCCTGCTCAACCTGTGGAAACTGGATGCGGATCTCGCTCCCTTCGACCAGGCGGTGGAAGAGTCCCACGCCGCACTGGCCTCCGCTTTGCCGCCGGGGGCGGATGTCGTTCCGCGGTTCTGCCTCGCGCGCGAGGCACTGCGGCAGGCCGATGCCGATCCAAGGAGCGTGATCGAGGGCCTTCTCGAAGCCGCCGGCAGGGATTCCGGACCGTCCCTGGCTGTCGCGGCCGTGCTCGCCCTCGATGTCGCCGACCGCCCGCTGCACGAACGCTATCGCGACGCCCTTCTCGAGAAGCACACGGAACATCCGCTGATGTGGACCGTGGTGTCGTTCCTGTTGGACCGCTACCACCGCTACTGGCTCTATCAGGTGCCCTTCACTGCCGGCTGGACCTACGGCCGCCGCGAGGATCACTACGCGTCGGGGGGTGAGCCCGATGCGACGGTGCGGTCGCTCGAGGCCGAGTTCCGCACCCTCGACGGCCAGCCGTTCCGGATCCCACACGACACCGCCGGCACATGGACCATCCTCGCATTCATGACCTTCGATGCCAAACTCCAGAATCTCTACGGACTGGCACGATTCGTCGGTTTGCCGATCGCGGAGCGTCCGCTGAAGAACGTGCGGATCGTCGTCGCGGAGATCGGCAGCGAGGCCGACACCATCCGCGGGCTTCTCGCGCAGAAGCCCGCCAACTTTCCGCCGTGCGACTTTCCGATCCTGATGGTGCCGGGCGGACTCTCTCATCCCGTGGTCTCCCGGCTCGGCATTCTCGACGAGGACAGGGCCATGAACCTCGCCGTTCTGCGGCCCGACGGCACGATCGCCGCCTTCATTTCCGGACTGACGATTTCCAAAATGGCCGGAGGCCGCCATGCCGCGGAGAACGTCATCATGAGGGGAGACGAACAGGCCGTGTTTGCGGCGCTCGAGCGGGGAGATCTCGAGCAGGCGAAGAGCTTGGCGTTTACGTTCGCCCCGCCATTCGATCCCGCCGCGAAGGACGGCAAGGGCACGCCCAAGCCGAGCGCGGCCGTCAGCCTGCCGCACCTGCGGAGCCGGGGTCGCGTCTACGCCGCACTCGGGCAGTGGGACGCCGCCCTGGCGGATGCCGAGGAGGTGGTCTCGAAGCAGACGGCCATCGACGGCTCCTTGAGCCTGCGGAGCGCCGCCCTCGACGAGGCCGAGCGGTTCCGCGACGAGTGCGCAGCCCGTCGGAGTGAAGGCAAGCCGGAGCGTCCGCGCAGCGAGTAGGTGCAGACTGGCAGTCTGCACCCGGTAGCCAACCACACATCTCCGCGGTGGCCGCACGACGTGGCCAACCAGATCAGAGAGCGTACTGTGGAATCTTCAGCAGTTCGCCCCCCTT
>Ga0315900_10005605_pt1 | contig 17185 bp, 14 predicted proteins | sample LakEriMetagenome_FD_203521 | JGI IMG/M metagenome (GOLD analysis project Ga0315900, IMG submission 203521) | Freshwater fungal communities from buoy surface, Lake Erie, Ohio, United States - Buoy 12 MA114 | ecosystem: Environmental > Aquatic > Freshwater > Lake > Lake biofilm | place: USA: Lake... | reverse complement strand
TTAACCATTCGGGGTTGGGCATTATCTGCAGACTTCAGACATTCAGAATTATAAAGGTACCAAAGCAGCACGCAGTTCAGGAATAAACAAAGTTCCGGAATTTAAATCCGGAACAGCCCTGAACATAACAGGCAGGAGGGATGGAAGGGGCCGAAGGGTGCCTTCAGGTACGGAAGCGATGCGCACCTTCGCCGTTGTCGGAATGGGCCCGAACAGCCCGTCTGCAGGCAAAATCAGATCCGGGTATGATTAATCTCCATTTTGCAATAAAATTTCGGTTAACCGAAATTACAGCTTATTTTTGGCCTTCAGGGGATTATACATGATGCGCATCCTGTTTTTACTTTTGTCTGCACTGGTACTGAGTCCGCTCAGTGCGCGGCCAAAACTGGTGGCTACCATCAACATTCTGGCGGATATGTCGGCCCGTGTGGCTGGGGATAAGCTCGAGGTAGTTTCGCTGCTCCCTGCCGGTACCGACCCGCATACCTACGAGGCCCGGCCTGCCGATGCCAGTCTGCTGGCGGCTGCCGATGTGATTGTGACCAACGGACTTCACCTCGAAGGATGGGTTGACAAGCTCATCCGGAGTTCGGCTACAAAGGCAAGCATTGTGGTTGCTTCTGCCAGGGTAAATCCGATAAAGGCGGAAGGATTTTCCAATTCCTTTGACCCCCACGCCTGGATGAGTTTTCCCAATGCGGTTCTTTACATCCGCGAAATTGAAGACAAGCTATGCAGTCTTTATCCGCAATTCCGCCGGGATTTTCAGCAAAATGCCGCTGTCTACCGGAAGCTGCTGGAAGAAGCAGACCGGAAAATCAGGCTTGATATTGCGAATATTCCATCCTCCGCCCGGTACATCATTACAAGCCACGATGCCTTCCGCTATTTTGCAAAAGAGTATGGTTTTCAGGTAGCCTCGGTGCTGGGAACTTCCACCGATGCGGATGTGAGCCTTAAAGACATCAATCATCTCATCAAGGTTATCCGTGAAAACAAAGTTCCAGCCATCTTTGTAGAAGTAGCACTCAATCCCAAAATCCTCACACAGCTGGCTCGGGACATGAAAGTGCGCATTGGCGGCAGTCTCTACACCGATTCCTTTGGTCCGCCCGGAAGCGCAGCCGATGATTACCTTAAAATGATGCAGTTCAATTCTTCTGTTTTACTGAATGCCCTGGGAAGCAGGGAAGCAGCCGACGGCCTTACTGACGGAATTTCCGGCGCAGCCGGCATGGCCGCGATTCTGCTGCTTCTCTTTTTTGCCGCATGGTTCTGGCTGAGGAAAAATGTCTATCCCCGCTTCGATGGTCCGCAGAACTGGAAGGATTACAGCCTCGAAGTGCGTGACCTCGTGGTGATGCTGGACCAGAAAATCATTCTTTCAAACCTCTTTCTCGATCTGAAGCCCGGCCGGTTTTACGGCATTCTCGGTTCCAACGGTTCCGGCAAGTCCACGCTGGTGAAAACACTTGTAGGCCTGTACCATCCGGTAAGCGGAACGGTGCAGATCAACGGAAAGCCGGTCCAGCAATTTCTTCGCAGCATTGCCTATCTTCCACAGAAGGAGGAGTTTGATATGGATTTTCCGGCTACTGTGCAGGACCTGGTGCGGCTCGGCTTTTTTCCTTCGCAATCCGGACCCGGACTCAACCGTATGCAAAAGGCACGCATGGAGGAGGTGATGCAGAAGCTTGAAATTGAGAACCTTGCCGACAGGCCGATTTCCCAGCTTTCCGGCGGACAATTTCAGCGGGCGCTTCTGGCAAGGGCACTTTGTCAGAATGCGGAAATTCTCATTCTGGATGAGCCCTTCGTTGGGGTGGATTTTGCTACGGAAGAAATCATCATGAACCTGCTCCGCAAGGAAGTGAGCAGCGGCAAAATGGTACTGATGGTACACCACGATCTCACGCGGGTGCGGTCTTATTTTGACCATCTTATTATGGTGAACCAGCGCATTGTGGCCTTTGGTCCTACGGAAGAAGTGTTTACAGATGTGAACATTCAGGCCACCTATTCCGGAAAAGTAACCCTGCTTCAGAAGGCCCTTCAACTCGTAAAAACCGACATGCGCTGATGGAAAACCTGTTTGAATACGAATATGCCATCCGTGCATTGTTTGCATCGGCCATGGTGGGTCTCATGTGCGGCATTCTGGGCTGCTTTATTTTTCTGCGGAATATGGCACTGGTCGGCGATGCGCTGTCTCATGCCATTCTTCCAGGTGTGGTGGCCGGATTTTTAATCGCAGGCCAGAGTGTGCTTGCCTTTTTTACCGGATCGGTTGTGGCCGGATTGCTTGCAGCCGTGCTGATTACCTGGATCCAGACCCGGGTGAAATCGAAGGAAGATGCTGCCATAGGCGTGGTTTTTACCACCATGTTTTCCATTGGCGTCATCGGCATTTCCATTCTCACCCGACAGGAAGGTGTTCATCTGGATCTCAAGGATTTTCTGTTCGGGAATGTACTGGCCATCACTACACAGGACCTGGTACTCACTTCCATGGTCTGTGTGTTTGTGCTGTTTTCTACCATCAGCCTGTACCGCTATCTCTTCATCAGCACCTTCGACAACACACTGGCCCGGGCCATGGGGGTTTCTACCCGCCTGATTCATTATTTCCTTATGCTGCTGCTGAGTTTTACGGTGGTGGCCTGCATGCAATCGGTAGGCGTAATTCTGGTAGTGGGCATGCTGATTATTCCGGCTTCGGCTGCTTACACATTAACCAAGAGGTTGCCTTATATGCTGATTACCGCTGCCTGCATCGGTGTTTTCTGTACAGTAGGGGGCTTTCTCGCAGCTTTTGCGCTTGATATTACGCCCGGCCCGGCCATGAATGTAACAGGTGCATTTGTCTATTCCCTGGCCATTCTGTTTTCGCCTCATGGAGGAAAGTTCTGGAACTGGCTCAACCGCCGAAGGGCGCGCAAGGCCATGAAAACAGACGATCTCATCAAGGCATTGGTGAGTGCGGGCAGCAGGGGAGATTCGGTACTTGCTTCTGTGCAGCAGAAGCTGGGCTGGTCGAATGCTGCCTGGAAAACTGCCTGGGAAGCAGGGAAGACAGCTGGCTGGATTACTGAGGAAGAAGGCAAATGGTCGCTCAGCGGTGCGGGCCTTCGGCATGGTTTCGAGCTGCTTGGCGCCCACCGCACCTGGGAACAGTTTATGGTAGAAAACCTGGGCTACGACAAATCGCAGGTACATCGTCAGGCAGAGGAACTCGAACATTTCCTCACGCCGCAATTGGTGGATGAGATTCAGAAAGAGCTTGGCAGGCCGCTGAAAGATCCGCACGGCGCCTACATTCCGCAGGTCGGGAGTCAGGAAACGGTTTTGCTGAGTGATTTGGAAAAAGGCCAGAAAGCATTGTTGCTGGCGGGCCAATCCAACGAGCATGTAATGGCCATGCTCTGGCAGCTGGGCCTGAGCCCGAATTTTTCCATTACCATTCTGGAAAAACAAGCAGATGGGTTGCTGCTCAGGGTTGATGGCGAAGAAAAACAAATTACTTCGGAACTTGCTTCTCAGATGCAGGTGGTGAAAATAGCCTGAAGAAAAGACCGCTGGCAGGTTTTACCGGGAAACGAATCATCCGAACTCCTCCTTCCATAGGCAGCGCAGAAATCCGCCCTTCTTTTTCATTCAGTATGATGGCGAATTCTTCGGTAATGCCAAGCAGCAGGCAGGGCCTGATGCTGTGGTCTTCCATTTCAATTTCAACACGGTGCTTCTCAGGATGCTTTTTTACATCTATAGATCTGATTATTGCAAAAATCACCGAACTCAAGTGTAGATAGACCAGTGAGCCCATGACCAGGTTGAAGTTCATGTAGCGGTTATAATTCTTGCTTTCAGTATGGATACCAAGATTCCAGTATTTTGCCAGATGTGGATACTTTCTGTCCAGTTTTCTCGAAAACCGGATAGCAATAAAAGATCCTGCAATCGAAACGAGAACAAATAGAAAAACCAGCAAATCCCTGAATGGTGCCAGTAAAAAGTCGCTGATGCCGGCAAACTGAAAAATATCAATTCCCCACATGGAATAATACTGATTACTGAACAGCATACCGATTCCGATCAGGGCTATATATGCAATGCTAAGACTGAGGGAAAGGTCCCTGGATAGGAATTCCCCAATTCTCTCCGGCAGGCTTTTACTTTCTTTGATTTTTTCCATAGCGCTGCAATTTTAAAAATTCAGGCAATCAATGGGTATTAATAAATTTTAGAAATTGATATATTTCCTATGTTTAGGCCTCAATCAAAGAATATGAAGTTTATGCAATTTGTGCGCAGCAGCATTGTCCCCTTGCTTCTGTTGTTCCAGTTTTTTTCCTGTAAAAAAGATGATGAGAAAGTGATTATTGCTCCTTCGGTCAGAACGGAGTTTGTTCAGGAGGCTGAGTTGTTTTCAGTGACCGCAGGAGGAAATGTCAGCGATGATGGAGGAGACATTGCCACGGAAAGAGGCATCTGTTTTGGCCTCAGGCCGGTTCCTGATCTGAGCGACAGCGTTTTCAAAGATACCCTAAAGGGCAAGGGCGCTTATTCTATAAAAATAGGGGGCCTGGAAAAAGGAAAGGTTTATTATTTCCGCTCCTGGGCAAAAAATTCGGCAGGCCTTGTATTCGGAAATGTGCTGAATTATTCCACGGCCGATATTCCGGTGCTAAGCTCTGCCGATCCTCAGGAGGTAACCGGCGCTACGGTTTTGGCAGGGGGAAACATTTCATCCGATGGCGGTAAGCCTATTCTGGAAGCCGGAGTCTGCTACGATACACTTCCTGACCCCGATGTGAACGACAGTCTGAAAAGGGTTTCTGCTCCATCCATCGGCACTTTTTCAATCAAGTTGATTGATCTCAATCCAAGCACCACCTACTATTACCGGGCCTACGCCCGCAATGCCGCCGGAATCGCCTATGGTGAAACAAAGTCTTTTACAACCACTGTACTTTACACACCCGGCGACAGCATCACTGACCAGCAGGGAATTAAATATCCGACCATCGAAATTCTTGGAAAAAGATGGATGGCAGAAAACCTCCGGACCTCTGTTTACAGCGATGGAAGCCAGATTACCAATGCGAAAACCCCGACACAATGGGCCAGCCAGACAGGCGGTGCCTGGTGCAATTACGATAACCTGGCAGCAAACGATAAAATTTATGGTAAGCTCTATAACTGGCTGGCCGTACAGGATTCAAAAGGATTATGTCCTGCAGGCTGGAAAGTTCCTTCCGATGCCGACTGGGATAACCTGATTGCCTATCTGGGAGATGTTAACAAGGCCGGACTGAAAATGCGTACTACAGGAACTTCTCTTTGGAATCCACCCAATGAAGGGGCAACGAATAGTTCTGGTTTTTCAGGTATACCGGGAGGCAACCGGGGTGATTTCGGTGCCTTCGGTTTTAAAGGTTCTGCAGCCTTTTTCTGGACAAGTACCTCGTTTGATGCCATTTACAGTCGCTTCAGGTCGCTCAATGGCGATTTGCCAACGGTGACAGACGGTTATGACCGTAAAAAGATGGGAATGTCGGTTCGCTGTGTGGAGGAATAGCCTCACCAGCGGATATCGTAAATGCGGATTCCGTTTGCCGGTAAAGTCAGTTCTTGCTTGCTGAAATCTGCTGCTTTGCCTTCCACAATTTCGGTTATTCCGGCCTGATCAGGCAATTCCTGCCTGAAGCGCTTAAGGCTGAGATTTTTACTTTCATTGTTGCCGTTGACTGCCACCATTACAAGTTCGTTTTTGTGCCGGCGGAAATACACATAAATATTATCCTCCGGAAGGTAGTGTACAAAATTCCCTTCACTCACAGCCTTTGACGTTTTCCTCCAGCGCAGCAGATGCTGCATAAAGCGGAAAGCAGAATCCGCTCTTCCTTTCAGGTTTTCAGATTTGAAATGGTTTTCAGCATCGCCTTCCCATCCTCCTTTAAAATCAAGTCTGACATTGCTGTGGGCAGAACCATCGCCTTCCAGCGCAAACTCATCTCCGTAGTAAAGCTGGGGTATACCCCGCATCGTCAGTAATATTCCTGTGCCCTGCAGGTATTTTCTGAAGTTGCCGTTCTGGGTGGTGATGAATCGGCTCAGATCGTGATTGGAAGCAAAAATCAGGTTGTTGCCGGGTGCTTTATAGAGAAAATCCTGGCTTATAGCGTTGTATAATTTTATCAGGCCGCCTTCCCAGCTGCCCTTTTCATTGAGGCCTTTGGTAAGTCCGAAATAAAAGGGAAAATCCGTGCAGCTGGGAAGTGCAGGTTTGTATCCATCCTGATTAAGAGCACCTTTGGTAAAATAGGCCGCAAAGGGAGTCTGCTCAACCCAGATTTCACCAACGATGGAAAAAGCCGGGAATTCGGCCTTTACTGCATCGCACCAGGTGGTCATAAAATCCTTGTCGTTGTAAGGCCAGGTATCCATTCGTATGCCGTCTATCCCTGTTTCGGCAATCCACCAGAGGGTATTCTGAATGAGATACTGGGCAAGAAGGGGATGCCTTTGATTCAGGTCGGCCATTTGCTTATCGAACCAGCCGTCTGTCATCAGGGTTCTGTCGGCTGCAGCAGCATTGGGATCGGCAATGGTTTCGATGCGGAAATTACAGCGGGTGTAGGGCTTTCCGGCATAGTGCACCCAACTGGTATCCGGAAGCGACTTCATCCAGTAGTGCTGATTTCCAATGTGATTGGCTACCATGTCCTGAACCATTTTCAGGCCGTTTTCATGGCACTTCCGGACCAGGCGTTTATAATCTTCCAGGTTTCCGAATCGGCCATCCACCTTGTAATAGTCGGTTATGGCATAGCCGTGGTAAGAGTATTCCGGTTGATTGTTTTCGAGAATTGGATTGAGCCAAAGGGTGCTGATGCCCAGGTTTTTCAGGTAATCAAGATGGTTTTCAATTCCCAGCAGGTCGCCCCCGTGCCGGCCTGAGGGATTGCTTCGGTCGGCTTTTTCCAGGTAGCCCGAAGGATAATCATTGGCAGGATTTCCGTTGGCAAAGCGGTCTGGCATAATGAGATAAAGTACATCCTCGGGGCTGTACCCGGCAGCACCTTTTGCCATCGTGCCCCGGTTTTTAAGTTCAAAGGATATGGTTTCCTTCTCCTTTCCTCGCTCAAGCTGAATCTTTTTCAGGTCGGCCCGGGCAGTCTCTGAAATTTCAAAAAAGAGAAAGAGGTAGTCAGGATTTGAAGTTGCCTGCGTTCTGGTAAGCTTCCATTCGGTTTCTCCGGCAGGCAGAGAAGCTCGGCATTCGGATAATTTCTGGCCATGCAGCAAAATCTGCAGTTGCCGGTTTTTCATTCCTGTCCACCAGTGAGAAGGCTCAATTCTCTGTATGTTAATTGATAAAGCATCCTTTGCTGTAAAGATTGCCAGCATACTCAGCAACAGTCCGGAAACCAATCCTGATTTTTTCATGCGGCAAATAAGCACCTGTATTGAGAATCTGCCAGTAAATTGCCCCCATGATTTTTCGCAGAGCTCTGATTTTTTTCTGTTTCCTGCAGTTGCCGGCCGGACTTTGGGCTCAGAGGAAAGAAGCGTTCTGGAGAACCCGTCTTGATTCCCTTCCTCAGCCGGCAGCATACATCCCGGGAAGCTTTGTATTTTCTGATTACGATTCGCTCATCCGAAATAAAAGGGTTGCACTGGTTGTCAATCATACGGCGGAATTCCGTGGAAAGCACCTTGTGGATACGCTGCTTTCCAGGGGAATTAACATCCGGAAGATTTTTGCTCCGGAGCATGGTTTTCGGGGTACAGCGGATGCCGGTGAGACAATAAAGAACGGAACCGATGGTCGTACCGGCCTTCCTCTGATTTCATTATACGGAAAAACAAAGAAGCCTTCGGCTGAAATGCTCTCAGATGTAGATCTGGTATTATTCGATATACAGGATGTGGGGGCACGGTTTTATACCTACATATCCACTATGAAACTGGTGATGGAGGCCTGTGCCGAGCAGAACAAGGATTTTATCGTTTGCGACCGGGCTAATCCCCTGGGATTCTGTACCGGCGGACCTGTGCTTAAAGCAAAATACCGTTCTTTCGTTGGAGCATTCCCCATACCGGTCGTTCATGGTCTTACAGTGGCTGAGCTTGCCCTCATGGCAAGGTCCAGACACTGGTTTCATTATGCCCCGAGATTAAAATTGCATACCGTAAAGTGCAGGGGCTATCAGCACAGTGATACGATTTTTCCTGCCAGATCTCCTTCGCCCAATCTCCGGACGCCTTTATCGATTCTCGCATATCCATCACTCTGCCTGTTTGAAGGCACAAACTGGTCGGTTGGCCGGGGCACGGAGGAACCATTTGAAATTTATGGATTCCCGGATTCTCTGTCAGGTACTTGTAAATTCCATCCGGCGAAAGGTCAGGTTCACGGTGAAAAATTATGCTATGGTACAAGGATTGAACCAGATTCCCTGAAGTCCTGCTTCAGTCTGAAATTCATTTCAGATGCCCGGAAAAGGCGTGCAGCAGACCCGAATTTCTTCAATTCATTTTTTATCAGACTGGCAGGCAGCAATAAAGTTAGAGCTATGATTGAAAGGGGAGAGGAGTTTCGGGAAGATTTGAAATCATGGAATAAGCTTCGGTCTCAATACCTGCTTTACCCCTGAATCCGTGGATTTGGATTTGATTACGGCTTCAGCCTTTTATATTCGTTTATTTGTGGCATGGTTTATAATTTGAGTGATAGCCCCGGAATACATCAGGTGTTTCTGGCTGGTCTGCGAAGCAGGGACTTGCAGCAAAACCGCTCCGTCTTCCGGAAAAATATGGAAAGGCTCGGGCAGATTCTGGCTTATGAAATCAGCCGCAGTATTCCATACAAGGAGGAGGCAGTGCATACACCACTCGGAACCGCTACCCACCGGGTTCCGGCCGAAACGCCCGTTTTATGCTGTATTCTGAGAGCAGGAATTCCCTTTTTCAATGGTTTTCTGGATTATTTTAATGAAAGTGATGCTGGTTTCTTCGGAGCTTACCGCGGAAGCAGCCGTGATGATCACAGCTTTGATATTCAGCTCGACTATGAGGCTTTGCCTGCTATGGAAGGCAAAACCATAATCCTTATAGACCCTATGCTGGCAACAGGGAAATCCATGCTGAAGGCTGCGGAGGTTATCATGAGCAAGAATCAGCCTCAAAAGCTTATCATTGCCTCGCTGATTTCCAGTCCGGAAGGCATTGCCTGTCTGCAGTCTGGTTTACCGGAATCCGATATATGGACCATAGCCATTGATGAAGGCCTGAACAGCCATGCCTACATCATGCCGGGGCTTGGTGATGCCGGCGATCTCAGTTTCGGTTCAAAGCTGGGATAGACAATTCATATTCCCCGCCTTTCCGGATTGGCAGGAGGATTTATGAGCGAAAGCCTGTGGTTGTGTTGTAATATTCTGTTCGCTCTGCTAAGGGGGATTTGTTTTTTATACCGGAATTGCTCAGCTGGAAAAATGACGCAAGTCTGAATCCTATATAATTGAATATCAATATTTTAGATGACATAAAAAAAATATGAAAAAAAATATTCAATTCCTTGTGAAGGATAAAAAACACCTTCTATTTTAGCCACTTCAAAGTTTGTCGTTAACCTGATATTATCAATTGATTTAAACCTCTGCTATAAACAATGTTATACAAAGTCTCCCTCCGAAATTGTAAAGACGAAGAAGTACTGATCTCCGAAGAGACTTTCAAACTCATCACAGAGAGCCCTCTGTATGCCTCCAAAAATCTTCCTGAAAACCTGCGTAAGCACAGCAATGGTTATGCGTTTTATCAGAAAAATCACCCGCAGAACGACGGGTCATATATCAATGAAACGCTGTACCTCCACAAGATTATGGCGGATCACTTTCTGGGAGAGCCGGAGTCGGAAGAGCATCGGTATGTGATGTTTAAAAACGGCAATAAGCTCGACTGCCGTCTTGAAAATTTATGCTGGGCCACGCGTTCAGAAATTACCCGTAACACCAAAAAGCATCACAGCAAATCCGGTTTCAGAGGTGTTTATAAAGAGGGTGACCGCTACCGTGCTACGCTTTACAATCGTTCTGAAAGGATTGATATCGGATTTTTTTCTACACCGGAGGAAGCAGCTCTGGCATATAACCAGAAGTCAATGGAGATTTTCGGAAGAACCCGCAGTCTGAACAAGGTTGAAAACCTTAATGCAGTTCGCGAAAGCGAATTGCGGGAAAAAGAATAGTGTCGTCAGTACTTGATTTTATTTAAAAGGGGCCTTTGGCCCTTTTTTATTTTTCATCCGACAGCCTTTTCACCAGCAGTTCTGCACAGCGGCGGGAGGCACCCGGATTGCCCAGTCTGCTTCTGATAAGTTCGTATTGCTGAAGCATTTCTTCCCTTTCGTGGCTGCCGGGATGCAGAACCTCTAGTTCCTTCCTTAGGTTGGCCGGGGAAAAGCTGTTTTGGATCAGCTCTGCCACTATCTTTTTACCCGCAATCAGGTTTACCAGTGAAATATACTTAACCTTGATAAATAGGCGTGCCAGAAGATATGAAATGGTGTTGGTTGCATAAACCACAACCTGCGGAATATTAAACAGGGCTGTTTCAAGGGTAGCGGTACCGCTTGTTACCACTGCCATTTCAGCGTGGTGAAGCAGGTCGTAGGTTTGTTCGAAAACAATATCCACACGGCCGTTCCTTCTGAAATGGTTGTAATAGGATTCAGGCAGGTTATCTACACCGGCTACCACAAATTGATGGTCCGGGTAGGCAGGAAGGATGCTGAGAATTCTGTAAAGTGACTTCTCGATTTCAGATTTTCGGCTACCGGGTAAAACAGCTATGATTGGTTTTTCATCCAGGCGGTTTCTGAACCTGAAATCCGGACTTGGTTCAAAGCTGACAATGGAATCCAGAATCGGGTTTCCTACATAATCTACCTCGATTCCATGACGCTCATAGAATTCTTTCTCAAAGGGCAGGATTACAAAAATCCTGTCTGTATTGGTCCGGAGCTTTTCAATTCTGGAGGTATTCCAGGCCCATATTTTAGGAGGAATGTAGTAAAATACTTTAATCCCTATGGATTTGGCATAGGCAGCAATACGGAGGTTGAAACCGCCGTAATCAATCAGGATAACACAATCTGGTCTGTTTTCAGCAAGCGCTTTCTTCACCAGATTACTGGTCTGTTTTATAAGGCTGAATTTTTCAAAAATCTCGGTGAAGCCCATGATGGCAATCCCCTCATAATCGAAGAGAACTTCCATTCCGGCTTCCCTCAGAAACCGGCCTCCGATTCCTTTGGCCACGGCATTGGGATCAAGCCGTAAAATTTCTTTCAGAAGGTTTGATCCGTGCAGGTCTCCGGAGCGCTCGCCGGCTATGATGAAGTATTGCAATTTTATGTTTTGCTCAGAACGACACTATTGACATTATTCTCCGAAGTACTCCACATAGTTCTTATGCGTTTCCTGCAGGCAGATTTTATAAAGCCGGCCGGAGGAGTTCTTTGCAATTTCCGGCGCAAGAATCTGCCAGAAAATTTTCACCAGATTTTCGCAGCTGGTTATCTGCCCTTTCAGAAAATCGACATCCATATTGAGGTTTTTATGGTCAATCCGGTCCACAATAAGCGTCTTCATCAGATCTCCCAGTTTCTTGAGGTCAATAACAAAGCCCGTCATGGGATTCGGTTCCCCTGCCACGGTAACCGTAATTTCAAAATTGTGTCCATGAAACCACTCATTGGAGCAGGGCCCGAAGCAGGCCTCGTTTTCTTCTTTTGTCCATTCCGGATTATAAAGACGGTGGGCTGCGTTAAAAAATTCCTTTCGGCTGATGTAAACCATGTGAAAATTGAACAGGGGCCGGATAATCCGATTCAGGAAAATGACCTGCGCTCTGAATTCTGCAGCAAATATAGGAATAGAGGCAATCCCACCAAGGAGCAAATCAGTCCGGTGGGAACGTTGGAATTACCTGGTAAAAGTCGTGAAATCAAATCACAGAAAGCAAGAAAGACGGCGCCGGAGACAAAGGTGGCAAGAAGCTGGTTTTTTTTTCCAAGCGGGACGAAATACCGCACAAAATAGGGAACAACCAGACCTACAAAACCCAGGGGTCCGGCAAGGCAAACCACGCAGGCGGTTAGGAAAGAACTCAAAATGAGAATATATCGCCTGATTCTCAGGGCCGGATGACCAAGACTTATGGCCTTTTCTTCGCCTAAAAGCATCAGATTCCAGGTTCTGCTTCCCGCTACAACAAGCCCGATAGCCGGAATCATAAAGGCTGATACGGGCAGAAGCAGTTTCCATGAGCTGTTGTCCAGGCTTCCGAACGCCCAGAAAACCATCTGTCTGATTTCATTTTGGTCAGAAAAAAAATACAACCTGAGGCTGATGATGCTGTTTGCCAGAATTGAAACCGCCACACCGGAGAGCAGGAGTCGTTCGCTTCCTTGTTTCATTCTGCTACCTGCCATGGTCATTACCATAAGGCCTGCACCGAATGATCCCATAAAGGCCCATAAAGGCATAAAAAAGATACCGGAAAGTATGGGTGGGAGAAAACCGGTCAGGGCAAGATTAATCCCCAATGCTGCTCCGGAACCAGTACCCAGGGTAAAAGAATCGGCCAGCGGATTTCGGACAAGAATCTGCAAAAGCTGGCCGCTGAGTGCAAGGCAGCCACCACAAAAAAGTGCAGATAAAAACCTTGGAATGCGGATTTGCCAGATCAGAACAGCTGCAAGGTTTTCGGAATTTGGGTTAAGAAGGGACTCCCAAAAATCCCTGAAATCCACCGTGACTTTCCCTGTTTTCGCAGAAAACAGAAATATTGCTGCAATTGCAATGCATATAACAGAGAAAAACAGAAATTTACGAAGAGGCTGCAAGGACTTTGAAATCAGGTACAAATGTAATGTTACGCTGGACTTTGAAATCATTAAATAGGTTTTCTGTGCGTAGTTTTGAGCTCTTCTAGGTCTACAGTGAATATTTTTCTTTCCATTCAGTCATGAGCAAAGCACTGCAATCCGTTAATCAGGAGCCTGTTTCAGCTGGGAAAACCAGACCTGAGTTTCCGGATTTGCTGGAACTGATAGAAGGAAGCAGGGCCATTTTTCTGAGTACCGGTTCGCATGGTGAGATTGAATATCTCAGTCCGGTTTTCCTTAAAATTATGGGAAAATCAGGCGCTCATTTGTCAGGGCTTACCATTATGGACTTGTTTCCTTCTGAGGAAGAAGAAGCAGCGTTGGTCCTTTCTCAATTGAGACAGGGCAAGCAGCTGGTGAAATTAAGGCATCGGGTTTCAGAACCGGACCTTTTAGGCTGTGAATTTATAGACTTTACTTTCCGGCCGGTTACCAATGTCTGGGGAGAATGGGCCGGGATTCAGGGTCTGGGTCATATGATTTTCGGCGAAGAAAGTGAAAAAAAGAGTCAGGAGGGTCTTGAAAACAGACTGGCTGAGGCGGAGAAAATCAAGGACCGTTTCCTGTCGAATGTTTCGCATGAAATCCGTACTCCTCTGAACGGCATTCTCGGAATGGTTCAGCTGCTTCAGAATACCCGCCTGGATTACGAGCAAAAAGAATTTCTGAGCATAGTAGCCAAGTCAGGGGAGAGTCTGCTTCAAACGCTGAATCAATTGATTGATCTCAGCATGGATGTGAGCGGAACGCTTAAAATTCAGGAAGATGAGATTGAAACCGGTAAGTTGTTCGGATACATTTCAAGCCTGTATGCCGAACAGGCACAGCTGAAAGCCATCAAGCTTGATTTTCAGATTAAAGGTGAAATTCCTACCCTAATTTCAGATGAATTCCGCATTCAGCAGACACTGAAGCAGCTGATTTCAAATGCTTTGATATTTACTGAGCAGGGTACCGTAACGGTTTCTGCCCGTCTGGAAAAAATTGCAGGAAGGTTTTTTTACATTCTGGAGGTTTCCGATTCCGGGAAAGGCATTGAAATTGAACGGCAGCCTTTTATTGAATCCATTCTCCGGAAAGACGGAACATCCGGCACATCGTTTAATAATGCCAGGGGAGGACTGGGTCTTCTTACCGTGCGTATGATTGCCGAAGCGCTTCGGGCTGAACCCGGTTTTGTGTCTGCTCCCGGGAAGGGCAGTACCTTCTGGATAAAAATCCCGGTGAAAGTTCTGGAAAGCGGAAGACAACAAGCAAAAGACGAATCCGGTTCCATCCTTCGAAAAATCTCTCCCAGAGTACTTCTGGCAGACGATAATGCCGTGAATCTGAAAGTCGCTTCTGAAATTCTCAGCCGCGCTGGTTGCAGGGTGGTCCTTGCCACCAATGGAAAAGAAGCTCTGGATAAGGCTTCAAAGGAATTTTTCCATCTCATTCTGATGGATATCCAGATGCCGGTCATGGATGGACTTGAAGCATGCCGTAAAATTCAGGAACTGAACCTGGAAAATCCTCCTGCCATCATTGCCATGACGGCCTTTGTGATGAATGAGGATAAAAAGCGATTCATGAAGGCAGGAATGGATGATTTTATTCCCAAGCCTATTTCAGGGGATAAAATCCTGTCCAAAGTTCGGCACTGGACAGAAAAAAGCCTGCTCAAAAATCCCTTATCTGAAACACTCTATAAAAAACAGGAATTGGCCGACAGTCAGCTGAGGCAGATTTTTGAGTTCGATGCCCTGAAGAGCCTGAAAAAACATCTTGGTGAAGAAACCCTGCTGGCCAGTCTGGAAGAATTTGCCGCAGAGTTGAGGGACCTGATGCAGGTAATGGAAGAATCGATAAAGTCTGACAATCAGGAAGAACTTCAGCGCTGTTTTCATACACTGAAAGGAAATGCCGGCACATTTGGTCTGATGAAAATGGCTGAAATTGCAAGAGAATTAGAAAATGAGGTAAAAAATGGAAACCTTGCAGGCGCTTTATCCGGAAAGGAACGCCTGGAGAAATCGGCAAATGATTTTTTAAGTTCATACACACTGCTTTATACCGACTATGAGTGGAAAAATTAAAGTTTTAATTGCAGAAGACAGCTCCGTAATTCTGAATCTGACCAAAAAAATTCTGGAATTCCAGAATTGTGAAATTCATACAGCCAAGAACGGACAAATGGTTTTAGACATGCTGGAGACATCGGCGTTCAATGTAATTCTGATGGACATCAACATGCCAGGTATGGATGGAATGGAGTGTACGGCAGCCATCCGGAAACTTCCGGATCCTGTAAAGGCAGGCATACCGATAATTGCCATAACAGGCAATGCCAAAAACTATTCGGCAGAAGAATTCAAGGCACAGGGATTCACTGATTTCCTGCAAAAACCACTGAACTTTGATGTTCTGGTTGAAAAGGTCAAAGCCTTTGCCTGAGTATTTTTCAGGTATAAGTTGCTCCTTTCCCTCAGTCCGGATGCTCCTCCGGCTATCAAAGGCTTTACTTTTTTTTCTTGTCATTAATTCTGTTCAAAATCCATCCCTTGCGGATGGATTTGTTTTTCCTGCCGATTTCCCCAAGGAACTGAGGCAGCAGCATCAGCAGGCTTTTACCAAAACAGAGATTCTGGATGCCTGGCATACTTCCTGCCTGTATTTTCTTGAGAAAGCCGATTTTGCCAATACCATCAGTGCCGGAAACGAGCTGAAAGAGTATGCCATAATGTTCCGGCAGCCCAAGTACGAAGCCGGGGCCTACGAAGTGCAGGGCATGGCCTATGAGTACCTCGGGCAGCTGGCCAAAGCGGTGGAGTACCACCTGAAATCCCTTCAGATTCGCGAAAGGCTGGGAAGGAAAAAGCCCATCGCTTTAAGCCTGTCGCATATGGGGGATGTGTATTCACAGTTAAAATCGTACGCGAAGGCTGAATCATATTTTAGAAGGTCTTGGGAACTTTTTAAACTGGAAGGAAATGAAAGTGAAGCTGCTGAGGTAGAGTATAATTTGGGTTATATGTATGAGCTGCAGGGAAATTATCAGGCAGCACTTAAAATTTTTAGAAAAAGTATTTATGGATTCAAAAAGACTAATGACAGTATCAATTTAGCCAATACCTACTATGCGGTTGGCATGGTGTTTATTCAATTGAAAGAACTGGACAGCGCATTGTTTTATCACATGAAAGCATTGAATATTCGAAAATCGAATGTCTCTGAAATGAAACTCGCCGATTCATATGCTGCACTTTGTAATGTTTACCTTGAAAAAAAGGAAATTGAAACTGCTAGATTTTATGGAGAAGAAGCTTATCGAATTAGTTCCAATAATGGTATTTTAGAAGCTATGGAAGTTGATCTTGGAAATCTAAGTGATTTAGAAGTGGCTAGTGGGAATTTTAAAAGAGCATTTTCTTTATTGACATCTCGATATAGATTAAGAGATTCCTTGAATAATCAGAATGCGCAGGAGGAAATTGCAAGGCAGAATATGACATTTGAAATACAGAAACAGCAGTATCAGGATTCATTGAAAGAGGCGGAAGAAATAAGGAAAACGGAATTGAAAAGAAGATTAGATGAAAAAGAACAATTCCGAAAATCAACGCTGCAGTACACCGGCATTTTCCTTTTCATTATGGCCTTGCTGGCAGCCATTTTCCTTATCAGACGTATTCAATTGCCGGTCATCTGGTTGGAAGGCGGTATCTTTTTTACAGCCCTGCTTCTTTTTGAATTCTTATTGCTGATTCTGGATCCGCTGGTGGAATTGTACAGCGGGGGAGCTCCTGTCTATAAATTTGCCATGAACCTAGTATTGGGTCTCATAGTATTCTATGCCCACAGCTTTTTTGAAAATAAAATGAAAACCAAGCTTCTTCTGAGCGGGAGGCATGAAGCTGAATCATACGACCTTAGGGGAGAAGCATCAGACGCAGAACCTCATGTGCATGTTCAGAATCCGGAAAGCGAATGAAATAAACGCCGGCATTCAGCCCGTTCAGATCAAGTTCGCCATCCGTGAAGCCCTCCATTGCCAGTCTGCCGCCTGCATCCTGTAAGCAGAAGCGGCTCCCCGCCGAGAGTCCCGGAATCCGGAATCGACCCTTTCCCGGATTGGGATACACAAATAAATTCCGTTTGGTCAAAAGCTGATCGGGAGCCAGCAAAGGGGTGGAGCCAAGCAGGGTAAAGCGATAAGAAGCATTTATACCTTCTTCTTCAACAGAA
>Ga0315900_10005604_pt1 | contig 17188 bp, 13 predicted proteins | sample LakEriMetagenome_FD_203521 | JGI IMG/M metagenome (GOLD analysis project Ga0315900, IMG submission 203521) | Freshwater fungal communities from buoy surface, Lake Erie, Ohio, United States - Buoy 12 MA114 | ecosystem: Environmental > Aquatic > Freshwater > Lake > Lake biofilm | place: USA: Lake... | reverse complement strand
GCATCTACCCCGCGGTCGACCCGCTCGACTCCACGTCGCGCCAGCTCGACCCCAACGTGATCGGCGAGGAGCACTACACCACCACGCGCCGGGTGCAGAGCACGCTGCAGCGCTACAAGGAACTGCGCGACATCATCGCCATTCTCGGCATGGACGAGCTCTCGCCCGAGGACAAGCTGGCGGTGGCCCGGGCGCGCAAGATCCAGCGCTTCCTGTCGCAGCCCTTCAACGTGGCCGAGGTCTTTACCGGCTCGCCGGGCAAGATCGTGCCGCTGAAGGAAACCATCCGCGGCTTCAAGATGATCGTCGACGGCGAGTGCGACGCGCTCCCCGAGCAGGCCTTCTACATGGTCGGCACGATCGACGAGGCCTTCGAAAAGGCCAAGAACCTCTGATTCGCCGTGGCTGCTGCCGTGCGCCCCCCGGGGCGTGACGGCGGCCGGCCCTCGAAGGACCTTTCATGGCCAACACCATTCACGTCGATGTCGTCAGCGCCGAGGCCTCGATCTTCGAGGGGCAGGCAGAGTTCGTCGCGCTGCCCGGCGAGTCGGGCGAGCTTGGCATCTATCCGCAGCACGCGCCGCTGATTACCCGCATCCGTCCAGGTGCGGTGCGCATCAAACTGGCGGGCTCGTCCGACGAGGAATTCGTCTTCGTCGCCGGAGGCCTCCTCGAGGTGCAGCCCGACCGTGTCACGGTGCTCGCCGACACCGCGATCCGCGGTCACGACCTCGATGAAGCCAAGGCGGAATCGGCCAAGAAAGCCGCGGAAGAGGCGATGGCCAACGCCAAGAGCGATATCGATTTCGCCCGGGCGCAGTCGGAATTCGCCGTCATGGCCGCCCAGATCGCGGCCTTGCGCAAGCTGCGCAGCAAGCGCTGAGCAGCGCGCGATCGGCACCCGCACGCGCCCGCAGCAGGGACGGGCGCCGCTGCCGGAGCGACCCGGGCTGCGGCCGTCTGACTAGAAGCCCGCGCACACGCCATCGGCCCGCGGGTCGGTGGCGCCCTCGATCACCCCGCTGGGGTGGATCTGCACGGCTCCCGCGTGGCCCATCATGTCTTCGAAGGGGCCGACCACCTGAACATCGTGGCCGGCTGCCCGAAGCGCATCGATCAACGCCGGCGCCATCCGCGATTCGATCTTCAGGTTGGTGGATTCCTCTCCCCAGGTGCGGCCGAGCAGCCAGCGCGGCGCGGTAACCGCCATCTGGAGATTGCTGTCGAACAGCGCGTGGCGTGAAAACACCGCCGCCTGGGTCTGGGGCTGACCCTCGCCGCCCATCGTGCCATAGGCGAGGGTGCGCCCGTCGCGAAGCCGCGCCATCGCCGGATTGAGGGTATGGAAGGGCAGCCGACCAGGCGCCAGCGCATTCGGTCCGGACCCCAGGCTGAAACTCGCGCCACGGTTCTGCCAGTGGATACCCGAGTCGCGCAGCACCAGCCCGCTGCCGAATTCCCAGTAGATGCTCTGGATGTAACTCACCACCCGCCCATGCCGGTCGGCTGCGCCCATCCAGATGGTGTCGCCCGGCAGCGTCGGCTGGGGCCAGGGGGCGGCTGTCTGCCGGTCGATCTGCGCCGCCTCGGCCGCCAGCGAACCGTCGCTCAGAAAAGCCACCGGATCGCTGCCCCGCGCAGCCATCGCGCCGGGGTCACCCACGTGGGCATTGCGCCACCGGAAGGCGCGCTTTGTCGCTTCGACCAGCCCGTGGACATGATCGAAGCCCTCGCCTTCACGGATGCCAAGGCGATCGAAGATGCCGAGAATCGCGAGGGAGGCCACGCCTTGCGTGGGCGGCGGCTGGTTGTAGATGCGCCCGACCGACAGCGGCACCGACAGGGTTTCCACGGTCGTGGCGCGCCAGGCTTCGAGGTCAGCCAACCGTAGCGGCGAACCCGCCCGCTCGAGGTCGGCAGCCAGGCTTCGGGCGAGGTCGCCCCGGTAGAAATCGTCAAGGCCTGCGCGCGCCAGCCGCTCGAGCGTCGCGCCCATCCGGGGATTGGCGATCACGTCGCCGAGCGCCGGCAGACCCCGCGGCGCGAAAGCCTCGGTGAAGCCCTCGACCCCCGAACATTCGGACCACTTCGAGGCGGTGAGCGCGACCTGTGAGGAGGTGACCGGTACGCCCGACCGCGCATGCTCGATGGCCTCGGCGAGCAGCCGCCCCAGCGGCAGCGCGCCGCCCCAAGGCGCCGCAACCGAGAGCGCCTGCGCCCACCCGCCGACTGCGCCGGCGACCGTGAGCGCGGCTCGCGCGCCCCGGGTGGGAATGCTGGTGTCGCCGTGGTCGCGGTAGAACCCAGGCGTGGCCAGTCGCGCCGCAGGGCCGCAGGCGCGCACCGCCACCGGCTCGCGTCCGGGCTCGGCGATCAGCCAGAAACCATCGCCGCCGATGCTGTTCATGTGGGGATAGACCACCGCGATGCAGGCGGCAGCCGCCACCATGGCCTCGACGGCATTGCCGCCGTCGCGCAGCACCGCGGTTCCGGCCTGCGCCGCGAGGTGGTGAGGGGCGGTCACCATGCCGCCAAGGCAGGTCAGGCTGTGCAGCATCGGGGGCTCCGGGCGCGAAACCGGCGATTATGCGCCCGCGCCCGATCGCCGCTCAGATTTCCCGAAGCCAGACCTCGCCTACCGAATGATCGGCACGCTTGCGCAACACCACGTTGGCCCGTTCGCGGGTGGGCAGGATGTTCTCGCGCAGGTTCAGCAGATTGATGTCGCGCCAGATGCCGCGCGCTACCTCGACCGCCTCGTCGTGCGGAAGATCACGGTAGTGGTGAAAGTAGGAGGCGGGGTTGCTGAACACCGTGCGCTGAAGATGCAGAAAGCGGTCGATGTACCAGCGCTCGATATGGGCCTCGTCCGCATCGACATAGATCGAGAAATCGAAGAAGTCGGACACGATCACGCTCGGCGTACGGCTGCGCGAGGGATCGACCGTCGCCGTCTGCAGCACATTGAGCCCCTCGAAGATCAGGATGTCGGGGCGCTCGACGGTCTGCTCCTCGCCGTCGACGATGTCGTAGCTGCGATGGGAATACACCGGCGCCCGCATCTGCGGTTCGCCCGCCTTCGTGTCAGCGAGGAACTCGACCATTCGCCGGCGATCGTAGCTCTCCGGAAAGCCCTTGCGCTTCATCAGCCCGCGCTCGAGCAGCACCCTGTTCGGATGCAGAAAGCCGTCGGTGGTGATGAGCGCCACCCGGGGATGGTCGGGCCAGCGCGCCAGCAGCGCCTGCAGCACCCGCGAGAAGGTGCTCTTGCCCACGGCCACACTGCCGGCCACGCCGATCACATACGGACGCTTGCCGACCAGTCGCCCGAGGAACTCATCCTTGACGCCGCTCAGGCTGCGCGCCGAACGGAAGTGCAGATTGAGAAGCCGGGACAGTGGCAGGTAGACATCGACGACATCCTGCAGGGAGACCTGTTCCATCACGCCCCGCAGGGCATCGAGATCGACCTGCGACAGCGTGAGCGGCGTGTTCGATCGAAGCCGGGACCAGTCGTCACGGCTGAACTCGGTGTAGGCCGAGTACTCGGTCTTGCCATTGCCCCGGCCCTCGCGCGGCGAGCGCTCGGCATCCTGGGTGGCCGGCGTTTGCTTGAGGGGCATCGATCGGTCCTTGGAAGGGGCGCTTATTGTGCCTCGACTGGGGGCATCGGCCCAGCCATTTGGCATGTCTGTTGTTGCGCCGCACAAATATCGCTTGACAACGATGATGACGCGCGGAAAATACGATTGGTGCGCTGCAACAAATGCGCGGTCGCAACGAACGCATCCTGCCCAATCCATCCGCGAGGCTCCCGTGATCAAGACCCCCGAAGACCTGATGAAGCTCCATACCGAGGCCATGAGCGCCTCGCAGGCCGTTGTTGCCAAGACCATCGAGAGCTTCGAGAAGCTCGCCGAACTCAACCTGAAGGCCGCCGGCGAGACCTTCGCGCAGCAGACCGAGCAGCTCAAGGCGCTGATGGCGGTCAAGGATCCCCAGTCGGCCGCCCGGCTGCTGAGTGACATGGCCAAGCCCTCCACCGAGGTGCTCACCGCCTGGGCCAAGGACTTCTATCAGCTCTCCAGCCAGACCGGCGCCGAGCTGGTCGCGCTTGCCGAGAAGCAGATGGCCGATGGCCAGAAGCAGCTCAGCACCGCCGTCGACCTCCTGGCGAAGAACGCCCCTGCCGGCTCCGAAGGCGCGGTTCAGGTCATGCGCAACGCCGTGAGTGCCGCCACGGCCGCCTGCGATCAGGCGTTCAAGGCTACCCGCCAGATGGCCGATCAGGCGCAGGCCTCCGTGGCCGGCGCCGCCAAGGCAGCCCGCAAGGCGGCCTGAGCGCCCAGGGTTCTCCCGGCCCCGAAGGCCTCGGGGCGGGTACTGCCCCGAAAGACGCCCGACACGGCCCTGCCGCGTCGGGCGTTGTCATTCGGGCTTCCGTTCCCCGCGCCCGCTCCCCGGCTCCCGGAACGGAAGCGCGTTAGCATGGCCCAAGCGGCCGATCCGCTGTGCCGCGGATTCGCCGCGCCGCGTGCCGTCCCGCCGTCGCGTCGCCCACCGTCCCAGGGAGAGCCAAACCATGAATGGCGCCGATACCCTCGTCCATACCCTGCTCGATGCCGGGGTCGATGTCTGCTTCACCAACCCCGGCACCTCGGAGATGCACTTCGTCTCCGCCCTCGACCGTATCGCCGGCATGCGCTGCGTGCTCGGGCTCTTCGAGGGCGTGGTCACCGGCGCGGCCGACGGCTACTGGCGGATTGCGGAGCGGCCCGCCAGCACGCTGCTGCATCTCGGTCCCGGTCTGGGCAACGGCCTGGCGAACCTTCACAACGCCAAGAAGGCGCGGTCGGGGATCGTCAACATCGTCGGCGAGCATGCCACCTACCATGTGCCACTGAACGCGCCGCTCACCAGCGATATCGAGGGTGTGGCGCGCCCCATGTCCCACTGGGTGCATACCAGCCGCCATGCGCGCGACATCGCCACCGACGGGCGTGCTGCCATCGAGCAGGCGGTCGCGCCGCCCGGCCGGATCGCCACGCTCATCCTGCCGGCCGATACCGCCTGGGGCGACTCCGGACCCGCGCCCGCAGCGCGCGGCCGCGTTGCGATGCCTGCCCGACGATCTGTCGACGATGCGCGGGTGAGCGCGGCCGCCGCCGCCCTGCAGGGCGGCGGCGACACCCTGCTGCTGCTCGGCGGCCATGCGCTGCGCGAGGGTCCGCTGGCGCGCGCCGGTCGCATCGCGGCGCGCACCGGTTGCGCCCTCATGTCGGAATTCGCCGCTGCGCGCGTGCAGCGGGGTGCCGGCCGGGTGGCTGCGCTGCGCGTGCCCTATGTGGTGGAGGCGGCACAGGCGGCACTCGCCCGCTTCCGCCGGATCGTGCTCGTCGGCGCCACCCCGCCGGTGGCCTTCTTCGCCTACCCGGACAAGCCCAGCCTGCTTGCCGCGGCCGGCTGCGAGTTCGTGACCCTGGCCGAGGTCGACGAGGATCTCGATGGCGCGCTTGCCGCACTGGCCGAGCGCGTGGGCGCGGCCGGCGTGGCGCCGACGGGCCTCGCCCAGGCCCGCACCGTGGCGCGCGCGGATCTGCCACAAGGCAAGGTGAGCTCGGAAGGCGTGGCCGTGATCCTGTCGAGCCTGATGCCCGAGAACGCGATCGTGGTCGATGAGTCGGTGACCTTCGGTCGGGCCTTCAGCGCGGCCACCGCCGGCGCCCCGCCGCATGACTGGCTCACCGGCACCGGGGGCTCGATCGGTTTCGCGATGCCGGTCGCGGTCGGCGCAGCGATCGCCGCGCCCGACCGGCGGGTGGTGGTTCTCGAGGGTGACGGCAGCGGCATGTACACCCTGCAGGCGCTCTGGACGATGGCGCGCGAGGGGCTGAATGCCACGGTCGTGGTCTTCGCCAACCGCTCCTACCAGATCCTGAAGGGCGAGTTTCTCGGGGTAGGGGCCGGCGATCCCGGGCCGCGTGCCTCGCAGATGCTGTCGCTCGACCATCCTGCGCTCGATTGGCTCGCGCTGGCGCGCGGCATGGGTGTGCCGGCGACCCGTGCCGAGGATCTCGGCGCCTTTGCCGAGCAGTTCGCCCGCTCGGTGGCCACCCCGGGTCCTTCGCTGATCGAACTCGCGACCTGAACCCGATGCCCGCGATCCCCCGCCGCATGCGGGCGCCGCGTTGAGCCCGAGCCGCCGATGAGCGCCCGCGCGGCCGCGGGTTCGCCCCGTGCAGGCGCGGTTCTGGTGGCCGGCGCGGGCGGTCGCTTCGGCGAGGCGCTGCTCAACCGGGTGCTGGCGAGCGGCGATTACGGCAGCGTGGTCGGCCTCGCGCAGGCACCGATGACCCTGGGCGTGCGCGGTCTGAGCCTTGCCACCCTCCAGGGGCTGCCGCCGCTCGACGATATCTTCGTCAACCTTGCCCAACCCGGTGCCCTGCCGGCCTCCTTCCATGGCCGTGATGCGGTCTGGGCTCCGGTCGACGAGGCGCGGTTACCCGGCGTGGTGCGGGCTGCCTGCACAGCCGGCGCGCGCCGGCTGGTGCTGGTGGCACCTTCCCCGGTATGGCAGCAGCTCGGTGGCCTGCACCGTGGTTTGAGTGGTGCGGCGGAACTCGCGCTGGCCGACCTGCCGATCGCCTCGCTCACCGTGCTGCGGCCGGTGGTGGAATCCGCCAGCAAGGCCCGCCACTGGGTGGCGCGCCTCGCAGCGGTGTACACCAGCCTGCAGATGCTCGCCCTGCCGCGCTCGATGCCCGTCCAGACCAGCGAGCAGCTCGCCCGAGGCGCCCTGGCCGCGATGCGCGGCGCACGCGACGGCGTGCGGATCGTCACCGCGGATAGAATCCCCGAACTTGTTCGAGAGACCGCTTCATGACTGCCCAATCTGTCAACGATACCTTCCTGCGGGCGCTTCGCCGCGAACCCACCGAACACACCCCGGTGTGGCTGATGCGTCAGGCCGGCCGCTATCTGCCCGAATACAACGCCACGCGCGCCCGGGCTGGCAGCTTTCTGAATCTTTGCAAGAACCCCGAGCTCGCCTGCGAAGTCACGCTCCAGCCGCTGGCCCGCTACCCGCTCGATGCCGCGATCCTGTTCTCCGACATCCTGACGGTGCCCGATGCCATGGGGTTGGGGCTGTATTTCGCCGACGGCGAGGGGCCGCGCTTCGAGCGGCCGGTGCGCGACGAAGCGGCGGTGGCGCAACTCGCCGCGCCAGACCCCAATGACTCGCTTCGCTACGTCATGGATGCGGTGCGCACGATCCGACAGGCCCTGGGTGGGCGCGTGCCGCTGATCGGCTTCTCCGGCAGCCCCTTCACGCTGGCCTGCTACATGGTCGAGGGCGGCGGCAGCGATGACTTCCGTCGCATCAAGACCATGCTCTACAGCCGCCCCGACCTGCTGCACCGCATCCTGGCCGTCAATGCGCAGGCGGTGGCCGACTACCTCAACGCCCAGATCGACGCCGGCGCGCAGGCGGTGATGATCTTCGACTCCTGGGGTGGCGCGCTCGCCGACGGGGCCTTCCAGAAGTTCTCGCTCGCCTACACGACGCAGGTACTGCGCGCGCTCAAGCTGGAGCGCGAGGAGGGTGGCGTGAAGGTGCGCGTGCCGTCGATCGTGTTCACCAAGGGAGGCGGCTTGTGGCTCGAGGCGATCGCCGGGGCGGGCTGCGATGCGGTGGGCGTCGACTGGACGATGAATCTCGCCCAGGCCCGCGCGCTGGTGGGCGATCGCTGCGCCATCCAGGGCAACCTCGATCCGATGGTGCTGATGGCGGGCCCCGAGCAGGTGCGCGCAGAGGCGCTCAAGGTGCTCGAGAGTTTCGGGCCGCCCAGCCCGGGCCATGGCCATGTCTTCAACCTGGGGCATGGCATCTCGCAGTTCACGCCGCCCGACAACGTGCTGGCGCTGGTCGAGACCGTGCACAGCTACAGCCGCGAGATGCGACGACGGGGCGCGGGCATGTCGTCGCTCTAGCGCCGCACCTGCACCACCTCCGGGCATCACCAGCGCGCGTTCCACGCTAGCACGCGCCTCACTTATGCACACTTGACGAGCGCTCTCGAATCTGTTCCAGCCCGATCGCTGGCGCTGCAATCGTCACATTGCAAGCCATTGATTTTGCAATAGATTTTTTTGGCGGAAAAATCGTGCAATCGACTTGTCATCCAGCACTGGCGCGGTTTTCCGGGCGGTGGCGAGAGGTTGATCACAGATTTATCCACAGCTTCTGTGCATGACCTCGAAAAGGCTCGCGCCGGCCAGTGATTAGGCATCGAACTTAAAGTGAAGTCGAGGTTTTTGCGGTGACGCAGACCGGGGAACGCTTCGTCCGGGTGCTGCTCGATCTGCCGGTGGGCGAGAGCTTCGACTACCGGCTGGCCCCCGGGCAGGCGCCCGAACCGGGCTCCTGGGTGGTCGTGCCCTGGGCGCAGACGCGCCGGGTTGGGCTGGTGGCGGCGCTCGCCGATCGCTCGGAGCTGCCGCCCGAGCGTATCCGCGAGGTGCTGCAGCTGCTCGAGGACGCCCCGCGTCTGCCGCCCGACTGGTTCGCCTTTCTGGCCTTCGTGGCGGCCTACTACCACCGGACGCTCGGCGAAGTCGCCCTGCCGGCGCTGCCGAAGCTGCTGCGTGCGCCGCCCTCCCCCCGTGCCCGCGGTTCGGTCTTTGCCCGGCTCCGCCGCCGTGGCCCGGCCGACGGTACCGCGACCGGCGAAACGGCGGTCGCCGAGGATGCGCGGCCGCTGACCGACGCCCAGCGTGCCGCGCTGGCTGGCATCCGGGCGGGCGAGGGCTTCCGGGTGGGCTTGCTGCACGGGGTGACCGGCAGTGGCAAGACCGAGGTCTACCTCCAGTGGCTCGCCGGTATTCTCGCCGAGCGGGCGCAGGCCCAGGTGCTGCTGCTCGTGCCCGAAATCGGGCTGACCCCGCAGCTCGTCGGCCAGCTGCGCGCGCGTTTCACCGGACTCGCGGTTGCGGTGCTGCACAGCGATCTGCCGGATGCCGAGCGTGCCGCGCACTGGCTCGCCGCGGTCGAAGGCCGCGCGCGCCTGGTCGTGGGCACCCGTCTCGCGGTGCTTACGCCAATGCCAGCGCTCTCGGCCATCGTGGTGGACGAGGAGCATGATGCCTCCTTCAAGCAGCAGGAGGGGGTGCGCTACTCGGCGCGTGACATGGCGATCGCGCTGGCCTCGCGCCGGGCCATCCCGGTGCTGCTCGGGTCGGCCACGCCCTCGCTCGAGAGCTGGCTGGCGGCGCGCCGTGGCCGCTATCGCCTGCTCGTGCTGTCCGACCGGGTCCACGCGGGTGCGTGGCCGGTGCTTCGCCGTATCGACACCCGTCGCAAGAGCCTGGTCCACGGCCTCGCGCCCGAGACCCGCGAGGCGATTGCCGCCACCCTCGCGCGCGGCGAGCAGGCGCTGGTCTTCATGAACCGGCGGGGCTTCGCGCCGGTGCTCAGCTGCGAGGCCTGCGGCTGGCTCAGCCGCTGCCCGAACTGCGCGGCCTTCCGCGTGCTTCACCGTGCAGATGGCGGCTATGCGCTGCATTGTCATCACTGCGGCGGGGCGGCAAATGTGCCACGGGGCTGCCCCGACTGCGGGAACATCGATCTGCGGCCGCTCGGCCGGGGCACCCAGCGCCTCGAGGACGGCCTTCATGAACTCTTTCCGCAGGCGCGCGTCGCGCGCCTCGATCGGGACGTCGCCCGGCATCGGGGTGCGGCGAGCACGGTGATCGATGCCGCTCACCGCGGCGAGGTCGACATCCTGGTCGGCACGCAGATGCTGGCCAAGGGCCATGACTTCCGCCGTCTGAGCTGCGTGGTGGTCGTCGATGCCGACAGCGGGCTCTTCTCGGCGGACTTCCGTGCGCCCGAGCGCCTGTTCGCGGTGCTGATGCAGGTGGCCGGCCGTGCCGGCCGTTCCGGATTGGCGAGCGAGGTGATCGTGCAGACCCGCTTCGGCCAGCACCCGGTCTTCGAGGCGCTGGCACGGCGCGATTTCGCAGGCTTCGCCGATGCCCAGCTCGCCGAGCGCCGCGCGGCCGGGCTGCCGCCCTTCGTGCATCAGGCGCTGCTGCGGGTGGAGGCGGCGCGACTGGACACCGCGCTCGATTTCCTGAGCCGTGCCCGCGCGCTGGCCGAGGATGCTGCCGCGCCCCCCGAGGACGGCGCGCACGCCGCGCGACCGCCGTCGACCAGCCCAGGCGCCCCGGTCACGATCTTCGACCCGGTGCCGATGCCGATGGCGCGGCTCGCCGGCCGCGAGCGCGCCCAGCTGCTGCTCGAGGCTGCGCAGCGCCGGCCTCTGCATGATCACCTGCGCACCTGGCTGCCCGCGATCGCGGGGCTTCGGGGTGCGGTACGCTGGCAGATCGAGATCGATCCGCTCGAGATCTAGGCGGCGTCTGCGTCGTCCTGCCCATGACCGCGTCTTCCCCGCCTGCCCTCAATCCCGCCCAGCGCGAGGCGATCCGTTACCTCGACGGGCCCTGTCTGGTGATTGCCGGCGCCGGGAGCGGCAAGACCCGGGTGATCACCCACAAGATCGCGCATCTGGTGGCCAGCGGGGTGAAGCCCACCGCAATCGCCGCGATCACCTTCACCAACAAGGCCGCGCGCGAGATGCAGGAGCGGGTGGCGGCGCTGGTGAAGCTGCCCGAGCGCGAGCGGCCGGTGGTGAGCACCTTCCATGCGCTGGGGGTGCAGATCGTCCGCACCGAGGCCCGCGCGCTCGGGCTGAAGCCGGCCTTCTCGATCCTCGATGCCGACGACGCGCTGGCGATCATCCAGCAGGCGCTCGCCACCACCGACCGCAAGCTGCTGCGCGCCGTGCAGGCGCGCATCTCGCTCTGGAAGAACGCGATGCTTGGACCCGACGAGGCGCTCGCCGCCGCGCGCGGCGAGCTCGAGCAGTCGGCGGCCCGTGTCTTTCGCGAGTACGCGGCCACGCTGCGCGCCTACCAGGCGGTCGACTTCGACGATCTCATCGGCCTGCCGCTGCACCTGCTTCGTACCGACGCCGACGCGAGCCAACGCTGGCGTGAACGCCTGCGCTACCTGCTGGTCGACGAGTACCAGGACACCAACGCCAGCCAGTACGAACTGCTGCGCCTGCTCGCCGGCCCGCGTGCGGCCTTCACCGCGGTGGGCGACGATGACCAGTCGATCTACGGATGGCGCGGCGCCACGCTCGAGAACCTCGAGCGCCTCGGGCGCGACTACCCCAGCCTGAAGGTGATCAAGCTCGAGCAGAACTACCGCTCGAGCCAGCGCATCCTCGAGGCGGCCAACCGGCTGATCGCCGGCCACCCCAAGCTCTACGCCAAGACCCTGTGGTCGGCGCTCGGGGCCGGCGAGCCGCTGACGGTGGTGGCCTGCGAGAACGACGAGCAGGAGGCAGAGTCGGTGGCTGCGCGACTGTCGGCTGCGCGCTTCGAGCGCCGCGGCCGCTGGGCCGACTATGCGGTGCTCTATCGCGGCAACCATCAGGCGCGGGTACTGGAGCAGGCGCTTCGCAACGCGAAGATTCCCTACGTGCTTTCCGGCGGCCAGAGCTTCTTCGAGCGCGCCGAGATCCGCGACCTGCTCGCCTGGCTGCGCCTGCTCGCCAACGAGGAGGACGATCCCGCCTTCATCCGCGCGGTAACCACGCCGCGACGCGGGGTCGGCACCGCCACGCTCGCCGCGCTCGGCGAGTACGCCGGTCAGCGCCAGCGCCCGATGGCTGCGGCCCTGTCCGAAAGCGGCTTCGAGGCTCGGGTCTCGGCGCGCCAGCTCGCGCCGCTGCGCGAGTTCGGCGCCTTCGTGGCACGGATGAGCGCCCGCGCCGCCCGCGAGCCCGCGGCCCAGGTCCTCGACGATCTGCTCGCGGCGATCGGCTACCGGGCCTGGCTCTTCGAGTCGGCCGACGAGAAGGCTGCCGCGGCGCGCTGGACGCATGTGACCGATTTCGTCGACTGGGTGAAGAAACGCGCGGCCGATGAGGACGCCACGCTTGCGCAGGTCGCGCAGTCGGTCGCGCTGCTCTCGCAGCTCGATCGCCGCGACGAGGACCTGGATGCGGTTCGGCTGAGCACCATCCACGCCGCCAAGGGCCTGGAGTATCCGCATGTGTTCGTGATCGGCTGCGAGGAGGGGATTCTTCCCCATCGAGGCGATGCCGAGGCTTCCGAGGAGGGCGACGCGGCTGCTGATGACAGCCCGACCGGCGGAGCGCGGGTCGAGGAGGAGCGGCGGTTGATGTACGTGGCGGTGACCCGTGCGCAGCGCAGCCTCACGCTGAGCTGGTGCGCGGCGCGCCGCCGTGGGCGCGACACCGTGCGCCGGGAGCCCTCGCGCTTTCTGACCGAGATGCAGCTGGAGGCGGCGCGGGCGAGCCGCCAGACCGCGCAGGAAGACGCCCGCGAGCGACTGTCGAGGTTGCGGGCTCTGCTGGGCAAGCCGCCCGGTAGGGGCTGAAACGACGAGCCGCCCTGACGACCGGCCTTACTTCTTGGCAGCCTCGGCCGGGGCTGCGGGCGCCTTGGGCTCCTCGAACTTGCCGCCCGAGGCATTCACCATGTGCACCACGGCGCGACCGATCTCGAGATCGTCGTAGTCACCACCACCCTGGGCGGCCATCGCGCCCTTGCCCTTGAGCGCCGAGTTGAGCAAAGCATCGTAGCCGGTCTTGATCCGGGCCGCCCAGGCGCCGGCATCGCCGGTCTTGGGCGCACCTGCGGCGCCGACTCCGTGGCACGCCGTGCACTGGGCCTTGTAGACCTCCTCGCCGGCACGCAGCACCTTGGGGCCGCCCGCACCCTTGAGCTCGAAACGCGCAACCGGCTGGATGCGGGCCTCGATGGCCTCGGCGGTGAAGGCATCGCTACCCGCACCGGTTCGGGGGCCCGCGCCCACGTACTTGACGAGCAGCACGATGATCAGGATGGGCACGACAAAAGAGAGCACCACCGCGATGATCAGCTGCCGCGGGGTCTTGATGAAGGTTTCGTGTTCGCCTGCGTCGCTCATGAGCGTGTCCTCAAGGAGGGCCTGATACGTCAAAACCCCGCATTGTAGCGGCTGCCGGCGACCATGGGCGCCGGCGCCGCCGGTGACCGCGCCGGAACGCGGGGCGTCAGAAGCCCCGGAAGGTGGCGAAGCCCGACACCGGCTCGCGCTCGGTCACCAGCCGGTTGATGGGGGCGTCCGGGTCCGCGTGACCGAGTGCCATGCCACAGATCACGCCCTCGTTGTCCGGCAGCGCTAGCGCGTCGGCGATCACCGTGTGAAAACGCGAGAAGGCCTGCTGCGGGCAGGTGTCCAGACCCCGGCCGCGGGCGGCGATCATGATGTTCTCCATGAACATCGCGCAGTCGATGTACCCCCCGACCCGCATCATCCGGTCCATCGTGAAGATCAGCCCCACCGGCGCGTCGAAGAACACATAGTTGCGCGCGCTCTGGGCGCGCATCGCGGCGGTGTCACCCTTGGCGATGCCCACCAGACCGTACATGTCCCAGCCGATCTTGCGGCGGCGGTCCACATAGGGCGAGACCCACTGCGCCGGGTAGTAGGGGAAGGGCTCGGTGTATTTCTCGGCCTGATCGGGCTCGTCGAAGGCGGCCATCACCCGGCGGCTGAGTTCAACCTTGGCCTCGCCGGCCAGCACATGGACCTTCCAGGGCTGGATGTTGGTGCCCGAAGGCGCGCGGCTGGCCACCGCGAGGATTTCCTCGACGGTGGCACGCGGCACCGGGGTGGGCAGGAAGGCGCGCACCGAGCGGCGGGTGCTGATGGCGGCGTCGACGGGATTGGGGGTGCTTGACATGGGCGGGGCGGCGGGAGGGTGGGGCCGGGGCCGGGGCCGACGGCCAAGGGTGCGCGGTCGCGCAAGCGGCGACGATACCGCAGCGCTGCGCGCGCGCCGCCCGATCGAGTTCCGCCCTGCTTGGACGGGCGTCCGAAATCCGGGTATCCTCGCCGCTCTCGTCCGCCGCCGGTCTCCTCGTTCGAGGATGCGCCGTGCGACACGCGCCCGTAGCTCAGTGGATAGAGTACTGGCCTCCGAAGCCAGGGGTCGCTGGTTCGATCCCAGCCGGGCGCGCCATTGTCGGGCCAGCCCTCGATGCCGAGGGCGCCCGCCCGAGCCTCATCGAGAGCGCCGCAGGATCCCCGCCGGGCAGGGATCACCAGCCTCGATCACGACGCGCTGTTGAAGAAGACGTCGGTCATGGTCACCTTGCGGCCGTCGGCCAGCTGGACGTCGGCGCTGTACCGGTGGGTGTTGCCGTTGGCATCGGTCCTGAAGCCGCTCGACTGGCTCTCGTCCCGGTGGGTCACGTAGGCGACCCCGAGGGCCTTCACGTTGCGCTCGGCCAGGGCCTTGAGTTCGCCGCTGTCGGCTATGCCATTCCCGTTGCGGTCGAACCAGAGCCTGAGCTGCGCGAAGGCGGCATCGCCGGCGTCGACCACCCCGTCGGCGTTGCCGTCGAGCTGGCCGAGCGCCGCTTGTCCGTCGCCCGCGTCTTCGGCGCGTGCGGCCAGCAGTTCGTCGAAGCCGCTGACCTTGCCATCGCCGTTGCGATCGAAGACCAGCACGGCATCGTCGGTGTTCGCGTCGGCCTTGACCCATTGGGTGAAGGGGCCGCTGCCGCCGACCTGCAGATACTGGTCGCCCGTGGCGATGCCGTTGCCGCCGAAATCGACGATGTAGGGCGTCGGCTGGTTGTCGGACATCCGGAACAGCGCCTTGCCCACCTCCTTCAGGCCGGCGACCTGGTCGCGCAGCCCCTTGGCGAGGCAGGCATCGGCCTGGACGCAGGGATCGGCGAGCAGTTGCTCGGCCTTCATCAGGTCGCCACGCAGGGTCTGCAGAAAGCCCCGGGTGCCGGAGGCGTTGTGCCAGAAGCGGTTGTCCTGCTGCACCAGCGCCTCGTCGCTCGCGAAGGCGGTTGCGCTGCGCGTCGAGTCGTACCCGAAGTAGGCCTCGATCTCGGCCTCGACCCAGTTGAACTGGTTGGGGCTCTCGGCGCGCAGCTGGCTGAAGCGCATGGCATTGCCGGCGGTGTCGAGGTTGACGTTGGCGCCCACCCGGCTCGCGCCGCCCCAGGTGCGGTCGTCGGCGGTGACGAACCAGCCGCCATTCCGGTTCTGCACGGTCCAGCCGTTGATCTGCTTGTACAGGTACTGCATCCGGCCCTCCCAGCCGCTCTGGCTGTTGAGCTGGTTGATCTGGCCGAGGTCGAACTTCGCCTGCAGGCCGGCGAGCTTCTGGCTGAGCGCGCGGGCCTCGTTCAGCGTCGGCGAGGGCTTGGGCGGGCACACCGGCTGGGTGGTCACCGGCGGGCGCGTTGACGCCGGGCATGGCCCGACGGGCGCATGCCCCGGCGCCGAGGCGCATGACCCGCCATGGTAGAGCGTGGCGAGTTGCCGGCACAGATCATGGGCGTTGGGCTCGTGCGCGCCGACGCGGGTCCTGTCGAAGTCGGCCTGGGTGACGAGACGGTTGCCGCCCTGCTCGGTGGTCCACCCGATGCCGTGAGCATTCTCGTGGACGGTGAGCCTGCCATCGCTCACCAGCCTGTCGAGCGCGTGGCCATTCAGGCCCTGGTAAAGGCGCAGATCACCCCGCGTGGTCTCGGCGATGCCGTCGATGATCAGCGACTGGTTGCCTTTGGTGACCACCACGTTCTCGGCAAGCCACGCGGTGCGGCTGGCGTTGGCGGGCACGGTGTTGATCGTGATCTTCGTGTCGTCGGCCAGCACGAAGGTGGTGTTGCCGAAGAAGCGGCCTTCCTCGCCGGCCGCGCCGTTCCAGTCGACATGGGGGTCACCCCAGATCGTGGTGGTCTCGTGGTTGTTGGTGTTGACGATCCGGATCTGCGAACGGGCCTCGTCGATGTCGAGGCGAAAGCCGTTGTCGAGCTGGACACTCGCCGTGCCGGCGGTGGTGGCGTTGCCGGTGTTCACGGCGGTGATCTGCCAGGAGGGCAGGCAGCTGGCGGCGGTGACGGTCATGGCGATCTCCTCGCAACGGGAAGGAAATGCCGGCGATGCGGCAGCCCCGCGGAGTCTCCGGCCCCAGGCCGTGCGCCGCAAGCTGGGGGCCGCCCGCGCTCGGGTCGACCCTAGGGGCTGACCCGCGGTCGTCGAGCGCCGCGCGCTCGACGATCCTGCCGCGCGCGCCTTCAGAGCAGAAAATGGTCGCCGGTGGCCCGCACCGTCACCTCGCTCACCGACACCCCCCAGGGCTGGTCGATCGCGTGAACGATCGCGTCGGCGATGTGCTCGGCCGCGAGGAACACGTAGTCGGGTTGCTCGGGGTCGAGCAGGGCGGCGTCGATCGTGCCCGCGGTGAAGTCGGCCCGGGCCCTGCCGAACTCGGCCAGGTTGTGCCCCACGATGCCCACCACCGCCTTCGGGTTCACGATGCCGCCGGCCAGCCCCGTGCCGGGCACCCCCGTGGGCTTGATGGTGGTCACCTTGATGCGGCCGCGCGACTCCACGCGCAGCGACTCCGACAGCATGTTGACCGCCGCCTTGGTGGCGCCGTACACGCCGGCGCCGGCGACCGGGAAGTTGCCGTAGATCGACGACAGGTTGACGATCTGCCCGCGGCCCTGCGCCATCATCGCATCAAAGACGGCCACCATCCCATTGAGCACGCCCTTGACATTGATGTCGATGCAACGATGCCAGCGCTCGATCGCGGCCTCGTGGTCGGCGAAGAAGGCCAGCGGCATCACGCCGGCGTTGTTCACCATCACGTCGATGCGGCCGTGGCGCTCGAGCGCCGCGGCCGCCAGCGCCTGCATCGCGCCCAGGTCGGTGACGTCGGCACGCACCGCGATCGCCTCGCCGCCGGCATCGGTGACGGCGCGCGCGGTGGCGCGGGCCGCTTCCTCGTCGATGTCGGCGCACACCAGACGCGCGCCGCGCGCGGCGGCCTTGCGCGAGACCAGCCCGCCGAAGCCGGCGGCCGAGCCCGCGCCGGTGACGATGATGACCTTGTCGCGCAGATGATCGATGGGGTTCACGGAGGTCCTCGCGTTCAGGGTTGGCGCCCGCCCAGGATCTCGCGGGCCATCACGATCTTCATGATCTCGGTGGAGCCTTCCATCTGCTTGCACATGCGCAGGTGGTTGTAGAAGTCGCCGAACGGATAGTCGTCGATCGACAGGCCGCGGCCAC
>Ga0315900_10005603_pt1 | contig 17188 bp, 18 predicted proteins | sample LakEriMetagenome_FD_203521 | JGI IMG/M metagenome (GOLD analysis project Ga0315900, IMG submission 203521) | Freshwater fungal communities from buoy surface, Lake Erie, Ohio, United States - Buoy 12 MA114 | ecosystem: Environmental > Aquatic > Freshwater > Lake > Lake biofilm | place: USA: Lake... | reverse complement strand
ATTTAGATCAATATCCTGAGTCAGGCTTCATATTTATTGCATCCCCAGGAGTGGTTGGTAAGAAAACAACTCTGTTTGGTGCTTAATTGAGCACAGATTTATTTACCTTTGGCGAAGCTCTTTCTGTTTTTATCTCAACCGATACCGATTCAGTAATGAGTGCTAAAACATTTGAACGGGTAACTGCTGGGGCTGAGGTTAATGTGGCGGTAGCCATCTCACGTCTTGGTTTGAAATCCCAATACTTTTCTAGATTCGGAAATGATCAACTTGGCTCAGTAATGCTGGCAGATATTGCAGCAGAAGGTGTTGATGTTTCACTTGCTAAACGGGTCAACTCCTACACCGGCGCGATGGTTAGAAACCCTGGTAAGTCAGCTGCCGTTGAGTTAAGTTACTTAAGAAAGGGATCTGCTGCTTCCACAATTGAACCAGCTGACATTTTGGACACCTACATTTCATCAACTAGATGGCTGCATGTAACTGGAATTACCTGCGCAATCTCACACAGTGGGGCAAATACGGTAAAGATCGCACTAGAAAAAGCAGCAGCAATGAATATTAAATCTAGTTTTGATTTAAATATTAGAAGAAAGTTGTGGAGTGAAGAGGATGCTAAGAAAGTATTGGCACCGCTGGCAAAAAATGTTGATTTACTAATTGGTGGGGAGGATGAGTACCAGGCAGTTTTTGGCGCACAAGAACCGAAAAATGTATTGGCTGAGGCTAATAAGCGAGGCTGCAAGATTGCAGTTATGACAAAGGGTGATCAAAAAATGAGATATAGCATTGATGGAAATTATGCCGAGCTCACACCTCCTAAAGTTTTGGCAGTAGATCCAGTTGGATCAGGGGACGCCTTCACCGGTGGGGTAATTGCTGGATTGTTAAGTGGCATGAAGGTTGAGCAAGCACTTGAGCAGGGCAGCATCTGCGGAGCATTGGTTGCAAGTATGTTTGGGGACTGGACCGGCATTCCAACAGGTGTTGCTGGAGTCGTTAGCAGTCAGATCGCACAAAAGGTGAGGAGTAATTGATGAAAACAATAGACAAATTACTTTCTGAAAAAATGATGACCTTAGTTAGATGCAATACTCAAGAAGAGGGCCAAGCGATGGCTGATGCCTTGGTTGATGCTGGAGTTAAAATCATTGAAATTACTTTGACCACACCTGGTGCTTTAAAAATAATTGAAAAATTGTTAAAAAATAAAGATTTATTAGTGGGTGCTGGCACAGTTAGAACAGTTAAAGATGTGAAGAAGGTTGAATCAATTGGTGGGCGATTTATTGTCTCTCCAGATACTAATGAGGATGTAATTGAGGCGACAAAAAAATTAAAATTAGTCTCTATGCCAGGAGTTTCAACCCCAACTGAGGTAGGCATTGCAGTTGATGCCGGTGCCGATATTTTGAAGTTATTTCCCGCATCAGTTTTAGGACCTGCTCATTTAAAATCAATTAGAGAGCCATTTCCAAACAATCGCTGGTGTCCAACTGCTGGAGTTACCTTAGAGTCGATCCCAAAGTGGTTTGAAGCCGGGGCTGACCTAGTTGGCTTGGGTGGTCCGCTTACAAAAGATGGGGTTAGCGGAGTGCGACAAAATGTTTTAGCTTTTAAGAGTGCCATCGAAGCGGCTAGTAAGGTAGTTTACAAACATGAAATTAGCCAATAAACATATCTTTGTAACAGGCGGCGCCAAAGGAATTGGTGAGGCCATAGTTAAAGATGCCGCCGCTGAAGGTGCTGCAGTTTCATTTATCGATATTGATACAGCAAATGGCGAAAAATTAGCCACCGAGTTATCAGCACTTGGACAAAAGGTTTTCTTTGCAAAAGCTGATGTAAGTAGCTTTGAAGATTTAAAATCTGCTTTTAACCAAGCAGTGGGAAAATTTGGCGAGATTACCGGAGTAGTCAACAATGCTGGGGTTAACTCCCACGCTGATCCTGTAACAATGACTGATAAAGAGTGGGATGATTTTTTTGCAGTTGATATGAAACCTGTTTGGCTAACTGCAAAGTTAGCACTTCCTGCGATGCGAAAAGCAAAAGGTGGATCAATTGTAAATATCTGCTCAATTCACGGCCGACTGACTTATCCTGGATTTTTCCCATATGGCGCAGCAAAATCAGCTGTTCTTGGCTTAACTAGAAATTTAGCCCTCGATGAAGGAAAGCATGAGATCAGAGTGAACGCAGTATCACCTGGTTACATACTTACCGATTTAACTAAGGGATGGTTGGCGGCAGAATCTGGCAGAAGTGAGCGAGCAAACTCAATTCAACCACTTGGCAGAATGGGTGAACCAAGTGAGGTTGCCAAGGTTGTGACATTTTTACTCTCTGATAAATCAACATATGTAAGCGGCTCCGACTGGGCAGTAGATGGCGGATTAGGAGCAAGAAGCGCATGATATTAAAGGGCGAGCATTTATTTGTAACTGGTGGGGCTGCTGGAATTGGCGAGGCCTTAGTACTTGGTGGCGTTAAAGAAGGCGCCAAGGTTTCATTTGTTGATATTGATGATGCGAAAGCAAATGCATTGGTTGAAAAGCTAACTAAAGAGGGCTATCAAGTTCAGTATCAAAAAGCTGATGTCTCCAAGTTTGAAACCTTTAAAAGCGGTTATGACAAGTTAGTTTCAACCTTTGGTCCAGTAACAGTTGCGGTATCAAATGCTGGGCGTAACTCATACGCTGATGCAGTTGAGTATGCAGAAGAAGAATGGAATGACTTCTTTGCACTTGATCTAAAATCTAGTTGGTATTTAGCAAAATTGTGTCTGCCAGATATGAGAGCGAAAAAATATGGCTCGATCGTTAACATCTCATCCATTCATGGCCGAATGTCTAGACCAAACTTCTTTCCTTACTCTGCAGCCAAAGGCGGCATCATCGGATTATCTAGAAACTTAGCGCTAGATGAGGGCAAGTATGGAATTCGCGTTAACTCTGTTTCCCCAGGAACCACCGCAACTCCATTGCTGAAGAGTTATATGGAGAAGTTCCCTGATGAAAAAGCACATGCCTTATCAGTTGCTCCTAATGCCAGATTTGGCTCACCGGAGGAGATTGCAAATGTAATTCTGTTTGCACTCTCTAAAGATGCATCCTTTATTTCTGGTGCAGACCTAATGGTTGATGGCGCTCTGCATGCTCGATATGCCTAGTTTCTGATATTTACAAACTCCGGAATCAATTCACTCAAGTTCTTTGCACCCATTAATTTCATTGCTGTTTCCATTTCAAATCTAAGAATCTCTACGACTTTCTCCACCCCATCTTTACCAGCTGACATAGCGCCATATAGGTATGCCCGCCCAATTAAAACTGCATCAGCACCGAGTGCGATAGCAGCTAAAACATCCGCTCCACTCATAATGGCACCATCTATATAAATTTCAGGTCCCGTTCCTTTTGCGCCAATTGATTTTCTAACCTCTGGCAGTAATTCAAGCGGCACAACGGAACGATCTAGTTGTCTACCACCATGATTTGATAAAACAATTGCATCTACGCCAATTTTAGTAAGTTCAGCAGCATCACTAACTGTTTGAATTCCTTTAATTATCAACTTGCCCTGCCAAACTGAGCGTAACCATTTAACATCTTCAAATGTTACTGCAGGATCAAAGACGGTAGCTGCTATTTCAGATAAAGGTTTATTAAAGTTCCTAAATGTTGCAAACTCAAGCGGGGCAGTAGTTAATAAATTAAACCACCACCTTGGCTTCAGAGCCATATCGAAAAAAGTCTTTAAACTAATCTTTGGTGGAACGGTTAAACCATTTCGCATGTCTCGCCACTTAATACCACCTACAGCGGTATCAACTGTCAACATTAAACCTTCAAAGCCAGCAGTCTTTGCTTCCTCAATAAATTTAAGACTTTGATCTCTGTCCCGCCATAGGTAGAGCTGAAACCATCGTCGAACATTTGGAACCTGCTCACCAATCTCAGCTGATGAGGTAGTTCCCATTGTCGAAAGGTTATAAACCAAATTATTTTCTTCACAAATTTTTGCCACCATTACTTCACCTTCGTAATGCATCATTCGGGTATATCCAGTTGGAGCAAAAATAATTGGTAATGCACTTTTTTGTCCGGCAATATTGGTTGAAAGATCTATTTTAGAAACATCTCGTAGCACTCTAGCTTTGAATTCAACTCGCGAGTAAATAGCTTGGCTTCTTGCATAGGCAAGCTCATCATTTGCTCCACCATCTACATAGTCAAATACAGCTTTGGGAACTCTTTTCTTTGCAAGTAATCGCATTTCAGCAAGATTCACAACACTTTTTAATTGTCTATCAGGTAGTGGAAATTTAGGCAGTGACCAACCAAGTAGTGGCTTAATATTCTTCCAGCGTGGTAACTGTCTTTTCACTTCTTAAACCTTCAATCTATAAGATTGTTTTGCAGTTCCAGACCAAAAAGATTCTTGCTCTGTCTGTGTGAACTCCTTGGTCAATTCTTCCATTAAGTCGATAGTTTGGCTGTATGTGGCAGCGAGTAAGCAAACTGGCCAATCTGAGCCAAACATCATCCTAGATGGACTGAAAGAGCTAAGAATGTGATCAAAATAGGGTCGGAAAGTTTGGTTACTCCAATTACTCCATTTTGCTTCGGTAAACAAGCCTGATACTTTCACTGACACATTGTCATTTGAAGCAATCTGGCTAATCTGATCGGCCCATGGTTGGAATTCACTTTTCGCAATATATGGTTTTGAAATATGATCCAACACAAAAGTATTGTTTGGAGAACGTTTTACCATCTCAACAGCCGCAGAAAGCTGAGGTGGGCGAGTCAAAATGTCAAATGTAAGACCATACTCTGCAACTCTATGAATATTTTTTATTACATCTTCCCGCAATAACCAATTTGGATCTACCTTATCTTGTGCCATATCTCTGATCGAGACTAGGTTTTTGCCACCTGGGTGGCTGAGATATTTTTCAAGTTGCGGTCTTATATCTTCACTTTCTAAATCTAACCAACCAATAACTGCACATACTTTTTGGTGAGAAATTGATAAATCCAGCAACTCTGGTGTTTCATCCACTAGTGGCACCGTTTGCACTATTACGGTGTAATTTATATCTGCTTTTTCTAACTCTGGTTCAAGTTCATTCATTAAAATTGTACGAGAAATTGGCTTTAGTTCATCACCTTGCATCCAAGTCTGCGGGCGGACATTTAAATCCCAAATATGATGGTGTGAATCAATGCGCATGATTAGAGGAGTCTACTCCGTACACTTGCAATTAAATCTTCGCATTCTTGCCAACTTTTGCTTGCCTTATCAACCCCACCAGATTCACTCCATTGCAACCTTTTTATCACTGCGGACTTCATTTCAATGAATTCACCTCGATTGATAACCGCTCCATCTAACTTTGCACCAGATGATTTAATCGGCTTATTGAAAAATATATCTGGCAAATCATCTGCTTTAGGATCAACACCTAATCGGTGATTCATATCCCGCTGGATTAATAATCTGGCCAAACCTAGTTCAAATAATTCGTTCAGTTTTATCTCTGTACCAGTTACAGCTTTAACTAGCGCTAAAATATCTGCACTCTGTAACTCTCTAGTAGGTGGTGCTGCATAAATACAGATACCGAGTGCATCTAGCGCTGACCAAAGTAACCAGAGATCAATAATGCTTTTTTCGCGCCGTTTATCTAAAGTTCCTAGAGGTAGTCCGCCTTTAGGTATCCCATACTCCATTCCAAACTCCACATGCCTGCTCCAAACCCATTCAGGATCAAAATCAATATCATGTTCAATTACGTCATATCTTGGCCCGGAGGGATTAAGCGCCATAGCTAGGAACAAGCCTTGATTACCTCGTCCGTCCCATGGCGGAATTGCCATTCCTTTGATCTGATTAAATCCGCTTTTAAGTTTCTTAGTGGCAACTTTATTTACCATTTTCACAATAGATCTTTTCGATTTAATCTTCTCTTGAATTAGAAGAGCCGCCATATAAGTATGCTCAATTCCAACCTCATGGCAGTATGCGTTAAATTCAATTAATTTTTCAACATCATCCTCACCATATTGCGAATGCAGCGCAGTGATACTGAGTTGATGCTGACGGCCACCATCAATTGGCCCATCTTTAACAAGATATGACTTAAGACATTGCTGCGGACAACCTGGGCAACTGCTTGCGCCATCATCTTTTAAATATGGCAAAAAAGATTTTGGCTCAAAATTATCTACTACCTTAGGTAGATCACTACCAAAGTTATTTCCAGCCATGTAACCAGTCAATGATTTGTTAGCCCAAATACCAAAACCCGGAGCATCATGCTCTGATTTGGTGAGCGGATTGCTCCCAAGGCCTGCGATGTATTTTTCTGTCACTTTTTTAACGCCAGGAATTATCGACCGTTGTGCTACACCTGCAATAGTTAGATACTTAATATTCATGCGGCCAAATACGGCGCCAATTCCTCCTTGGGATGTGGCGAAGCCGTAGTCGCTAACAACTGAGGCACCAAGTGATTGTTTTTCACCAAACTCACTTATTGCTAACGAGGTTAAGGTGTTCTCATTTTTAATCTTATCTATAGTTTTCCATACTGAAAACCCCTTTAGCTTTTTAGCATTTGGAAAATTAAATTCTAAAAATCCCCGGTCTGTGATCTCAATCCCAGTTAATGACTTTGCCCTATTGGTCAACGCAATTGCATCTATGCCAATTGAATCAAGTGCGTTCGCAAGCCGTCCTTGAATTTTTGACTCAATTAAACCTCCAGATTGTGGAGAGATAGTAGAGATGATTGCATCGGAAAGTCCCACCCCATTTTTGCCACCCAAAACTCCTTTTGAAATTACAACAAAATTTTCACCAGACACTTGTCCAGTTAGTGCAGCTAACAATGGCGTAGCGATAGGCATAAGCAGATTACCCAAATTGATCTCAATCTCATTATGTGAAAAATCGCTGAGGTCAATCAATACTACTTTTGCCATTTCACTCCTTATATATTTTCAAAATCATATAGGCTTTGCTCATTAATTAGAAGGGTCAGTGATGGCAAAAATAACTGGTTTTAAAACTTTAGATATTCGTTTTCCAACCTCAACTGAAAAGCATGGCTCTGATGCCATGAACCCCGATCCAGATTACTCTGCTGCATATTTAATTTTAGAAACTGATGATCCAAAACTTTCTGGACACAGTTTAGTTTTTACGATTGGCCGCGGTAATGATTTGCAGTGTAATTCGATTGATCAATTAGCTGAAACAATAGTTGGTGAAGATCTTTCAACACTAGAGAAACGTATTGGTCAGATTGGTAAAGATTTAGTTAGAGATTCACAAATTCGTTGGCTAGGTCCGGAAAAAGGTATTCCGCATATGGCGGCCGGTGGCGTAGTAAATGCATTATGGGATTTGATTTGCAAAATTAATGGAAAACCGTTGTGGAAGCAGTTGGCAGATATGTCACCTGAAGCATTGGTGGATCTAATTGACTTTCGTCATATTTCAGATGCAATTACACCTGCTGAGGCACTTTCAATTTTACAAAAAGCCCAAAGCGCAAGAGCAGCAAATGAAAGGGTTTTATTAGAAAAGGGTTTACCTGCCTATACAACTACACCAGGTTGGCTTGGCTATAGCGATGAAACAATGATTCGTTTAGCTAAAGAGGCAGTAGCAGAAGGCTTCACATTAATAAAAATGAAGGTAGGAAGATCTCTTGAAAACGATATTCACAGACTAGAACTAGTTCGCAAGACTATTGGTAATGATATTCGTATGGCATGTGATGCAAATCAGGTATGGGATGTAAATGAAGCAATTACCTGGATTAAGGCGATTAGCCATGTAAATCTATTCTGGGTTGAAGAGCCAACCTCACCTGATGACATCTTAGGTCATGCAACTATTGCCAAAGCGATTGCACCTACAAAAGTTGCAACTGGTGAGCATGTTCATAATCGAATTATGTTTAAGCAGATGCTGCAAGCCGGCTCTATGTCATTCCTGCAACTAGATGCGACTAGAACTGCTGGTGTGAATGAGAATGTTGCAATTATTGTTATGGCAGCAAAGTTTGGTGTTCCAGTTTGCCCACATGCCGGTGGAGTTGGACTATGTGAAATGGTCGCTCATTTGGCAATGTTTGATTCAGTTGCAGTTACTGGCCACCACGATAAGCGAGTTGTTGAGTTTGTGGATCACCTACATGAGCATTTTGTTATTCCAACTCAGATTAAAAACGCTTGCTATGTGGCCCCACTTACGCCAGGTGCTGGTGCTGAAATTAAAGCTCAATCACTAGTTGATTATGACTACGCAACTGGTTCTGTTTGGAAATCTAGAAGATAAAGACAATTAAAAAAAGGGGCCTAGCAAAAGCTAGGCCCCTTTTGATCACTTAATGATCAGAGATTGCTATTAGTCGTATAGAACTGCAGCAATGTCTGCTTCATCAATGTTGGTCTTGTCATACCACTTGAAACCAGTGTCAATCAACTTAGGCAATGTCTCGCCTGCGATTGCTTTAACAGCAGCTTCAATACACTTGGTACCAATTCCGATTGGATCTTGAGTAATTGCACCAGCCATGGATCCATCACGGATCGCATCTCTTTGTGCCTTACCTGAGTCATAACCAATGATCATGATCTTTCCAATCTTCTTGGACTCCTTAACACCATTTAGAACACCAATTGCTGAACCCTCATTAGCTCCAAAGAAGCCTTTGATATCTGGGTTAGAAGCAATGATTGCCTTTGTGATGTCAGTTGACTTAAGTTGATCTCCGCCGCCGTATTGGGTAGAAACGATCTTAATGTCTGGGTACTTGCTCTTGATTTGATCAGTGAATCCCTTTACGCGGTCAATACCGGTACGAGATGTCTGATCGTGAGCAACGATTGCAACTTTACCCTTGCCACCAATTAGCTCAGCCATCTTGTCTGCAGCAAGTGCAGCGGATGCAACTGAATCAGTAGCAGCAGTAGTTACAGGAATATCGCTATCTACACCTGAGTCAAAGCCAATAACTGGAATATTCGCAGCCTTAGCCTCTTCTAGTAGTGAGTTAGCAGCCTTTGAGTCTAGAGCTGCAAAGCAGATAGCAGCTGGCTTCTTGGCAAGTGCTGCCTGAAGTTGCTCAAGTTGCTTATCTACTTGTGACTCATTCTCTGGGCCTTCATATGTCATTGTTACGTTATTAGCTTCCGCAGCATTTGTGGCACCCAGTTGAACTGCTTGCCAGAATTGATGCTGGAAACCCTTAGAGATGATCGCTACATATGGCTGGTCGCCAGATGCACTATCACCACTTGAAGAACAACCAGTCAAAACTAGAGCCATTGCTGATGCAATGATCCCTACTTTATGAATTGCTTTCACGGTGTTTCCTTTCCTTACCTAGTTGATTCGAATTTACGTACTACTCGAATCTATTTTTCTCCGGATGTTTGTCGGGCAGAGGACACAGCCTCACGCTTACGACGAACGATATCGAGGTAAACAGCTAGAACCACGATGGTTCCCGTTACCACTGTTTGCCACTCTTGCGGTACTGAAAGTACGCGCAAACCATTTGTTAAAGTTGAAATTACAAGTGCACCAATTACGGTTCCGATGATCTTTCCTTCACCTCCACGTAGTGATGTACCACCAATAACTACAGCAGCAATTGCTTCTAATTCATAACCCATTCCTAATGAAGGTTGGGCAGAGTTAAGGCGTGCTGAAATCAATACACCAGCTAGACCTGCGGTTGCACCACCAAATACATAAACCCAGATCTTCCATTTATCAACATTCACACCAGAAAGACGGGCTGCCTCTTCATTTGAACCAAGCGCAAAGGTATAGCGACCGAAAGTAGTTTTAGTCAGAAGCAGATGGGCTAGGAATGAAACAAAGAAGAAGATCAATACAATATTTGGGATTTCTAATACCGGGATAATTGAACCCATTGCAATTTCGTTAAACCTTGGTGTGTCATTAAAGTAAATTGGCTTAAGGCCAGATGCAACTAAAGCTAAACCTTTTGCGATGTATAGAGTGCCAAGGGTTGCGATAAATGGTGGAATTTTTAGCCTTGCAATAAGCCAACCATTTAAAGCACCGCCAGCTGTACCGGTAAGAATTCCAACAATAATTCCTAGCCAGATTGGCAGCTCCCAGTTGGTAATAATTATTCCAGTTGCAACTGCCGATACCGTCATCATTGTTCCAACGGATAGATCAATTCCACCAGTAATAATTACAAATGTTGCACCCAGCGCCAGAACACCATTTACAGTAGTCGCCAGCAGGATACCGTTGACGTTTGCAATTGTTAGGAAGTTCTCAGAGGCGATCGAGAAGAAAATAATCATGATAACCAACGAGCCAAAAGCTAATACCCGCTGAATCGCATCTGACCTAATCTTGGTAAGACTAGATAATTTAACTCGTGCCACTATCTTCCCCTAACTAATCTCTCATCGTGGCAAGTGCCATGATGCTCTCTTGATTTGCCTCTTTATTCAACAACTCACCAGTAATTCTGCCTTCACACATAACCACAATTCGATGGCTCATTCTCAAAATCTCAGGTAATTCGGAGGAGATCATTACGATCGACTTGCCTTGATCAATCAGATCATTCATTAGCTTATAAATCTCACTCTTTGCCCCAACATCTATGCCTCTAGTTGGCTCATCAAAAATAATTATTTCAGAGTCAGCGGTTAACCACTTACCAATAGCTACTTTTTGTTGGTTGCCACCAGAAAGATTACTTACTCGCTGTTTTGTTGAAGGAGTTCTAATTGAAAGATCTTTAACTTGTTTTTGGGCTGCTAATTGAATTTTTCGATCATTTGTTAAACCAAAGCGAGCAAAGCGCTTAAAAACTCCAAGAACTGTATTGGCTTCAATATCTAATGAGAGAGCTAACGCTAGTAATTTTCTATCCTCTGATAAGTATCCAAGTCCATACTTAACTGCATCTTGTGGCCTGTTTATTTGAACTTTTTTTCCATTTACTAAAATCTCCCCGCTTATTAATTTATCTGCACCAAAAATAGTTCGCAATACCTCAGTTCGCCCGGCTCCAACTAGGCCAGCAAATCCTAAAATTTCACCCTTATGAAGCTTAAATGAAACATTTCGAACAAATCGGCCATTATTTAAATTCTTTGCTTCAAGCACTACTGGCTGATTCTCACCACTTGGTATGTGAGGTGCTTCCTGGAAAATTGTTCGACCAACCATCAGCGAGATAATTTTATCTACGGTTGCATCTTTGGTATTCAAAGTATCGACATACTTACCGTCACGCATTACCGTGATTCGATCGGAAATCTGCTTCAACTCTTCAAGGCGGTGTGAGATATGAACAATTCCAACACCTTTATCTCTTAGGCCTCTAATAATTCTAAATAATTCATCGATTTCATTGTTGGTAAGGGCTGCAGTTGGCTCATCCATAATCAATACCTTTGAATTAAATGAGAGCGCCTTAACAATCTCAACCATTTGTTGTTGCGCTACTGATAATCCTTCAACTTTTCGATTTGGATCAAGATCTAGGTGGAGTTGAGCAAACAACTTCTCTGCCTCTTTAACTAGTCCGCCATCATTGAGAATAAATTTGAATTTTCTTGGCTCTCTACCGATGAATATATTTTGAGCAATTGTTAAATCTGGCATTAAATTCAACTCTTGATGGATAATGCTGATACCTAGGTCCTGGGCGCTTCTTGGCCCGTCCAAGTGGATTTCCTTGCCTTCTAATAAAATTTTTCCAGAATCTTCAGTTGCAATGCCAGATAAAACTTTCATTAGCGTGGATTTTCCAGCACCATTTTCGCCCACTAGTGCGTGTACTTCACCAGCTTTTAATTCAAAATGAGCATTATCAAGGGCTAATACACCTGGATAGCGTTTGGAGATACCCTCCATACTGATCAATTGTTGAGCCAAATCCACCTCATCTAAAATTCATCAGACGTAGTACACCCATATCCTTACCTCGTTCTTGACTACTTACAAGAAATTGCGGTTAAAAAGTGATAACTTTTTCGTAATTGTATTTACTGGTTTATCCACAGCCCTAGTGGTTTGATTACCGCATGAAAGCGGTCTCGATTCTCTCTGCTGGCAAAATCGATTTGATCGATCTACCCGATCCAACTCCAAGCAACTCTGAAGTTGTTGTTGAGGTAGCCGCAGTCGGTATTTGCGGAACTGATTTACATATATTTGAAGGTGAGTTCGCACCAAAACTACCGATCGTACCCGGCCATGAAATGAGTGGCACTGTTGTTGCAGTTGGCAAAGATGTTACGGAAATTAAAGTTGGGGACGCAGTAGCGGTAGATCCATCACTGCACTGTGGTGAATGTTTTTATTGCAGAAGAGCCCGGGGAAATCTTTGTGAAAACTGGAATGCACTGGGTGTTACTTTTCCAGGCGCTGCTGCGCAATTCTTACTTGCACCCAAGAAAAATATTCATAAACTACCAAAAGGTATTGATTTGAAATCTGCGGCATTAATCGAACCACTATCTTGTGCGGTAAGAGGCTTTGATCAATTACCAAGAAATCCTGGTTCACATTATTTAATCTACGGATCAGGAACTATGGGTTTAATGATGGCAGAGATGGCCAGAGTAAATGGCGCAGCAAGTGTTTCAATTGTGGATTTAAATCCAGATAAGTTAGCAACCGCAAAAATTTTAGGCTTTACTAATTTATCAAAATCAGCTGATGAGTTTGATCAACCCAGGGGATTTGATGTGGTTATTGATTGCACGGGGGTAACTGCGGCAATTAAAGATGGGCTAAAGCATGTGATGCCAGGCGGAACATTTTTACAATTTGGTGTGGCAAATGAGGGCGCAAAGGTTGAGATTGAACCGTTTTGGATCTATAACAAAGAAATAACCATTGTCGGCTCAATGGCAGTGCTGCACTCCTTCGACCGAGCAGTTGAGTTATTTGCTAACGGGGTTTTAAATGCTGATGTAATGATCTCTGATCGCTATCCACTTGATAAGTATGCAGATGCATTAGCGGCATTTAAATCGGGCAAAGGGCGCAAAACTATTGTGCTGCCAAACGGGTAGCTATGAAGGCAGTTCTTCTCTCAGCTATTGATCAGATTGCTGTTAAACAACAACCGATGCCGGAAGTTTCACCTGGTAAATCTGTTGTAAAAGTTCTTGCCTGCGGAATTTGTGGAACCGATCGACATATTTACAAAGGTGAGTATCCATCTGCAAAACCGGTGATCTTAGGACATGAGTTTGGTGGGGTAGTTGAAGAGGTTGCAGCAGGTTCTAAGTTTTCAAAGGGTGATTTAGTATCGGTAGATCCAAATATTGTTTGTGGCACATGCACTGATTGCAAAGCTGGCCGGACTGCATTTTGTCCAACACTTACCGCACTTGGTGTAAACATTGATGGCGGTCTGGCTGAGTATGTACTGGTGCCAGATACTCAAATATATAAAGTTAGTAATAATTTAAACCCACTGCATTTAGCATTTATCGAACCAACTGCTTGCTGCATTCGAGGTATGGATATTGCAAATTTAACGGGGGGTGAGAAGGTTGCAGTTTTAGGCGGAGGAGTTATGGGTCAGATTGTGGTCCAACTTGCTAAGTTAGCTGGTGTATCGCAAATAACTATGGTCACCAGACAAAAAACTCGTCGTGATCTTGCAGTTACCTTAGGCGCAACAGATTCAGTTGATCCGGCTGATAAAGATTATGCCCAGAAGATGGATAAGTATGATGTGGTTTTTGAGTGTGCTGGAGCGGTAGAGACATTTAATACTGCGCAAATAATTGCTCGTAGGGGAGGATCAATTATTGTGTTAGGACTTACTCCAGAAAAAACCTTTGTAGATTTTAATCCATTTCAATTGGTGATTAAAGAGCTACGCATTGTTGGGTCATTTTTAAATCCGCTAACGCAACGAAGAGCAGCTGATTTAATTGATGCCGGCAAACTTAAGTTAGATCCACTTATCTCAAAGATCTTATCACTTGATGAGGTTCCAGCGATCTTAAATCAACCACCTGCAGATGGTGATATTAAATATATTGTTAAGCCTTAATTAAGTATTGGCATCTTCAAACTTAAGAATTGCAATTCTTGCGTTAAGCAGTCTCAGCCAGGGTGTTATCACATGTTTGTGGTGGGTTTTTGACCAAGTCTCCGATTTGAGAATAAAGCTCTGTTACTTGAGTCTGATCATTATTATTAATCGCCTCTGGAAACTTAACTAAAATTGCTGAGGCTTTAAAGCTCCAAGCAGCAACTTTCGCATCTTGACTCTCTTTAGCTAATTTAAATAAACCTGCTGCTGCATACTTGGTATTTTTAATTATCAATTCACGTATTTTTGTTGGATCAGTAATCTCATTTGGAATTGTTACAGATGCTATTTCAGCAATAATTGTTGCACAATCCTTTGACCGAGGCGGATTCCATGAATCACCTATCTGGCTTCGCTGATCAACATCCAAAGATTGAAAATCTTGCTTGGAATCTAGCTTTGATGACTGGGTTTTGGATTCAACAGCCCAGAAAACAAGGATGCCAACTAAAGTTAGAATAAGTGGAATTATAATTTTTAATTTTAACTTCATACTTTTTAAAACTATTTTGTGATTGAATTTGGTTCAAGTTGAGCACAGGCTTCTAATGCACTAGCTCGAGCTGATTCAAAATTCGAAGCTGTTTCATCTAATAATTTGCTAGTTTCATCCTCCAGGCAACTTTTGTATTTAGCTTCTTCAGGTGAAATACCTGGATCTGATTTTGTGCAAGCAGTAGTTAGAGGTAAGACAAGGAGCGCTAAATAAATAATTACTTTAGGAGTCATGTGCAGTATTGTACAACTTCAATCTATTTTTGCCGATTTTATTGAAATTGTTACTTGGCCATGGCTAAACCGAAACGATTTTTAGTCACAGATAAGGCTTATGCAGTATTAGAGGCCTAGTGCTAACTGCTCAATCTCAGTCGCTCCAATTCCACAGCAACCACCAATAAATTCAGCGCCGCAATCTTGCCACTGCTTAATTAATTTAGCGTCAAAGCCAGACCCTCTGCTGCCAGTCCAAACCTTATTTTTAGCATCCCATACTCGGCCTGAGTTTGGGTAAACAACATAGGGTTTAATTGATTTAGCAGATATTAATAAATCAGTAATTAACTCTGGTTTAGTGCAGTTAATACCAACCGCCATTGCACTTTGGGCTAAACCAACCGCACTTTGAAAATCTTGTCCAGCATTTGTTTTATTACCCGCCTTACAGGAGTAGGAGACCCAAAATGGAATCGGGCAATCACTAAGTAGATCTAACAAAACCTCAACTTCAAAGGTATCTGGCATCGTTTCCAACGCTAAGTAATCAGGTGATGTAGAAATTAACATCTCTAGCCTTCTTGCATGAAAATCTTTAATTACCGCTTTTGATACACCGTAATTTCCTTTGTACTCAGAGCCATCGGCAAGAGATGCCCCATATGGACCAACTGAAGCGGCCACCTTCACATCTTTACTACTTTGGGTAACGGCATTCTTGGCAAGCTGAGTTGAAGCAATTAATGCTTGATTAGTTTCATCTTCACTCCAGCCACGTACGCCACAGCCTGTGTAGGAGAGTTGGTAGGAGGAGGTGATAATGATTTGCGCTCCGGCATTAATAAAATCTAAATGCGCCTTAGTAATTTCAGCAGGATTTGTTCTTATTAATTCACCTGTCCAAAGCGATGAAGTTAATTTGTTTCCATTATTTTCAAGTGCGGTGGAAAGGCCACCATCTAACTTAATCACTCATTGACCTCAACTGATCACGTAATAATGAGGTTGCAATAAACAAGGTTGATATAAATAAGGTTAAAGCTATAAGCCTTACTGGTGCACCAGGATCATCTGCCTGAACTGCGATAGAGATAAAAACTGTAGTTGCGGTAATGAGTGCGTACTTAAATGCTTGCACCAATCGATCCAACCACTTCAAAGCGGCACTGCTATAGATAGAGGCGAGTGAAATTTGCCCCACAATTTTCCAAAGGCAAAGCAATGCCAATTGAGCAGTAAATAGCCATATAGCCAGTAATAGTGTTAACCAGATTTCAAAAATTAACTCAATTGAGCCAACTCTTCGCATATGGGCAAATTGACCCGGAAAGGAGAAGATCTGCAGCATCGTGACAATGGCAAAGAGAAGAATTATTGAGATACGAGCATAAAGTATTTTAAAGTTCGCAGGAATCATACCTACAGCATAACTCAATTAAACTTTAAACAAATACAATCAGTAATCAGTAGTTGCTACACGTAATCATTTATCCACAGAAAATAAGTTGGCGAGATAAGTTGCATTTAACTTTGGTTTTATCGCCAGGTGAAAAGAAGAGATATAATTCGTAAATTAAGTAGAGCTGCTAAATTAATTGATGATTCATTAATAGGCATTGACACAAGAGGTAAACACGATAAATTACTCTATAAAGATTTAAGGGTGCCAATACCTAGACACCCTGAAATCTCAGAGGGTACAACTCGAGCTATATTCAAAGCTTTTGAAGGGTACTTTGGAAAGGATTGGTGGCGAAATGATTAGAACTAAGTTCTCAGCAAACGTCACAAATACAGGGCAGGGATTAGAAGTTACCTCTCCTGATTTAGGAAATTTGTATATTTTAGTCAAAGATAAAAGTGAGTTAGAAAGCCAGTGCCGAAGAATTTTTGCTGAAATGAGCGAACTTCCCCCAGATTCACTTGATCTGCAATTTATTTTCAATTAATGGTGGGGCGGGTAGGGCTCGAACCTACGACGACCGGATTATGAGTCCGGGGCTCTAACCAACTGAGCTACCGCCCCTAATAAAGAGGTGAGTGTCATACCTTACATCGAAGGCAACACTAAGTATTAATTGGGTGTATTCACATGCTCACACAGGATAATAAAAAGCGTGAAGTCCAAAATTGCACTCGCTGTTGCCGCACTTGTATTTATATCCACTCAATCAGCACAGGCCGCACCTATCTATACCTTCCCAGTCGCCGGCTGCGAAGTTACCTACTCAAGGTATCACCATGATTATCCAGCCGCTGATATCTTTGGTAAAAAAGGTTGTGCATTTGTTTCCCCAATTGCCGGTGTAGTTGATGAGGTAAATACAGTTGATC
>Ga0315900_10005602_pt1 | contig 17188 bp, 15 predicted proteins | sample LakEriMetagenome_FD_203521 | JGI IMG/M metagenome (GOLD analysis project Ga0315900, IMG submission 203521) | Freshwater fungal communities from buoy surface, Lake Erie, Ohio, United States - Buoy 12 MA114 | ecosystem: Environmental > Aquatic > Freshwater > Lake > Lake biofilm | place: USA: Lake... | reverse complement strand
AAGCCCTTCACGGCATTAATGGGTTCACCATCAGGCGAGAGAAGGGTGTCAGGCATTCCGTAATAGGCGCGATACCACAGCGAAGCGCTATCGATTAATAGAAGTGTCATGCAATGACCGCCGAGTATGCAATGACGCCTCTGTCTACTCGCTTCATTGCATCTCTTATCAAATGATGCATTTCAGGTTTCGCGTTAAGTAGTTGTCCAAGCAGATCAATAATCTGACGAATCGCTCGAACAAAATCTCCTACAGTTATTTCAGTCTCGCGCAAAATAGTCTGCAAACTATGGCCATTTGCCCAACGATATGCGCTCCATGCTAAATCGAAATTCGGTTCACGTTGAGGCTGGATGCCGTGAGACTCCTCTAAATTCACGATTGTGGCCCACATCTTCGCAACAGGAGGAACGAGCTGTTCTAAAGATTTCGGAAGTCTTGGAGTACGACTGCGCTCTCCTCTGCCTTCGTAAACCAACGAGGAAAGCAATCCGACTAGATCAGGTGGCGTTATGTCTTTTAGTATCTCCGAGTTGAGAATCTCCGCCATAAGCAAATCTGTCTCTGCATAGATGCGAGTGAGTATCTCGCCCTTAGGTGTTAATGAATCACCATGAAGATAATTCAAATCAGTAAGGACGTCTCCTACTCGATCAAAAGTTCGGGGTATGACATTGGTACGACTCTCCATTCGGTTTGTTAGCCCCTGAGACTCGCGCTCGAGTCGTGCCGCTTTTTCGAATTGTCGAGCATGAGATTCGCGATCCGGACATGGATGGCAAGGATGATGCTTGAGAAATCGCCGGTGCTCGGAAATTTCCTCCTCTATTGCTGCATGTGCCTTGCGTCGACTCCCAGAAACAACGCGACGTTGCGAGAATTGGTTCTCGAGCTCCTTAATAGCAACTCGTCGCTCCATATACTCTGAAATATCTCCGAGATGACATGAAGCTTCTCCGCGAAGTGATTTCACAGCTTGTTCATTCTTTGTTATCTGACGCGCTAAACCAACAACAGCTTTATCGGCTTGAAATTGCGCAAATGAGGAACCAAGAGATTTGCGAGCACGTTCTCTTCCGAATCGTGAGATGAGATTTGCCGTCATGTTATACGTGGGTGAAAAGGAAGAACGAAGTGGGTAGGTGCGAGTGCTGGCTAAACCGGCTGCCATTCCGCTATCGATCTCCTCACTCCACATAATGAGTGCATTTCCTTCAACATCGATACCGCGTCTACCTGCTCGTCCAGTGAGTTGGGTGTACTCCCCCGGCGAGATGGTGGCATGAGTTTCGCCATTCCACTTCACGAGTTTGTCGAGAACTACCGAACGCGCTGGCATGTTGATGCCCAAAGCAAGAGTTTCGGTAGCAAAGACAACCTTGAGTAAACCGCGTTGGAATAACTCCTCTATCGTCTCCTTAAACATCGGCAATAGTCCGGCATGATGTGCAGCAATACCGCGCTCCAGCGCTTGGCTCCACTCATGAAAGCCGAGCACCCCAAAATCTTCATGAGGCAACTCGTGGGTCCGAATAGCGATGATGCGGCGAATCTCTTCCTTCTCTTCTGTGTTTGTTAATGAGAGACCTTCACGGATACAGGAGGCAACAGCGGCGTCACAACCAGCTCTCGAAAAAATAAAATAGATAACCGGCAGAAAGTTTCTATGCAGGAGTTTCTCCACTACCTCAGGGCGAGTTAGCGACTTAATCGTAGAAAATTTGCTCTCCTTCCAGCTCTTTGAGCCAGAACCTGGGACACGTCGCACCGAGTTTCGTTCGAGGCGGACAATTTCAGGATTTACACGACCCTCGTCTACGAATAGATCAAGAATGCGATTCCCAATCAAGATATGTTGATAGAGGGGTACTGGTCTAATTTCACTGAGAACTACCTCTGTCTCACCGCGAACCGTTTTAAGCCACTCTCCAAACTCCTCCGCATTGGAAACTGTGGCCGATAGCGAAACGATCTGAATTCGCTCGGGTAGATGAATCAAAATCTCTTCCCAAACAGCGCCTCGAAATTTATCTGCTAAGTAGTGCACTTCATCCATGACTACATAACCAAGCTCATTGATTGCTTCAGAATCTGCGTAAATCATGTTGCGCAAAACTTCCGTAGTCATCACGACTACTCGGGCATCGCTATTAATCGAAGAGTCACCCGTAAGTAAGCCAACCTCGCTCTCTCCGTAAACTTTGACGAGATCCTGATACTTCTGATTTGAGAGAGCCTTGATAGGCGTAGTGTAAAAACAGCGATTGCCATGATGTTCGGCCAAATATGTCGCAAACTCTCCAACTATTGTCTTTCCTGCACCAGTCGGAGCTGCGACAAGAACGCTCTTCCCATCCTCTAGGTGCTGACATCCAACCTGTTGGAAATCATCAAAGGGAAAAGAATACTTCGACATAAACTCAGAGGTAAGCGGATGTTTCTGTCGATTCTTTGCAGCGGCGTAGCGTTCTGCGGGCGATAATGAATTCATAGTCGCCACGTCAGTAGGGCTTTGGGCATGACTCTCGCCTTGATTGGAAGATTTCCTATTCGCTCGCCATCGGCATATGCAACGGCATCTGATGTGATCGAAACTTCCTTGCCCCGAAGGATTTTCACAGCGGGATGGGAAACATGACCACCCGAAAAGACCTTAGGGAAAACCTTGAGGAACTCAAATTTAGAGACAGGTCCAAGAACCATGATGTCAAAGAGGCCATCATCCAACTCGGCATTAGGGGTTACCTTCATCCCTCCCCCATAACTAATTCCGTTTGAAACCGCGATCAACATAGCTTTAGTCGTAAAAGAGACCGAATCGACACGGAACTCGTAGCTTTTAGGTTTGAAAGTGGAGAGCTCGAGAAGAATTGCGATGTTGTACTTCATTCGTCCTTTGATGACTCGCATCCTATTCGCTCGTTCGTTAACAACTGAATCAAAACCAGTGCTGAGAATATCGGCGAAAATCTCATCGTTCACCTGACCAAGATCAAGATGAATAGGTGAGGTTGCAAGATAAGTTTTCAATAATTGCAGTGGAGCATCGAGTGGCAAATTGAGAGAACGTGCAAAATCATTTCCCGTGCCTGCTGGAATCAGAGCTAGAGCAATACTCCTATTTGCCAACTCTTGAACCGCAAGGTGAACCATTCCATCTCCGCCAATCACAAATACGCCGGAGATATGGCTACCGTGTTGGTTGAGAGATTTCTTTAGCGCCTCGGCTGCCAATTCGTATGAAGCCGATGTGATGTCCCGATATGGAAGATTGCTTGCATCCAGATAATCCTTGATGATCTGGAGATACTTCCTCCCCTTACCGCCTCCTGATGTTGGGTTGCTTAAGAGGAGCCACATAGTTTTGTAGCCTAAACCTTTCTAAGCTTCAGGAGTGGGTTCTTCTATGGGCGCTACCTCCCCGATTGGAGCAGCTTCATCATCTGCAACCGAACGTGATTTACGGTCACGGCGTTTATCAACGAGCAGACCGATTCCGCCTGATCCGAAGTAGAGGACTATCAAAGGTACTGCGAGCGCTGCCATGGATAGCGGATCTGCTGTGGGCGAGAAAGCCGCCACAAAGAACGTGATGGCGAAAATCGCAAAACGCCAAGGGCGCAGGATTGATTCCCCCGAGAGAATTCCGACCAAATTGAGAGAGACGAGAAATACTGGCAGTTCGAAGGCGATTCCGAAAATCAAAATAAGTCGAAGCACAAAATCTAGGTAATCATCGAAACGAATCAGGTTATTCAATGATTCCGGCGTAAAACCAAAAAGCACCTCGATCGCAAGCGGAAGGACGATGTACGCCAAAGTAGCGCCAAGTGCAAAGAAGGGAGTTGCGGCGATAATGAAGAGAATCGAATTTCGTTTCTCTTTTCGATGCAGCGCAGGCGCGATGAATGCCCAGATTTGATAGAGCCAGAAAGGAGCGGAAAGAATTACGCCCGTTAGGAATGAAACTTTAAGCTGAAGATTGAGAGGCCCTAAGACGCCGCTGATGTACAGGGCTCCACAACTTGCGCTTCCACTCTCTTGTGCAGCCCTTAAATCGCAGACGGGGCTCGAGAGTGTTGTGATGATTGTGTTGTACTGCATCCAACCAACGACCGAAAAAATTACGATGAAGAGCGCTGAGCGAATAACTCGTTTGCGAAGTTCACGGAGATGCTCCAGCAGCGGCATAGTGCTGCGATTCCTGGATGCCATATCTCCCTACCTACTCATTACTCAACAGTCTCGTTGTGCGCGCCGGTAGCGCGCTAAATAAGTAGAACTACTGAGAAGGTTGGTCTCCGTCTTGGTTCTTCTTATCTTCCTTGTTCAATTCCTTAACTTCGCTCTTGAAGATACGGAGCGAACGACCGAGAGAACGAGCTGAGTCAGGAAGGCGCTTAGCTCCGAAGAGAATGACGACGACGAGGATAAGTAATAGCCAGTGTGATGGTTCGCGTAGTCCGAACATGTGTCCGCCTTTCAGAGCTTCCTAACGAGAACGCAAACCTACCACGCGATTCTGGGAGGGTACATGTACCCCAAAAGGCCTTATCTGCCGTATAGATGAAGCGCATCCTCTGCCCGCTTCTTTACTGCTTCCCGAACGGTTGTTGGTTTAAGTAGTTGTAGACCTACTGGTTCACTGATGACGGAGCGAACAATCCATTCGTCCTGAAAGACCTCGAGTTGATAACGGTTCTTCCCTATTTCAGTCAGAAGATTGCGATTTGATGAGACGAAATTGGTATCAGCGCCTGCAACTGAAATCTCAACCGTGAGCACATCCTCGGAATTAACGGGAACCACAGTCTCAATCTGGGTTCGTTGCACTAACTTAATCGCAGCAATATTGGAGATAACGAAGCTTCGTTCAGCACGTGCGGAGTGGCAGTACCCAGATAGCGAAGATCGATGTGAGCCAAGCGAAACATACCGAGGCGTCACCACACGTCGGGTCATTTCATCCTTAGCGCGATTGACGTATTCAATCTCAATATCCAAGTTTTCTTTGAGTGCTCGTTCAATCGCCTCGATCGTAGCTTTCTCTCGATCTGCAGTGAACTCAATCGCCCCTTGAGGGACTTGATTCGCAAAGGCGGATGAGATTTTGTTTGTGAGCTCCACTATCTTCACATATTTGGGGCTGGTTCGTGGCGTGGTTTCCAAAAGCGCCGCAAGTGCGATCCTCAAGGCTATTGATTCCGATTCCGTAAGATTACGTGGCGCATTTAAATTCTGTGGATCGCGAACAACAACTACCTCGTCATCGAAAGAGATATCGATAAGTTCAAGTGGCGTATAGCCCGGAAGTCCACACATGAAAAGAAGATTGAGATCTTTCAGTATCTCTTCTTTTCCTACGCCAAACTCCTTTGCGAGTGAAGTCACGGAGATTCCCGAGTGAGAGACGAGATATGGCACAAGATCGAGCATTCGAATTGCGCGGGCTGCGGCTGCTTCAACCATGATTAGCCACCACGTGCATGAGGGAATCAATAACCCCTCGACGTACGTCTTCTGGTGATTGAACAATCAGAGAATCTGAATACCAGAGAGCCTCACGTAACGCGCTTTCCAGATTTTCCGCAGAATAAGTCACCCTCTCCCAATCTTGAGATAGATCTGAGTCTTCGAGCGCTTCAATTGTGATTGCTTTAGAGCGAACCGAATGGGCTCTTCCTTTCATCACTAGCGCTGTAATCCTTAACTCCTCTTTGGCATGCATAACGAGGTAATCCCTCACACTGAAATCTTCAGGAATTTGGTACATGTCGCGCTTCTTTGTTACTTCAATCTTGGATGTAATTCGGGAAAGTTTGAAAACTCGAATGTCGTCGCGATCCAAATCTTCTCCTACGAGGTACCACGAACCTTTCCATGCACTCAAGCCCAGCGGATAGACAGAGCGCCCTTGCGAGCTGGCTGCATCAGGTTTTTTGTAGTCAAAGTCAATCCGACTTCGGTTCGCGAGCGCTTTAGTTATCTCCAAGAGACCTGCTTCGGAAAATTCAGATGTATTCGGTGAGGCAAATAGGTCTACATCGCTTATTTCACCAAACGAGCGAAAACGTCGAGCGGCGCTCACTGCTAAATCTTCTAATCCGCTATCAAGCCACAGACCCAGTGCGGTGGTAAGAATTCCCAGCTCCTCCAGAGAAAAATCTGCTGTCGGCATGCGATAAGTGTCTGGTCGGATTCGATACCCAGGTTCATCTTCAAAAAGCGGATCGTGAGAAGCTACCTCTATCTCAATTCCGAGCGCTCGTAAATCATCCTTATCGCGTTCGAACATTCGCTCTTTTGTCTCTTCACTTCCGCTGTAGCCCGCAACTTTTCTGAAAATCTCGCTCTTTCGCATATATCGCTGCGTAGCGAGCAGTGCCATAGTGAGATTCACTAAGCGTTCGGTTTTGGCGCTCGACATAAGGTGAGATTAGCGGCTTATCAAGGCCTGCGCGGTTTTATCTTGAGGGCTTGCTAAAGTCCGCCCATGACGAAAATGCGCACCGTATCAATCGCTTTGGCATCATTAGTGCTGCTTGCCGGCTGCACTACCGATGGTGGTAATCCATCTGATGCACCCATGGGTAATTCAACGCAGTCTCAATCGACAGGAGAAAATATGCCTCAAGTATCAGGAGCTGCAAACGAAGCACCAACCATCACCGCTCCCACGGGAAATCCTCCACAGGAACTTGTTACGGAAGATGTTATTACGGGATCTGGCGCCACAGCAGAGGCGAATTCAACTCTGACTGTTCATTACACCTTGATGGCCTGGTCAACAGGTGAAGTTGTTGAAAGTTCATGGAGCGGTGAGCCCGCAACATTCGGCTTGAATCAAGTGATTCTTGGATGGCAACAAGGCATTCCTGGAATGAAAGTCGGTGGACGTCGCTTGCTCGTCATTCCACCCGCACTTGGCTACGGCGAGGCTGGTGGCGGACCAATTGGTCCAAATGAAACGCTGATCTTCGTTGTTGATTTGATCAACATTAGTTAATTTCAGAGTTCTCTATCTGACCTTTTGAGGGTCGACGCTTTCTACGGATTGGTGGAGTTCCCTCCGCCAACTTGCGAGTAAAGAGCAGAAAGCCAGTGTGCGCATTCATCGAATGCATAGGACGCACTGCTAAACCTTCATGGTGCCACGAACGCAAGAGAGTTTCAAAGCTCTCTGGTTCGGAGAACTTGTTGCTTGCTTTTATTGCTTCTGCAACTTTTGATAACTGAGTTGTTGTTGCAACATAGCAACAGAGAACCCCTCCAGGCTTCAATGCTTGGTAAGCAACATCGAGGCATTCCCAAGGTGCGAGCATGTCAAAGATCACGCGATCGAAGTCACCTGCGAAATCTCCGTTCTGTACCTGATCGTGAACAAGAGTCCAGTTTTCTGGGAGCTTTCCGAAATATTTACGGACATTGTCGCGGGCATTCTCTAGGAACTCATCTCGCATCTCATACGAAACAAGTGCACCATCTCCGATAGCACGAAGGAGGCTAATGGATAGGGCGCCACTGCCCGCTCCTGCCTCAAGAACTTTTGCGCCAGGAAAAACATCAGCAAAGCCAACAATAATTGCGGAGTCTTTTGGATAAACAATGGTTGCACCGCGAGGCATAGAGAGTACGTAATCGTTGAGAAGAGGGCGCAGAACTTGATACTTAGTGCCGGAATTTGATTGGACAGTAGATCCTTCATCTAAACCAATAATGTCGGCGTGATTAATCCATCCTTTATGCGAATGCCATTGACCACCTTCAGCAAGATAAAAGGAATACATTTTGCCGCGTTCATCTGTTAGCTGTACTCGATCACCCGCCTGGAGCGGTCCGGTTCCTTGCGACTTCATTCCTCGATTATCCCCTAATTAATTATGCGCTGATCAGTGCCGTGAAAGCATCAGTGATGGTTGAAAGAGTCACGCCTTCAAGAGACTTCATATGAATCACTTTTGGTCCTTCAGGAAGCGCTGAGAAATGCGGCAACCCCAATACATATGCCCCTGACTCGATTGCCGCAGTAGTGCCTGTGATCGAATCTTCGATAACAAGACAGTTCTCAATCGCTACTGAGAGTTTCTGTGCGGCGAGCAAATAACCCTCTGGGTGAGGTTTGGACTGAGTTACATCATTATCGGAGATCGTAATATTGAAATTCTTCTCTCCAATACTCACTAATGCAGCATTTACAAGTGGTCGCGAGGACGCAGAAACGAGGGCGAGTGGAATCAAGTGTGCCTTCATTTCACTCATCAACTCTTGGGCGCCGGGAGCGAATTCAACTCCCTGGGCGAAACGTTTCTCCATACGCGCTAGCAGAGAGTTGGTGAGCTCCAATGGTTTGAATCGATGCTTATGTTCGGCAGGAAGTTTGCTTCGCATAAAAGCATCAACCCGAGCCATGGGTCCTCCTACACAATGCAGAGCATCCTCATCGCTCCATTGCGCACCCAATTCGGCCATCATCTCGCGTTCTTGTTCAATCCACAGGGGCTCACTATTAATTAATGTGCCATCCATATCCCAGAGAACGGCTTTGAAAGGAAAATTATTGAGCATTGAAGTACTTCGCTTCTGGATGATGAACAATGATGGCAGATGTGCTCTGTTCAGGATGAAGTTGGAACTCTTCTGAAAGCGATACGCCAATACGATCTGGCTGTAACAATTCGCAAAGTTGGACCTGTTGCTCTAGATCTGGACATGCAGGGTACCCAAAGCTGTAACGAGAACCTCTGTAGCCCTGATCGAGAATCTCATCCAATTGTGGACTGTCTTCTTTTCCAAAATTCAACTCAGACCTGATGCGCGCGTGCCAACGTTCGGCGAGCGCTTCGGTTAATTGCACACCTAAACCATGAAGCTCTAAATACTCGCGATAATTATTCGCAGCAAAAAGTTTGCTGGTGGCCTCACTTACCGATTGCCCCATAGTGACGATATGGAAAGCGACGACATCAGTTTGACCCGAGTCCTTGGAGCGGAAAAAATCGCTAATGCAGAGCCGGCGATCTCGTCGTTGGCGTGGGAAAGTGAATCGAACTCTCTCGCTTCCTGATTTTTCCCCTTCATGATGAAGAATGACAAGATCATTGCCCTCGCTATAACAAGGAAAATATCCATATACAACCGCTGCGTTAAGCCAACCTTGAGATTGTGCCTCGTTGAGCAAGGCGCGAAGACGAGGTCGACCCTCATTTTCAACCATATCTTCATAACTACCCTTGCCGCCTTTTGAGCCGCCTTTTAAACCCCATTGCCCAACAAAAAGAGCGCGTTCATCAAGCATCGAGCTGTATTCGTTGAGTGCAATTCCTTTAACAACTCGGGAACCAAAAAATGGCGCATGAGGAACGAGATTGGAATCGGAAACATCGCTTCGTGTTGTGTCGGTAGTGGAGGGCGCATCGGTAGAAACAACTCGTGTGCGCCGTTCTTTCAATGGCGGCAGAGCTACTCCTGGCAAACCCTTCTTCTCTCCCATGATCGTGTCCATTAGAGACAAACCTTCAAAAGCATCGCGCGCGTAGCGAACAGTTCCCGGGAATCTACTTGCAAGGTCACTTTCAACAAATGTTCTCGTGAGGGCAGCGCCACCGAGGAGAACCGGCCATTTTGTCGCAAGCCCTCGACTTTCTAGCTCTTCGAGATTTTCCTTCATGATCACCGTTGACTTAACAAGCAAGCCGCTCATGCCGATAACATCAACATCACTGTTTTCTGCGGCTTCAATAATCTGATTGATGGTCTGCTTAATTCCGATATTGACCACGCGGAAGCCATTATTTGTAAGAATAATATCCACGAGATTTTTCCCGATATCGTGAACATCGCCTTTCACAGTCGCAAGAAGAATGGATCCACGATCGCTAGAGTCTGATTTCTCCATATGTGGTTCAAGAAGGGCCACAGCAGCTTTCATGACTTCAGCTGATTGCAGAACGAAAGGAAGTTGCATCTCTCCTTTTCCAAAGAGCTCTCCCACAACTTTCATGCCCTCGAGAAGATAATCATTGATTATCACGAGTGGCGCAATCCCACTAAATCGAGCAGCCTCCAGATCTTCGGCTAATCCCTGCTTTTCACCATCGATGATTCGCTTCACAAGGCGTTCGGTTAAAGGTAGAGCAGCCAACTCTGCGGCTCGAGATTGACGAGTCGAGGTAACTTCGACCCCTTCAAACAATTCTAAGAAGCGCGCTAGCGGATCGTATGTGCACGTTTCTCCATCAAAAGTTCTACGATCATAAATTAAGTCAAGTGCTACATCGCGCTGTTCCTGGGGAATGCGATTCATTGGAGAGATCTTCGATGGATGCACAATCGCGCTATCAAGGCCCGCATTGACCGCTTCGGCTAAAAAGACCGAATTGAGGACAATTCGAGCCGCGGGATTAAGTCCAAAAGAAACATTGCTTACGCCCAGCGTTGTTTGAACATCAGGAAACTCGATCTTTAACTGACGAATCGCCTCAATAGTTTCAATCGCATCACGTCGTGTTTCTTCTTGCCCTGTGGCAATTGGGAAAGTTAAGCAATCGATAATGATGTCTGAAATTCGTATATTCCACTTGTCAGTGAGGTCGGTGATGAGACGCCTAGCAACGCGTAGCTTCCATTCTTTGTCTCGAGCTTGCCCCTCTTCATCTATCGTAAGAGCGACTAACGCTGCACCATGTTCCTTAGCGATTGGCATAACTTTGGCAAAGCGCGAATCGGGTCCATCACCATCTTCATAATTGACTGAATTGATAACACAACGACCGCCCAAATTTTCTAATCCCGCTTTTATTACTGATGGCTCGGTCGAATCGAGCATTATGGGCAGAGTTGTTGCGGTTGCAAAACGTTTAGCTAACTCCGTCATATCTCGAACACCGTCGCGACCTACATAATCAACTGATAGATCAAGGAGATGCGCACCTTCGCGAATCTGATCCTTGGCAATCTCTACGCACTTCTCCCAATCTTCAGCAATAAGTGCATCCCGAAACGCTCTACTGCCGTTGGCGTTGGTTCGCTCGCCAATCGCCAAATAGGTCTGATCCTGACGAAAAGGAACGAATTGATAGAGAGATGAGGCGCCAGATTCCAATTTCGGTTGACGCTCTAGAGAATGATGGCGATCCAATTTTGCTACAACGGCCGCTAAATGCTCCGGTGTGGTGCCGCAACATCCGCCAATCAGCCCAACGCCATATTCGTCCACAAAGGTAGAAAGAGATGAGGCAAGTTCATCTGGTCCGAGCGGGTAGTAGGCGCCACCATCTTTGAGAACAGGAAGACCCGCATTGGGCATACAAGAAATACCAATCGGAGAAGATTTACTCAAGGTTCTGAGATGTTCACTCATTTCTGCGGGCCCAGTTGCGCAGTTCATGCCGATGAGATCCACATCTAAGGCTGCAAGCGAATTAAGTGCGGCCCCGATCTCTGAACCAAGCAACATAGTCCCTGTTGTTTCTACTGTTACTTGGGCAATCAACACAATGTCGCGTTCGTACTTTTCGCGAGCAGCTCGTGCGCCGTTGACTGCCGCTTTAGCTTGCAGGAGATCTTGAGTTGTTTCTACTAGGAGCGCATCAGCTCCACCATCGATCAAACCTTGTGATGCAATCTGATACGCATCTTTTAATTCTTGATAGGAAATATGTCCCAGCGTTGGAAGCTTTGTTCCCGGGCCAAGAGAACCTAAGACCCAACGGGGTTTCTCGGTTGTTGAGAATTCATCAGCTACAGCACGCGCGATTTCAGCACCAGCCTTAGCTAACTCATAGATTCGTTCCGGAATTCCATACTCTCCGAGATTGGCCAAATTGGCTCCAAAAGTATTCGTCTCAATTGAATCAACGCCTGCCTGGAGATACTTCCGATGGATCTCAGCGATGAGTTCAGGTCTCGTGACATTGAGAATCTCATTGCAGCCTTCGTGGCCCTGGAAATCTTCCAACGTTGGATTTGCCGCCTGAATCATGGTACCCATTGCGCCGTCCGCTATAACAACGCGGGATCTAAGGGCGATGCGTAGCGAGCCTTCATTGGGTTTGATGACAGATTTCAACGCGCTCACTGGTGGGAGTTTATCGTAGGCTCACACTATGTTCATTTCCGAGAACTCATTAAACCTACGGAGCCCCATCATGATTGCGGCATTCGAAGGATGGAATGACGCTGGAGAATCAGCAACCGGAGCTATTACTCATCTGCTTACAGTATGGACTCACCAACAACTGGCTGTGATGGATCCAGAGGACTATTACGACTTTCAAGTAAATCGCCCAACAATTCGCGTTGATGAGAAGGTTGTTCGCGAAATTATCTGGCCAAACACGATTGTTTACTCTGTTTCAACTCCTCATCTCGATCATGATTTTCTCATTGTGAAAGGTATTGAACCCTCGATGAGATGGCAGCGCTTTGCCGACGAAATTCTTGATCTTGCTGATGATTATGAAGTTCCGATGCTGATAACAATGGGCGCATTACTGGCGGACACACCACACTCTCGACCTATTAGCGTTACTGGAAGCGGTGCTCATCCCGATGTCGCGGAGAAGTTAGGAGTTGAGATCTCCAGATATGAAGGACCCACGGGAATTGTCGGAGTATTGCAGGATGCCGCCCATCGTCGTGGATTAGATGCAGTTTCGCTTTGGGCTGCTGTGCCTCACTATGTTTCAACTCCCCCATCTCCGAAAGCATCGCTTGCATTGGTGAACGCTCTGGAGGATTTCCTGGAGATAAGTATTACTCAAGGCGATTTACCCGAAAGAGCTGCATCGTGGGAAAAGCAAGTTGATCAGATGGCAGCTGAAGATTCCGAAGTCGGAGATTATGTACGCCAGCTTGAATCATCAAAAGATGCCTCAGACTTACCTGATGTCACAGGCGAGGCAATTGCACGAGAGGTAGAACGCTTCCTTCGGAGAAATCCAGAAATCTAGTAGCCAAGTCCAAGATAACTATCGAGGGCTCGCGACATCTCTCCTGCAGAACCTCCCTCGCTACCGTGGGCAGTTTCATCGCACCACTGCTCGATTGCCAAATACGCGGCAGGTGTATCAAGATTGTTAGCCATAGCATCCGCGATTTGTTGAATAGTGTGGAGCGCGGGAGCAACTTCAGAACGAGATAACGTAGTTTCAATTTTCGAAGATAGAGATTGAGCCCGATGAAGCAAGTTTTCACTCCACATTCGATCCTCTTGATAATGATGGAGAGTAAGGGCAATCCGTATGACATTAGGCGCAATTCCAGCCTGCAGTAACTTCGAAACAAAGACTAGATTTCCTCGGCTCTTACTCATTTTCTCGCCATCAAGACCGATCATTCCGGCATGAACATAAGCTCCCGCAAATTCTTTCTCGGTCAGGGATTTTGATTGAATCGCAGTCATGAAGTGATGAGGAAAAATGAGATCTGAGCCGCCGCCTTGGAGTGAGATCGATGTTCTCTTTCCAGACTCAGTATTGGAAAGCGCAATTGCTACACACTCGACATGCCATCCTGGCCTTCCCTCTCCAAAATTCGCAGACCACAATGGGTCATTCCCTTTTTTGGCGCGCCATAACAATGGGTCTAACGCATGGTGTTTTCCATGCCGATCGGGATCTCCGCCTCGTTCTCGAAAGATATTTAAAGCTTCCTCTAGAGGGAACGGAAGAGAGCTCAATGCACCATCAACCTTTGTAAGGTCAAGGTATATATCTCCTTCGAGTACATATGTAAGGCCGCTATCGATATGTTTTTGCACTAATTCGATGATGATCGACATCGACTCAACAACGCCTTGATAGTGGTGTGGAGGTAGGACTCGGAGCGCCGCCATGTCAGTACGAAAGAGATCGATTTGCGACGTCGCTAAGGACTCCCACGCTTGGTTATCTCGTGCGGCTCTCTCCAACAGTGGATCATCAATATCCGTGATGTTCTCTACAAACGTTACATTCTTACCTTGCATCAGCAGATAGCGATGAATGAGATCAAAAGAAATGTAAGTAGCAGCATGCCCAAGATGGGTAGCGTCGTAAGGGGTTATTCCGCATACATAGAGCGAAGGCTCATCATCCTGAATCTGAACCAACGACTTTTTATATGAATCAAAGAGCGCGAGCGGCTTATGATTAATCTTTGACAGCGCTGGCGGAAGAGTCAGGTTCGGCCATGAGCGCATGTAGCAATGCTACAAAGATTTAACGGTAAATACCCTGTTCTCGCGCTCAGTAACTAAACCGGAGGCCATGGAATTGCCGGCCAATCGTGTGAAGGATAGGGAAATCCTGTCTGTAAGAGTTGAATAACTCGTTCACGCATTGCAGTGATCTCAGCATCTGTAAGGAAGCTGATGAGAATATCTCTTCCAACATCCTCCAACCATCGGTTGAGATTCTCTATTTGATCTCGCTCATTCTCACTTAGTTCCTCCCCAGCAAACTGCCAGATGACGGTGCGCAATTTAAATTCTTCATGGAAAGCAACACCATGGTCACAACCAAGGATTGTGGTGTCATCTACGGGAAGGATATGACCAAATTTTCGATCCGTGTTATTGATGACAACATCAAAGAGCGCCATATTTCGAATGGCTCTAGCTTTCGACTGTGCGATAGCGATGACGTCGGTATCATCTTTGATATCTATCCACTCTTGAACTGCTCCAATTCCGAACGGTCCATCACGTAACACCGTTGTTGGAACGCAATTGAAACCTACTTCCTTGCTGACCAGAAACGCTGCCACCTCTCGCGATGCAAGATTTCCATCCGGAAAATCCCACAATGGTCGCTCTCCTGCTATCGGTTTATAAACCACAGGAAATTGATCTTCAATGGAGTTCTTGATTACTCCATAAAGGGTGGCATTTGACGCATCGATGAGGCGACCTTCGATGATCAGTTCTCCAGAGATTAACTCTGCTTCGCTGCGCACGATAGTTTCAATTAGCGCGTGGACAAATATGTCCATCTGGATTGATGGGCCCACCACAGAACATGCACGGTTGACGTCCAGCTTTGATAACAGAGAGCGAGCGCGGTACAAATCCGCGAACTTGGGAAGGCGTTAAGGTTAAACGAAGTATCGCGGGAGCTGATTCGACGTCATCACCTACGATCTCTTCGAAAACTTCATCACTAGCTTCATTAGAGATGCCTTGCGCTTCAAATCTAATGAGCTGAGAGTCGGCCTGCCATGTAATGGCCATAACGCCTAGCGTAAATTCAGAATCAATAGGCGCATCTAACGGCTCTGTATCTCGCTCGACTGCACCTTGAGTCATACGCGTGTCTTTGAGAATCTCGGCAAATCTCTCGGTAAGGGCCTGAGCTTGAGATTTTTCAAGTGCAAAACTAAATACCTGTCCTGCCTTACGCACTTGAAGATAGAAGGCGCGCTCGCCAGGTTGACCAACAGTGCCTAAGACAAAGCGATCTACTTGATCGAGATTGTAAATCTGCCTAGACACCTGAACCTCCCCCAAGCACTCGCCGTGATCTCATGCCTGATTTCTGGGTTCCCGATCTCCTGATTTTCACTAACTTCTGATTGAAATGTAGTAACGAACGTTCGTTCTTCTTCCAATCCAGAACCGTCAAACTACAGGTGTCAACAATGAGTCTCTGAAATTTATTGAGATCTCCGCCTAAAGTTATCTGAGTCGCCAACTTGATGATATCTCCATGAGTAACAATCAGAATTGTTTCTTTCGGATATAACTTCGAGAGGTTTTGTAGCCCTCGTTCAATTCGAGTCGCTGTTCTTGCAAAGCTTTCGCCTTGAGGAAAAGTAAAAGTCATCGGGCTCCGCTGAACTTGCTTCCAGCTTTTCTCTTTACTTAATTTCTTCAATTCTCGTCCAGACCAAGCGCCGTAGTCCATTTCAATAAAGCTATCGTCCGTGACTAACCGTCTATGTCTCTGCGTAAGAGTTGGCTGTATCGTCTCGATACATCTAGGCAATGAGCTAGATATAAAACGATTGATGGGAATCTCTTGTAACGCTTTCGGTAAACCCTTACTTTGCTGGATACCTTTTGTCGAAAGATGAATTCCATCAGTACGACCCGCCAAAATCCCAGCATCATTTGCTGTGGAGTGCGCGTGACGCAGCAAGAGGAAGATCGTCATGTTCCAAGGTTATTGGTGCTATGGTCTTTTCATGGAACAACGCCAACTCGGACGCAGCGGCGTAAGAGTTTCCCGGTTAGCTCTCGGCACAATGACCTGGGGCCGGGATACCGATGAGCATGAAGCAGCGGAACAGCTCCGTTTCTTCCTTGATGCTGGAGGTAACTTCATTGATACCGCGGCGGTATATGGAGATGGCGATTCCGAACGAGTGTTAGGCGGGCTCCTTGGCGTGCTTGTACCCCGCGACGAGGTCGTCATTGCCACAAAGGCTGGTATTAGTTTTAAGACAGGTGAACGAAAAGTAGATAACTCCCGAACCTCGCTCATCGCTGATCTTGATAAATCACTCTCCCGATTGGGCACCGAGTATGTGGATCTCTGGCAGATTCATACATGGGATGAAAAAACCCCTCTTGAAGAAACTTTAGGAGCGATGGATTACGCACTAAATTCTGGCAAAGCGCGCCATGTTGGAATATCGAATTTCTCTGGATGGCAACTTGCGCGCAGCGTCACATTGCAAAACCCGCTCTTTGGAAAAGCGCCAGTTGCAAGTACCCAAAATGAATACTCTCTTCTCAATCGTCGTGTTGAGAGAGAAGTATTGCCTGCCTGCATAGAACTTGACGTTGGATTTCTTGCCTGGTCTCCACTCGGAAGAGGTGTGCTCACCGGTAAGTATCGGGGCGGTATGCCCTCAGACTCCCGAGGAGCTAGTCCGCACTTCTCAGCATTCATTAGTCCCTATCTCGATGAACGTTCTATGCGAATAGTAGAAGCGGTTATGGTTGCTGCAGATGGTTTGGGATTGTCACCACTAGAAGTATCTCTCGCGTGGGTACGCGATTGTCCAGGAGTTACCTCAGCTGTTGTTGGCGCCCGAACCGGCGCACAATTACGTGGCGCGCTTAGCGCTGAATCAGTAACTATCCCAATACCGGTGCGCGAAGCGCTCGATGAAGTCTCCGCTGAATAAAAACTAAGCGTTAGCTAAGAAAGTCTGCAGCGAACGCGCTCCGAACTTGAGCGAATCAATCGGTACTCGCTCATCAACG
>Ga0315900_10005598_pt1 | contig 17201 bp, 16 predicted proteins | sample LakEriMetagenome_FD_203521 | JGI IMG/M metagenome (GOLD analysis project Ga0315900, IMG submission 203521) | Freshwater fungal communities from buoy surface, Lake Erie, Ohio, United States - Buoy 12 MA114 | ecosystem: Environmental > Aquatic > Freshwater > Lake > Lake biofilm | place: USA: Lake... | reverse complement strand
TCCACATCTTGAAGCCTTTGCCGTAATGCCCGGCCCGCTCCTGGCGGAAAAACACCGGTCCCCTGGACGCCAGCTTGATGCCCAGGGCGGCGATCAACCAGAGCGGCAGCGTCAGCACCAGCAGCACCAGAGCCCCCACCCGGTCCACCACGTCCTTGAAAAGCAGCGCCCAGGATGCCTGCGGCGTGCTGTGGAAGACCAGCATCAGCCTGCCGCCCATCATGTCAAAGGTCGGCCGTGCAATCGCCGTCTGAAAAAAGTCCGCCGCAATCCAGGCTTCCACCCCCTCCGTTTCACAGGCCTGCACCGCCTCCTCAATCCTGCCAAAGTGCACATGCTGCGCGGCGAAGATGACCCGCGAGGCCGACACTTCATGCATCGCCTGCACAAGGTCTGACACAGGCTGACGGGTGATGTCGATCCGCGCCGCCACCTCCAGGCCGGCCCGCTGCTCAGGCGGCATCTGCTTCTCAAAGTTCTCCAGGTCCTGCGCGGCCCCCGCCACGATCACCCGTTCCCTGCCCTTGCCTCCCGACAGACTGCGGCGCAGCTTCTCCCGCTGCCAGGATTCCCGCAGCAGCAACGCCACTCCGGAAAGCGTCACCGCCAGGATGACCACGGATCGACTGGGCACTTCCCATTTCAGAAACACCACCATCGCCCCGATCACCGTCCCCATGATCATCAGCGTCTCACTCAGCTGCCGGAGGCTCGTCCCAGGTGTCTTGTGATAGAGGTTGGAATAAAAGCCGCGGTACTCCAGCACCACCGGCGTCAGCGGCACCACCACCGCCATCACCCAATACAACTCCTCAATGGGCGGAATCTCCACCAACTCAGGCCAGAACCTTGCCGCAAACACCGAACGCAGGAAATGCGCAAACCAGAGGCAGAAACCCAGAAGGGCGCTGTCCAGCAGCTCCGTGAGCTGTAAATTGATTTCCTGACGACGACCCAGCATAGTAACTCAGGTTTATTCTGATTTAATTCACTTCTATTAAATTTATAACCTTCCTAGCGAATGGCACAACTTGTTTCTACCCAGAGCCCTCTCCAGTCCACCCGACCTCTCACCGTCGGGGTGATCCCCGATGCCACGACCCTCAGTGCCTGGACTGCGATGTCCGACATGGAGCGTCAGCGCACCTGTGACCTCATCGAACTCCGCCTGGACACTCTCAAGCTGCCTGCCGCTGAACTGCGCGCCGCCCTGTCAGGCTGCCAAAACACCACCCCGGTCCTGCTGACCGCCCGCCACCCGGCCGAAGGTGGCCAGGGCAGCGCCGTCGCCGCCGAGCGCATGGCCCTCGTTGAACCCCTGCTCGACCTCGCCGTCCTGGTGGACATCGAGCTCCGCAGCGCCGTGGAGATGAAGCCCCTCATCGACAAGGCCCACGCCGCCGGCGTCAAGGTCATGGGTTCGTTTCATGATTTCCAGGCCACGCCCCCCGACGATGTCCTGCGCGGCGCCATCGGCTTCGCCCAGCCCGCCGGGCTGGATGCCGTCAAAATCGCCACCTACCTCAACAGCCAGGCCGACCTCGTGCGCCTGCTGCAGATCACCCTCGACCCCCGGCGTCTGCGTCTTTCCAGCATGGGCATGGGGCCTCTGGGGCGCATCTCCCGCTTGGTGCTTGCAAAGGCTGGAAGCCTGCTGAATTACGGCTTCATCGGTGAGTCGAACGCCCCCGGTCAGTGGCCTGCTGCACGACTGAAGGAGATCCTCGCCGAACTGTAATCCGTGACTTTCCGGCCGCCGTGACCACTTTTCAAAAAACCGCCCTTCTAGCCCTCTCCACCCTCGTCTGCACCAGCTGCGGCGACCCGGAAAAGGAGGCGCGCCTCAAATGGCGTGAAGAGGAGGTCAACGCCAAGGAGGCCGACCTCCTGCGCCGCGAAGGTGAGCTGACCAAGCTAAGGCAGGTCATTGAAGGCCAGCGCCTCGACCTTGTGTCCCGTGAGAAGATGATCGGCCTGAAGCAGAAGCAGCTCGATGAAGAAATCGAGAAAACCAAGCGGGTGCGCCGCGAGATCGAGATCAGGCAGCTGCGCGGCCCGATCCCCATCGTCAGCGCCGACCGCGTGATCATCATCGACCCGGCCAGCGATGAGGTGCTCTGGGAGAAAAACGCCGACAAGCGCGGCGCCATCGCCAGCACCACCAAGCTGCTCACCGCCCTGCTTGTCGTCGAATCCGGCGACCTGGACAAGCTCATCACCGTCGAGCAGAGCGACACCCAGTGCGCACCCGTGCGGCTTGGCATCAAGGCCGGCGAGCAATACACCCGCCGTCAGCTGCTCACCGCCGTGCTGGTGAAAAGCTCCAACGACATCGCCCAGGCTCTCGCCAGGGACAACGCCGGAAGCGTCGACGCGTTTGCCGCCAAGATGAACGCCCGATGCAAGGAACTTGGCCTGCAAAACAGCCATTACGTCAACCCGCACGGCCTGCCGGCCCGCGACGAAAACGAACCCTACTCGACCGCACGAGACCTCGCCGTCGTTGCCAGGGCCTGCGACAAGCTCCCCGAGATCCGCTCCATCGTTAAGCTCCAGAGCTACGACTTCAAATGGCCCGGCGGCAGGGTCACCACCCTTTCCAACACCAACCGCGTCCTGCGTTCCGCCAGCTATTGCGATGGCATGAAGACCGGTTATACCAACGCCGCCGGCTACTGCCTGGTCGCCAGCGGCGAACGCAATGGCAAGCGGCGCATCGTGGTCGTGCTCAATGACACCGAAAGCCGAGTCTGGCGTGACGCCGAGGCCCTGCTGGACTGGGCACTCAAGGCCTGATCCCTCAAGGGCAGGCACAAAAAAGCAGGGGGTTGCCCGCCCCCTGCTGAATTCAACGACCGCCTCCTCGGAGCACGATCAATGTACTCCGATCTCCGCCAGGTAGCGCTCCGCCTCAAGCGCCGCCGCACACCCCTGGCCGGCCGCCGTGATGGCCTGCCGGTAGACATGATCCGCCACGTCACCCGCGGCAAACAGCCCCTCGGTTTTCGTGCGCGTGCCTTCGGTCTGCAGGATGTAGCCTCCCTCGTCACGGTCCACCAGGCCGCCCAGGAACTGCGCGTTCGGCACATGGCCGATCGCCACAAACACGCACTTCAGCTCCAGTTCGCTGCGCTCGCCCGTCACCAGGTTTTCCAGCGTCACGGCACGCACCTCGCCCTTCTCGTCGGTCAGATATTCGGCCACCGTGCTGTTCCACACCGGCTTGATCTTCGGGTTCGCCAGCGCGCGGTCCGCCATGATCTTGGAGGCACGCAGCGTGTCGCGGCGGTGGATGAGATACACCGTGCTGGCAAACTTGGTCAGGAAACCCGCCTCCTCACAGGCGCTGTCACCGCCGCCAATGACGCAGACCGGCACGTTGCGGTAGAAGGCGCCGTCACAGGTCGCGCAGCTCGTCAGACCATGGCCGATGAGGCTCTTTTCATTCGGCAGGCCCAGATGCTTCGGCGACGCGCCCGTGGCCACGATCACCGCCCGCGCCTGGCGCACCGTGCCGTCCTCGCTGGTGATCTCAAAATGCCCGGCGGCCGCCTTCGCCACGGAGGTGACGTTTGTGTACTCGATCCTCGCGCCGAACTTCTCCGCCTGCTGCTGCATGTTCATCATCAGGTCCGGCCCCATGATCCCCTGCGGAAAGCCGGGGAAGTTCTCCACCTCCGTGGTCGTGGTGAGCTGCCCGCCGGGCTGGTTGCCGGAAAGAATGAGCGGATTCAGGTTCGCACGCCCCGTGTAGATGGCCGCCGTGAAGCCTGCGCAGCCTGTGCCGATGATGATGACGTTTTCCATGATGGTTAGGTAGTTGGGAAAGGGAGCGCCGAAGATGGGAAGCAGCCGGGGTTACGCAAGAAGTCCTTCCTTGGTCGGAAATGAATCCCGGGAGACGGCTTGCCATCCCCCCGGGCGCGCTTTAGACAGCCCGCATGTTCACCGGCCTCGTCGAAACCACCGGCACCGTCCTCAGCCTCGAACCACGCGGCGAAAGCGCCCGTCTCACCCTGCGCTCCAACGGCCCCCTGGCCTCGCAGTCGGACCTCGGCGACAGCATCGCCGTCAACGGCTGCTGCCTCACGGTCGCCGCTCTCAGCGAACCGGAGCTGACGCTCAGCTTCGACCTCCTCATGCAGACCCTGCGCGTCACCAGCCTGGGCGACCTGCAACCCGGCAGCCTCGTGAACCTGGAACGTGCCATGGCCCTCGGAACCCGTTTCGGCGGCCACCTCGTCCAGGGCCATGTCGACACCACCCTGCGCATCCTCGACTGGAGCGCGCACGGCCAGGACCACCGCCTGGAGGTGGAGCTGCCCGCCGAACACCGCGGTCTGGTGATCCCCAAGGGCTCCATCTGCCTCGACGGCATCTCCCTCACCGCCGCCGAAGTCACCCCCTCTGGCGTCGTCTGCTGGATCATCCCCCACACCCACCAGGTCACCAGCCTGCACACGAAAAAGGCCGGTGACAGGCTGAACGTCGAGTTCGACATGCTGGGGAAATATGTCCGCGAGCTGCTCCGGGCGCAGGCGACGGTGTGAACAGCCCCGCAACGGCCTAACTTCGAGGCTGGACATCTCCGGGGATGTCGTCTCAAATGCCGCGCCTTCCGTTCAGGACGGCGGTTTTCATTCATCTCCAAACCACCAACACTCACTCTCACCATCATGGGCAAAATCCAATTCGGCTCCGAAGTCTACACCTGGTTTATGCAGGGCACCGGCAAGGGCTACGACAACAAACTCGACCACATGATCAAGGTCGCCGCCGAGGCGGGCTTCACCGGCATCGAGCCGATGGTGCTCGAAATCTCCCAGAGCGCCCTGGGCTGCTCCAAATACTGGCTCGGGCCGCAGCTCGATCCGATCAAGATGAAGGACACGCTCCAGCAGCACAACATGAAGCTGGCCGGCCTGGCCCTCGTCTGCGCCTGGGACGGCGACACCGAGGCGCCTAACGAAAAGGAAGCCGCCGACTTCGCCATCAGCTACCTCAAGCATTTCCCCGGCTCCATGCTCGGCACCGTCACCCTGCCCTCCGGCCGCACCAAGGACGTCCAGAAGCGCCGCCTCAACGTCGCCCGCAACCTCAACGCCGTCTCCCAGCGCGCCCACGACGCCGGCCTGAAGTGCTCCTACCATCCCAACTCCCCGCCAGCCTCCCTTGTCCGCACCCAGGAGGACTATGATGTCGTCCTCAGCAGCCTCGACCCCAAGGTCACCGGCTGGACCCCCGACGTCGGCCACATCATCCGCGGCGGCATGGACGTGATCGCCACGCTCAACAAGTGGCAGCACCTCGTCAACCACATCCATTACAAGGACTTCAGCGGCAACGGCGCCGAACCCTGGGCCCAGATGGGCACCGGCAAGCTCGACTTCCACAAGATCACCGAGTGGCTCGTCTCCCGGAACTACGAAGGCTGGATCATCTGTGAAGACGAGGCCCACATCGCCGTCGACGACCCCGATGGCGTGACCAGGCAGAACGGCGAATGGTGCAAGGCCAACCTGCACCCCATCGTCGGCCTGTAACCGCTGAAAGCCTGCGGACACTCTCGTCCCTCTTCAAAGGCCCTGCAGTGAAAGCTGCAGGGCTTTTTCATGCCCAGCCGCAGAGGCGACCTTCAGAGCACCGGGGAATGAATGACCAAGGAAATCCCAAGGTTCAAGGCGCAAGGCTGAACGATGATTGTGTCCACGTAAGATCACGCACTGAGGCCACCTGAACCTTTGTGCATTGGACATTCCTTGGTCATTGGGACTCTGACATTGGACATTCCCATGCTTCCTCGCCCCCTCACTCAAACCTCCGCGCATCGGGCGTCCCCTTCACACCTCCTATTTCCGAAAGATGAAATAAACCGCCCCGCACAGGCACAGGCCCGCCCACACAAAGTCCCATTTAAAATGCTGCTTCATGTAAAACAGAGCGAAGGGCACAAACACGGTCAGCGTCACCACCTCCTGGATGATCTTCAGCTGAGGCAGGCTCAGGGATTCGCTGCCGATCCGGTTGGCGGGCACCTGCAGCATGTATTCAAAGAAGGCGATCCCCCAGCTCGCCAGCGCGGCGATGAACCAGGGCTTCGACTTCATGTCCTTCAGGTGCGCATACCAGGCGAAGGTCATGAACACGTTCGAGGCCACCAGCAGGCCCACGGCCTTGAGAATCGTCCAGTTCATCGTCATGGTTGGAATCTGCGGAAACTGTTCCGTGCATGTCGGAACATCATGGCGCATCCGGCCGCTGCCCGACCATCACCGGCACCTCCACCAGCCTGCCCTCCCGGAACACGGTCAAATTCGCCTGCTGCCCCGGCACCAGCTGGCGGATGGCGGCAAGCAGCTCACGCGGCGTGGCAAAGGGCCGGCCGTTCAGGGCCGTGATCACATCCCCGGGCACGATCCCGGCCGCCAGGGCGGGCGAGGAAGGATCCAGGTCCGTCACGAAGGCTCCAACACGCGAAGTGCCCAGGCGGGCATCGATCGCCACGGCGTCAGAACTCAGCTCCAGACCGAGGTATCCTGAGCCCGGCGTGGCCTGGCCGCCGCCTCCCTTTGACTGCTGCATGACGGCATCCACGACGGCCTTCGCATCATTGGCGGGAACCGCCAGGCCCACCCCCTGCCAGGCACGCACGTTTTCATCCCCCCGGTAAATCGCCACGTTCACACCGATGATCTCGCCCCGGATGTTCACCAGCGGTCCGCCGGAGTTGCCGGGATTGATGACGGTGTCCGTCTGCAGATAGTCCATCTGGCTGTCGCTAAGGTGCCGGTCCCGGGCGCTGATGATGCCCTGCGTCACCGTGCCGCTGAGCCCGAACGGGTTGCCGACGGCAAACACGATCTGCCCCACCTTCGCCTGGTCGCTGTTCGCGAACGTCAGCGCTGGAAAATCCTTGCGGTCAGACTCGATCTTCAACAGCGCGATGTCCCTCTCGCGATGCGCCCCGAGGATGCGGGCGGGATGCTTCTTGTTGTCGTTGGTGGTCACCATGACCTCGCTGACATCCGCAATGACATGATAATTGGTCACCACATGGCCCTCCTTGGAGATGATGGCGCCGGACCCCAGACCCGGAATCACCTGCGGCCGGCCGGACACCAGCCCGAAGAACGGATGCCAGGCGGTTTGCCCGCGCCGGACGGTCTTGGTGGTCACGCTGACGACGCTCGGCAGCACGGCGGCGCCCAGCCTGGCAAATTCATCATTCATCAGGCTCAGAACCTTGACGTCCTCCAGGTTCAGCTTCGGCGCCGCCGGGGCCGTGAAGGCGGCCTCCTCGTTCGGTTTCTCACCACGAAGGAAGTTCAGCAGCCCGTATCCCGGCTGGCCGCCCCGCCAGAGGCTAAAGGCGGCGGAAGCGATCAGGAAGACGGCAAGGGCAAAAAGGAGTCGGCGGAGGGTGTCCATGGAGAAGGCGTCTGACGCTGAAGCTACGATGCCTTGTGTCGATTCGATGGCAAGAAGTCAGGCGGACAACCTCAGCCTGTTCGAAGCCGTCAGCGCGTCGGACGTCTGACCATCACGGTCGGTTCGGTCCATTTCCAATACTTCGGCGCCAGCAGCACCGCGTAGTTCGCCGGATCCGCCGCCAGGCTGTTGTGAATGCCGTCCTTGTCCGGCGCCTCAAGGCCCCCCTTCAGCTCACCCGTTTTCAAAGCCGCTGTCACCGCCTCGTGATCGACACCCCACAGAATAAAGACATCCTTCAGGGCGGGCCGCATCAGGTGAAGGGTTCCCGGCCCTGGCTTTGACTTGTCCTTGAGGATCGCAAAGCAAAGCCCCTGGCCGGTTTTAACACCGCTCTGGCGCAGGCTGAACGAGAACACTTCCGGTTTCTTCTTTTCATCCGCCGGCTTCTTTTCATGAAGCTCCAGCACGCCCTGCTGGGCATCAGGCACCTGGAATTCAAAGACCTCCTCCGGTTCATCCGCCGGCGACCAGTCACCCTCCCAGTCCCCGGCCTTCAGCACGACGGGTCCCTTGCCGAAACCGTCCGGCACGGTGGTTTCCGGACAGGCGGTCAGCCCGCAGAGCATCGTCAGGACGGCAAGGAGGCGGACCGGCAGGGTTTTCATGGCGGCTTCAGTCTGCCCGGAAAGCCGGCCTTCCGGCAAGCCGAAACTCGACGCACGCCATGCACCGGGCTATCAGATGGCATGGGGTGGTCACAAGAAGCAGCTCGCGAACAAAAGGAACATCTGCAGCGCCAGATCGACCGACGGCTGCAGCGTGGTGAAACGCTGCAGGCTCTCACCGCCCCCTCCGGCTCCAAAAAACTCTGCACGACCTTCTGGGGCCAGGCCTGGTGCCGCAACCTCGAAGCTTATCAGGTCTATGACGCACGGCTTCCCCGGGGCCGAAGCTGCCTGCGCCAGGGCAGGGTCTTCAACCTCGACATCAGCGCGGGCAGAATCAGCGCCCTGGTGGCTGGGGCGGACCTTTACGAAGCATCGGTGCACATCCTGCCGCTCTCCCCGGAACGCTGGCAGGAGATCACCCACGCCGCCACAAGCAGGGCTCCATCCATGCTCGACCTCCTCGCCGGCAGACTTGGCGACGACCTGATGCAGTCGCTGACGAATCCGGAGCACGGCTTGTTTCCAAGCCCGAAGGAAATCCGCTTCAACTGCTCCTGCCCGGACTACGCCGACCTTTGCGAGCACACCGCCGCCGTCCTCTACGGCACCGGCTTGAAGCTCGACGCCGATCCCGCACTGCTCTTCACCTTGCGACAAGTCGATCCTGCGGCGTTGCTTGCCTCCGCCGGCAGCGCCGTCGCATCCGCCCTGCCGGACACCGGCGGCGACCTGTCCGGCATCGATCTCTCCGCACTGTTTGGCATCGACCTTCAGCCGTGACCTAGCGCCACAGGCGGCCCTCCTTCAGCCATTCTTCAACGAGCCCGTGAAAGGCCTTCACCGGCGGGCTGAACTCATCCGGATTCCAGACCATCACCAGGGGCACGCTGTGCACGGGAGTCACGGGCACAAAGCTCAGTCCTTCGGGCATCGAGGCGGTGGCGACACTGTCCGTGGCGACCCCCACTCCGGCTCCGGCCTCCACATAGGTGAGCACCGTGCCCATCAGGCTCGGGCTCTGCACGATGCGCGGCGCAAAGCCCGCCGTCCGGCAGGCCGCCAGGATTTCATCATGAAGCCCCACGCCCTCACGCCTGGCCAGCACGATCAAAGGCTCATTCGCAAGCTGCTTCCAGGCGATGGACTTCCTGCCCGCCAGGGAATGGCCCGCGGGCACCACGATGCCAAGCGGCTCCTGGCGTAACAAAAGGGTGTTCAAAGCACGCTCCCCCTGCCCCGGCACGGGCCGTGTCAGCGCCACCGACAGACGGCCCTTGGCCACCATCTCCCACACGCGCTCCGGCGTCCGCTCCTCCAGATGCAGCGACACCTTGGGAAAACGCCGCCGGTATTCCGCCAGCAGCCTGCCCAGAAAGCTTTTCGTCGGCGGGCCGATGTATCCCAGCCGCAGCTCGCCCTCCTCGCCCGCCGCCGTGCGCTTCACCTTGCGCAGGGACTCCTCCAGACGCTCCAGCACCAACGCCGACTCCGCAAGCAGCACGGCCCCCGCCGGGGTCAGCGCCATGGTGCGTCGGTTGCGCTCGATCAGCCGTGTGCCCAGGTCCTGCTCCAGCTCCTGCACGGCCCGTGACAAGGCAGGCTGGGCGATGCGAAGACGACGCGACGCCTTGGAGAAGCTCAGCTCCTCCGCCACCGCCTGGAAATATCGCAGATGCCTCAGGTCCATGGTGCTGTTTATACGCCTGCGGCAGGGCTGACAACTCCCGCTGTTGCGAACCGAGCCGCCTCCGCCCAAAATACACTCCATGACACGCCCCGAAGCCATCCAGCAGATCCGCGAATCCGCCAAGGCCATCGCCCTTCAGATGATGAAGATCCATCCCGCCCTGCCCCATCTGAAGGACGAGGAAACCCTGAAGGACAGCCTGAAGGCCCTGCATGAGATGACGGTGCACCTGGAGACCATCAAAAAGAAGATCGGCCGCCTCGAAAAGCAGGACGACAGCACCCTGCTCTGATGCCGCCTGCCGCTGAATCAGACCGTTTCTCAAAAAGAATGTCTGAAATGACCGGCGAGCGCGGCGGCTTTGAGCACGGGCCTAAACGTCGCTGGGCAGCAACTTGGCCAGCTCCGGTGGCAGCGGCGACTCAAAGGTCATCTCGCGTCCGTCCGCGGGATGCTTGATGCGCAGCGAGGCCGCATGCAGCGCCACACGCCGTGCCGGGTTCGACTTCGCCCCGTACCTCGCATCCCCGGCCACCGGACAGCCGGCCTCGGCAAGCTGCACGCGGATCTGATGACGCCGCCCCGTCTCCAGCCGCAGCTCCACCAGGGTGCGCCCCATGCCATGTCTGAGCACCCGGTAATGCGTCAACGCCTCGCGCGCCCCTGCCACCGGCCTCTGATGCAGGTAAACCCGGTGCGGCTGGCTTTCATCGACATAGCCGCGAAGCACACCCGAGGCCTCGGACGGCGCGCCTTCAACCACCGCGAGATAACGCTTCTCAAACGACGCCCAGTTCTCCTGCAGCGCCGTTTTCACCTCCTCGGTCTTGGCAAACAGCAGCACGCCCGAGGTCTCCTTGTCCAAACGATGGACAATCCACACCCGCGCCTTGCCGCTGAACTGCGAGTCACGCCGGTACCGGGTCAGGAAGGAGTAGGCCGTGCGCTCCTTCTCGCTTTCCGTCGAGATCGTCAGCAGCCCCTGCGGCTTGTGGATCACCAGGATCGCATCGTCCTCATGCAGGATGTGCATCCCTTCCGGCAGGTCGGCCGCCTGTGGTGGCGGCGCCTTGCCCGGCACGATGCCCACACGGTCCCCGGACTGAAGCGCATGATCATGGCGCGTCACCACCTCGTCGTTCACGCGCACCGAACCAAATTTCAGCCATTGCTTCACCTTCGTGCGCTTCACCTCCGGCCATGCGGCCAGGAGAAAGGGCAGCAGCGGCTGAGGCTCGGGGACGGTTTGAACAGGGATCATGTCCGGCCCTTCTTAGGCGCTGCAATGATGGCGTCAAACCGCATTCAACGCGGCCCCTGGCTTGTTCACCGATGCGCGGCTCCACGCCGAAACCGGGCCCCGATGGCAAAACCCGTCCGCCCCTCAGAATAACCAAGAGGATTCCCATTCTTTCAATCCTGCCAATCTTGTGAACCCTGTATCCAGGGCTTGGCAAAGCATGCGCGGGAATTCCCTGCCATCACCGCCCGCCTGCCCGCTTGACCTTTGCCCGGCGGGCCGTTTGACTCCGCCTCCATGCCCCGCACCGCCATCCTCAACGTCGTCGGCCTCACCGCCCGCCTCATCGGTGAGCACATGCCGGAGATCCGCGCCTTCATGGAGCGTAGCAGGAGCAGTCTGGTGGAGCCGGTCCTTCCCGCCGTCACCTGCACCGCCCAGGCCACCTACGTGACCGGACGCACGCCCCGTGATCACGGCATCGTCGCCAACGGCTGGTATGACCGCGATTATGCGGAGCACCGCTTCTGGAAGCAGCCCGAGCAGCTCATCCAGGGCGAGAAGCTCTGGGACATGCTGCGCAAAAACGACCGCGAGTTCACCTGCGCAAAGGTCTTCTGGTGGTACAACATGCACAGCACCGCCGACTACACGGTGACACCGCGCCCGCTCTACCTCAGCGACGGCAGCAAGGTCTTTGACATCCACACGCAGCCCATGGGCATGCGCGACCGCCTGAAGCGCGACCTCGGTGACTTCCCCTTCATGAACTTCTGGGGCCCAGCCTCCGGCATCGAGTCCTCCCGCTGGATCGCCGCCAGCGCCAAGTGGATCGAGGAAAAGCACTGGCCCTCCCTCAGCCTCGTCTACCTCCCCCATCTCGACTACAACCTCCAGCGCGTCGGCCTCGACATGAGCCGCATCCCCACCGACCTGCGCCAGATTGACGAGGTCGTCGGCGACCTCATCCGCTTCTACGAGGCACGCGACATCCAGGTCGTCCTGCTCTCCGAATACGGCATCACCGACGTCGACCGCCCCGTGCACCTGAACCGTGTCTTTCGCGAAAAAGGCTGGCTCTCCATCAAGGAAGAGCTCGGCCTGGAAACCCTCGACCTCGGCGGCTCGCGCGCCTTTGCCATCGCCGATCATCAGGTGGCCCATGTCTATGTGAACGATGCCTCCCTGATCGACCAGGTGCGTGCCGTGCTCGAGCAGACGCCCGGCGTCCAGCAGGTCCTGGGCCGGGTGGAGAAGAGCCACGCACGGCTGGATCATGCGCGCTCCGGCGACCTCGTGGCGGTGGCCGACGCGCGCAGCTGGTTCACCTACTACTACTGGCAGGACGACGCGCGCGCCCCTGATTTCGCCCGCTGCGTGGACATCCACCGCAAATGTGGTTATGACCCTGCCGAGCTCTTCATCGACCCGGCCATCCGCATGCCCAAGCTCACCCTGGCCCTCAAGCTCGCACGCAAGAAGCTCGGCTTCCGCTACCTCATGGACGTCATCCCGCTGGATGCCACGCTGGTGAAGGGCAGCCACGGCCGCATCCCCGAGGACCGGCGCGACTGGCCCGTGCTCATCGGTCCCTTCACCAAGCTGCCAGCCTCGGGCAGCATCCGCGCCGACCAGGTGTGCGAACATCTTCTCTCCGCCTGCCAGGGCTGAGAACCGCCCCGGCGTCACGCGCCAAAATCGCCTGAACAACAGGGTGGACATCCGGCTTCCCGGCGGGCAAAGTTGCAGGCTCATCCCTCGATCCCTCAAGCCCCCGCCCGCACCGCCCTATGGACCCCGAAATGACCATGCTCGAATGTGAAGAAGCCATGACCAAGGCCGTCGAGTTCGCCGTTCATGAATTCGCCATGGTGCGCACCGGCAAGGCTTCGCCGACGCTTGTCGAGGGTCTCGACGTGCATGTTCACAGCTACGGCGCCCACATGAAGCTGAAACAGCTCGCCATGATCACCACGCCCGATGCACGCCTGATCCGCATCGAGCCCTTCGACTCCTCCACCCTCCAGGACATCGACCGCGCCATCCGTGAATCCCGCCTCGGCCTCAACGGCTCCATCGAGGGCAAGGTGATCCGCCTTCCCATCCCCGCCCTCTCCCAGGAACGCCGCGAACAGATGGTGAAGCTGGTCAAGCAGATGGGCGAGGAGTCCAAGGTCCGCGTCCGCTCCGCCCGCCGCGACGCCATCGAGGAGCTCAAGAAGGGCGAGAAGGAAAGCGCCATCACCGAGGACGACCTGCACCGCCTGGAAAAGGAAGTCCAGAACCTCACCGACAAGAAGATCGCCGAGATCGACCAGCACATGGCGAGCAAGGAGAAGGAAATCCTCACGGTCTGACCGCATGTTTCCGCCCACGGACTATCTGGACCTTGGCCGTACGCAGCACGGCATCCTGTTCCCGCAGGACCAGCCCGTGTGGCATGCGCTCTCCCACCTCGAGTCCTACCTGGGCTTCCGCCTTCAGCGCAACATCCAGGTCGCCATCCCGCCCGGCGTCCACCTCGGCGAGGACGTTTTCATCGACGAAGGCACCGTCATCGAGCCCGGCGCCGTCATCAAGGGCCCGGCCTGGATCGGCAGGAACTGCCAGATTCGCGCCGGCTGCTACATCCGGGAGAACGTCATCGTCGGCAACGGCTGCGTGCTCGGCAACTCCTGCGAGTTCAAGAACTGCGTCCTCTTTGACGAATGCGAGGTCCCCCACTTCAACTACGTCGGTGACTCCATCCTCGGCCACAAGGCCCACCTGGGCGCAGGAGTCATCCTCTCCAACGTCCGCCTCGACCGTCGCGAGGTCTCCGTCGAGGACGGCCGTCAGAGCCACCCCACCGGCCTGCGCAAGTTCGGCGCGGTCATCGGCGACCACGCGGAGATCGGCTGCAACAGCGTCATCAACCCCGGCACGATCATCGGCCGCAGAAGCATCGTCTACCCGCTGACCAGCTTCGGCGGCGTCCTGCCCTCCGGCAGCCTGCTCAAGACCCGCCAGCAGCACGTCATCGTCCCCCTGCGCTGACCCGCAGCCCGACTCCCCTGGCACAATCCAGCCAGTATCCGTCATGACGGCACGCAAGGCGGCCCCGCTCCCCGCGTAATCTTTTGCCCATGACCCGTTTCATCGCCCTCCTCTCCGCCTGCCTGGTCGCCGGATCCGCCGCCGCCCAGAACATCCGCGCCGGCATCATCGGCCTCGACACCTCCCACGTCCTGGCCTTCACCAAGACCCTCAACAGCACCCCGCAGAAGCCGGAGGTCATGGGCGTGCGCATGGTCGCGGCCTACCCAAAAGGTTCGAAGGACATCGAGTCCAGCCTCAAGCGCGTCCCGGAGTACACCGCCAAGGTCAAGGAGCTCGGCGTCGAGATCGTCGACAGCATCGACGCCCTGCTCGACAAGGTGGACGTGGTCTTCCTTGAGACCAACGACGGCCGCCCGCACCTCGAGCAGCTCCGCCCCTGCCTGGCCGCCCACAAGCCCGTCTTCATCGACAAGCCCGTCGCCGGCACCCTCGTCGACGCCATCAAGATCTACCAGGAGTCCAAGGCCGCCGGCGTGCCCGTCTTCTCCTCCTCCTCCCTGCGCTTCGGCAAAAACACCCAGGCCGTGCGCGGCGGCAGCATCGGCAAGGTCAAGGAGGCCACCACCTTCAGCCCCGCCAGCCTTGAGGCCACCCACCCGGACCTTTTCTGGTACGGCATCCATGGCGTCGAAAGCCTCTTCACCGTCATGGGCACCGGCTGCCAGTCGGTGAAACGCGACACGATCGCCGAAGGCAAGATCCGTGTCACCGGCACCTGGGAAGGCGGCCGCAAGGGAGTGTTTTACGAAAACAAGGGCTACGGTGGCAAGGCCCTTGGCGACAAGGGCGAGGCCGATGTCGGCTCCTACGACGGCTACGATCCCCTGCTCTATTCCGCGGTGCATTTCTTCCGCACCGGCGTGGCACCTGTCACCCCCGAGGAAACCCTGGAGATCTACGCCTTCATGGAGGCCGCCGACGAAAGCAAGCGCCGCAACGGCGCCGAGGTCACCCTCAAGGAAGTCATGGACAAGGCCCTCGCCGCTGCCGCGAAGTGACCGACGAACATCCTCTGAAACCCTGCCACAGGACCGCACCCGAAAAAGGTGCGGTCCTTTTTCTTTACGCCCAGGCTTTTCTCAATTCACCTTCCACGTGCTCATGGGGCAGCCACAGGATGCCGATGGCGTCCGCCTGGATGCGGGTCTTGACGGGGGTGAGCTTGAAGTTCTCCAGCACGAGCGAGTTGGGATCATACTGGTCACGCAGCTTCTGAACCTCATCCTCCAGGGCCTTGTTCAGCCCGGCCATGTCGTCATGCAGCGATTGCAGCTCCGCAGCCGCCGCGGCAGCCTCCTGGCCCTCACGCATCACGCGTGAGGCGCTGGTGATGTTGCTTGACTTCACCAGGCCGCCCAGGCCGCTTTTGCGCCCGAGGAATGCACCAAGCAGGCTCGTGCCGATGCTCACTGCGGCGGACAATTTGGCGCTGGTCGCCTGCTGCTGCTGCGTGTCCACCTTGAGCTGCGCCTTCGCCGCCTTGTCCTCCAGCGACTTCAGGCTTTTCGCCGCCTTGGCGCGCAGTTCCTCGATGGCCTGGTCACGCAGCTCACGCGCCGTCTGCGTGATGCGCGCCTTGAACTCGTCCACCTTCTCGCCGGGGTTGGAGTAGGCGTCCAGCAGCGGGCTGTGGCTGACCTCCATGAAATGGTTCGCATACACCCAGTCGGCGTAATCCTTCTTGATGCTGGTGTAGGTCGCCGACTTCTGCGCGGCTCCGGGCAGCTCGGAAAACTCGGCGCCCTCAACCGGCTCGATGCTCCATTTGGAAGGGTCGCTGTCACGCGGGATGTCCACGAACTTGTCCCACAGCACGCGCTGGCCGCCGGCGTCAATCGGGTTCACCAGCGTGACTCGGCTGACACCGCTGATCTTCCTCTTCGCATCGTCAAAGTTCACCACCGCGCTGCGCAGGATGGCCGGCACATAACAAAGGTTGCCGGCAGGCACCTCCGAGGGGATGAAGAACTCCGCCGTGCCTTCGGGCAGCTTCGGTTTGACGGTGTTGCGGTCCGCAGCCGGCGCCGCCGCGGCCCCGGGGGGCAGGAATCCGTCGTCCTCCCCGGCGGCTGCGCCCTTCGCCGCCGGGCGCACCGGATCCATCAGCCTCCGCACCTGCTCCTTCGCCAGCGGGCCGCTGAGATAGCTCATGATCCAGCGCACATGGAAGATGCAGGGGGCGTCCTCGTGGACGTTGTTCATCAGGAAAACTCGGTTGCCGAGCCCGGCCATGAGCCGCTCCAGCTCACCCCGGTCAAACGGGCCGCCACTGCCGCCCGCCGCGCCCTCCAGCCCGTCGAGCAGCCTCGCCTTGTCACGCTCGGTCTGCAGGCGGCCGATCCACCAGGTGCCGATGTTCGCCAGGGCCTTGTAGTCCAGGTCCACCGGGTTCTGCGTGGCAAGCAGCATCCCGAGGCCGAAGGCGCGCGCCTGCTTGAGCAGGATCATCATCGGCTTCTTCGACGGAGGCATGGCCGAGGGCGGCAGGTAGCCGAAGATCTCGTCCATGTAAAAAAGGGCGCGCAGGGACGTCGTGCCCTGCTGCTGCCGCATCCAGCCCAGAAGCTGGTTCAGCAGCAGCGAGACGAAGAACATGCGCTCCGAGTCGCCCAGGTGAGCGATGTTGAAGATGGTGACGCGCGGCCGGCCCTCCGGCGTGTAATACAGGCGCTGGATGTCCAGCGGCTCGCCCTCCAGCCAGGAGGCGAAGCCCGGCGAGGCGATGAGGTTGTTCAGCTTCATCGCCAGCGCCGTGCGCTTGGCCTCGGGCAGGAAGGTGTCGATGTCCACCACGCCAACTTTGCGCACCGGGGGCTGCTGAATGTGCCGGACCAGGTTCTCCAGCGTGACGTCCTGCCCCTTCCTCCAGCAATGGGCGAGGATGTTGCTGAGCAGGACATGCTCAGGCGACTGCACCGGATCCGCCTCGATGTCCATGAGCCCGAGCAGCGAGGAGACCGTGCTTTCAATGCGATCGGCCAGCGCCTCGGCATCATCCATGACGGCGGCTGCGGGACAGTCCAGCGAGCTCAGGATGGAAACCTGCAGGCCGGCGCTGCTGCCGGGCGTGTAGATG
>Ga0315900_10005596_pt1 | contig 17204 bp, 11 predicted proteins | sample LakEriMetagenome_FD_203521 | JGI IMG/M metagenome (GOLD analysis project Ga0315900, IMG submission 203521) | Freshwater fungal communities from buoy surface, Lake Erie, Ohio, United States - Buoy 12 MA114 | ecosystem: Environmental > Aquatic > Freshwater > Lake > Lake biofilm | place: USA: Lake... | reverse complement strand
TTTTTCTGACCAGGCCATTGTCACCGAACATGTCTTTTGCCTGTGGGGCTGCCCAGGTATAGTAGTTGGCTGAAATGACGGCCGTATGTGCGATGGGATTGATCACGATATTATTCTTCATCACCAGATGCCATCCCGTATTGCTGAATAAAACACCATGATCCGTTTTCATATCATTAAAGACATTCCCATGGACATACACATCCGTCGAAGAGTCATCGCAATAAATTCCCATGGTCATCCTGTTGGGATTACCGCAGTGGTCAAAGAAATTATATCGAACGATGTTTCCCCTGTCACTTGGATTTCGTCCCATATACCAAGGTGAGGTGTCATTTGAATTCAATGTAACATCATGAATGTGATTGTATTCGAAAATATGGTCGTTCCCATGCACGAAAATGCCGTGCCAGTCAGAATCAAATATCTCGTTGTGGGCAACTCTGTTACCACATCCGTCAACCCTGATGCCGGCCCAGGTAAATTTATTTCTGCGGGTGTAATTATGGACGCGGCAATTTTCAGCGTAACTGTTTCCGGGCGCGAGTGATTTCTTGTCACCTCCACTGATGTAAATTCCCCCTGCTCCGGTATTGTAGACGTCGCAGCTCAGCACCCCATTATTACTCCCGGCATTTCTGTTCCAAACGGTATTCTTGTAGATATAATTCTGAAAGCTCCCGATCTGTCTGGAAATCGGTTCGCCTTCAAAATCATCAACCCCTTCTTTCCCCTCAAAGGCCCTGGCGCCCTGGCCCATGAAAATGCCGGACGTGCCAACATTCCTGACGGTACATCCTGCAACCAGGGTATGATGACTTCGTTCAATGTATATACCAATACCCCTTCCTGCTTCAACGGTCATGTTCTTCAGCTGAACATATGCTGTCCCTTCCAAGGCGATGATGGGGTCTTCCAGGATAGACACCTGTATTTGCGCGCCATCCATGGTGGCGGGTGGCCAGAAATAGAGCAGCCCGGACAGTTCATCGATGAACCATTCGCCGGGACTATCCAGCTCACTAAGGATATTAATGGCAACATACTCCTGAAAATCCCTCCCGGCCGCTACACCATATATATGCGGTTTACCAAGCTTCACCTGTCTATTGATGGTATCGATATACTCGATCGAATTGTAATCGTCAGCAAATCCATAATTCAAGGTACCCTGTATCCATATATTCTTTTGTCCTGCCCATGATTTATGCCTTTCATCTGTGTAGGAGAACAGAGCACCCCGATTGGACTTGTCACCCGTTCTTGGCACCGAACCCATATCAGTTACTTTCCCGATCTTGATTGTTCCCTTATTGGGATACCTTGACAGGGTCATCGGTTCACCATTAAAGAAGAGTTCCAATGTTGCGGGAATTACAGGAAGCGCATGACCGTACTGCCTGTGCCTGCCCATGTCAGTCACGCCCTCAGCCCTTAGGTCAACCTGCATTATTTTCCCCGCTGCGATGGGCGACATTTTTCTAAGGATTTGTTTATCCTTCACCAGTGAAAACTTCCGTGCCGGGATCGTTTTACCACCGGTTATGTTGACCTTTTCCGCTGGCGCAGCTGCCCATATGACCGGCGATCCTTTATCTCCACCATCAAGCTCGTTTAAAGAAAATGTTTCTTTAAGGTCGTACGCGCCTTCATGTATGATGACCTGCAAACCTCCTTTTGGTAACCCTTTCTTTTCTTTGTAACTTCTGATCGCAGCTCTGGCAGCTTCAAGAGAAGCTACTGGACGCTCAGCCGTACCGGAATTCTTATCATTACCTTTTTTTGAAACATGGATCACCTGTGCTTTTGCATTAAGTACGAACATCATTAGGATCATGGGTACTGTCACCTGCATTACTCTTCTCATGTGATTTTTTATGGATGTAGTTGGAAATTTAACTGAATTATTCCAAAAGGCAACCCGGGTTCAGGCAATCCGGCCTGGCTATTTGTGGATGAACTGACTGTCGATTAAGTATACTATTTTACGATCAATATCAAGATATCCAATCACTTTACCATCATGGAAATGAAAAACAACAAGTACGGGATCATTGCGGCGCTGATGCTACTGGCGTTTTCGGCAGCAGGACAAAAAGCCGTGTTCGTGATCGCGGATGGTATCCCCGCGGATATGATCGAGCGCGCCCCTGTGCCAAATCTTCGCGCCATAGTCAAAGCGGGCAGTTACACAAGGGCATATGTAGGAGGCGATAAAGGAACGTTCAACCAATCCCCCACGATATCGGCCGTTGGATATAATTCCGTGCTCACGGGAACCTGGGCGAACAAGCACAATGTGTGGGACAACAGTATCACGAAGCCCAACTATCACTATCGGAACATCTTCCGTTTATTCAAGGAGCAGTATCCTCAGAAACGGATCGGGGTTTTCAGCAGCTGGCTGGACAACCGCACCAAACTCGTGGGTGATGGACTTCCCGAGGCGGGGGGCATCAGGGTGGACCTGCATGCTGATGGTTACGAATTGGATACCATGACGTTTCCGCACGATAAAGAGAAAAACTACATGCACAGGATCGATGAGAAAGTAGTGGCGGAAGCGTCGAAGGCCATTCGGAAAGAGTCGCCCGATCTCTCGTGGGTTTATCTCGAGTACACGGATGACATGGGGCATGCACATGGTGACAGTAAGCAGATGGACCAGGCAATAGCCTATTTAGACCTGCAGATCGGCTCGCTTTGGAAAGCCATCCAATACCGGCAGAAAGAACATAAAGAGCAATGGCTGATCGTCATCACCACAGATCATGGGCGGACAGCGGTGGACGGTCGCGGCCACGGAGGCCAGTCGCCCCGCGAACGTTCCGGATGGATCGTGGCCAATACAAAACTGAATGACTATGCGGAACGATATGATGTTGCTGTGGTAGATATTATGCCAACAATCGCACGGCATCTTAAGATGGAAATACCTCAGGAAATCCGCCGTGAAGCAGATGGCATACCATTGATCGGCCCTGTGTCCCAGACACGCCCTGTCGCCCATTGTTTCCAGGGAAAACTGGACATCAAATGGAAGACCCTGGCGACCTCCGGGATGGTGAAGATCTGGGTAAGCCCCACCAACAAATTCAGGGAAGGAGCTAAGGACGAATACCGACTGATGTCCGAGCTGCCATTGAAAGATCGGCGCGCAGTGATTGATGTATCGTCCATGCCATCGCCGTTTTACAAGATCGTATTAGAGGCTAAAGACAATACTACCAGTACAGAGGTGAAATGTGATTAATGTGATCCATGTGAAAAATGAATGCAGGAATATGGGGAATGTCATAGAACATACAGCACCCATTCGCCTACACTGGGAGGCGCTTTCTCATTCCTCAACATCAGCCTGAATCGTCTTCCCTTCACGGGGCTGAAACCCTCTGTGATGACAGTTCCATTGGTTTCCTTCCTGATCACTGTTTTCCAGTCAGATCCATAGGTAGTGGTGGTTTCCCATTTTCCCGACGGTACAGCATATACCACAATGGATGGCCAGCACCATAAATGTCTCTCTCATGTTCAGTTTGTTTAGAGGTTAAGTTAGCATCATTGGCCAGCACCCATCAAACTCAAACGCTGGAGATAGATAGAAAAAAGAAAAACAGCCAATTACCATAAAAAAATTCAAGGTCGTACAGTAACCTATGTTAGAAAATCGCTGTTAAGCTATAGACAAAATCGGGTCAATTGTGGATTTTGAGGTAGATTTACGCATGGTAAAGTTACCGCATGTTTGAGCAGTTAGGCCGTCTACATCCATTGTTGATCCATCTGCCGATCGGCATTTTGATCTTCGCCCTGATGATCACCATACTCCCCGCAAAACAACGGGAAGTGTTAAGTCCTGCCCTGAAACTGGCTTTGCTCTTGACGGCGATCTCCTCATTGGCCGCCTCGATTGCAGGCTATCTGCTGTCCCGATCCGGAGACTATGATGCTGAACTTGTCCAGAAGCACCAATGGCTGGGCATCGCCACAACCATATTTGCCATCGCGACCCTGCTTATAAAACCATACAAAAGACAGATGGTGTGGGTGACCGTACTGGTGATGACCATCGCCAGCCATATGGGTGGCACCATTACCCATGGCGAAGGATTTCTTTTTTCCACGGGCAGCGGGAATGAACAGGAATCAGATTCAACTGCGTCCGAGATGGTGCAACCCGCTGATACCGCCATTACCGTTCCCGGAGACACCCTTACTGCTTCAACTGCCGCACCACGCCAGGTTTTCATGTATCGGGACCAGGTGACCCCGATCCTCAAAGCAAAATGCTATTCCTGTCACTCGGCCGTTAAGAAGAAGGGGGGGCTGCGCCTCGACAGTGAATCCTTCATCGCTAAAGGAGGCAAGAACGGATCGATACTGACCAAGGGGGATCCAAACAACAGCGTTTTGTTCACCCACCTCGTACTCCCCCTGGAAGATGAGAAACACATGCCGCCGAAAGGGAAAAAACAATTGAGCAAGCAAGAAATAGCACTGATACACCGATGGATCGCTAAGGGCGCCCCATACGGACCCGTCGAGATCCCTGCCTCAGGCCCAACGCTGGCCACAACTCCGGTTCCTGCCCTCGTGGACAGCGCGCCAGATGAAGGCGACGAAGAAAGGGAAGACGCTGCAGAAGCTGTTACCACGGAATCAAAAAAGACGACAGCTAAACAGGCAGATATCCCTCCGGCCGATGAATCTACCGTCAGCGCCCTGAGACAACAAGGCATCATCATTGAACCCACCATACCCGGATCAAATGCATTGACCGTTAATTTTGTGAATGTAAAAAAACTGGATCCCGCCATGTTCTCCTCGCTCAATGAATTGAGGGACCAGGTTACGGAACTGAAATTCACCGGGCAGCCGGTTTCAGATGAGAACCTTGCTGCCCTGTCAACATTCAGGCACCTGAACAAACTGCAACTGGACAAAACAGCGATCACCGACAAAGGACTTGAATCCCTGCAAAAATTCCCAACACTTGAATCGCTCAACTTGTATGGCACTGAAGTAACGGATGGCGGGGTTCGGAACCTCACATCCTGCAAAAGCTTAAAGCGCGTTTATCTATGGCAGACTGGCATTACAGAACAAGGCCTGAAAAATATTAAGTTGGCCCGTCCTGAACTGAAGACAGAAGCCGGATTAAGTACATTGTCAAAACCAGACAGCACGAAAAAGAAATAATATGAGATGGATAGGATATTTCCTGGGGCTCATTTGTTTTCTGATGGTTACTGCAGCCATTACAGACAATGACCCAAACATGCCCGCAGATGTGGCGGCAGAATACAAAAAGATCACAGGAACACTGGATTACAACCAGCACGTTAAGCCTATACTTTCCGACAAATGTTTTGCCTGCCATGGGCCGGATAAAGCCAAGCAGAAAGCGGGGTTGAGATTGGACCAGGCAAAAGCAGCCTACGGCCAGTTGCCGGAAAGCCCTGGCCAGTTCGCCATCGTTCCCGGCAACTTGAAGAAAAGCGAGGTCTTCCATCGCATCATGTCCAAAGAGCCGGATTACCAGATGCCCACACCCGAATCCCATTTGACCCTCACCGCCAAAGAAAAAGCAGTCATTGCAAAATGGATCGACCAGGGGGCCATCTACCAGCCGCACTGGGCTTTTGTGAAACCGGTGAAAAAAACGCCACCTGCCCCCGATGGCGACTATGCGTCCGGCAATCCAGTGGATCTGTTTGTGAGGGCGCGGTTAAAAGAGATGAATCTTAAACCTGCGAAACAAGCATCCCGGGAACTGCTGCTTCGCCGATTGTCGCTCGATCTCACCGGCCTGCCCCCTACTGTTGAAGAGATCAATGGTTTCGTTGCAGATAACAGCCCGGATGCATACGAAAAACAGGTGAACCGGCTATTGGCCTCTCCACACTATGGAGAACGTATGGCTACCGACTGGCTGGACCTGGCAAGGTTTGCAGATTCACATGGATATACGGTTGACAGGCTGAGGGATATGTCGCCTTACCGCGACTGGGTGATCAAGGCGTTCAACAGCAACAAACCCTATGATAAATTCATCCATGAACAACTGGCCGGCGACATGATGCCCCAGGCAACCCGAGACATGATCATCGCCACCGCGTTCAACAGGAACCACCAGCAAAACCTGGAAGGCGGCATCGTGGAAGAAGAATTCCAGACGGAATATGTGATGGACAGAACCAACACCTTCGGCGAGGCTTTTATGGCCATGTCCGTGGGCTGTGCCAGATGCCACGACCATAAATATGATCCTATTTCACAAAAGAACTATTACGAACTGTACAGCTTCTTCAACAACGTGCTTGAAGCCGGTCAGATCTCCTGGAATGAGGACATGCCAACGCCCACACTATTGCTTCCCACTGAAAAACAGGAAGAGGTGATCGCCCATATCAACAAAGGCATCTCAACCCAGGAAAATAAAACCCGGGAAACCATTGATGCAGCTGCCAGCAGTGCAGACGAATGGATCAGGCAACAGGGGTACAAAAAGCTTGGCTCCGAAAAAATCCCGCTTCAGGGACTTGTTGCCCGATACCTCTTCAACGGAAACCTGGTCAATGAAACAGATACCTCAAAAAAAGGGGAGATGAAACATGATGCCGGCGCCAAAGGAGATAAACCGGTATTCACCAGCGGAAGGGGTAGCCAGGTGTTGTTGCTCAACGGTGACACCTACCTTGACCTGAATGGTGTAGGCGTGTTCAGGAAATCGGAACCCTTCACCATTGGCGTATGGGTTTGGATACCCAGGAGTATGAAGGACGGCGTCATCTTCCATAAAAGCGAAGCGGAACGCTTATACAATTTCAAGGGCTTTCATGTAAACATGAAGAACAACCGGCTGGAGATCCTGATGGCACATACGGCACCTTCAAACGCCATCATCAAGCTCGCTGAAAAAGACGTGGTACGTGAGAAATGGATCCATCTTGCCCTCACCTATGATGGCTCTTCAAAAGCAAACGGATTCAACCTGCACCAGGACGGAGAACCAGTTCCTATGGAAGTGGTGAAAGACAAACTCTACAAGGACATTGTTTTCTTCCGGAAGGACGAGCCGGGCATCCAGATCGGCGGTTGGTGGCGCGGGGTTGGATTCAAAGACGGAAGGGTGTCTGACATGGTGATCTATGACCGTCACCTCACTTCATTCGAAATCAGCGTGCTTGCGAATAAAACCTTCTGGTCGTCGCTGGCCGACAAAAGCCCGAATACGCTGAATGAAAATGACAAAAAGATCTTGTCTGCCTATTATGTCCAAGCCCTGGACAGCAGCGTACAGGTTGAAATGGCCAGGCTGAAGAAACTGAGGACCACCCTGTCAGATTCCATGAAAGACATCCGCCAATTGATGGTCATGGAAGAAATGCCCAAACCAAAGAAAACCAATCTCCTGCTCCGCGGTCAATATGATCAACCTGGGCCGGAAGTTTTTGCCAATACGCCAACCGAGATCATGCCCTTTCCGACTTCTCTGCCTAAAAATAGACTCGGACTCGCCAAATGGCTGACGCATGAGGACCATCCCCTTACATCCAGGGTAGCGGTGAACAGGATCTGGCAACAATTCTTTGGCATCGGCCTGGTGAAATCCAGTGAGGATTTTGGCAACCAGGGCAATCTGCCGAGCAATCCGGAATTGCTGGACTGGCTTGCCGTGGAGTTCCGTGAATCAGGATGGGACATCAAGAAACTGATCCGCCTGATCGTAACGTCGGAAACCTATAAGCAGGATTCCTATGCCACTCCGGCCATGCGCGAAATGGACCCTGAAAACAGCTTGCTGGCAAGGGGACCATCTGCCCGTCTTTCAGCAGAAATGATGCGCGACAATGTATTGGCGGCTAGCGGCCTGATCAATAAGAAGATCGGCGGCGAAAGCATGAAGCCTTATCAGCCCGAAGGATTGTGGGAGATCAACAATGCCTCCTACCGGGCCGACAGTACCGCGGAGATGTACCGCCGCAGTTTGTATATCGTAGCCAAGAGGACCGTACCGCATCCAACTATGGCCACATTCGATGCGTCGGAAAGAAGTTCGTGCCTGTCCCGCAGACAGAGAACCAATACGCCGTTACAGGCGCTGGTGGTGCTGAACGACCCAACTTTCCTTGAAGCGGCAAAAGTGATGGGCGAAAACATGAGCAGGGAAAGGGATACCGATAACGCCATTAAGGTGGCATATAAGAAATTGACGGGCAGGGATCCGTATTCGAAAGAATTAGAGGTGCTGAAGTCCCTGCAGAAATCAGAACTCGAAAAATTCCGGGCGAATCCCGAGAAAACAAAAGGTTTGTTGAACGTTGGAATATACCAGATCGATAAAAGTATTGACAGGGCTATGATCGCATCGAACACCATTGTGGCGAGTACGATCATGAACTCTGATGCAACCATTACAAAACGTTAGCGCATGGGCAATCATCACCACGACGAAAAAAGACTTGCTGGCCAGGATCTGAAAGGGCTCTACCAAAAGATCGACCGAAGGAATTTCCTGGGTCGAACGGCCATGGGCCTTGGCGCCATCGCGCTGCAGCAGATGCTCCCGTTGAGCAGTTCCGGCGCAACCCTGGAAGACCAGATCATGAAGGCCCTGCCCTCCATCGCGCCAAAAGCAAAGCGGGTGGTATTTCTTTTCATGGCGGGAGGACCTTCACAGTTTGAGACCTTCGACTACAAGCCCAAACTGCAGAATCTCTATGGCACGCAACTTCCGGATTCGATCCGCAAGGGGCAGCGACTCACGGGCATGAGTGCTAACCAATCGTCGCTTCCTGTTGTTCCGTCAACATATAAATTCAAGCAACACGGTGAGAGCAGAACCTGGGTCAGTGAGTTGCTGCCCTACACTGCGCAGGTTGTAGATGAATTGTGCGTGATCAAGTCGATGCACACGGAACAGATCAACCATGATCCCGCTATAACATTTTTCCAGACAGGCCACCAGTTGCCAGGGAGGCCTTCAATCGGTTCCTGGTTAAGCTATGGCCTTGGATCAGACAATAAAAATCTGCCGGCATTTATCGTTTTGATATCGAAAGATGCCTCAAAGGACCAGCCCCTGTACGCGAGGCTTTGGGGAAATGGATTTCTTCCGTCGGAACACCAGGGCGTACAATTCAGGGCGGGCAAGGACCCTGTGTTGTTCTTAAAAGATCCCGAGGGGTACGATGGTGCGGACAGAAAGGAAATGCTGGAACATTTGCGCAAATTGAATGAGATCCAGAATGAACCCTGGGGTGATCCGGAGGTGAATGCCCGAATCTCGCAATATGAAATGGCCTTCAGGATGCAGACCTCTGTACCGGAGATCATGGATACGTCTAAGGAACCTGCTGAGGTTTTCGACTTATATGGCCCTTCGAGCAAAGAAAATGGAACCTTTGCCGCAAACTGCATTCTCGCGAGAAAACTATTGGAGAAAGATGTCCGTTTCGTGCAACTCTACCACCAGGGCTGGGACCATCATGGCGGCCTCCCAAAAAATATGGAGCAGCAATGTAAGCAGATCGATCAGCCCTCCGCGGCGCTCATAGTTGACTTGAAAAGAAGGGGCATGCTGGAAGACACCCTGGTGATCTGGGGCGGAGAATTTGGACGGACAGTATATTCACAAGGCAAGATCTCCCCGGATAATTACGGGCGTGATCACCATCCCCGTTGCTTTACCATGTGGATGGCGGGAGCAGGTGTCAAATCGGGCTATTCGTTTGGCGCTACCGATGATTTCAGCTATAACATCGTCAAGGACCCGGTTCATATACACGATTTCCAGGCAACCCTGCTACACCTGATGGGCATCGACCATGAGCAATTAACGTACAAGTACCAGGGGCGCAGGTTCAGGCTGACGGATGTGCACGGTCATGTGGTGCACGACATACTGGCGTAATCAGTAGCCAATTTAGTTTCTGTTCACCAGGAAATGAAGTATCCTGCATGCGTGGCCCTTGCTCTTCTCATTTCTGGATGGTGATATGCGGATGATGAGTTTGTGTTTTTTTGATTTCAATTCCTCTTCCAGCATCAGGTACCAGGGCAAATGCAATATGCCACTCCACTTCCTGATCAGGTCCAGTTGTCTGAAGGGCTTTCCGTCAACGCTGTATTCGATCATGCCTGCATCGGGCCCTGAAGCTATGCAGATGCCAATGGCAGAACCCTCAAACTGCAGTTCCAGTTCCGAGCCAGGATCAGTAGCGATCATAGCCGGGAGATTGACGTACTGGGGCCGTGTGCCAACTCCATCTGTTGGAACCCAGTTTTTATCCAGCGTCCAGCCCTTGATATTCCTGGCCTTGTCCACGGGCAAATAGTAGCCGGAGGTGTAGCTGAACCGGTCCAGCTTCCCGGGAAGTTTATGGGGAGTGACCATGACACTCACATTACCCGAGTAGGCATTATTCAAAAAAGCCTTTATGGACGCAGTATACACTTCATGACCAAACAAGGAAGGGTGAAGGTCCTTAAAATCATTTGCCCAGTTGAACTCGCCCGCGTTGATCCGGTCAGTGACTTCCCTCGCGAGGTTGATGGTATTCACACTATAATGGCTGGCCACTTTCTCATGGTTGACGATCTCTTCAGGTATAATGCCTTTGTTAAACTCTTCGATCTTGTCCGGGTCTACGAAATGCATGATCACAATATCCATATCGGGATTGCTTTGAAGGGCATGTCTGACGATGCCTTCCATTCCCCGAACCTGGGCTGTTTTATCATAGCCATTAGTCCTGTCATTGACTGCGGCTTCTTCAAAGAACAGATCGATCGGTCCGGCAGAAAGAACCTCTTTTTCCAGGCGAAATGCACCCGGCGTACTTCCGGTTGAACTGATACCTGCGTTGATGAATTCGAAGGATGTTTCCGGGAATTTCTCTTTCAGGTAATTGCAGACCTTAGTTCTCCATGCGCCATGTTCTGTTATGGAGCCACCCATGAAAGCAACGCGGCCTTTCCTATCGCGTGTAAACTTGACGAAGCTGTTATTCAGGCTGCTGCGTAAAATATGAAATTGCGCAGGGTCCAGCCGTTTCTTTACCGGATAGCTGTTTATAAAAATGAAGTCGGCGATCTTTTCCGGTTGTTCGATCGGGAAATGATGGCCTTCGAGGTTTTGCTCACCGCGGGTCATGGGATATACCGTCGCGGGGCCTCCTGCCTTTATATACCTGTCCACCAGCACATAGGTATTCTCAGCATTGGGAACGATTTTATCGTTCAGTCCGATCGCGTGCAGAATGGGCACTTTGCATGAAGCCAGTCCATCCACGTTGTCAATCGGATTATCCTTGTAAGCCAACGCCTGTTCTTCCGTGAATCCGTAGCTTTTCAAAACGCCTGCCCAGCTTTCTGCAGACCCCTTGCCTGCGCCTTTCCCACCGGGCCAGCTTTTAAAGTCGCACACAGGTGCTTCTGCATAGATGCAAGACACATTCAGAGGATTGCGTTTTGCCCAATTGTATACATAGAGTCCGCCCCTGCTCACGCCTTCCAGTGCCACTTTTGACGAAAAACCCTTTTGCACCATAAATGAAAAGAAATCGTCCCAGATCTGCATGGCTGCAGGAGAACCGTACATGTCGTTCGTATTCAGGTAGACCACATGAAAGCCGCGGGAGAGCAGGATGGAATCGATGTCCGTATGCCAGTCGGGGAAATGCGCATTCCAGATCCAGGGATTGCCTTCAAGTGGGCGCGCGGGTTTCACGATCCAAGCCGGTTTGTTATGAAAAACAAAGTGGGATCGCTGGAAACCGTGCCAAAGATCGGTCTTGGTGATCTCCTGCGCACTTATGCTTTTGGTAATGGCAAGGAACAGGAAAACCCGGACAAGATTCTTCAAAACAAATGGGCTCAACACATTCATGGTCAGTGATTAGACTTGGTAATGATGACTTTTACTTTGAAATTAATCATTAATGCCGGACGGCAAGCCGTTGATGGCGGCGCTGGTAAAAAATTGCGAAGATAACTAACCACTTGCAGCTTTTTTACTGAGCAAAATCATAGATAAGAGCACGATGGGTAAACCTGATAATGTGTACCTTGATGCAAACAGATACGTATGGAAAGGTTTCTTGTTCCGCTGGACTTTACGGAAGTTTCGGCTAATGCCCTTCGTTATGCCTACGCTTTTAACAAGCATTATTTTGCGCAGCTTCATGTACTCCATGTTTTTGACGTTCCCTTTGCAGCGTCCATGGAGAATGATGCCGGGCTGGTGGAATACGAGCGTATCCGGAAAAGTTTTACAGATAAGATCTGGACCTTTATTGCAGATAACCGGGAGGAGTACCATTACGATACCCAGGTGACCGCCATTTCCGGTGGCGACCTGCAAGGCATCATCAATCATGTGGAGGAGAACGACATTCATCTTGTCATATTGGGCAATAAGGGCAAAACAGGGCTGGGGCGCTGGTTCTTCGGTACAGTCACCCGCAGTCTGCTGAGGCACCCGCCATGTAAAGTGATCTCGGTACCTGGAAGCTACAATTGGACAGAGATCAAACAAATCCTGGTTTGTACGGACCTGAGCCTGCCGTTAACGGATGAGCAGTGCGATGAATTGAGGGATATGGCCAATCGTCTCAAGGCCCGGCTCGTATTCCTGCATGTGCAGGATAAGGTGGAGATCGCGTTGCCGGAAGACAGTATCTCTGTGAATAAGATCAGGAGTGAGTTTGGCGTAGAACTCGTGACGATCCCGTTCCTGGAATCCATTGCAGGCTCTGTGAACCATTATATCAAAACCCATGGTGGGGAACTGGCGGTTACGTTGCCGCACCATCACAGCTGGCTGGATAATCTTTTCCTGGGAAGTGAAACGGCTACTTTGTCCGATGAACTCTCGGTGCCTTTACTTTCTTTGGGTGGAATGAAAAAATGATCAGCGCCTCCTGCGGGTCACCATTTTATTGACAGCAGAATCATAGGCTTTAAGCTGCGATTCGTTAAGCTCTTTCCGCAGTTCCTTAAAATGTTTGAAGAGCATGATATCTGACTGCCTGTTCACCTCAGTCCAGCTTTTCGTATAATGTTCAATCACGGAGTCAGGCAGGTTCTCGTCACCAATATGCTGATAGAGGCTGTCTTTAAACTTATTGACCTCTTCCCAGCGCGGCTTCATGGCTTTCATGAAAGCATCTTTGCGCTCATCGAAAAGCTTCTCCTGTTTTTCACTCAGTCCAATTTGCTTACGGAATTGGTTCTCGGGTGGCTTCGTGGTTTTTATCGACGAAGAAAAAGCAAAGAACACCAGCGCAAGATTGGTAAGCACCAGGAAGATGACCAGCAACATGACCCATTTATTGGATGTTATCGCTTTCATGGATTGGGTGAATTTGACTCGAAATAAGTGATCTGCTGGGCAACATAGTCCTGCTGGGTAGTCTCTTCTTCCTGTGAAATATTGCTCAGGATGAGATACCCGTTCATGATTAGAACGATGAACAGGATGCCCAGGGACACTGCTGGCCTGGCAAGGACCTCAACCCAACGGCTCCATATGCTGGCGCTGCGGGATTCCATCCTGGCGATCAGGCGGGTATAGAGAAAAGCAGGCGCTTCGGCCCTGGACGCTCCGTCAAAGCTGTTCAGGGTAAGGTCCACTTCCTTTTGTAAATCCTCCTTTTGTTGCATAGCTATGAATTTAGATGCCTTTAAAGTTAAAAAATTGTGTCGTTAAATATTTTTTACATAATATTCTTTTAAGTCCTTCTTCAGGTTGCTTTTAGCCCTGTGTATCAGGGACTCAACGGCTGACACTGATAATTGCATGATTTCCCCTACCTCTATATAGGAAATTCCTTCCAGCTTATGGAGCGTAAATGCAACTCGTTGATTTTCAGGCAGTTTAGCGATTGCCTTAAACAGGGTGGCAGCACGTTCCCGATTATCCAGTAAAATTCCCGGATGGTGAAACTCAGGGGGATCATGCTTTAACTCGTTATTTTCCCCCAGGATACTGGTAATAAAAGCGAATCTTTTCTTTCGTTTCCGGCTCCGGATCAGTTCGAGCGACTTGGTTACAGCGATTTTGTACAGCCAGGTGGAAAAAGCGGATTCCCCCTTGAACTGGTGGACGGATTCGTAAACCTTGATGAACACTTCCTGGGTGACATCTTCTGCATCCTCGGCACTCTGGAGCAATCCAAGCGCTGTATTATACACCAGATCTTTGCGGGTCTCTACGATCAACCTGAAAGCCGACTCATCACCATTACGCAGGTTTTCGATCAGCTTTTGTTCATCGGCCCGTGGGGAGAATTTTTCTGGGTATTCCTTCATCAAACGTCCTTGCCGGGTAAAGTTAAGGGTATCCGAATATTGCCTCGCGGGAAATCATTTGAAACTTACCTTTATTACCTAACGAACCAAAACTATCACAATGAGATCTTTTGAATGGAAAGGAGTATTCCCGGCGTTGCTCACGCCTTTTACAGCTGATGACCATCTCGACCTGCCCCTGTTTGAAAAGAACCTGGAGGCACAATTTGCGGCAGGTGTTGAAGGAATCATCTTAGGAGGCACACTTGGCGAAGCCAGTGTATTGACCACTGAAGAAAAAGAACAACTGGTGAAGTTCGCGATAGAAAAGACAAAAGGTCGCGTTCCTATTGTACTGAACATCGCAGAGGGCGCAACCCGGGAAGCGCTCAACCAGGCCGCACTTGCCCAAAAATGGGGAGCCGATGGACTGATGCTGCTGCCACCCATGCGGTACAAATCAGACCACCGCGAAACCGTTCACTATTTCAAAACGATCGCCAGGGCCACTCCCCTTCCGATCATGATCTACAATAACCCGATCGATTACAAAATTGAAGTAACGCTTGACATGTTCAGCGAGCTCATGGATTGTGAAAACATTACGGCCGTAAAGGAGTCAACCAGGGATGTGACCAACGTGACGAGGCTGTTGAACCGCTTTGGACAACGCTTGAAAATCCTTTGCGGTGTAGACACCCTTGCCATGGAGGAACTCTGCCTGGGAGCCCACGGGTGGGTAGCCGGGTTAGTCGACGCTTTCCCCGCGGAAACCGTGGCCATATACAAATTGGTCAAGGCCGGAAGGATCGGCGAAGCTGCGGATATTTACCGCTGGTTCATGCCGTTGTTAGAACTGGATATCCAACCTAAACTGGTACAGTACATCAAACTGGCTGCTTCCGCCACGGCATTGGGCTCCGAGCATGTACGAGCTCCCCGGCTGGTACTGGAGGGCGCAGAGCGTGAGCAGACGTTAAGGATCATTGAAAAAGGTTTAGCGACCAGGCCCATACTGCCTGTTCTTTGATAAGGCATTGGACAACGGCTCAGGAAAGTGTAAAGAACCCGGAAAATAAAATAACATGAACACCGATATTTCACAGCAAGGTATACACGAAGTGATGCTCAGGTCATGGAAGGCATTTCTTGAGTACAGGAATGTCCCGGTCAAAGACCGTGCGGAACTGATGAGGAGGATCGCGGGAAAGCTTGAAGCGTCGGGCGATGATCTTATCCATACTGCCATGCGCGAAACCAATCTTCCGGAGGCAAGGCTGAAGAACGAGCGTGCAAGGACTGCGTTCCAGTTAAACAGCTATGCCGAAGCATGTGAACTGGGTCATGGCCTCGAAGTACGGATAGATTCGGCTATGCCTGACCGTAATCCCCCTCGCCCCGATATCAGGAAGATGAATACAGGGGTAGGTCCGGTAGTGGTATTTGGCGCATCTAATTTCCCATTTGCCTATTCCACAGCCGGCGGGGACACTGCAACGGCTTTGGCGGCAGGATGCACGGTTGTGGTAAAGGCGCATCCGGCCCATCCCGGCACATCGGACATGGTGGCCAAACTCATATCAGAAGCAGTGCGGGAAGCCGGACTTCCTGAAGATATCTTTCAACATGTGCATGGAGCATCATTTGAAGTTGGTCGTTGTCTGGTTATGCATGATCATACAAAAGCAGTAGGATTCACAGGATCCTACCTGGGCGGAAAGCAGTTGTACGACTGGGCACAGCTGCGCAAGGAACCGATACCGGTGTTCGCAGAAATGGGAAGCATTAACCCCGTATTCCTGTTGCCCGAAAAACTGGAGCAGGATGCTGCGGGATTAGCGGAACAACTGGCCGGATCGATCACGCTCGGCGTGGGCCAGTTCTGTACCAACCCGGGGTTGATCATTGGGTGCGAAGGATCTTCGTTGAATGCATTCATTGACACCCTGTCTCAAAAAATCACAGCTATAGCTCCGGGAAAAATGTTGCATGCGGGTATCAGTAAAGCGTATACGGAAAAAAGGGAATTAGCCCTCGCCCAAGCTGATGTTGAAATAGCGGGCGTTGCAGAGAAGGAACCGCTCAACGGAGAGGGGCCCGCAACCATTGCGGTGGCCACTGGTACAGCATTTTTAAACAATCCCGTTCTTCATAAAGAAGTGTTTGGCCCCTATTCACTGGTGGTTAAATGTCGTAATATGGAAGAAATGAAAGAAGTGGCCGAAGAATTAGAGGGGCAGCTTACCTGCAGCCTGATGGCCACTGAATCCGATATGCTTGATCACCACCAATTGGTTGAACGGGTGAGCCTGATCTGTGGCCGGCTGGTGATGAATGGCGTACCTACGGGAGTGGAAGTATGCTGGAGCATGCAACACGGGGGGCCCTTCCCCGCCAGCACGGACGCCCGTTTTGGATCAGTTGGTCCTGACGCCATCAAGCGTTTTGTACGGCCACTTAGTTTCCAGAATTTTCCTGATACACTTTTACCCGAAGCATTGAAACAGGGAAATCCCCTCGCCATTGTCAGGATGGAAAATGGGAAATTGGTTGGATAGAATCAATCATTGGATGTGGTAATCAGGCGCAATGCGTCTGCCTACATCGCTGCTACGGACTCCTGGTGATCTTCCCGGTAGTGCTTAAACACAAACCCGGCCGTGACCGCCAGCGAGGTCAGGAAATATCCGCCCAACACGGGCAGAATCCACGAATACTGGCTGGCTGCCCCAAACCAATCGCCTGTGCTGTTCAATGTGTAAAGACCGAAAATGCATTTGACCAGTTCCCAGAAAAATGCCCAGGCGTGCCTGTCCATCAGTTCCGTCATTGCATAGACGAAAAGGAAGATGAATCCGCCATATACGATCATGGCGGGCGCACCAATGGTTGCTATGTTGCCGAAAAAA
>Ga0315900_10005595_pt1 | contig 17208 bp, 8 predicted proteins | sample LakEriMetagenome_FD_203521 | JGI IMG/M metagenome (GOLD analysis project Ga0315900, IMG submission 203521) | Freshwater fungal communities from buoy surface, Lake Erie, Ohio, United States - Buoy 12 MA114 | ecosystem: Environmental > Aquatic > Freshwater > Lake > Lake biofilm | place: USA: Lake... | reverse complement strand
AACAGCTTGGAAATTCTGATCATAAAATAGTTTAGCTCAATATTATTTCCATGTCATGGTTACCATAATGTGACCATCCATAATTCATCATGGCATTATCATTATGATTCTCTTGACATGAATAATCCAAGCTGTTACATTACCATCATATGAAATTCCATCAAAAGATATATATGAAACCATTTGATGAACATCCTTATGATTGATATAACAGCTTGGAAATTCTGATCATAAAATAGTTTAGCTCAATATTATTTCCATGTCATGGTTACCATAATGTGACCATCCATAATTCATCATGGCATTATCATTATGATTCTCTTGACATGAATAATCTAAGTGACATGTGACACTTGTGAATTATTCATTATTAAAAAATTGAAAAAAAAAATATTTAAATCTTAACTATTTATATTTAAACAAATGCTTAGAAAAACAGAAGATGAACTCAAATATATCTTGAACGAGAAGAATAAGTTCATTACTTGTGAATTTATTGAGAATTTAATGAAAAATTTTGGAATAGGTGTTAAGGTTGAGAAATTAGATTTGTTCCAAGAGGCGATGGTTCATATCTCTTATTTGGTCAGGGATGAGAATTTTTATAAAAATAACAAAACAAAACCTTATCAAATCCAATCTGTAGATATTGATCCACTGGAAGATAATATTAAAGCGGTACCATTACAAAAGAAATCGTACGAAAGATTAGAATTTTTGGGTGATAGTATTTTGCATATGACATTTGCTGAATATTTATTTTTGAGGTACGATAGTGTTGATGAAGGATTCATGACTAAACTACGAACAAAAATAGAAAATGGTAATACATTATATATTTTATCAAAAAAAATAGGTCTTAATGAATATGTAGTTATATCAAGATATGTTGAAAAGAACGGTGGTCGTGAGACCAATGAAAATATTTTAGAAGATATATTTGAAGCGTTTATTGGTGCACTATATTTGAATTTTGGTTTTGATGTTTGTAATAAATTTTTAATCTCGTTAATTGAGAAAGAAGTTGATCTAGCTCAATTACTTCATCAAGAAACTAATTTCAAAGAAAAGTTATTGCAATATTTTCATTTGAGAAAATGGTCTGACCCAATTTATGGTTGTTTAGATGTTTCCGGTCCAGAAAATAAAAAAACTTATACAATGTATGTGAAATGCAAAAAAACGTTGCAAGATGAAGGCGAAATTGTTGGAATTTCTAGTTCAAGTGCTAAAAAGAAAGCAGAACAAAATGCGGCTAAAGAGGCACTTAAACATTTTGGGATGTATAAAGATGATGATGATAATGAGTATGACGATGTTTATGAGGAACTATCGGACGATGATAGCTCTTTAGATGAATACGAAAGTGATACCGAATGATTTTAAAATTTGGTCAAATCAATAGTTTGAACTATGTTGGCTCGATCTGGTATATCATCGAAAAATGTTTCTAAAAATGGTCTCATTAAATATAATAAAGAGTAAGAATCTCCATAATGCAAATTGACCAATCCATTAACTTCTTGAGATGTTCCCAAAAATATTTCTTTTATTCCTTTGTCGTACCACATATATTGTAATTTGTCCGAATCAATTGTTAATTTTTCATACACACTGGTATCTTTTGTATTACCAATTAGATTGATACAGTGACCTAAACATGATACAAATTGATACAAAAGCGGTCTGTCAATCGATATGTCATTGCAATATTGTTCATCTGATAGTACCGAAGCTATATTTTTTATAGCTCCCAACTCTTTGGGATTATAATGTTGTTGGCCATTATCATCTATTACTACGAGAGACCCATCTTTGTTTTTTCCATGTTTCAAAGAGATTAAAAGTGATGCAATGAAAAATATTGTATCCCCAGGTGCAACAATTAAACGGTCTTTATAGTACGGTGTATAATTTTCGGCACTAACGCTATAAGTAAAAATATTTTCAACTACCTTTTTGAACTGGTCGTTGATGATGCTACTAAAAATATTGGAAATTTGTAGACTTGTCCAGAAAATAGAAATATAATCATGAAAACTAATATCTTTTTTAATTGGTTCAGAGTTATTTTGAGCGGTAACACGATCGACCATTTCCAGATCGTTATTGATATCGTAATTCTCGAAAAGATCTAATCCTTCATTAAATACTTCATCAAATTTCTCCAAGATATCACCGTCAACAAATATCGCATTCTTGAACAATTCGTTTAGCTTTTTAAAGTGATCCACCAAACGTATTATTTCTTGATAAAGAACAATAATAACCAATTTACAAATTAATTTTATTGGAACAAGACCGTTATTACTATCGATGCTTAATAATTTTGGATTTATTTTATTTTTTGTGTCAATAGTTACTTTAGAATATAGCGATTTCATGTTCTCTTCATATTTTCCAAATCGTTTGGTATAGTTAAAATCTTCACTAATCATGATTCCTTGTCCATTTTCATCTAAATTGAACCTGTTGTCTAAATCAAATATGTCGGTAAGTGCAGTTAAAATATCATCGACAATATAAGTAGCGGCTTTAATACTATTTGGTGATAATACATAGTTGTTATTTATTTGAATTTTTTTTAATTCGTTTATAATTTCGTTGGCTTCCGTGATATAGTTAAGATAAAAGAGGGATTTATCAAAGTCTATAATTTTTAGTATATATTCATAAACAGGGATATAGATCGATTTTTCGGCGCCATTATTACCGTAGTCGAAATATTTATATTCATAAAATTGTTTCTTTTGGGCATCGTAATTATAGTCGTGTGTATACATAATATTATTAACATGCAAATCCCCATGAACCATTTTATATTTATAAAATAAGTATTCAATTTGGAATAAGATTTGTATAACACCACTTATCAATAATGAATCATCATATTTATTATTATTTAAAAAATCACAATAACTACCTCCTGTTAGAAATTCTTCAAACAAAAATTGAGCGGTATAGTTATTATTCTGTAGTTTATATTCATTACAAAATCTCATTCTTTTTTCTTCTTTGATCGATATTCTGCGGCTGTACGTATCAAACAACGATTTATAGTGGATATATTTCAAATCGGTTGGACTAATAATTGATACCATTTCATTCGATCTTGTCGCAACCATAAATGAATAATCGTTCCTCTTTTTATAAAAATCGGACTTTTCTTTATCAAGCAAATCTATGCCTTGAATTAAATTATTATAATCTTTTTTCATTTTAGTTTCTTGAGGAATATCTTTATTGCGACTATAAAGTACTCTTAACTGTTCTGTTAAATCATAATATGTAATATCGAAATATAAATTATTTTTGTTATTACCAAGTAATCCATTTTCATTAAAGTATAAAATTTCAATTGTTAGTGTATCGTTATTTTTATTGTTATAAACAATTGTATTTTCAAATATATTTGCACTATTTTCTAATCTACCGATAATTTTAATTTCTTTAATTAATGATGTTAGACCCCTTATCTGATTATCTTTTTTAATAACTAATCCTGAAACAATGGTTTCGATATGATTGCCGATATGTTCGCAAAATTGGTCAAATTGGGTTTGGTTAGATATAATGAGAGGGATACGATCGATCGATATTAATCTTTTTCCCACGATTTTAGGATCGGCTCGTGTAAAAATATTAATAATTTTTCTTTCAATAATATTGACTTTTTTTGTCCCTATAAAAAATTTGATAATAGATGATTGATAAATGCCAGGCTCATGTATAAAACCAATATCTAAATATCTTTTCCTTTTTTGTTGGTCTTTGATAATATTATCAATAGATCCTAATTTTTTATCATACATAATAAATTTAATTAGAGTTTGTACTTTATTGTTGTATTCGTTGGCTATTTGCTGGTTTGTTTTATAATTATAAATATAGTCGCATTGTGATTTCAAAAAATTATTTAGATCTATCTTTTCGTATTCATAATTGTCATCATTTTTATTTTTTTTATATCTGATATTGAGAGGAGTTAATTTTAACGGTTTGTCGCTTTGGCATTCTTGATCGAGCTTATATCCTTTAACCACATGCAATAAGTTATCATAATCGTTTTTAAACTGTTCAAAAAATGTTAATTCTTTAAATGCACTTTGATAAGTTTTCAATTTTAGGTCTTGTGGTTTAATAAATATTTTGACTACATAAATGCCTTTTTTGATCCCATCATCATAAAAACCAAAAACAGGATAAGCAAACGCGGTTCCTCCTATATTAGCAAAAAGAAGTCGCAATCCATAGTTATTTTCTTCACATTTGATTAAATCTTTATTTTCTTTAATTAATTGATCATAAATCTCTTTTTGATAACCAATATCGTTTTGAAGTATTTGACTTATTATATTTCCATCGTATAAATTGGAATCAATAACCAATATTTTTTTTCCGACAGAACCTTCTCTGATGTAAGTATAAAATTTATTCATAATATCTGTTGCTTTATTGGTTATAAATTCTTTGTTATCTTCTAATTTGAATAATTCAGGATCAATATCTTTAATTTTTACCTTTTTTTGACCAAAAGGAAACTCTATTTTTTTGCATTGATCGATTCTATTTTTAGCATAGATATCATCTATTTGAACATTAAAACTATCTATATTGTTTGGATTCTGGACTCCAAATCGAACATAAAAGTCAGAACATTTTTTTTCGGCATATAATTCTCTTTTATAATTTAAACATTTGTCGTATTTTGCATATTCATTAGTTCCTATTTTCTTATTAAAATAGTCATCCATATCAAAAATATCTATGTTACGCTCTCTCAAATAATTTTTGCATTCGATAACGTCGTTTCCGACTAACTCTTCACATTTTTCTTTTAAATCTTCCAGTTGTTTTATTATTTTACGATAATCATCAATGGGAACAAATTGCAAATTTTCATAACATTTTTTAACTTCTTTATATCTTTCATTTTGCTGATTTTTATCAAGCCATAACTCTATATTTTTTAGGTCAATATCAAGTTCTTTATATACTTTATGACATGTCATGTATTCATTTTTGAGATATTCGTAAATGGGTTTTCGATCGTAGTTTTCATCATCAATATGCAACTGTATCGAACTAAATGGCTGAGTAATATCAGTATGTTGTTTTTGTTGTAATGGAGAAAGTGGCTGAGTAATATCGGTAGGTTGTTTTTGTTGTAATGGGGCAAGTGGCTGAGTAATAATTGTAGGTTGTTTTTGTTGTAATGGAGCAAGTGGTTGAGCAATATTGGTAAATTGTTGATTTATTTCTTGTGACAAATTTTGGGCCATTTGTTGTTTTGTAATTTCATAATTGATGATCCTGGCTGCTTTTTCAAACTCACTATTTTGAACGAGTGTTGTTATTTGATTATAGTCTGTCAAATGCATTTTGAACGTTTCGATTTTTGACAAAAGTTCCGATATTTGTGTTTTATATTTTAGATTTTGATTGAGCAATTTATAAAGCGTATTAAATAGTTCAATTTCCATTGTTATATTATACTTGTTATATTATCATTTCATAAAAAAACAATTTTTATTATCTTCTAAATAATATATAATGTCAAACCCTGATTATGGACAAACGGCTAAATATGTAGATTTAAAGATAAATGGTAGAATGTTTCCAAGTTTTATAATGGCTAATTTTAAAAAATATAAACTGGAAGAGGTATTTAAAAAAATTGGAGAAGATCCTTGCAACATTAAAACGACAACTGGTGAATTAAAAAAAGAGTTAAGAAAATATCAATTGTTCGTGAGTAAATATTTGGATTTTAGAAGTCCATACAGGGATATATTATTATATCATGGATTGGGTTCTGGAAAAACTGCCACAGCAATTAATGTATATAATGTATTATATAACTATTCGCCGGGATGGAATGTTTTTATTCTTTTAAAAGCATCTCTCAAAGGCGAATGGTCAGACAATTTAAAAGAATGGATGCAAAAAGACGAATATGAGTATAGGTATAGGAATATAATATTTATTAATTACGATAGTCCTTTTGCAGATCGTAATTTTATTGATGCGATTAAAAACGTAGACAGTTCAAAGAAATCGTTATATATTATTGAGGAAGCACATAATTTTATAAGGAATGTTTATAGTAATGTAAGTAGTGGAACCGGTAAAAGGGCACAAGTTATTTATGATTACATTACACAAGATAAAAGGGAAAATCCGGATACAAGAGTTATTTTGTTATCTGGTACTCCTGCGATCAATAATCCTTTTGAACTGGCTCTTTTATTTAATTTATTACGCCCTGGTATTTTCCCCAAAAGTGAAGCAGAATTTAACCAACTATTTATTACAAGTACTACTTATCAGACACTTAGTAAGAACACTAAAAATATGTTTCAAAGAAGGATTATGGGTTTAGTTTCTTATTATATCGGAGCAACACCTGATCTTTATGCTACGAAGACAGTTCATTATGTAGATGTTAAGATGAGTGATTATCAAGATGATATATACTCTTATTTTGAAGATATAGAGACTAAATTAGCATTAAAAGGCAAAGGAAAAGGGGGATCGCAAACTTATAAATCGTACACAAGGCAAGCATGTAATTTTGTTTTTCCTCCTGTTTCACAACAAGTGAATGGTGAAAATAGACCAAGACCTGGAAAATTCAGATTAACAGAAAGAGAAGCTACAAAATTAAGTGAAGAAGGTGCGATTAAATCTGAAGATAAAGGAAAATTAGTCCATGTTTCTGAATATTTAAATGCTATTAAATTATATATTACAAGTTTCAGTAATTATTTAAGTCAGAAAGATGATGAGGATAAACAAAAAAAACATAGTATTATTAAAGATGTATCTGTATTTTTGGAAAAGTACGATGGTGATTTTGATAAATTTAATGAGAGCAGTGAAAAAAAATCTGAACTTTTTAAAGCTATGTACACAGCATCTCCGAAAATGTTACATATAATTTTTAATATTATGAAATCTTCTGGTCCTGTTATTGTATATTCTAACTATGTCTTGATGGAGGGATTAGAACTTTTCAAGATTTACCTCAAATATTTTGGTTTTTATAATTACATGGGAAAAATGGAATTGCAGAAAGATAAAGTTGGTTATGTAGAATTCCATGGAGGAATTAAAGATTTTGGGGACAGGATCAAAGGCAAAGAGGCATTTAATATGGCAGATAATAAATTTGGTACTCTCATCAAAATTATTTTAATTAGTCCTGCTGGTACTGAAGGGTTAAGTTTATTAAATGTGAGACAAATTCATATTATGGAACCTTATTGGAACGAGGTCAGAATTGTACAAATGATAGGTCGTGGTATTAGGCAATGTAGTCATAAAGCATTACCACAAGATCAAAGACATGTTGATATTTATAGATATAAATCTGTTAGAATCAATAAAGATAAAGTATCAACAGACCAATACATAGAAGAAATTGCAAGAAGTAAAGAAGGGCTAATACAATCATTTTTAGATGCAGTCAAAGAAGTGGCGATCGACTGTAATCTTTTTAGAGCACACAACATGATATCACAAGAATTTAAATGTTTTCAATTTGATGAGCCCTCACTTTTTGATTCTCATCCTGGTCCAGCATATAAAGAAGATATTGCGGATGATCTTAAAATGGATAATGGGTTAAATAGTACTCGTTCGATGACAATGAAAATTAAAGTTATGAAAATTAGGGCTGTCAAACAGTTATCACCACCTGATGAAATAGAAACTGCCAAATATTCCGATCCTGATAACTATTGGTTTTATGCCAAAAGTGGTGTTGTATATGATTTTGATTTATATTATCCGATTGGAAGGGTTTCGTTTGATGAAAATGGTATACCTATTAAATTTGATAAAGATACATATATAATAGATTATGTCATCCCGATTCCATCTATAGAAATTTAATAATTTCGGTAATGGGATTTTGTGGTCAAACTTTTTTTATTATAAAGATATATAATAAAAATGGGTTCTATCTTTGATAATTCATATAGAAGGAATTTTATAAAAAATGCAGATTGTAAAGCTCTCAATGAATATTTAAAAAATATGGAAAAATTATCTAAAAGAGGTAATAAATATTTGGCTATATATAACGACGATATGGACTATATACTAAATAGTTTAAGTAATTCGCAGGCTGGAGGTGATTTTTTCGGTTTATTATTTGGTGATAAAAATAAGGCAATTATGACTGAACAACCAGTTTGTGATACCGAAGGATATATAAATAGAATTAATAATTTAACCAAAAACTCTTATTGTTCAATTATCACACAAAAGACAAATCAATGTGATAATACATGTGAATCAAGATTGATGGAGATGGATTTAGTTAAACAAATATTGACAAATGAAGCGGAATGTATTCATGTTGGCAAAGATTGGGAAAAAGCGATTGTAAAATTTATCGATATGGTTATTTGTTGTGGAAACATTGTGACACAAAAAGAGTATGAAGATTTTAGGAAAAATTATTTTGTGTGTATATTAAAAATTATAACAAGAAATAATAAATTTCTAAAATATGCGTATACTTATTTAAATACAATTTTGAGAAACGAAGAGAAAAAAATATCGCCCACATTTATCAAAGCAATTTCCGATTTAAGAAAGAAAAAGGGAAACATTAACTATGCAACTGAGAAAAAAAAATTAATTGAAAATAGTATCAATAATAGAGAAATAGGATTTACAAAAACTTATATCAGCAAAATGGTTGAAAAAATTTATAATGCGTATACTAAGATGGCAAAATAATACTCATGTAACTATTTTTCATACTTAGTACCGGTTGTAATTTCACTTTCCACAACACCGACAATTAAAGAAAAATTGAGCTGAATCTTTTTATTGTATGGATGTCTTATATCGGTTATTGGTAACGGTTCACCGTGTTCATATTCATACTGTTGCAATTGATCGTACGTATAAGTATTATGGAGTGTTATAGGTTCCCCATAAGAATCATAAAATTTAATTGTTAATTGATTGAGATTAGAAAGGAGAGAATTTTTATAAACGGTTGAACCGTAATAAGGAGTACCTGCATAATAAAATGGACCAATGCATTTATCCGGAATAATAATTGCAAAAGGAGTTGGAGGGGTAAATCGTTGTCCTGTTTTACTAATTCTTGTGACTGTTGATGATGTTGTATATACTCTGTCATAATTTAGTTCTTTAATTTCAAGGTTGATGAATCTTTCTAACGATAGGTGGTATTCGGGATCTGGTTCATACTCTCCATGTTTATTTTTTTTGAATCTACTATATTGCGGCAAAACAATATTTTCAAGTTTGACATATTTGACATTCCTAAATTTTTTATCTATATAAGGTGTTGGAGTACCGTACATTTTAATTTCTGAATAATCCCCCTCTTTATCTTTATAGATACCATTTGACGCAGGACTAAATTTGACAGTGAACGAAAATGGATTTGGATAATATCTGATGTCCCTATCTAAACTATCAATGTTAATTCGATACTCGATAATATTTTCACCCAATGTTAGATCCCCCACATTATTATGCAATAGATTATTTTGGTTATTATAATCTATTTTTTCAATTAATTGATGTGTTGGTGCATAAGCTTTATTAAAATTAGTAAATTGTTGATTTTGGTTATTATAATTCGTTAAATATGGATCGTTTGTGGGCCCAGGATTGAACCTTCCGAGGGGATTGCCTGTCATTTCACCATTGTATGGAAAAATATTGGATGGTACCCCTTGACGATTAAAATTATTATCGTTTGTTCCCAGTGGAGGATATAAGGAGTTTGGAAATGTATTACTTGTATTTATGTTATTCATATTTTATATTATATTATATAAAATAATTTGTGTTTAAAATTTTCGTAAAATAAACTCTGTATAGTATAAGTTACAAGTTACTATGGACAAGTTTTACTTCTCCGATAAAAATGTAACTCGACAATGTACAACATTGGAAAAGTTACTCAAGATAGATGATAATCCAAATTCAAAAAGAAAATGCAAGAAATTTTTAGTTCAAAAAATGAAAGAAACATATAAAAAATATGGCGATCGGAAACCATCCGATATGAAGGCAACCGAATTTTTAGATTTATTAAATAAAAAAAGTATTCGAGATTGTGTTAGATGGGTTGAAGATAATAAAAAAAGAAAAAAGTATAACTCGGCTAATATCGGCGATTTCGAAAGAGATCGAGCAACAGAAGTCGGAGGACAGCGAGAAATAAGAGTTGATCGAAGGCCCCAATACACTTCCGTCAATAAAGGAATTTCTAATAATCGAAATGAACAACAGCCTATGTTTCATTATAGTGATAATGGATCGGGTAACGGATTCGCTCCTATCGCACAAGGTAATGGTGAATATATAACAGCAACCGGCGAAATGGGACAAAAAATGGTCTTTGGAAATATGGAAGACCAAATGTTTGGTAAAAGATCCGATGCCAAAGACGATTTAGAAAGAGAAATGATGAACCGTGCTAACGCATACGATATGAAAGGACCAGGTGGCGGTATGGGTGGCGGTATGGGTGGCGGTATGGGTGGCGGTATGAGTGGCGGTATGGGCGGTGGCAATAAAATGGATAACCCTTTCAATATAGATTTCAATAATCCAATGATGAGAAATTTTGATAATATGGGAATGCCTCAAAAACCCCCTCAAATAGATTTTACACTTGTGCAAGGAAGACATAGAAGAGAATCCGATAATAGTCAAAATTCCCCTAATAACTTTAATATTATGCCAAATTCAGGTATGGATAACTATTTCAACTCTAATTTTTCCAGTTTTGATACACCGTTGGGAATGAATGGTCAAATGGATATGAATCAGATGGGTATGAATCAGATGGGAATGAATCAAATGGGTAACCAGATGGGAATGAATCAGATGGGAATGAATCCAATGGGTAACCAGATGGGAATGAATCAGATGGGAATGAATCCAATGGGTAATCAGATGGGAATGAATCAAATGGGTAATCAGATGGGAATGACTCAGATGGGAATGAATCAGATGGGGAATCAGATGGGAATGAATCAAATGGGAAATAATGGTTCTCAATTATCGGATGCTGATATACAATCCAAATTAAATTCATTGATGGCAGAGAGAGATAGTGAAATGAAAACCCAGATGACAGGGGGAGGAAATAAAAAATTTGATCCAACCATATCACCAAATTTAATAAATAATAATATGATGGGAAATAGCATGGGAAATATGGATTTAAATCAAATTTTAAAAATGCAAAAAATGTATGAAACGATGACAAACAATAACAATAGTTATTTAAACTTGAATAGGGGGGCACCGTACAGGGTAGGAGGAGTTGAAGCTCCAACCTACGCAAATGGTATATTAGGTCCAACATTAAATAATGTCGATCCAGAATTTTTGGATCAATATATCAAAAAAATGAAAGATAATATATATAATCAAATGAATTTGTCCAATTTAAATCCAGTATTTTTACAATCGCTTGATGCCAAACAATTGGACGATTTAATTAAAAAAATAAGTTTGGATTTATCAGGTATTAACGATATTATTGATGGGGAAAAGAAAATAGTTAAAAAAGAAGATATTGGGCAAATACAATTGAGCGACAATTCTGCAAATAGTAGTAATAGTGTTGAAAATAAGACAAATCTATCAAAATATAACTCTATGGTTTATGTCGAAGATAAAACATCTCTTGAAATTCCAAATGCCACCATAGTTAACGACACCAAAGATGATCCAATTAAATATACCGACATTTTAGTCAAATGTAATGATTATGTAGATGAAGACGATTACAACGATTACATGGTCGAATTTAACGATAAATATAATACTGTAGTTGACTTTCAATTAATTGGTGTCAAATTTCCAAAATTAAAAGGTGTCGTCAACGAAATGAATAATTCAATTTTGATCTCTGTTGGTAACGATGAAATTAATTTAAATGTCGACCCAGGAAACTATAATTTGGAAAATTTATTTGCATGGATTAAAGAAAAATTATCTTCTGATTTTATCCTTGAAATGGATAACACTATAACCACTATTAAACATGCACAAGGAAAAGAATTTATGATTGTAAATAGAGAAAAAAGTATCTTCAAACTTATGGGATTCACCAAAATTAAATATAGTGGGCAAAATAGTTATACATCTGACAAATTTCCTTCTTTAGATCAAGACTTTAATGTTTATTTGTTTATAGAGGGTATAGAAGATAATAAGCCACTACTTACATTTAATACATCGGAAAATCCTGATCGATTATGTCCTATTGGCATCAAATTCGATCAACCTATCGAAAAGTTATCAGAAATATTTATCAAGTTCAAGACATCTCCAGATACTGATTCTAACGACCTTGTTAACTTTTATGGGAAACCACATGAATTAATGTTTAGAATTGGAACAACGAAAAGTGAACCGGTAAATAATTCACTTTACAAAATATTATAAATTATTATAATTATTATTCATATGTTTTTTGAAAAATAAATATATAAAATAACAGTCGCGATCCGGATATTATATTATACCAATTATTTATACCAAGTATAAAACATTTTTTTCGATTATTAGACTATTTTACTTTTTAGTATATTTAGCAAAAATATATGATCATCCAAAATAGATAAATAAACAAGCAATAACCATATTATGAGTCAACGCAGGAGTTTCCACAATATAATAACCATAAAATGATCAATTATAATCTATTTTATGGTTATTATATTGTGGAAACTCCTGCGTTGACTCATAATATGGTTATTGTTGACATATTACTTTCATAAAAAATGGTATTAAAAATATAATTAATCAGTTTGTTTCTTTTTATTTATCTATTTTGGATATTCCTCACTTTTATATTAACTCATAAAAAGTAATAGAGATAAATAATCGGAAAAATATTTTATAATTTGTGTATTTTGGAATAATTTTAATATTCAAGTAGTTAAGTTATTTTATTTTTGATCACTATAGTGACCAAAAAACCGGATTGTAGGTAAACCTACAAAAAGGTTCGTGGGTATGTGTCTAAACCTTTCAGTTCAGTATCCGCTTATACCCACAGCAAGTCTATCTACAAGACAAGGATATTCTTTTTATATGATTTATAATATAACCATTTCTTTAAGTATTTTTCTAAAAATAATGAAAAAAAAATATTTAAAAATATAACTATTTGATTCTAACTAGCATGTCCACAATTAAAGATGTATTATTAAAAGAGTCAACATTAAAAGAACATTTCGTGTATCAAACAAATAATTATCATGAATACCTAGCTAATTTTTTGATTCTATTACAAGAATACAAATATGATAATGAATTTAGTATTATTAAAAAAGGCAGGATCCTTACTGCAGCATTAATTAGAAAAGATTATGATTTTGCTAAATTCCTTTTAGCCGACCCGATTTACGATCTGCCAGTGATCATAAAAACATGTGAAATATTAGATAGTAGAAGATTTATAAATCAATTAAATAAGAAAACCGAAAAAATTAAAAATAAGGCAAGATTATCTAGACATAAGAGTTTAATTTCCAATTTGATATCTCTCAATGAAGGTGTTGAAACGAGCTTATCAAAGTCAAGAGTCAAATTTTTAAAAGAGAATTGGGTGCAAGTATTAAGTCCAGAGAGATTAGAACTAATGGTTTTGCTCTATCCGACCAAACATTGGAAATATTTAATCGATTTGATGCATTTGAAACCGGAAGATTTTACCGTTTTATGGTTCAGTAAATATATTTTTACAAATGAATATCCAACCGATTCGATCTTAGATATTTGCTCCAAAATTAATCAAGATAATATTAAAACTATTGCAATGCAATATAAATTAGGATATAAATACCTAAAAACTAAATATGAAAAATTATTGACTCCAGATGTAGTGGAAGTTGTATTTAATTATACAAAATTAGAAGATATATTGAGGTTATGGGAAGATTTTTATTCAGAAAATATTTTGAATCAAACGATTAAAAGGATACAATCAGGAGAAGAAATAAATACAACTTATGGTGAATTAATGAAAAATTTACAAAATTTGTGTCAATGTAACAAAAATCAACCACTCGTTGACGAGCTTTATAAGATATGTGAAAGTAAACTGGACAAATATAATATCAAAATTGAAGAACCTGTTGTTGTTTTGGGTGATGCATCCGCTTCCATGGATATTGCTATTAAAACAAGTGGTATCATAGGATCTGTTTTGTGTAAACTTGGCAATGCTAAATTACATTTGTTCAGAAATAACGATGAACCAATAGAACCGGCACCTCGAGATGTCAAAGATGTTATCAAAATAAGCCAGACTATTAAAGCTTCGGGATATACGTCACCTGCTGCTTCATTATATCCATTTTATCAAAATAAGGAAATAGTTAAAACATTTATTGTAGTGACCGATGAAGAAGAAAATACAGGATATGACGGTAAATATTATAATAATTTAAATGAACCACATATGTTTGCATCAACATTTAAAAAATATTACGACGAAGTTTACAAGGCAAAATTAGTTTTTGTATCTTTTTTAAGAAGTACTAAAGATGGTATTATGGTAAATGCAATTAAAAAAGTTATTCCAGAGATTGAAGTCACCCAATTTATATTAGATAACTATAAACCAGATCTGAGGAAATTAGACTCATTGCTCAATTCACTCTCTATGCAAACTGGACTATATTTGGAACAAGTTGAACAGTTAAAATCTAAAATAGAAAATGATAAAGATAAGACTTTCTTCGACAAACAAATTTTAAAAAGTTTATTGGAAAATGATAATATTATAAATATAACTATCTAAGCTTGGTTTATTTCTTAATTCAAAAATAAAATTATACCTATTATAAAATATTTTTTCAGATTAGTTATTTCTATTACTTTTTATGGATTAATATAAATGTGAAGAGTATCTAAAATAGATAAATAAAAAGTAATAATGTGAATAATAGTATTTTTAATACTATTTTTTATGAAAGTAATTTACTGGTTATGGCCATATTATATGTCCACGCAGGAGTTTCCACAATAAAATAACCACAAAATAGATTATAATGGACCATTTTTTGTGGTTATTTTATTGTGGAAACTCCTGCGTGGACATATAATATGGTTATATCCAGTAAATTACTTTTATAAAAAATATAATTATTTATCTTAATACTAATAATCGGAAAAAATATTTTGTATGGGGTATAATTATAATTTTATTACTATTTTGGAAAAAAATGAATTATAATTCATTTGATGGCTAATTTATAATATCAATAATAATGGATCTGATAAATGAATTATTAGATCCAAGCTTATCCAATAAAACTGAACTTGTATTAAAATGGTGCATATTGGGTACGAATGAAATTAAATTATTAGCTGATGTTTTAAGGATAAATTGCCATCTCAAAATACTTCGTATTGAATGCAATACAATTGTGGATCAACGGTTAAAATATTTGTTCGAAGCTCTTAAAATGAATAATACACTTAAAATACTTGATATAAGAGCTTCTATAATTACTGATGATAGCATAGAGTATCTAATTGAAGCTTTCAAAACAAATTTGTCTCTAACAACACTTAGCTTGTGGAGCAATAATATAAATTCCAAAATATTACAAAAGTTTATAGATATATTTAAAAAAAATTGTACAGTATCAACATTATATTTATGTAATAATAATGTCAATGATTTGATATTATATCACTTATCAGATGTATTGAAAATAAATTTCACACTTAAAATACTTCATCTGGAATATAATAATATTTATGCAATTGGTGCGCAATATTTAGCTGTTCTTTTGGAGAAAACTAATGAAATTCTTGAGGAAATACATTTATGGGGAAATAAAATTGGTGACAATGGAGTGAAATATTTGGCTAAAGCTTTAAAAACAAATAATAGTCTTGTAACTCTCAATATAGGTTCCAATCAAATTAGTAGTATAGGTATGCAATATTTGATGAAATCATTAAAAAAAAATACCACCTTAAAAAGATTAGATTTGTGTTATAATGCTATCGGAGATGAAGGTGTTAAATATTTATCAGACACTTTAAAAATAAACACATCTCTTGTATTTTTGCAGTTAGGAAATATAAATATCAGCAATGAAGGAGTTAAATATTTGGCTTCTTCATTGGAGAAAAATAAAACGATAAAATTTATGGATCTAGGATCTAATAATTTCGATGATCAAGGAGCACAATATTTAGATGAAGCTTTAAAAATAAATACAACACTCACAAAATTATATGCCTTTTCTACAAATATATCTCTTGGTATGTTAAGCAAAATAAACCAAAAAATAAATATTAATCAGATAAACCAAAAAAGATTGAGATGCCTTCAAATATTATGCCTCGAAAAAATTAATCAACAAGGACAAACAACTGAAATAGAGAGTATAAATCCAACTATTTATACAAGTTGTATGGATAAATATGATAAAGATATTTAAGTAAAATAAAATTTTCTACATTCGTTAACTTTCTCATCTGATAATCTTTTTGTTGTTAACTCTTTAAAAGAGTCCCCTCTCAATAATCTTAAAATAAAATTTATACTGTAAACACCACAAGCATCTCCTCCATGTTGATGTCTTAATTTATTATAGTCAACAACAGGTCGTTTACCCTCATTTTTAATAAAGTTGGCTATATCTTTCATCAAATTGGTTATTCTTTTGGGTTCTTTCCTTCCTACATGAAAATCAGGAGCATCACCATTTGAATCGGAAAAGTAGACATAACCTTTGTCCAGATCTGCAAATAAAGAAATCCAATGTTGTCCTGGTTCGTAATGTTTATCAGTATTAAAAATAATCCCAATCTTTTTAATGCCCTCTTGTACTAATTTTTTGAAATCCATATCTTTAATACCGTAAGCAGGTAACTCGTCGAAATCGTACGGTACCGCACCTAAAAATCTAAAATCTTGATACTTAGCTTCGTATTGTTTCATGACTTGATCGATATTTTTAGTGTTAAGCCATTCGAATTTGCCTTGTTCATTAGGATCTTCTTTGTCCGGTCCTTTAGGTCTAAAAGTATTGTTCTGTAATTCATCTCTCAATTGTTCTTTCATCCTTTTGATAAATTTCTGTTTAGTCCAACACCTTTGATCGTTGCAAACAGAGTTTAATTTAGTTTTAAACTGTTTAACTAAATATCTTTTATATTTAT
>Ga0315900_10005594_pt1 | contig 17218 bp, 11 predicted proteins | sample LakEriMetagenome_FD_203521 | JGI IMG/M metagenome (GOLD analysis project Ga0315900, IMG submission 203521) | Freshwater fungal communities from buoy surface, Lake Erie, Ohio, United States - Buoy 12 MA114 | ecosystem: Environmental > Aquatic > Freshwater > Lake > Lake biofilm | place: USA: Lake... | reverse complement strand
TACTGAGCCGAGTTTTTCAATTAATTTTTTAAAAACCGGACTACCGTTAATTGTGTTTAAATTTTCGAGAATGCTTGTAAGTTCAACTACTGACATCAAACCAGCAGTAATCTTTGAGATTGGAAGGAATCCTTCTAACATGAATGTTTCAACAAGAAAGCCTAGAATAATGGCTGCGTTGTAAACAAAGACTTTTGTGGCAGTTCTACGAAGCCCGGCAGAAGTTACTTTTTCTCCGCGCTTTTTAGCAGCCATAATACCGAGAATGAGGTCCGAGAAGATGAGAATACCTGTAACAAGGAATATTGCTTTTATTGGAGCAAATATGGCAGCAGTTGTAACTACTAATCCTATCAGGTAATCTTTCATTTTATTCCTCTACATCGTTCTCTTCATCAACAAGAACCCTAGCTTTAGGATTCTGCATAATTGTAAATAGTGCTGCATTTCTTTTTTGAGCATCTCCGCTCTCTAATCCTTCTCTAAGTGCGCGACCTAAAGAAGAAGTAACATTGTTTGATTCTAATTTTTGAGCTAATCCGGTTAGTGTCTCAGTAGGAGCGTTATAGATATTTCTGCCCATTCTAGCTACTTTCTGAGCTGGCTTAGATACGGAAACTCTACCGGCTTGGTATGCTCCGGTAAGAATAGCTCCGCGACCAGTATCAGCAATTCCCATCATGTTTTTTAAACCGGCTTTTTCTCCGGCTTGTGATTCTTGAGTTTTTCTAGTCTGCCTACGAACTGCAGCATCGTCAGCAAAATCACGAATTTCTCTCATAAACCCTTCAGCATCGGGCATAATTGGAGATTGTATTTTGCCTTTCTGAACTCTTTTTAATTCCTCTTGTTCAAAGGCTTTAGTTGTTTCTCTTAGTTTGGCAAAGTTAGCTTCTACATTACTAACTGCTTCTGAATCAGAGGTAGAACGAGAAACTAGGTCTTCAAAAGAATCTACAAGCTTTTTTTGACCTTTCTTTATATCACCATACATTAAATCATCTAAAGCCGGGTCGCTATATCCAGCAATGGGCTGTTCCATATAAGAACGTCTAAACTGATAGAATCTTTCAGCAGCTTCTTGATATGCTGGAACAGAGTCTTTTAGTCTCATGTCCAGATTCTTTCTCATGTTACGAAGAACATTGGCAGCTTCTTGTAGCTCGGGAGTAGGCAACTTCATTGAGCTAATGCGGTCAACTGAATTTGAAATATCTTCAAGCGCGGCTTTAATTTCTTTTGGAGAAACATTGTTATAGTTTCTACTGAGGATTTTCTGCATTGTAGCGTTGAAGTTACGATCTTGCAGAACTGTAGGAAGTTCTTGTGAAAGGGTTGTAATCTCGTCAAAGGCTTGCTGTGCAATATCTTGAGCGTCAACCTTAACACCAGCCTTACTAGAGACCTCAATGGAATCTCCAACGAGTTTGCCCAGTTCTTTATCTGCTGTTAAAATTCTATCGGTAATTAGAGAAGCTCTTTCTCTATTCCAAAGTTGAGAAGCTTTGCCATTTTCAATATCTTCAATACCATATTGAATAAGCTTTTCTGACTTAGGATTAACTTTAAGCTGCTGACCGTACTTTTCAAAAGCTACTTTAGCCTGACGAGCAAGAGGGGATTCCTGAACTCCCTCGGAAATAGCCTTTCCTGCTTTTTGTAATCCAGTCTTAGCCACTGGAAGAGCTACATCGGTGGCTCCTCGCAGTCCAATAGAAGCTAATCCAGCCGTACCAAGACCCATCCCAACATCTTCGACGAATTCTCCAACGTCAGCACCTTCACCAATTAATTGCTTATCACTAGCCAGACCTATTTCTAAACCCAACAAAGGCGATTGTTTAGCAAGGTCAATTGCTCCTCTTTTTATAAGTTCTCCACCAGCCCGAAATTTACCAGAATCTTTGGCGATGTCTAGTATAGACTTAGCTCCCTGAGCTGCTTTACTGGCTCCTAGAGCCCCGGTAGCAGCAGTTCCGGCAGTAATCCCACCAGCAATCTGACCTGCAACGGTAAGACCCGGAGAACGTTCTTCAGAAGCTTTTAAATCCTGAGCAATACCAGATTGATAATCTCTGTAAGTGTCGGCTAGACTTTGATCTACTCCGCTTCCAGTAAAGCCTTGCTCACGCAATTGTGCATCTACTGCAGCAGGACCAATTCCAATAGCACCAAGACCACGTTCAATACCGGCACCAATAGCACCGCCAGCCTCGTCAAGTCCTTCTAATGTTAGACCCCGGGCTACACCTTTTGAGAAGTCTAGTGTATCCTCACCGAGTTCTTTAGCTGTTTCTATATTTTCCTGAGAGAGAGACAATGATCCCAACAATCTTTCAAATTTACTGGGTTGTTTCATGGCATCATCAAAACCAGTTAAATCCAAAGAATCTTCTTCGACATTTACGGCTTCGTCAAACCCACTCAAATCTAGTTCATTTTCTTTCATGGTATCCTAAGTTGTTATTTTAACTTACCGGCTTTCTTTAAAGCAGAAATAGCCTGTTCTCTAGAAACACCATTTCTATCCATAACTGTTTGAATTCCCATTTCTTCTTTCGGGGAATATTGAGAACCTTTGTTTTCCTCATTAACCTGTGGCGTTACCCCTCGAACTTTATAACCAACTGCTGCTCTTTCATCAATTCTTTTATTAAAAGAATCTAAAATAGATAATGCGGTCTTATTTCTCATCCCCAACTTACCGACCATATCACTCGGGATCAAATTATTCCTAACTAACTGTACTTCTGAAGGACGAGCAACTGAGTTAGGGTCTTGTAATTTCGCAGTATCTACTGCAATTTCGTCAATAATTGCATTAAGTTGTTCCGATTGTGGTCCAGTTAATTCAAACGTCCCTCCGCTCTCAACTAACTGCTTTGCTCTTTCTATGTTAGACGCAATGTTACGCTTTCTTTCTTCGATCTCTTCTGTAACTATTTTGCGCTTGTCCATTCTTTTTAATTCGTCTTCTTCTGACTTTAAAGAACGTCTTTCGCTTGCAGACTGACTTCTCGCTTCACGAGCGAGAGCTGCTGCCGCCTCTCTACTTTTACCAGCTTCAATTGTTGAAAGAAGAACGCCAAGATTTACCCCAGTATTTTTCAAACTCATTGCACTAATTTCTTTTCCCGGTTGTATAAGACCAGTCTTAGACGCTAACCCAGATACTAACTTTGAAATTTCGGAGTTAGGATCACGCATAGCATTTTCGTCTTCAAGCTCAAGACGGGCTCTTTTAATTTTCTGCAAGTCATCCTTAGAAGCAATTTGTGACTTAACGTTTTTTTCTCTCGTACCTATCTGCTTTTCTAGAGCTTCTACACCAGACTGATCTGCTTTAGTCATAGCAAGACCGGCACCAATCTGGTTAGCCCCGCGAAGAAGACCGAGCATCATAGCTTGATTCTGATCTCTTTCCTGAGCTTCCCGTAATCTCTTTAAATCATCATCCTCAGATACTGGAGAACTTGGTGGAGGAACTTCTTTTAATCCAACCATACCTTTGTCGAGAGCATCAGAAGCAGCACGAAGTCCGGGGTCTTGTAAGCCAGTGTTAGGTTTAACTGGAGCTTCTTGTGGCATAGAAAGAGCTTCAGCTTGAGCACCAGCATCCATTTCGTCATAAGGAAATTGTTGTGGTGTTTGGGGTAATTCTACATAATTTTCTGGAGTTTCTACTCCCATCATATTTAAGGCAGAGTCGGTATCTTTACCTTCTGACTCTGCAAAATCTTCTAATAACTTTGGGTCTACAAACTTTTGTAATCTTGGGTCGATTCTATTTATGTTGGGCTTATTCATTATTTCTTACCTTTTAGTAGCTTTGAAATTCTATCCATCCAAATGGTAACATCTTCGTCTGTGTAATCAATGTTTGTTTTGGCATTCTCGTCAGAAGTACGCCATTTTTCCATAAGCTTGTCATTTCCCATTAAGGAAGCTGCGGAAGTTCCAATACCACTACCAATAGTAGAGCCCATTTCTTGTTTTTGTTTAGCTATGCCTCCATATGCAGAAGCTTGTCCAGTTGCAGCGTTTGATCTTGCAGTTCCTAACGCTAATTTTCTATCAAAAAGCTCACCCTGAGCATTAACCTGTCTTAATTTTTCCTGATTAGCCATTTGAGTATTAGCGTCTTGAATGCGCTGCTGTTCTTGTAAATTAGCCATCTGAGCTTGATTTAAACGACCAACATTGGCGGATTGTCTAGCTACCGAATTTTGTGCTCGATTTTGTAAAACTATATCTCTAGCCTGTGCTCTCATTGCGTCCTGATTGAAATCTGTATTTCTAATCTCACCAGCAAGTCTACTAGAGTCTCCAAGGGCTTGTAAAGCTCTTTGTTGAGCTTGAGCCATAACAGAATCACTAGCCGCAGCGGCTTGATCAGCAGCACCTTGATCCCCTTGTAAAAGCATCATTAGCTCATTACCACCGCCACTAAGACCGCGAGATTGCATTTGTTGACGAAGAGCCTGACGATTTGCGTTTGCATCGCGTTGAGCTTCACTACGAGCTTGGTTTAAAGTCGCACGATCTTCTGCTGTCAGACCAGTAGCAGCTTGTTGCTTGATTCTTTCTAGAGCTTCTTTTTGAGTACCGCGAAGAGAGGTATCCTGTTCTTTCAGGCTCCCCATTTCAGATTCTGCGATAGTGATTTCTTCTTCTAACTGGGGAGTTAGAATTCCTGCTCTCTGGAGTTCTTTAAATATGATTTCTCTTGAAAGGTCTGGTGGTTGACCTACTGCATCAAGCTCTGCCATAGCGCGCTTAATCATTGCTGCTTGACGTTTTCTATCGCCAGAGCCCATCAAATTACCGACCAAACCACCTACGATAGGGGCTGCTACAGAAGCAATTGCCATACCTGTCATTGGGTCCATTAGTTACCTTCCATTTTTTTTAATCTTTCATTTAAGTTTGCAATACTCGCCAACATTTTTGGACCGAGATTGTCATAGTCTACTATTTTACCTTTGGGAGTATCAACTACTGCTTCTTTACCGAGCTTAGACTTTTCAAGGTCTTGAGCCATTACACCGATCTCTCTATTCTTAGAAGCTAATGGAGAATCCTGATATTCTTTTTTATAATCATAAGAAGAGGCTTTAATTCTTCCCATGAACTTTTCTACGTCTTTTGGATCGTATGAAATATCTGTTTTTGCTTTCTCGTCGGATGTCGTAGGCTGGAGGAATCCTAGCATTTGATTTAATCTTTGATCAAAACTACCGCGATTTAATGTCATGTTTCCAGCAGAATAACCCCTAGCTATATCTCTGGCGATGTTATTGAAATTCTGAGCTTCGATTTGTCTAACATAATTATTTAGATTTTCAACATCAAAAGTATTTCTACCTTGATTATAAACCTCAGAAGCACCCGGAATTCCAACGTCAGTACCCTCTCTGCCCATAATCTTATCTAAAGCAGCAATTCTTGCAAGTTCTTGATTACTAGCAACTCCAGCTAAGGTTGCAGTAGCTGGATTTATGCTTGACTGAATTCTTTCTGAAACTAGTCTATTTAGATCGGCACCACCAATACCAGCGGCTCTAGCTCTTTGAATAAGACCACCCTGACCTTCAAGCATCGCAATATCTCTTTCGTTAAGGATACCCTGCTGCTTTGCCATTTCTATACCACGAGTAAGTCTCTGTTCAGGAGACTGTAAAGTAGAATCGGTCAAAAATCTCTGATCTTGACTAGTCAATACATTCTGTATTTCCAATGGAGTATTCGATGCTCCACCCTGTTGAATTGATTGTAATCTAGATTCTAAATCACCTACTAATTCTCCACGACGCTGAGATAATTGATTCTTAAATTGCTCAGATTGACCGCGAGTTTCTGCTTTTAATTGCTCTGCTCTAGCAGCAGCAACATCTTGACTTCTTGTTAAATCTTGACTTAAACGATTAATTTGACCAGAAATTCCTCTAAGGGGAGTTCCTCCTTCCTGACTGAGAATTGTTTGATCTAATCTTTTTTGACCGGAAGTATAATCTCCGCCGCCAACAAACCGTCTAAGAAGCTCTTCTCTGCCCCCAGAACTACGAGTCAATCCAGCAAGTCTTTGTGCTTGTTGGGTTTGAGACATCATTTCCGGAGTTACGTCCAATCCTTCCGGACCAGTGTACTGAAGATTGGAAAGCTTGGATAATTGTTGTAACTCTTCCCCGGGAATAAAAGACTCTGCGCTTCCGCGATTTGTTCCTTCTTTTTCTAGCTCTTGTAAACGAGAAGTAATAGCTGCATCATCATTATATCTATCTAAAAAAGACTGATACTCGCGCTGCATTAGAACTTTCTGTAAAGGGTCCGCTACGGTTGCTCTTGCTTGACGAACTTGTTCGGTCAAAGCATCAATACCTTCTCTTCTTCTAGTTTCTTCTGAACTTTTAAATCCGCTCGTCATCGCATTTCCGCGTCTATTATATTCATTAATAGCAGATTGTAATTGATTCTCTAGATTGGTGGCTTGTGCACGTCGCTCTTCTAATTGTTTATTAAAATCAGTAGAGGATAGGTTTCCTAGAACTGTTTGGTATTCCTGACGCTTCTTCTGTACATTACGAAGATCGTCTGCACTATACCCCTCAAATGGAGACTTCTGAACTGACTGTGAAGGGGCTGTCGTACCAGATTGTTGCGTAGCCGGAGCTTGTTGTGTTGGAGTTGGAGAACCTTCAGTAGAACGATCCATGGTCCCAGTCTGTGTGGTTCCTACTGTAGGAGCAGGTCTCCCTGCCTCTGTTTGAGTCGGAGCTGCGCCAGATTGTGTGGTGGAAGGCTGTTGACCTCCCAATCGACCAATGACCTGTGTTTGTTGTTCACGAGCTTTTTCTAGCTCTTTTTTCTTTTTATCTTCTTCTTCTTGGAATTTAGACTGAGCAGTTTGTAGACCCTGACGAACGGTTTCTGTTTGACCTTGAACTCCAGACGAAATAGTTTGACCTAGGCGACTGCCTTGATTAGCCTGTAATATCCTACTGACGTTTGTAAAACCTGTACCGCGTTGTTTCATTTAAGAGGTGCTCCCCTATAAGTTGTTAATTTAATTCCAAGCAATTAGCCTAATCAAGTATCTCTGGTTTGGCTGTAACCCCGTGATATTATTGATTAATATACCCCCTTCTACTGGGGTAAAGCTAATAAAAGGCTGGGAAGTTGGGTAAACTGCTGAATTTGTTTGGTTTTGTGCGAATATAACAGTAATGCCAGCCACTGGAACTGTGGGGTTCTTTACTGTAAAAACAGTTCTATTAATCGGAGCACCAGTAGCGTTTACTGATACTTCGACATCTTTTACAGTACATGCTATGTTTGTACGGAGGTCGGTTTTACCATTTAAAACAAAATAAACATCATTAAACGCATCATTAATTGTGCCACCAAGCTGTTCAATTAGCTTTTCTTGTTCGGCTTCGTAATCCTGTGTAATAATTCGCTTATAGCTCTTTAAAGTAGGCATTATCTATACGCCCTTGTAGACTGACCAATCTCGCCAGTAATTGTAATCCCCATAACCCGATAATCCTCGCGAGCAACATTATGCTCAAACCTTACTAGGATATAACGGCAGCGCATACATTGTCTAGGGATATATGTTCTAAATGGAGCAGCAGAAGCCTTACCACCGAAGAACCCAGTTCCAAAGTTAGAGTGTCCAAAGATACCATTCCCATCTAGAGTAAACGGAACCTTCTGATATTGGGGTAACAAGTCAGTAGCAAATGAAAGAGCACCAGAAGTTAAGTTACGAGTCTCAAACATAATTGTAGCTTCGCGCAAATGCTTGTAATTTAAAGGATCACCCATTGTAGTCGGAGCATAAGCAAAGCTTGTCTTAATAGATTTAAATACAGTGGCAGCACCCACCAAGAAATCAAGTTCCTTGTCTAGAGTAATTGTCTTTGTGATATTATTAATATTAGTGATAATAGACTCTTGAATTGTATTATTATTAATAACCTTATAGTTAGTAAAGGAAATCCCGGTGTCGATATTCAAAAGACGAATAATTTCGTTATAACAAATTTTAATATCTTGGAAGTCACCATCAACAGTCTGGAAATTACCAGTTGTCCCGGCAACCAAAACACTAACCGGGATACTGAAAGTATTAGGTCCAGTTACTGTAACTACATGAGTTCCATTAATTGAAGGAGTTGTGGTAGAACTATCAATCAAAACTACGCGCCCAGTAATCAAACCGTGTGGAGCAGATGTTGTAATTACTGCAGGATTTGTCTCACTTACAAAAGCGATTGTTCCGAGCTTTGAAGCAATATTAGACTCATATACAGTCTGTGCTACGTTTAAATCAGCATCAAGCTTCTGAGCCAATTGGATTAGCTTTGTGCGAGGATTTTCCCCACGAACCATTTGAAGACTTACTAAGTAATCAGAATCTGCTGGACCCGGATCGTAATCGAGCTTATCTAAAAGACCGTTAAACTCGAAAGTTGTAAGAGTTTGATCTTGAACAAAAACATCTCCAACTGCAAACTGTGAAGTCGCAGGAAGAATAATTGTGTCATTCAGTAACTTACCATTAGCAATCAGTGAACCATATTCACGGTCAGCATAATCCAATCTACTGAAAGTCTTACGTTCTTGTTCAATAGCAGGAACGTCAGAGGCAGCGAGATAAAGCTTATCATCAAACTTGTTAACAACCCCGGCTATAGAACTTTTGTCGTATGTTGTCCAAGTATTTGTCAGGGTAGAGTAGCGGTATGCGATTGTAGCTACCTCGTCTTCTTGCTCCTGAACTGTAAACACCAAGTAAGAGTTATCTGATTCATATCCGACTCCCCATGTCGCAGTTGTAAAGCTCGGGAAGTTACTGGATTGAATATTGAAGAAGATGTTATCAATCGGGCGAGAAATAGTAGTAGAGCCGCCCTCAGTAAGAGATTGAACACCTTGAGTAGTCCAAGCATACAATACGTTATTACTAACAGCAACAGAATCTGGAGCCAAGAGAATAAATGAGTTATCGAATAATTCTAGGTTAAACGGAGAATCCCCGGAAATACGGTATAATCCATCTTCTTTGAAAACGAAAAGAGAGTCCCGAAGTGGGAAGATTCTAAGGATATCTTTATCAGCAGAACCAACATCGAAGAAGTTTGAAATTGGCACAGCATCGGGCTGTAAAAACTTTGAATAATAAACGCGGTTCGTTTTGGCTTCGTTTTCAGAAAACACAGAGTTAACTGCTCTGATAAACTTACCAGAAGTTCCAACAGAAATAACAGTCTTATCAATAGCAAAGCTAGTGTCGCTAACGTAAGTGATTGTGAACAACCCATTAACTTGTGGAGCAGAATTCGTAGATGTAATTACTACTTCATCACCAGTAATTAAACCATGTGCTGAGGCTGTCGTAATTAAGCTAGGATTGCCTGTACCGATAGCTGTGATATCACCTTCAGGTCCAATGTCCGGATTGAAGGAGAGCCCAGTTACGTCGTTATTACCCAATACATAAAAAGGGTCTTCGTCGATTAGGCTTCTAGATTCTAATAGCATTCTACCGGGAACATCAAAAGAAGATGAAAGGTAGTAGCCGTATACTGATTCTCCGGGGTTCTTGTTTAGAACTCGGATAAAGCTTCTAGCGGTCTGGTCAACAGCACGGGCTGGAGAAACTAGGGGAGAGAGAAGGATATCTAAAGCACCCTCTTGTTCTCTTGTTACTGTAAATCCGACATTTGTAACAAAACTTTGTGATGGAGCAGTTTGTCCGAATTGGACAGTTGAAATAGTAAGCTCGTTACCAGACAATGAAGTTTCAAATGTTTCTGGAATAACAGCTTGAATTAAAGCAGCGAGCTGGGCAGCAGTTTCTGCTCCAGTAAATGCTACCTCTAAAGGAGTCAATCCAATAGGAGCTGGGTCGGTTACAACACCATTATTAAACCAGACATAATATCTTGCCTGATCGAAAGGGGAGTTTAATGTGAAATAATCCGCTGGACCAGTCGCAGCAATTAGGGAACCAGCAACCGTCGTTACTTTTGTAACTTCAGCTTGAACTCTTTCAGTAGTTCCCTGTTGAGTTACTGTAATAGTAAATCCAGTATCTACGTCAGCCGCGTTGTCAGTGATCCCAGTTTCGTAGCAGATAACTTCTACAGTGTTTCCAGTAACAGAGACAATGAACTCATCGAGTTTAACCGCGAGGGCAGTTTTAATTGCAGTAGCTACTTGAGCAGCAGTAGCACCTGTTGCAATCTTTACTTTAATTCCAGTTCTTCCTGAGATAGCCGGGTCTGTAGCAGTTGTAGTTTCAAAGTAAATGTAATACTTTGTTTGTACTGAATCCAAAAGGAAATACTTCCCGTTGAGAGAATTTGCAACGTCGGCAACTGTTTGAATCTCAGTAATCTCTTGCTTTCCCACAATAAAACGGTATGTATTTGTTGTATTTGAGTTTGAAATAGTTACAGTAGGTATGATTGAATTATCAAAGTCGGAAATCATCTGAACTACGCCGAGCAAGCTCAAAAACAGTCTGTGCTGGGTTCTAGTATTGGCATAGAACGTAGAGTTTCTGTAACGAGTAACATCCTTAGCAAAAGGAGGAATGTCGTTAGCTTGAAGAATACCTTCACCAGTCGCAGCGTTTGTATAAAGGTTTGCACCTCTGAAATCATCGGGAGTTACATCTTCAAATGATAGCTGCCCGGCTTCAAGCTCGGCTGGAGTTGGAAATGCTTCGTAAACAAGCTGTAATTCGTCGCTAGGAACTACGTCGTCAAAAGATGCGGCTCCGAGAGCCTGAGCAATACTAGAGCGATATACCTGTACGAAATAATTAGAATTAACCCCGTTAGGGATGGTAATTGTTAGGTTTACTGTGGAGGTTGTTGTAACGTTGAGGTTTTCAACAAAGCTTTGATCCGCAGTGGAAATGATTGTATCTGGCTCGTCAGAAAGACGGTCAATAATGTTTTCAATGTAAGTCTGAATGTCTACTAGACTTTGATTAGAAGCTGGTAGAACAGGAGCTACTGGGCGAGTAATAGAACGATACTCATTCCAGTTAATAGTAGCCGAAGAAAGAGTGATTGCCCCGTTAGGAGCTGTAGTATTAAAAGTAAATGTAGTTGGAGTTGTAGTAGTTACAACGATAGCTCCTGCAGCAGAACCAGAACCGTGAGTCCAGCCCCCGCCTAAAAACAGTCTAGAGCCGGGGAAGATGTAATTTTGAACAGGTCCAGTAAGAGTTACTGTAGCTACTCCAGAAGATACAGAAGCAGTTGTAATTGTTAGAGGTCCGGTTGCAACTTGATCTGCAATAAAAATATCTGCATCAATCTTATCTGTAAGGATTAAGAGATTATTATATAAATCAGAAGCATTGTTATTTAAAGTAAGACCCAAAGAATCAATATAATTCTTATCGTTAATTCTAGCAGAAGTCAAGGGACTATTAGCAAAAGAATCAAGAGCTTGGAGTAATCTTGTATAGTCACGAAGCAACAAGCTAATCATTGGATTACTAGCTACTACGCGCTGAGATGGAGCACCAAGAACCAAGTTATTATTGAGGTCTTTGTAACCCCAAACTACACGATAAGAAACCGCAGCGTCTTGTGGCAAGAACGCAGTTTGTAGATTTGCAACATAATTTGTTTTTGTAACAAAGTCAACAGCTTTTACAGCCCCGGCTGAGGTTATAACATCCGACTTAAAGAAATCTGTTGAATTGCGAGCAGAAATCTTTTTGACACCTTCCGAGGTTGTAAAATAGAAGTTACCATTAGATTCGATGAACTTCATACGAAGACCAGTTTCAGTCTCCATATATCTTCCAACGAAGTCCTGAAAAACACCTTTACCGTCAGAATCGAATTGTAATTTGTCTTGATAGTGGCGGATTAGTCTGTTTCTGTAAGAAGTAAGCTGCTTTACGCGATCAGCAATTCCGGGCAAGTTAGAGCCATATACTTTAAATCCACGACGCTGCTCAATGATATTATCGCGCTTGATAATAACGTTACTAGCTTCAATTAGAGCACCATCTTCTCTATTAAGCTCGTTCGGAGATGTCTGAAGCCCAGCGGCTTTTAAAAGTACAACGCTTGCCATTTATTGACCTTATTTGCGTCCGCGCCCAGAAAACTGTTTTCCGTACCGCAAAAGCGAATTCCTGTTAAATACTTTCTGAGGACTACCTTCTACTCTACTATCAATCAATACAGATTGTCTAGCCTCGTAATCCATAATTTTCTTTTGAGATTCTTGTAGTCCGTCACGATCACCCAATGACTGCATAACCCGCGCAGCAGTTCTTTCTGCTAGTAGGATGTGCAAATCTGTTGGAATCTGAGGGATAATACAGGAATACTGGGGGCAGATATAATCACCTACTACAAAATCCTGATCCAAGTCAGTCTCTTTCAAAGTAATTGAAGTAGGAGATACTGAACCAAGAGCAAGCTTTACGTCGATTTTATATGTGTTATGTCCACCGTCTTCTTGTAGAATATCTACAGTAGAACCTTCAACAATCTCTTCTGGAACTGCAGGACAATTAACTGTAATTGTTGACTGAACTGTAATAGCCGGAGCATTTACATTAATAAACTTAGTAGGTCTTTCAAGATATCTAACAGTGACAATAGACCCCGCCACGTTAATCGTAATATCCGCAATACGTCCCAAAATAGCTGCTCCGAGATTCGAGGCAGTAATAGAAGTATTTGCCCCCACAACATAATCAACGTCAGCTTCAAATGTTTCACCAGCAATGCTAATCTTCTCACCAGCGGCAGGAAGAGAATTGATAGTGATGTTCTTAGAGAACGCAGAACAGATAGCAGCTTTTTCATCTTTTACGAGAGAATTGGGACGAAGATAGTAACTAAACAAAAGGTCACCATAGACGCTTTGTGTTACTTCTGGGATAATAACAATGCTGTTATTTTCAATCTTGTAATGGATTGGAGTAGGATTCGAGTTTGAATCAGACTGGAAGAATGACTCATCATCGGGATTAATCCGACTCATTTCAATCAAATTACCAGTATTATCAACATAATACAAATCGCGAAGCTTCATACCAATTGCACGATTAGGAATAGGATATCGAGACTGGCTCGGCTTCAACGGTATCTTTTGTTGATATACGAAATACTCCTCGTGATACTGGAGAATACTGGGCATCTGTGAAAGAAATAACTCTTCCGTAGCAAATGCCAATATGTCCTCATCAGAGAACGTAATTTGAGAAATAGGCATAGACATTGATCTTTTTACAGCTTCAATTAGCCTATTACTAGTAAAAAATGGCTTAACCATTTAAAACTCCTTACTTTTGGAGCTTTGACTTCATCTTCATGAGTTCTTGAATTTTAGCTTCAAGCTCGTCGATGTCCATAGGCTCAGTTGCTTCCTGCTCGTCTTCTTCGTCTTCTGACTCAGAAGCCATTTCCATGTCTTCGTCTTCCTGTTCACCAGTACAGTGAGGACAGCCGGGACATTCAGAACAGTCTTTCTCTTCGCCTTCAATCATCTCTTCAGCCTTTTCGAGACCTTCTTTAAGACCAGACTTTGAGCTAGAGGCTACTGTGACCTTTTTTAGACCACTTAGGTCTTCTTTCATCATATCAGAAGCCATTTTATTAGCTTCTTTCAATGCGACAAGTTTAGCCTTTTGAGCAGCAGGGGACATTTTCTTTTTCATATCAAACATAACTTTTCTCCTATTCCAAGTTGTTAATTCTGTTTATATTATACGCTAGTTGTAATTGCCCGGAATCTGATTGTACCAGAAACAAACCCAGCATAGCTTGCTGAAGTATATTGTACCTGACCGCCAGAAGTAATTGATAATACTACTCCAGACTCATCACCTACTGCAGATTGTGCCATTTCAAAGCCAGCAGCCTTACGGATACCGATAAGTTCAAATGTTTCAAATCTGTCAAGGGTAGCGTCGATTTCTACCGTTACAAGAGCTTTAAACCCTCTTACAGCGGCTGCGAAGAGAAGACCCGTTACGTTAGCTGCTACAGCTTGGTTATCAGCCAAAGCAACGCTCGCTTCTTGGATATCGTTATCAGAACCACCAGTAGGAAGGTCGTGGAAGCCTTTTACACCAGCAGCATCAGTACCGTAATACTTATCATTGCCCGGGGTAGCAGCATCGCCAGAAAGCTTAATTCCGCTTGCGTCAGAGGTGATAGATTGCTGGGTTCTTACGGCAACGGTGATAGAAGGAGTAGCATCGTTATAAGTAACGTCAACAGTGTCTGTGTCTGTTAGGATGGTTCCAACAGCGTCCTGAGCCCGCTCATCAGTGAAGAATAGGTTGGTTACACCTTCAGTAATGTCATCAGAGATAATGTCAGAATCATTAACATCCCACTTTTCCCAAACTGTTCCATTAAAGACGGCTTTATCGCCGACCGCTAATGTAATTGATCCACCGAAAGCACCGAAATTATGAGTTCCAGCAACACTTACGCGATACAAAGCACCTTGAATTCTAGTTCCAGATTGATCTAAGTCTGGAGTGTTTGTACTAGCATCGTAAACGCCAGCGTAGAAGATTGGGGATGGGATAGACTCAATTTCTGTTTCAAGAGCTTGAAGAGCACCCTTTACTGTAGCAGAATCTGGAATGATTGTTCCAGTAAATGTCCCAAGGTTTTCTGCATTAGCAGCTACGCCAGATAGAGTCTGGAGATCGACAATTGCTTCTTCTGCGAGGTCTAAATCAGCTTGAGAGCCTTTAGCATTGATTTGACCTTGAATCCCAGAGGTTACACCAGAAAGATGACCTAGCTCAGTAGAGGTTACTGTACTAGACTTTACCTCACCGTTTGCATCAATGAGCAACGCTCTTTCTGCTGTTTCGGCAGTTAGGACTAACCCACCCTGCGCTCTTACTTTACTTTTAAACTTTAAATCTGCCATACATGCTCCTTATAAGATTATGACTTTGCCTGCAAAACGCAGATCAGGGATTGAAGATACTGAAATTACTATATTTCCACTAACATCTATATTTTTACTAAGTTGAACAACATCATCTAATCCATCTAGAACTTCAATAAAAGGCGAAGCCCCGCGCTGATGAGTTGATTCTAAAATTATAATATCGTACTTATCCACATTTAATGTCCAGTTTGTTGTGGCATTAAAAGCTTGTACATATTTTACTGCAGCCGGAACACTAAAATCAATCTGATTTAAAGCCGGGTTACCAGTAATATTAACACTGTTATCATTTGAAGTAAAGGAAACTACTGCACCTTCAACTTCTGAGCTATCTGGCAATTGATAAGTTGTACCAGCTTGACTGTCAAAACTAGTAGCTACTACTTTGACAATATTAGTCGTAGTGTCGAAAACAAGACAGATTACTTCAATCTGATCCCAAGTAAAAACATCAATATCAATATTGACATTTCCCTCTAGATCAGTAAGGGTAACCCAGCTTTCCTGACCAATAATTCTAGCCCGGATTCTAATTACATTCGCAGGTCCGGCTTGAGAAATTGCAAAACGAACCTTAGATTCGTCTTTTACATTTCCAATACCTAGACTACCTGTTCCAGTAATCTGCTTATTGAGACCGTAAATTAAATCACGGTACAATCCATTAGCCATTTAAAATCTCCAATACATCAGCTTTCATTTCTGATGTAATAAGAACTTCATCTGGTACAATAGCAGTAATAACCTGAGAAGCGAAATCTGGACGATTAGCCCGGAGCAATGACTCAGCTTGGGCAAAAGTTTGTTGTAATTGAGTAATCTGTTCAATTGTCAAAACTCTTTCTCTGTTAAATCCAGCAATTAGATCAAGCGCAGTTTCGCATTTTTGACGATCTTGACGACCGGCAGCAATTCTCTCAGCTTTAATTCTTTCTTTTTCCTGGGCTTCCTTTACTGGAACAATCAAGTCAAACAATTCGTCAATACTCGGAGCTGGAATATTTTGGAATCTCCAACCACCTTGTCCTTGTAGGAAAAGATCAATATTTAAGCTATCATCTTCTGCTACGGGTTTATCTTTCAAGTACTGAGAGATAATCAAAGCAGAATCATTAGCTGCAACCAATTCTCTTTTTAGCTGATCTAAACTAGGAATTTGAACGGTATATGTTTCTTCTACTTGAATAACTTCAGTCCAAGCCGGAATAGCAGGTTCAATAACGTCGCCTTCAGCTCCCAAAACAGCAGGAACTTCCTCGTGATCAATTTCTTGATCGACGAGTCTAGTTCTTTGTAGTGCAGTTAATACTCCGTTTTCATAGGAGTAATCCACACCTTGTACGAAGCCTTTTTGTGTAAGTAATTCGATAATCATGTGTGCTCCTTATTTAACCTTTGTAATCTTTACTTGAGCGTAAACTTCGTTCTCTCCAGTATTTAGTGGTCTACCAAATCCCGGTCCAGCATAGGTTGTCTCAACTCGATGCTGTACTTCAAAAGTTTTAGCCGAACTAATTGTGACTATTCCAGAAATAAAAGAACTAGTCTGTGTTCCAGCAACGCTTCCATTTTCGGTACACTCAGAAGAACCAAGCAACGCGTCAGTACTGTCTGTTATGTTTCTAAGTTTGGCTCTATGTCCTCGAATATAAAATGCTGGACAACTTGCCTCGATATAATATTGACCAGCCGGGAGTACAAACTGATTACTTGCAAGACTAGTTACAATTCCTGTTGGGTCTTCCAGAGTGTTTAATGTGCGAGTTGCATATACGTTGGCTGTTGTAGTTGCTCCCGCAGTACCACTAGCTTTAACATCCTTAATCGTAGCAATTCTAGGCTGGAGTAATGGAACTCCGGTAAGTGCTGGTGATTTCGATGCGTTGATGACTAGGTAACCGTTGGCTCGCGTTGCGTTGTTTGAAAAATCCGTACCTATTCCTGCGACCGCACCGCCTGCCCCTGCAATGACTAGACCAGCATCTAAATACAAGATACCAGTTTTTTCGTCATAGTGAACGTATGTTCCGTACTCAGAGCCACCAACAAACACCTTCTCTAAGGAAAACGGCAATAGTTTTCCTGCATTAAAAAATGCTTCTACTGAATGTCCTTTTAACCCTTTACCAATTTGAATGCAAACCGAAACTGGTTCGGCTGCAGTAGACGCACTAGCGAATGCGTTTCGAGAAAACAATCGGAAACCGTTTGTGTTTATATCAGCATCTGTTTGGGTTGGTCTTACGGTAGT